>Ga0181519_10000463_pt1 | contig 37687 bp, 31 predicted proteins | sample PEATcosm2014_Bin_26_FD_121102 | JGI IMG/M metagenome (GOLD analysis project Ga0181519, IMG submission 121102) | Peatland microbial communities from MTU Mesocosm Facility, Houghton, MI, USA - PEATcosm2014_Bin02_10_metaG | ecosystem: Environmental > Terrestrial > Soil > Wetlands > Peat | place...
CTCGGCGCGACCGCCTGGCGCAGGGGCGGCACGCCGACGTCGGGACGAACCGTCGAGGTCCGCGGAGCCGCCGAGCGCATCGGCTCGGGCGATGCGCTCGTGGCCGGGTGCCTGCACGGAATCCTCTCGGGCTGGCCCGATGCCCGCTGGCTCGAGTTCGCGCTGATGGCCCAGGCTCTGAAACACACGGTGCCGGGTGACGTCAACCTCGTGTCGGCGAGCGAGGTCGAGGCTGCCCTCGAGTCCGAGGCGCCGGGTCGCGTGATTCGCTAGCGCTCGGCGTCGGGTCTCCGGGCACGGCCGCCGACGCCACCACGCCGCGACGCGAACAACGCCCGGGCGCCTGGCCGGTACTGCCGCCGCGGGCAGCACGACGGGGCGGCGGCAAGCCCTCGGCTCCAGACCCGCACGGCCGCTAATGCGGGTGCGTACGTTTTTTCATTTGGCAGGGCGACGCCGCACATCTACGCTTTGTGCGCATCAGTGCCAGCCGGTCGGTCCGTGCGTGGAGTCTCCCGGCGGCGAACACCAGCGAACCCTATGGCCAACAGCTTCGGGTAAAGGTGCCATGAGCACAGCATCGCCGCGTCTCACGCCCGACCAGCTTGCCGCGTATCACCGCGACGGCTACCTGATCTATCCCACCCCGGTCATCGCCGCTCCGAAGTTCCTGCTCCTGCAGCAGCACTTTGACGATGCGCTCAGGAACCTGCCGGCCGGCGAGCGGCCGGAAGCGATGGACGTCCCGCACTTCACCGACACGGCGCTGTTCGAGTGGCTGTTCGACGACGATGTTCTCGACCTCGTGGAGCCCATCACCGGCCCGGACATCGCATTGTTCTCCAGCCACTTCATCTGCAAGCCACAGGGAACCGGCAAGCGCGTGCCATGGCACGAGGATTCCGCATACTGGCGCGGCACGTTCCCGACGATGGACACGATCGTCAGCCTCTGGCTCGCCATCGACCCGTCGCTGCCGGAGAACGGCTGCATGTACGTCATCCCCGGCAGCCACCGGCGCGGCAAGCGGGGCTTTTCCGACTACGAGGCCGCGGATACCCGCACCAACGTGTTCGACTCGGAAATCGTGCCGCACCAGAGAAATGCCGCTGCCGCCGTGCCGTGCGTACTGCAGCCGAACCAGGCCAGCCTGCACGACGCGCGCACGATCCACGGGAGCCAGCCGAACACGAGTGGCCTGCGCCGCTGCGGCTACACGATGCGCTACATGAGCTCGGCGCTTGCCCTGTCAGCCGCGGCGCAGGAGTACCACCAGGTCTATCTCGCCCGCGGACGCGACCTGGCCGGGCAGCGGTACGGCGATCCGCGCAGACCCGCGACGGACCTCTATGCGCATCGGCTCGAGATGCGAAAGAAGGGGCACTGACCGAAGCGGGCTGCCCCGATCATCGGGGTGGCCGCTACCAGTTCCAGAGCGTGCCGTCCTCCAGCCGGTTGACCGGCAGGTACGCGCGCCGGTATTCGTACTTCGCCGCGAGCGTCTCGTCGATGTCGACGCCGTGGCCCGGCGCCTCGCCCGGATGAAGCGCGCCGTCCTTGAAGTAGTAGCTGTGCGGGAAGACCGCATCGGTCTCTTCGGTGTGGCGCATGTATTCCTGGATGCCGAAGTTCGGCACCGCGATGTTGAAGTGGAGCGACGCGCCCATGCACACGGGCGACAGGTCGGTGGCGCCGTGGCAGCCGGTCCGCACCTGCGAGAGGGCCGCGAAGTCGGCGATGCGCCGGAGGTGGGTGATGCCGCCGGCATGCACGACGGTGGTGCGGATGTAGTCGATGAGCTGCTCCTCGATCAGCTGCTTCGTGTCCCAGATCGTGTTGAAGACCTCGCCCACCGCGAGCGGCGTGACGGTGTGCTGGCGGATCAGCCGGAACGCGGCCTGGTTCTCCGCGGGCGTCGCATCCTCGAGCCAGAAGAGCGAGTAGGGCTCGAGCGACTTGCCGAGCCGGGCGGCCTCGATCGGCGTCAGGCGGTGGTGCACGTCGTGCAGCAGGTGGAGGTCGAAACCGAAACGCGAGCGCAGCGCGTCGAAGAGCTTCGGCACGTGCTGCAGGTAGCGCGACGTCGACCACACGTTCTCGGTCGGCAGCGCCCCGTCGGCCGGCTCGTAGTACATCTTGTCGCGCGACACGCCGTAGGTCGACGCCATGCCGGGAATGCCGCTCTGCGCGCGGATTGCCCGGTAGCCGAGCTCGCGGTACCGTCCGACCTCGTCGCAGGTTTCCTCTATGTCGCGCCCGTTCGCATGCCCGTAGACGAGGACCTCGGTCCGCGACCGCCCGCCGAGCAGCTGGTAGAGCGGCATGCCAGCGACCTTGGCCTTGATGTCCCAGAGCGCGGTGTCGACCGCCGCGATCGCCGACATGGTCACCGGCCCGCGCCGCCAGTACGCGCCGCGGTACAGGTACTGCCACACGTCCTCGATCTGGTGCGCATCGCGCCCGATCAGGCAGGGAATGACGTGATCGGCGAGGTACGAGACGACGGCCAGTTCCCGCCCGTTCAGCGTCGCATCGCCGAGGCCATGGACCCCCGCGTCGGTCTCGATCTTGAGCGTGACGAAGTTTCGGCCGGGACAGGTTACGATTACGCGGGCGTTCGTGATCTTCACGCGTCATGCACTCCAGCTAGAGGGATCCGGGGACCGGTCATGTCCATGTTGCAGCTCTTCCGCCACCCGACGGTGCCGTGCGCCTGCGCGCCGGCGCCGGGCCACCGGTAATGTCGCGGCGCCTGCCACCGCTCAACGCGCTCGTCGTGTTCGAGACGGCCGCGAGGCACCTCAGCTTCACGCGCGCCGCGAACGCGCTGCACGTCACCCAGGCCGCCGTCAGCCACCAGATCAAGGCGCTCGAGGAATGGCTCGGCGTCGAGCTCTTCCACCGGCTCGGGCGCGGCCACGGCCTCGTGCTCACCGAGGCCGGCCGCCACTACCTGCCGCGCATCCGCTCCGCCTTCGACATCATCCGCGAGTCGACCGCGACGATCGACTCGAAGCGCAAGCGCGTCCTCAACATCGCGACGCTCGATTCCTTCGGCTACCACTGGCTCGTGCCTCGCCTCAGCGGTTACTCACGGCAATTTCCCGACGTCGACGTCCGGATCCTGTCGGCCGACCTCGAGGCCGACGGGCTCGCCAAGGGCATCGTCGACATCGACATCCGCTACGGCGAGGGCGACTGGGCGGACGTCGAGGCGATCCGCTTCCTGACCGAGTCGATCTTTCCGGTGTGCAGCCCCGCGATCGTGACCGCGGCGAAGCCGCTCGCGACGCCCGCGGACCTCCGGCACCACACGCTGCTGCACGACGTCATGGTCACCGACTGGCGCGGCTGGCTCGAGGCCGCCGGCGTCACCGACATCGACACCGAACACGGGCCGGGCTTCAACCACTCGCACCTCGTGACCCAGGCGGCCATGAGCGGTGCCGGCGTCGCCCTCGGCCGCGGTGCGCTCGTGGTCGACGCCGTGCGCCGCGGACAGCTGACCAGGCCGTTCAGCCTCAGCATCCCGTCGCGCTTCGCGTACTTCGTCGTCTGCTCGAGTGGCGCGGCCCGCGATCCCGTCATCGCGGGCTTTCGCGAGTGGCTGCTCGCGGAGGGCGCGCTGTCGCAGAAGGAGATCGACGCGCTCGACACGAACCCGGACATCACAGCCGGACCATGACCGACTTGAGTTCGGCGAACGCCTCGACGCCCTGCCGGCCCTGCTCCCGACCCCAGCCGCTCTGGCGCATGCCGCCGAACGGAATCGCGACATCCGGGCGCCCGTGGTCGTTGACCCAGAAGAGTCCGGCCGTCACGTTCGCGGCGACCCGGTGCGCCCGGGACACGTCCCGCGTCCACACGCTGCCGGCGAGCGGGAAGGGCGTGTCGTTCGCCGCGGCGACCGCTTCCGCCTCGCTGTCGAACCTGAGCGCGCACAGCACCGGGCCGAAGACCTCCTCGCGGAGCACCGCCGCACCCGCCGGCAGGTCCGCGAGCACGGTCGGCTCGAGGTAGAAGCCGCGGCGCTCGAGCCGGTGCCCGCCCGCGACGACCCGCGCGCCGCTGCGGCGGCCGCCGTCGATCCGGTCGGTGATGCTGCCGAGGTGGGCAGCCGAGATCACCGGGCCCATCTCGCTCGAGGGGTCCATGCCCGGGCCGACGCGGAGATTCCGCGCGTGCGCGCCGACGCGTTCGGCGAATTCCTCGAAGATCCGCGCCTCGACGTAGAGCCTCGAACTCGCGACGCACACCTGCCCGGAGTTCCCGAAGATGCCGGCGGCGACGCCGGCGGCGGCGCGCTCGAGATCGGCGTCGGCGAACACGATGGCCGCGGACTTGCCGCCGAGCTCGAGCGACAGGCGCTTCAGGTTCGATGCGGCCGCCTCGATGATCCGCCGCCCGGTCGCGGTCGAGCCCGTGAACGACACCTTGTCGACGTCGGGATGGCGGATCAGCGTGTCACCGACCGTCCCGCCCGGGCCCGTGACGATGTTGACGACGCCGGCGGGGACGCCCGCTTCCTGCAGCAGCTGCCCGAGGCGCAGCACCGCGAGCGATGCCTGCTCGGGGGGCTTGATCACGACGCTGCAGCCGGCGGCGAGCGCCGGTGCCAGCTTCCAGCAGGTCATCGCGAGCGCGCCGTTCCACGGCACGATGATCACCGCGACACCGACCGGCTCGTAGCGCGTGTAGCAGACGTATTCGTCGGGGGTGGCGAGCGTCGGGGAGGGCGACTCGCCGTTCAGCTTGGTGCACCAGCCGGAGTGGTAGCGGAAGGCTTCCGCGGCGATCGCGAGGTCGCCGTGCCGCGCGGCGCCGTAGAGCTTCCCGGCCTCGAGCGTCTCGAGCTCGGCGAGGAGGTCGGCATTGCGCTCGATGAGGTCGCCGACCTTCCACAGCACCTGCGCCCGGGCGGCCGGGCGAAGCGAAGTCCAGCGCCGCTCGTCGTGCGCGCGCCGGGCCGCCGCGACGGCCGCGACCGCGTCCTCGGGTCCCCCCACCATGAATTCGCCGAAGGCCTCGCCATCGGCGGGATTCCGCGCGGTGTGCGTGGCCCCCGAGGCTGGACGGACGGCGCGCCCGTCGATGAGGAGCGGGTGCGGCTCGGCGAGGAAGCGCCGCGTGTCGGCTCCGGGCGGGCGCGTCTCGCCGGCAATGGTAGTCACGATCTCCCCAGGAATTCCCGCAGTGCAGCGAGGAAGGCGTCGTTCTCGGATTCGAGGCCTATGGTAATACGCAGCGAGTTCCCGGGCGCGCCCCCGATCGGCCGCGGAATGATCCCCCGCGACAGGAGGTGCGAGTGTGCCTGCCGCGCGTCCCTGGAAGCCCCGCCGAACACGATCAGGAGGAAGTTTGCGGAGCTCGGTACCACGACGAGCCCAAGCTCGCGGCAGGCCCGGCTGACGCGGTCGCGCTCGCGGGCGTTGTACTCGCGCACGTACCTGACGTGCTCGAAGTCCCCGACCGCTGCCGCCGCGGTCGTGAGCGCGGCCGCGTTGACGTTGAAGGGGCTGCGCACGTGCTCGAGCGCGCGGATCATGGCGCTCGACCCGTAGCCCCAGCCGACCCGGAGTGCCGCGAGCCCGTAGCACTTCGAGAACGTCCGCGTCATCAGCACGTTGTCGGCGGAACGGGCCAGTGCCTGGCCGTTGTCGTAGTCGGGCGCCGTCGCGTATTCGGAGTAGGCCGCATCCACGAGCAGCAGTACGTCCGCCGGCAGCGACGCACGCAGTCTCGCGAGTTCACGCGCGGGCAGGTACGTCCCGCAGGGATTGTTGGGGGTCGCGACCGCCACCAGCTTGGTGCGCGTGGTGACGCGGCCGAGGATCTCGTCGACCGAGATGTGGTAGTCGGGCTCGAGCGCGGTCACGACCGTCGCGCCCTGCGCGAGGGCGTGGGTCGCGCACATCGCGAACGCGTACTGGCTGACGATCACCTCGTCGGTGGCGCCGACGTAGGCCCGCGTCAGCATCTGGATGATCTCGTCCGAGCCGTTGCCGAACACGAGGCGCTCGGGCTCGACGCCATGCGCCCGTGCGACCGCGGCGCGCAACTCGCTCTGTGCGCCGTCCGGATAGCGGCAGAGCTGCGTGGCAAGTGCCCGGTAGGCCTCGATCGCCCGTGCCCCTGGTCCGTGCGGAGACTCGTTCGACGAGAGCTTGATCGGCACCGCAACGCCATCGATCGACCGCTCGCCCGGGACGTAGAGTGGCGTCTCGAGCACACCGGGACGAGTCGCAGGCGTAGTCACGGCGCGGCATCCGCAGCAGGCGCCGCGAGCGGCGGCAGGATGATGTGCTTCCAGGGCGACGCCATGTCGCCGACCGGCACTTCGATCAGCGCCGGCCCTTCTTCCGCCAGCGCTCTCTCGAGCACCCGCCGCAACTCCGCCGGCGTGTCGGCGCGGTAGCCCGCAGCTCCGAATGCCGTGGCGAGGCCGACGAAGTCGGGATTGCGGAGCGATGATCCGATCAGGCGGTTGCCGAACCACTCGCGCTGCTGCCGCTGGACGTTGGTGAACGAGTTGCTGTTGAAGACGATCGTCTTGAGCCCGATGTTGTACTGGACCGCCGTTGCGAGTTCCTGGACGTTGAACATGAAGCCACCGTCGCCCGAGATCGACACCACCGCGCGCTCGGGGTTCGCCACCTTGACGCCGAGCGCCGTAGCATAACCATAGCCGAGCGTGCCCTGATAGCCGCAGTTGATGTGCTGCCGCGGCGCATACACCGGGAAGCCGTACCACGAGGCGAAACCGCACTGCGTGATCTCGTCGCAGAAGATTCCGTCGCGCGGCAGCACGTCGCGAATCGCGGCGAGCCACGCGAGCTGCGGCTGCACCTCCTGGATCGCGGCCGCAGTCGCGGCCTTCGCGGCGGCGACGTGCTCCGCCTTGCCCCGCGGCCGCTTGAGGCACCGCTCGACGGCCGGGAGCAGGTCGCGGAGCGCAAGCGCGCTGTCGGCGAGGATGCCGACGGCGGGTGTGCCGTGACGGGTGATTTCCTCGGCGTCGACGTCGATGCGGATGACCTTGAGTCCGGGCGGCGTGCCCCAGTGCATCAGGGGCTCCATCAGCCGCGAGCCGATGCCGATCAGGACGTCGACCTCGGGCCAGAGCCGATTTCCCGCGGGCAGCGTGAGCCCGAGCGGGTGATCGTCGGAGACGACCCCGCGACCGGAGCGGAACGAAACGACGGGCGCCTGCAGGAGTTCGGCGAGCGCCAGCGTCTCGGCCGCGGCGTGGGCGGCGCCGCCGCCGACGTAGATCATCGGCGCGCGGGCCGCGGCGATGATCCGGGCGGCCGCCGCAATGGCGTCCGGATCCGCGGGCGTGCGCACGAGTGGTTGCAGCGGCAGCGCCGCGACCTCCGCCTCCTGTCCCATGACGTCCATCGGCATCTCGACGGACACCGGCCGCGGCCGGCCGCCACGGAGCTGGCGGAACGCTTCCGCCATCTGCGTCGCCGTCGCGTCGACGCGCTCGATGCGCGTGGCCCACTTGGTGAGGGTGCCGAGGGTCGCGAGCTGGTCAGGCAGCTCGTGCAGCTCGCCGTAGCGGCGGCCGATCGACGCCGACGGAATCTGGCCGGTGAGGCAGAGGACCGGCGCGTTGCAGGCATACGCCGTGCAGAGCGCCGCGGTCGTGTTGAGGACGCCGGGACCCGGGACCACCACGTACGTGGCCGGCAGCCCCGTCGAGCGGGCGGCGCCGAAGGCCATGTAGGCGGCACCCTGCTCGTGCCGCGAGCCGACGTAGCGGACCTCGCTGCCGGCCCGGTACATCGAGTCGAAGAAATGATCGAGCTGGCCGCCCGGCAGGCCGAAGATCGTCCGGATCCCGTGATCCATGAGGGACTTGAGGAGGGCATCGGCGCCCGTCATCCGTGTCATGCAGCGTGTGCCCCGTTAGGATCCGCCCGCCGCGCGGCGGGAACATGGGCAGCGTATCGACGACGCAGACGCTGCAACAAGCGAGACTTTCTTATCCGCGCCATTAGATAACGTCATGAACGCGACGCGTGATTGCGCGAGGCTGCGGGAGAGTGCCGCGGCCATTGCGAACGATTGGCGCCGCCGCCCCGGGCATCGCTTCGCCGAGTCGCGCGTCGCCTGCGGACCCGCGCAGAAAGCGCCGCCCGGCGAGCTCGCGGTGCTTCGCGCTGCAGCTGCGCGGGTCCATCATCGGGCCCGCGCGCGCGGCACGTAGTCGATGACGCACACGCCTCCAAAGCGCTGCATGCTGAGTGCGGCGTACTGCTGCAGCTCGATGACGATGCCGTTCGGGTCGCGGCAGGTGACCATCCAGGTGTGGTCCTCGCCGAGTCGCTTCGCGGACGCCTCGTAGCCGCCGGCCGCGAGGCGGCGCGACAGCTCGTCGAGATCGTCCGTCTCGAGCGCGAAGTGACGCACGACGCCCTCGGTCCGCACCTCCTCGACGCGGATCACCTCGAGAAAGGTCTCGTCGCCGCAGGCGAGGTAGAAGCCGATGAGGAGGCCGGCTGGATTGCGGAACTCGAACTGGCGCCTGAGGCCGAGGCAGCCGTAGAAGCGTTCGGTCGCCTCCAGATCCGCCGACTCGATGCACACGTGCGCGAGCTTGATCACGGGCGGTACCGCCTCATTGCAGGCTCCAGTCGAACAGGATGCCGATGGCCTCGTCCCGGTGCTGGTCGGCGAGCTCGTACGCGGCGCCACAGGCCTCCGGTGAGAACTCGTGCGTGATGAGGCCGTCGAGCGGGAAGCTGCCACCGGTCGCAGAGCGGTAGAAGAGCGCATCGATGCGCCGCTGCGTCCAGCCGTCGCGATCGTGGTGGTCGTGGGTGGCGACGATCGTGAGTCCCTTCGTCATCACGTCCGACGTCAGCGCCTGGCGCGCCGGGTAACCCGTGTCGCCGAGGAGCACCACGCGACCGAACATCGCCGCGGCGCCGAGTGCACCCGCGAACACGGCCGGGTTGCCGGTGGTGTCGACCACGATCCCGAAACCCGCGCCAGCCGAGCGCTCGAGCAGCGCCGCGCGCACGTCCTCGAGCGTGCCGTTGAGGCAGTCGGTCGCGCCGCCCGCCGCGGCATGGCGCAGGCGGAGTTCGACCGGGTCGACCACCACGATCGAATTCAGCCCCGCCGCGCGCGCCCAGCGAACCGTCATCTGGCCGACGGGCCCGGCGCCGACGATGAGCACCGTGCCACCGATCGAGAACGGCGCGACATGCGCGGCCCGGAAGGCGGTCTTCGCGAGTCCCGCCCAGCAGGCGCTCTTCAGGTCGATGTCCTTCGGGACCGGCGAGCACAGCGCCGCCGGGAGAGTCGCGTGCGAGGCGTGCGCCATCCTCATGAAGATTGTGTCGCCGGTACCGAATTCGGTGACGTCCGCCGCGGCCGCGACGACATCGGCCACGGCCTGGACGCCGGTCTTGATCTGCGGGAACGAGAAGCGACTGGCGAAATGAGTGCCGGGGTCGTAGCGCGCATGCAGGACGGTGGTCTCGGTGCCGATGCTCATGAGGCTGTAGCGGGTCTCGAGGAGGAGCTCGCCCGGACCCGGCGGTCGCGGCTCGAATGCTTCCAGCCGGACCTCGCCTCTCGCCGGAAACACGATGCGGCGCTGCCTGGTCATGCGGGATCCGGCTAGCGGTCGCTCGCCGGGGAGGGCGGTGAGCCGCCCTGGCTCCACCAGTCGCTGCCCGAGACGCCGCGCAGGAACTCGTCGCGCGCCGCATCGTCCTGCGCGAGCATCGTCGCGAGCACCTTTTTCGCGACCGGGTCGGCGGGCCAGCGCAGCTGGCGCCCGTCGGACTTCGCGATGTGGACCAGGAGATCCGCGACCATCGACGGATCGAACGCTTCGCCGCGGCGACGCCGCATCTCGCGGACCCGGTACTCGATGAACGCCTGGTAGGGCGAGTTCGCGGGATAGTCCGGCGGCAGGGGCGCGCCCGACGCGAGGCTCGCGTCGAGGATACGGGTTGCGTAGCCGCCTGCCTCGACGAGCGCGACCCTGATGCCCCAGCGATCCACCTCGTGGCGCAGCGCCTCCGTCGCGCCCTCGAGCCCGAACTTGCTCGCCGTATACGCGACGTCGCCCGGCAGTCCCGCGATGCCGGACAGCGAACTCACCATGATCACGTAGCCGCCGCCCTGCGAGCGCATCTGCGGCAGGACCGCGCGCGTCAGGAGGAGCGGCGCGAACAGGTTGGTTTCGACGACCGAGCGCACGTCGGCCTCGCTCAGGTCCTCGAACGCCCCCACCCGCAGGATGCCGGCGTTGTTGACGAGCACGTCGAGTCGCCCGCTCGAGCTCACGATCGACCGGATAAGAGGCGCGAAGGTGGCGGGTTTCGTGACGTCGAGCGTGACGAGCCGAAGGTCGAGCTTCTCGCCGCGCGCGGCCTCCGCGAGCGGCGCGCCCTTCGCGGTGTCCCGCATCGAGGCGTAGACGGTGTGCCCGTCGCGGGCAAAGGCAAGCGCGGCTGCAAGGCCAAAACCGCTGCTCGTGCCGGTGATCAGGACGACGGACATGTCGCGATCCGTTTGAGACGAGAGGCTGTGCCGCGGCAGGTCCATTCCCGGTGTGCGACCGATGCCGGGCGACCGGCGGCCGGTCGCGGGCGGGCCATGGGCGCCCGCCCTACCCGACGGTACTCAGCGCGTCTTGTACGCGAAGCCGATGCGCCACATCCGCTGGTGCGGGGTCACCCGGACGCCGCCGAAGCCGAAATGGTCGCCCGTGCCGGTGTAGTACTGCTTGTTGAACACGTCATCGACGTTGCCGTTGATGTTGAGTCCGCCGATGTTGAATCCGGCGTGCAGGTTTCCGACCGCGAACGACGGCATCTCGAACGGGAACGTGCCGAGCCCGAGCGGCGCCGCGGCCACGCCCTCGAGGTTGGACTCCGAGCCGCTGCGATAGACCTCCTCGTAGCGGACGTACCAGTTCGACCGCGAATCGATCGGCTGCGACCACTCGATGAGCGCGCTGCCGGTCGTGTGCGGCGACTGCGGCAGGTCGAGCCCGGAGAGGTTGACGGGCACGCCGTAGACGATGGCGTTCTGGAAGTTGCCGAACGTCGCGTCGAGCAGCCCGACGCTGAGACCGAGGGTCAGCGGGTCGACCGGTCGCACGCGGAACTGCAGGTCGATGCCCTTGCTGGTCGCCGAGGACGCGTTTTCCGTGACCGACACGGCCGAGCTGATGTTGCCGGGCACCGCGAGGTAGTTCTCCTGCGCCTGCAGGTCCTTCCAGTCCATGTAGAAGACCGATGCATCGAAGAGCGCCTTGTGGTCCCAGAACTCGCTCTTGAAGCCGACCTCGTAGCTCCACACCTTTTCGGGGGAGAACGGCGAGACGACCGAGACGCCGGAGTTGCCGACCGGCACGTAGTTGAGGTCGTGGCCGCCGGCCTTGTAGCCGTGCGAGGCGCTCGCGTAGAGGAGCGCATCGCTGCTCAGCTTGTAGGTGACGACGCCGCGCGGCGAGAAGTCGTTGAAGGTCGAGCCGCCCGCCAGGTTCGGTTCCGGGGTGCCGAAGGCGACGAGGCCCGTGACCGTGTCATCGATGACGTCCTGGGTCGCGCGCGCGCCGAGCGTGAACGCCCAGTCCTTCATCGGCCGCCAGGTGACTTCACCGTAGACGGCCGTGCTCTTGTCGGTGTACCCGGTGTTGTTCTCGTTGACCGGCAGGTACGGGTAGGGCGGGGCCACGTACACCGTCTGGCCGGTGTCGGGATAGGTGTACGCAAACTGGTTGCCGAGCGCGACCAGGTTGAACTGGTTGACGGTGTCCTTGGCGTACAGCGCGCCAACCACCCAGTCGACGGGGCCGCCCGGCTTCGACTGCAGCCGGAGCTCCTCGCCGTAGGACTCGGCCGTCCAGTTGTTGTTGCGGGTGATCGCGTTGATGCTGACCGCATCCTCGTCGAACTGCCGGTTGTTGTGCGTGCGGATGTCTCCGGTGATCGACTTCAGCGTGAAGTCGTCGAACTCGTAGGTGAGACGCAGGTTCGCCTCGTGCAGCTCGTTGCGGTTCCATTCCGGGAGGTAATGGTTCACGAGGTTGGTATTCGTCGGATAGAAGCCGAGGCCGTCGCTGATCGGCCGGAAGCCGGGGCCCTCGATGCTGATCGTGTCGAGCTCGAGCACGCCCGTGTTGACGTCGGCGTCCATCCCCTCGTTGTCGTGCGTGAAGGTGTAGGAGAAGTCGGCCGTGAACCGGTCCGAGATCAGCCAGCGCGCCGCGATGCGTGCGTCGGTCTGGTCGTAGCCGCTGTTCTTGGTGCCGTGCGGATTGACGTTCTTGACTATCCCGTCGCTGCTCTCGAAGCCGAGCACGCCGCGCAGGAAGAAGGTGTCGGTGACGGGGGCGTTCACGATCAGGTGCCCGCCCTCGGTATTGTAGTTGCCGTCGTAGCCGGCGACCTCGGAAAACCACTGGTTGTCCGGCGCGTTGGTGGTGATGTTGATCGCACCGCCGGTCGAGTTACGGCCGAAGTAAGTACCCTGCGGACCGCGCAGCACCTCGACCTGGTTGATGTCGAGGAGTGCCGGGTTGATGGTGCCGGCGGCGACGGTGCCGACGTTGAACTCGTCGATGTAGTAGCCGAGCGCGTTCGGCACCGCGCGTTCGTCGAGGGACACGTTGCTGATGCCGCGGATCGAGATGCGGATGGAGCGATTGCCCGTCTGGCCGTCCTCGGCGAAGTCGACGTTCGGCGCCATCGCGAGGTAGTCCTTCGCCTGCGTCATGCCGGAGTGCGCGATGTCGGTGGCCGTGAAGGCGCTGATGCTGATCGGCACGTCCTGCAGCGGCTCCTTCCTGCGTTGCGCCGTCACAACGACTTCTTCGAGCTGCCCGGCCCCGGCCGCCGGGGTGTCCGCCCAGCTGATTGCAGGAGCAACCACGAGTGTTCCGCAGGCGATCGATACGAGCTTTCGCATTAGCCGTCCCCCATGTGTCGACAGAGCGTCAATGGCGTCGGAGCTCCGCACTGTCGAGTGTCCGGTCTCCCCACGTCGCGTCACCTGCCGATCGAGGCGGCACGCGGCGTCCTGGAAGCAGTTATCGAATGCGCATGGACTGCTCGCAACTGATACTTTCTTATCTGCTGGATTAGGTTCGTTAATGCTCCACCGGATTTGGCGGCCGGCGGGGCGCGCCCGCGGTCGCGATTCGGCCGCCCTGCGGCAGCGCGACCTGGCCCGACGACGTGTGGAGGGCGAGTCGCGCGCGGACCTGCCGGCCGCGGCGGTTTCCCGGTTGTCGCGCGGCCGCATCAGGTGGATGGTGCCGTGCACCAGCGGCTGAGATCCGGTTCCCCCGCCCGTGACGAGTGCTAGGGGCCGGACGATGCGCGGTATTGCTGCGCCGTGCGGCCGGTGCTCGCTCTGAAGCGCTTCGAGAAGTGCTGGCTCGAGCTGAACCCCAGCTCGAGACCGATCTGGGTGATCGGCGCATCCGTGTACGTAAGCAGTTCCTTGGCCCGATCGATGCGCCTTCGGATCATGTACTGGTGCGGCGGCATCCCGACCTCGGTGCGAAACAGCTGTGCCAGGTGGCTGGGCGACAGCCCGGCGAGGCGGCTCAGGTCCGCGAGGCGCCATGGCTGCTGGAACTGGGCGTCGAGCAGGTCGCGCACGGTGCGAACGCCAGGGTGAGACGGGACGAGGAGCGGGACCTGGACCGCCTTCCCGGCCCGGCGCCGGAGGCGCGGCCGGGGCTGCGCGGCTGCATGGAGGAGGCGCGACGTCTCGACGATGAGGCTGTCGACCGCCATGCGGAGTCCCTCCGACCGCATGGGCCGGCTCACGGCCAGTTCCCGCACCAGTTGCCGGAACGGCGCCTCCAAGGTGGTCGCACTGGCCAGGTGGATGCACCGGTCGCGGGGCCAGAGTGCCCGCAGGCGCCGGTGTCTCGCGAAGACGGCCTCGAGATCGATCGCCGCAAAGACGAAATGGTGCTTGGCTTCGACCCGGCCGTACTGCCCGTGGCGGACATGCGGCGCCGCGGCAAAGAGGCCGCCCGGCTCGATCACGTAGCGGCGCGAGCGCCGCGGATCCTCCCAGCTGTGCCAGCGCGAGGTGCCGTGGAGCTGCAGGTAGAGCTCCCACGTCCGGTGCGCATGGTCGCCGATCATGTATTCCGATCCGGCCCACTGCTCGCCGGCGTGCACGAGCTCAGCCACCGCCGGATCCGGCGCGTCGGCGTGAAATCCGGCCAGCAGCGACTGGGGGCGAAGAAATCTCATGGCGATCGTAAGATTTGACACCTCGGACGGCGGAATGTGCAAGCGCCCTGCGCCCCGCGGTGCTGGACTCCGGCCCGCTGGAGCAGTCTGTTGGGCGAACGCCTGGAGCCCGGAGCATGTCCGAACGAACCCGTGGTCAGCCAATCAACTGGTACTGGATCCCCGTCGACCGCGAGCTGATCGCCGCGCTGAGCCGCCGCAGCGACTGGCTAGGCGCACTGCAGACGCTCGGGTTCCTCGCGGTACTCGCGTGCACGGGCTCCCTTGCGTACTACTCCGCCGCCCACTTCCCGTCGTACGCGACCATCGCGCTCCTCTTCCTGCACGGCACCTGCTGGGCGTTTCTCGCCAACGCCGTCCATGAGCTGAGCCACGGCTCGGTATTCGCGACGCTCCCGCTCAACCGGGTCTTTCTCGCGCTGTTCGGCTTCCTGCGCTGGATCAACCCGGTCCTCTTCTGGACGAGCCACGGCGAGCACCACAAGTTCGCCCAGTATCCGAGCGACGACCTCGAATCCGGTTCGTTCGCCGCCGTCACGCTCCGCGAGTACTTGATGAAGGCCGTCATCAATCTCGAGGGACTGCGCTGGGCGATCACCTCGACGCTGCGGCACGCGCAGGGACGCGTCGCGGGCGAGTGGGAGGAACACCTCTTCCCCGACTCGAAGCCGGAACTTCGCTACCAGCTGACGGTGTGGGCACGCGCCTTCCTCGCGGGCCACGTCATTCTCCTGGTCGTTGCGCTCTACTTCCATCTCTGGATGCTGCCGGTCGTCACGACCCTGGCCCCGTTCTACGGGGGCGCGCTCCAGTGGATCTGCAACCAGTCGCAGCACGCCGGGCTGCCGGGAGAAGTCCCGGACTTCCGCCTCTGCAGCCGCACGATCTATCTCAATCCGGTACTCGAGTTCATGTACTGGCACATGAACTACCACACCGACCACCACATCTATGCGGCCGTGCCCTGCTACCGGCTCGCCCGGCTGCACCGCGCGCTGCGCGCGGACCTGCCTCCCTGTCCACGCGGGCTGCTCGCGACCTGGCGCGAGATCATCGGAACGTGGCGAAAGCAGAGGAGCGACCCGAGCTACCGGTTCATCGCCGCGGTTCCGCCGCGCCGCGGGCGCGTCGCTCCCGCTGCGCCGCGCCCGGTCGCCGGGAGCGCGGCTCCGGAATGACGAACCGATGCGAGTCGTCCCGGCGAGCGCCGGGCAGCGAGCGGAACTGCCGGCCGGGCACCGATGCGACGACCGGTGCGGAGCCTTAAGTCTTGAAGCTGAAGCTCCTGAAGTGCGACTGGGGGATGGAACACCTGGGCGACCCCGTCGCCCGGTTCCGCGCGTACGCCGCGGCCGGGTACGACGGCGTCGAGGCGAGCTTCGTCGCGCTCGATCCGCCGGAGATGAAGGCCCTGCTCCGCGACTGCGGTCTCGATCACGTTGCGATGGTGTTCGCGCGGAACGAGCAGGAGTTCCTCGAGCAGCTGCCGCGCGTCCGCAAGCTCGCGCCGCTCCTCGTCAACTGCCATGCGGGCCGGGATCACTTCACGTTCGAGCGGGGCCTGTCGTTCCTGAATTCCATCATGGAGATCGCGCGCAACGAGCTCGACTGCGAGATCGTGTTCGAGACACACCGACAGACGCTCCTCTACGCACCGTGGACGACGAGCCGCTATCTCGACGCGATTCCGGACCTGCGGTTGACCGCCGATTTCAGCCACTACACCTGCGTGTCGGAGACCGACATGCACGCCTTGAACCATGCGGTTCCCGATCCGTCCCGCGAGGACCGGCCGATGGTCGAAAGACGCAGCGATCCGGAGCTCGAACGATTCATGGACGCTGCAATCGCGGCGTCCCGCCACATCCATGCCCGGGTCGGCTGGTCGCACGGCCCGCAGGTTGCCGACCCGACCACCGGCCCGGGCCTCGAGTGGACACGGATCTTCGAAGGCTGGTGGGATCGAATCATCGAGGCGAGCATCGATCGCGGCGATGAAGTCCTGACGATCAACCCGGAATTCGGTCCGCCGCCCTACGCACCGGCAGACCCGGCAACCGGCAGGGCATTCACCGACGCGTGGGACACCTGTCTGTGGATGGCGCGCCGCTTCCGGGAGCGCTGGCGGGGCAGGGTGGAGCAAGCACCCGCCAATTCCTGGTCGCTGCAGACCGGCCCGCTCGGGTACCCGCCCGACCCGGCGTGACGGAGTTCCCCGCACCAGTCGAGGCCCCCCTAGCGAGTGAGCGCGCTCGCGACGCGCTCGACCAACGAAGCGCCCAGCCGGCCGGGCAGCGCATTCGGTTCGGTACGCTCGCGCACAGACTGGCGCACCCGTAAACGATCAACTCGGCAGCGTGCATTCGGGCTACCGGCAATCGGCAAGCCACGACGCCTTCGGACGCACGCGGGGCGTTGGGAACGGCCTGTTCCCGAGAGCCCGAGGCCGACCAAAGCGTCCGTGATCTCTCGCAGTCGATTTACGGATTCCGGACAACCACCATGCCTAGGAAGAACCTCATGAAGACACTCATTGCAACCCTCGCGTGCGCATGCCTGATGAGCAGCGCCTACGCGCAGTCAACGGCCCCGTCAGGCGGCATGCCCGCTTCGTCTGGCGGCTCGATGCCGACGACCAGCAAGTCCGACGCCAGGCGCGCTGCGGCGGTGGAGAAGCACATCGCCGACCTGCACAGCCAGCTCCAGATCACCGCGGCCGAGGAGACCCAGTGGGCTGCGGTAGCGAAGTCGATGCGTGACAGCGCGATCGAAACGGATCGGGCCATCGACAAGCGCGAGCCCGTCGCAAGCAGCGCGAGCGCTCTCGACAACCTGAACAGCTACGGCGACATCGCGCAGGCGCACGCCGACGGCGTCAAGCGACTCGCTGCGGCGTTCGCGCCGCTGTATGCCTCGATGTCGGACGACCAGAAGAAGGTCGCCGATGCGGTGTTCGCTCACCGCGCGCACCCAGGCAAGAAGAAGTAGCCGGAAACCGGACCGGACGCGGGCTCTGACTGCCGCGCTCCATTCCAAGGAATCATCATGAAGAAGCACTGCCTCTCTCTCGTCCTTGTGGCTGTTGCGCTCACCGCTGGCGCGACTGCAAGCGCGCAGGTGCGGGTCGCCATCGGCATCAACCCCTTCATCGTTGGCGGCTACCCGCCGCCGGTCGTCTATCAGCCCGATCCGTATTACGCGCCGCCTCCGGTCGTCTACCTGGGCGGCGGATCGTGGGGCGGTCATCGCGGTGGCCACGGACCGCGCCGCGGGGATCGCCGGCGGCCGCGCTGAGGTCAGACGGTCAGGCTTCCGCCGTCGGTCGTGGAGCGCCAGCACGCGGCGGCCGCGTGCTGGCGCGCTCTCGCGTAGAAGCCGGCGGCTGGCTGGACCCCGCGAAAACGCCCTGTTCCAGAGTCCTGCACCGGAACTCGCGCTGACAGGCGTGCCGTGCCACCACGGCTCACACGCATTCAAGCCTCGCAGCGGGCAACACCGACATTACCACCCCGATCATGGTGAGTAGCGCAGCATGCGGAATGTCCGCATGCTCCGGCTGCGCGACGACTGCGCGCGGATCCTTCAACGCGGTAATGTCCGCAACGACGTTCACCGCTCCGACGAGCTTCCGCTGCCGGTTGTGCAGCGGATAGACGTAGGCCTCGCCGACAGTACGGCTCCCGTCCGGGCGTTCGATGATGATCTCCCGGCCGTCGTAGACCTTTTCCTCCTGCAACGCCAATGCCATCCAGCACTGGTCGTGCCGCATTGGCGTGCCGTCGGACAGATACAGCCGGTGCGAGCCGCAGTACCGCTCGCGCCCGTCGCGAAGCAACGGGGCACGACCCCATACCCTCTCGGCAAAACGGTTGAAGTACGTGATGAGACCCGCTGCATCGCACGTATAGGCCGCCGCCGGAAGCACGTCCAGAATGCCGCGCCAGGCTGTCTCGAAAGCTCGCGAACCGTTCGTCAGCGAAACGCCCCCACTGGTATTCACGTTCATATTCTTTTGTGCCACGTTCCCCTCGCAATCAAGTCCGACAAGGCAACGCATCGTGGTCCGACTGTACGCTAGCGGCGCTCAACGGCCAACGTCTGTGCGTCGGCGCATGGAGTGCGGGCTGGACCCGTGAGAGTCGGGCCTGGTGAGTCGCGGACGCTGCTTCACGGTCGCCGCTATCAATGTCTCGGCGACCTCGTGGCGTCGGCGCGGAGCGGCAGGCGGCCTGGCGCTGCGGAGCGAACGCGGGACCGGAAGGCGGATGCGGATGAGTGACCAGCAGCGTGCCTGACGCCGGCAGCTCGCCGCATCACGCCATGCGACGATCCGCGCGTGCCATCGACCGCGAGGCCGCATCGAGTCACCCCTAAGGCGGCCACCAGCGGTCCGCCGAGGTCGCACAGGCCGGCACGGAATTGTGGCCCACCGTTGTGCGCGATTCCGAACGGACAGCCGTCCGGCCCTTTACTAACCTCACGCGCTCCACTGCATCAACCGCTCGGCGCAGCTGCGGAGCAGTCGACTCCCGAGGCAACCATGTATCCATACCGCGAACCGAATGCGCGCCCGGCGATTGACGAGACGACCGGATTGCCTCTGCCGCCGCTGCCACATCGCGGCGCCCTGTATGCAGCCAGGTCGACGTTCGTCTCCGGTGCTGAACCGCCTGGTTCCCAGGGTGGGGATAGTTGCCACCCGCCCGACGTGGCACGGGACGGTCGGCTCAGCGTGCGAAAGCCACCTCTCGCCGCGTCGGGGAAAGACGACTACGGGCCGCGCGGTCGCTGATGGTCGCGCCGCGTCGAGTGCTGGCGCGAGCCCAAATGGCTGCGTCGGGTCCGCTCGCCTCGCCGCCACGGTCTCCCGCGAGTGCCGGTCACCACGCGATGCGTAGCTGAAGCCGGGGGCCGCCCCATCATCCAGCGCTCTACCTAAAAGGTTGCACGTGCGCCGGTCACCCGCACGCCGCCTGAGTCGTTCGCTGGTGGCGCGAAAGCGGCTTTGGGCGCTGGCGCACCGCGCGGGGGAAACAGCCGGTCCGTCTCGCGCTTCACGACCGCGTAGCATTCGCAGCAGCGCGCTTCGATGCCCGCGCGGTCGAGCACGGCGATGTGCCCTCGCGTGTACCGGATGAGGCCGGCGGTCTGGAGATTTCCCGCTGCCTCAGTGACGCCTTCGCGACGCACCCCGAGCATGTTCGCGATCAGCTCCTGGGTCATCGAGATGCTTGCGGACGCCAGTCGATCGAGAGTCAGCAGCAGCCAGCGACAGAGCTGCTGGTCGATGGAGTGGTGCCGGTTGCACACCGCCGTCTGCGACATCTGCGTGATGAGTGCCTGCGTGTAACGCAGCAGCACATGCTGCATTTCACCACCGCGCGCGAATTCGTCCTTGAGCAGCTGCGCCCGGAGACGGTATGCCATGCCCTCACTCTGCACGACGGCCCGGCTCGGCGTCGAGCCGCCTCCCATGAAGAGCGCGACGCCCACGACACCGTCATTGCCCACCACGGCGATCTCGGCGGAACCGCCGTCCGCCAGCACGTAGAGAAGCGAGACGATCGCCGTAGTCGGGAAGTAGATGTAGTCGAGCGCTGCGCCGGATTCGTAGATGACCTCGCCGAGCGCGAGTGTCACCGGCTGCAGTCCCGTGCGGATACGGTTCCAGTCATTCGCTGGCAAAGCCTCGAGAAGGACGTTCTGTCGAGCCGACTCGGTCACCTGCGCTGGCGTTTCCACTTCTGAGTCCTTCAAGGAATGACTTTGGTGCGTGTCGTCTCTGACTCCCGACTTACGCTCGGCATCCACGACAGTCTCAATCGTACCGGATGATTTCCGGCGCGCCATCCGTATAGCAACAGCCAAACGGGCCGCCCTAAGGCCCGGTATAGGTGCGCTAGCGTACAGAGGCCTTTTGATGGAGCTCGCCCATTCGCGACCAAGAGCGCTGAACGGCGGTGGATGCCACGGTTTGGCTGTCCGCGCACCGAACGCCCGACGGCTGGCACGGCGACCGTGGCAGGTTCGGCCGACGCCGATGCTCTACAGCTGACCGCCATTCGGATTCTGCCGGGGGTTCGGAGGCTTGCCGGGCCAGCTGCGCTCGCACCCGATGGCAATGAGGCATCCGGCCACTTGACCGATGGCCGGAGTGGCACCGCAAGGCTCGACGTTGCCTTGCACTCGCGAGTGCCAGGACGCGGCCCGACGGTCAGAAACTTTCGACGGCAAACGCTAGCGATACCGGACCGCGGCTCCACGGATCACCGGCCGCCCGCACCCCTGGGCCGTACCAGTCGCGTCACCCCGTATTCCTTGCGAGCTTGGCCAAAAGCACCGCAGGTCTCGCGCCGGGGACGGAGTACGGGATCCACCGTTCCACTGTCGTACGGGTCGTATCCGAAAACAGCGGCATGGTGCGGGATCTCACCTCCGCCGGGCGCTGGCACGGCGGGTGGTGGACGTTCACCGTCCGTCCCGGCAGGAGGCACGTCTTCAATCTGCCTCGCGGTCGGCGACGCTGACGTGTCTGGTGCGGCGCGATTCAGGCGCGCTGGAGCGCCGTGCGCCGCTCCGAGCGCGGGCGATCCGCGTTTGTCTGACGTGTCAGTCACGCTGAGGCCCCCCCGGCGGGCGCCCGCTGCACTGACGCACGCAGCCGCTGTGGAATTCCCAACCACACGATCACCGCTGCCCCAACCAAACGACCTTTGCCATGGGCGGGTTCTGGTGGTCCGGAGTCGCCGCAGCAGAATCGCTCGGGAGCGACAACAGCGTCCGTATGCGGACGGGAAGTGCGGCGAGCTCCGCCAGAAATTCGCCGCGCGAAACTGGGCGACACAGCAGGTACCCCTGCGCATGGATAGCGCGATTCATCCTGAGTATCGCCAACTGGTCGGTGCGTTCGATGCCTTTGGTGGTGACCTCCAGCCCGAGATCGCGGCGGAGCCCGATGATTGCATCGGCGATCACGTGCGCCGGCGGGCTGTCGCAATTGCCGTGCGCAGGACCCACCTGCTGACGTCGATGATGAGGCCTGATTCTTCGGCGACTCCCAGGAACTCGCCCGAGGCAAGCTGCCGTCCATCCAGCGTTCGCCAGCGGAGGAGGGCTTCAACCAGCGTCGGCTCCAACGAACCGAGACAGACCTCCGGTTGGAACACCAGCTCGAACTGGCCACGCTCGACTGCGCGGCGCAGGCCTTGCTCGATGGAGAATTTGTTGACTGCCGCCTCCAGGAGATCACGACTGGAGACACTCAGCCGGCTCCGGCCAGAGGCTTTGGCCTGAAGGAGCGCCGCATCGGCCGCTCTCAGCAAGGCGTCGGCGTCGGTCTCGTGGTCCGGGTAAACGCTCACTCCGAGGCTGACGCCCATCTGGCCCTGACGCTCATCAACGGTCAGCGGTTCGTGGAATGCTCGGCACAGTGTCTCGCCAGTTTCGACGATCGCGACGGAGGATGCTGCACCAACGTACACCACGGTGAACTCATCGCCGCTGAGCTGCGCCGCGATGCCGAAATTCCCGGTCGCATCGGCCAGGCGGCGGGCGACGCTCTGCAGGACCCGATCGCCGAAACCGTGACCCATGCCGTCATTGGCGGTCTTTAAGTTGTCGAGATCAATGAAGTGCACGCCAACCCGGTTTCCTGTCGTGGCCGGACTCGCGATCGCGATGTTCAGTCGCTCGGAGAGGTGCCGCCTGTTTGGTAGCTGGTTGAGCGGATCGGGCTCGACGAGGCACTGAAGAGCCAGGGTGCGTTCCTGGACTCGTTCCTCGAGCTTCGCGTGCTGCAAGGCGGCGAAGTTTCGGGCGACTGCCAGCTCGTCCGCCATTTCATTGAACGCCGCGGCCAGGACGTCGAGCTCCTTGATGCCGCCGCGGGAGGCGTGCGCACTGCCGCCTGCGCTCCGCCGTCGCGTCGCCTCGACCATCCGTCGCACCGGCAGAACGATGCTGCGGATCGTCGAAATCGATGCCGCCAGCAGCGAGAGCAGCACGGCGACGATGATCCACTCGACCCACATCCGGGCCTTCAGGTCATCTGCACTCGGTGACACGGAGACGACGCGGCGCTCGTCGGGCGCGGCGGCGCGTTCACCGAAGACCGCGGGGCCGAGCGCAGCCGGGCACTTTCCCCCCGCGCTCACCGCGAGTGCGATGAGTCGTGGGGGCAGAGGCGGCGCCGGGCGTGCTCCTCGTGACGCTCGAAATCCTCCCGGCGCACGCCAACCGGGGATGGCCGCGGGCAGTTAGAGGAACTTGTACGAGATTCCGAGCTTCAGCATTCTCCCCTCGACATCCTGGGTCGCCGAGTACGGCGGGATCACGCCGGTCGTGCCGCCAAATCCCTTCAGGTCGGCCGGCGCCTTGGAGGCGAAGATGTTGAGCATGTTGAATGCGATCGTCATCGAGGGCATGGGCTTGTACGACAGGAAGTAGTCCGTGGTCACGTTGGATGCCACGTGGCACTGGGTTGCGGTGAAGTTCTGCGCGAGGCACCCCTGCAGCGTCCAGTTCGTGTCCACCGAGCCTTCCTGGAGGAGCTGCGGCCCGGTGAAGTTGATGCGAATGCCATTGTCGAAGTGGCCGTGCATGAAGCCGACCGTGAGGTTCGACGCGACGCGCGGAAAACCGTACTGGCCGGCGAGGTTTTCGTTGTAGTTGGTGATCGAGGCATCGTAGTAACCGATCAGGTACGTCGTGTTCCAGGTCGTGTCGAGCATCCAGTTGCCGCCGATCGGGACGCGTCCCTTGACAGTGAAGTCAACTCCGGAGGTCTTCTGGCTGTAGACATTGGCAAACTGGGTAGTGGTGCCGCGCAACTGACCGACCGCTGGCACACCGAAGGCCGTGAAGTCGTTGATGCCGCCGAGCATCGAGTCGTTCTGCGTGAAGGACGGGTCACTCGCCGGATTGAACGGCGCGCGGCTCACGGAGGTTCCGGCCGGCAGCGTGCCGCCACCGTTCGCAATGGTGACGATCTGCGACCCGGACAGCTCGCTGATCGTGTCGGCGCGCGTGATGTGCCAGTAGTCCGCAGTCACGTTCAGCGTCTGCGACTGCTCCAGGATGAAGCCGAAGGCGAAGGTCTTCGAGGTCTCGGGCCGGAGGTCCGGATTGCCGTTCGTGATCGTGAACAGCGAGTTGTTGCACTCGTTGTTGTAGACGGTGTCGATGCGGGCGAGGATGCTCGCGGCTTCCGCACTGGTCGGGGGCAGCTGTCCGTAGGCGTTGTAGAGCGCGTTTACGAGTGCCTGTGCCGACGGGCAGCGTGCCGGATCGGCAGTGCCCGGCGCGTACGACACCTTGACGGCGTTTGCCGTCTCGACGAGGTTCGGAGCCCGAAAACCTGCCGAGAACGTGCCACGCAGGCGGAAGCCATCGGTCAGGCGCCAGTTGAGTCCCACCTTCGGCGAGGCGTGCGCGCCGAAGCCCGGGTACTTGTCGACCCGTGCCGCGAGGTCGGCGAACACGCGCTTCACGATCGGGATCGTCACCTCGGCGTAGGCCGCGCCGAAGGTGCGCTGCGAATCGACCGAGCTGACGCCGAAGCCGACGATGTCGCCGCTGACGAGATTGGACGTCGGCTCGATTGCGTAGGTCTCGTGCCTGAGCTCCGCGCCGACCGCGTACTGTGCGTCGCCACCCCACAACTGGCCGAGCTTGCCGGAGAGATTGCCGTCCCAGAACTCCTGCGTGTAGCTGCCCGTGAAGCCAAACTCGGGGAACAGTGTATTCAGGACCGCGGCGCTATTCGGGCCGCCGATCTTGTAGCCGCCCGGCTGGTTGAAGAAGTTGGGATTGGTCGCCACCGTCCCGTTGTCCGGGGCGTTCGGGTCGATCGTCGCGCAGGAAATGAGGTAGCAGCCGATTTCACGCGTGAAACCCGTGGCGCTGAAGGACCCTTGCTCGGAGTTGACCTCGCGTGAGCCCATGATGCCGATCGCGGACTCCCAGGTGGAGCTGCCGAACGAGCCGCGCAGGCCCGTCAGGGCGCGATACTGGCTGTTGTTGGCGTTGTTCTCGTCCGGTGCGTCGGTGAACCGGTACCGGAACTCGGCATCCTGGCCGGCGCCGCCGAACGGGTTGAGCGGGCTCGTCGGCGGCAACTCCATGTAATAGAAGTTCGAGCCGTTCTTGAGGAGCACCTGAGAGAGCTCCGCACCGTAGTAGGGGTACACGGAGATGTAGTCGGTCTCGTCGTGCGAGTAGCTGAGCTCGGCGAATGCCGTCGTCGCATCGGTCAGGGCGTACTGCGCGGACAGGTAGCTCTGCACCCGCCGGGAATCCGGAATGTCCTGGAAGCGCGCGTAGCGATTGTACCGGCAGAGCCCGCCGATCACGTCGGCCGCCGGGCAGCCCGCGCCGGGCGCGACGTCGTTGGTGCTGGTGTCGATGAAGTTGCCGTAGGGGGTGTAGCTCGACGGCGTGCCGTACTGGCTCGATACGGACGTCATCCGGTGGTTGACCTCGCCGAGGTAGTCCGTCCACATCACGCTCTGGCGGTCGAACACGTCCATGTTGAAGAAGACGTTGTAGCGATCGGTCGCGAGGTTGCCGATACCGGCCGTGACGGACGCGGTCGTGGTCGGGAACTTGTCGCCAAGGAGGCTCTGTTGACGATCTGCGCGGACCTCGACGCCCTGGTAGTCCTTGCGGGTGATGATGTTGATGACGCCAGCGACCGCGTCCGAGCCATAGATCGCCGAGGCACCGTCCAGCAGGACCTCTACGTGATCGATGGCATCGACCGGGAATGCATCGAGATTGGTGAAGATCAGGTTGTAGTCGGCGAGTGCGTTCGGGGCGACGCGGCGCCCGTTCAGGAGCACCAGCGTCGACTGCTCACCGAGATTTCGCAGGCCGACGCTCGAGGCACCCGGAGCGAACGAGTCGCTGCCGACGATGTCGAGCGAGGTGTTGTTCGAGCCCGCGGACGCGAGGTTGTTGAGGAGCTGCGTGACGGTCGTGATGCCCTGGCGTTCGATGTCGGCATGCGTCAGGATCTGCACCGTCGACGTGCTGTCGGCCGCCGGCATCGCGATGTGCGACCCGGTGACCACCACCTCGTCGAGGAGTCCGTTGTCCGCCACCACGCCGGCTGTCGGTGGCGGGGGAACCTGGGCAGCAGCGGTGGCGGCGAACAACGCTCCGCACAATGCGAGCGTGCGCACTCTCACGTCCATTGACGACTCCCCTGGCACTGTTGTTCTTGGCTCTCCTGCCACTGCCCGGACGCCGACTGCATCGAGTGCCGGGCGGCTGGATCTCCCGAGCATCATATCTAACCTGGTGATTGGCTCGCCAGATCGCGCCCATAAGCGTTCGCTCTAGCGAACTGCCAGGTGGCGGTAGTCGAAGATCAGGGACCGGGTGTGCGCCGGACCGGCCAGCGGGGCGCGAGGTCCGTCCGGTCCAAAGAACGACTTCGATCGGGCAGTCAGCCCGGCTGGTAGCCGGCTCTCGCCGGCACTCCGTGGGCGCGCGTGCGGGCGAACGCCGCACGCGCCTCCGGATCTATCGACTCAGAACCTCGCGCGCAGCGTCGCACCGAAGGTGCGCGGATCGCCGACGAACGAGTCGATCTGATTGTTGAATCCCGGCACGGCGAGACCCTGGAACGGCGCATCGAACGCGACCTGGAAATAGCCCTTGTTGGCGAGGTTCTGGGACCACAGCTCGAGCGTCCAGCGGCCCTCGCGATCGCCGATTCCGATGCGCGCGTTCAGGAGTCCGTAACTGCCCTGAATCTTGAGCGGGTCCAGGTCCGATCCCGTGTTGTAGGAGGAGCTGTACTTGTCGTCGGCACTGATCCGAAGCGCGAGGGACGACGACAGCGGCACCTGGTACGTCGCCGAGAGCACTCCCGACCAGAGGGGCGAGAACGACAGGCGGTCGTTCAGGCGGTTCGTGGCGAAGAGGTAGAGCGCATCCCCGAAGTTCGTGATCTGCGTGTCTGCGTAGACGACGCCCCCGGAGATGCTGAGCCCGGACAGCGGCGTGACCCAGTCGAAGCTGAGCTCTGCGCCCTTGGACGAGACGTCCGGAAGCGAGCTGACGACGAACACGATGCCCGTGAAGGTGTTCAGCTGGAAGTCGTGGTACTGCTGGTCGAACACCGCGGCATTGAGGCGCAGCGTCTTCTGCGCGAGCTCGCTCTTCACGCCGATCTCGAAGGAATTCACCGTCTCCCGCGGGAACTCCGTGTCGAGGATCGGCGCCAGGGGATTCGCGGCGGCAGGGTTGGTCACTCGGGCCAGGTTGAAGCCACCAGCCTTCGTCCCGTTGCCCCAGGAGGCGTACCCCATCACGTCATCCGTGAAGCGGTACGACAGCTTCACCGTCGCGTTGAGGTTGTCCTCGCTCAGCGACTGATTGTGCGTCACGCCGGCGAAGAACGGGTTGAACGGGGTCGCGCAACCGTATCCCAGCAGCAGCAGGTCACTGTAGGGCAGGAGCGCCGACGGCGGCGGTGCCCGCAGCAGCTGTCCGCAGGCGGCGCCGCCGTCGGGGCTGTTGTAGTTGGACGTCTCGCTCTTTGATTCATGCGTGTAGCGCAGGCCCGCCGTGAGATCGAGATGCTCGACCAGCGTATAGGTCTCGTTGGTGAAGAAGGCATAGCTCTGTTCGGTCTGCTGGTAGGCGTCCGCCTGCCCGGAGTCGCCGGGGACGAAGGTGTGTCCCGGCAGGTTGCCGGTCAGCTCCGGCAGCAGAATGAAGTTCGGCGGGCTCGCGCCTGCGGCGGCCGACGCCGTCGCGCCGAGGTACAGGTCAAATTGATCGTCGGCCAGGATCGTCGAGGTATTGTTCAGGAGCTCCTTGTCGGCGAAGGCGCCGACCAGCCAGTGGAGCCGGTCGGTCTTGCCCGAGAGGCGCAGTTCCTCGCTCAGCTGCTTGTAGTCCGTGACGTTGCCGCTGGCCGGTTCCTGCACGAGGGCCGCATCCGAGTAGTCCGGATCGTTGCCGGCATTGATCGTGTTGTCCCGCCACGCGCTGATCGAGGTCAGCTGGGCGGCGCCGAGATTCCAGTCGAGCTGGGCGGAAAAGCCGCGGTCCCAGATCTGCTGTTCGATCGGGTAGTTCGCAAACGATTGGCGATTGAAGGGATCCGACGGCGCGTTGGGGAATGTCGCCTGTCCGGCGGTCCCGCCGAGGAGCGGATTGCTCGCGAGCGCGGTGATGATCCCGGCGAACGGGCCCGGATACACCGGCGTCGCCTGACAGCACATCTCGTTACGGTGCGAGAAGTCGCCGATGAGCAGCACGCTGACGTCGTTGTTGGGCGTCACCAGGTACTGCCCGCGCACCGTCCAGAAGTTGCGGTTGTTGACCGCATCGGTGCTGTTCCCGGGTCCCGTCTCGACGTCGAGGAAGCCGTCGCGCTTCTGATACCCGGCGTACAGGCGGAAGGCGGAGAAGTCCCCCACCGGCCCCGTGATCGATCCCGATGCCTCGCGGTCGTTGAAGTTCCCGCCCGTGATCTCGCCGGTCGCCCCGAACGTCGACGAGGGGCGCTTGGTCACGACGTTGATGACGCCGGCATCGTTGTTCTTGCCGAACAGTTCCCCCTGCGGGCCTTCGAGTACCTCGATCCGGTCGATCTCGCCGAGATCGCCGAATCCGACGCCGTTGCGTGGCCGGTAGACACCATCGATGACGATTCCGACCGAGGACTCGAGCCCCACGTTGTCACCTACGGTGCCAATGCCACGGATGCGCGCGGTGGTCGAGTTCTCCGAGGTGGTCGAGGTCACGGTGAGGCCCGGGGTCAGCGCGGTCATGTTCTTGAGATCGGTCACGCCCGCGTCCTTGAGCTGCTGGCCGGAGAGCGCAATCACCGCGATCGGCACGTCCTGCACGTTCTGCTCGCGTTTCTGGGCGGTGATGACGACTTCCGTGAGCACCGTGCTGCCTGCGCTCGCATCCGCCGCGAGGCTGGCGTTGCCGCCCGTTCCGAGCACGAATGCGAGGCCCGCAACGGGCACCATCCACCTCAAGGAAACCCGCGTTGAATTGTTTGCTGCCGCGACGTCCGGTGTGACGACCATGGTCTTACCCCCTAAATGCAAGTGGTGGCCCGCTGGCCTCCTAGCGTTCTTTTGTCACCGCGCCGGGTGCCGGCTGCGGTGGCTTCCGCGCAGATTGCTGGCTGAAAGCTTAAGGAAAAGCCCTCGCCAGGCAGGGACACGGGACGCCAAACTTTTGGCCCGAGACGCCAAGAATATCTGTGGTGTCAGCGCTACACCGGGTGCGTCTGGCCGGACCGGGCGTCCCACCGTCCCGTTCGTCGCCGGTCGCCGGACTTGCGCGGCCGCTCGGATCGACGCTTCGCAACTTTGAGGCTAAGCTCCTATCCGCGCTCCATTTACTGCTTCCTGTCGGGGGGATTGAAGTGGTATGCGGACTCTCGCTGCGACGCATCAAAACTCGATCTTAGTGTCGTGGGTAAAGGCCTTCGGGCATGCCCTGGACGCTGCCGGGCACGATGGTTCCGCGCTACTCGCGGAGGCGGGATTTGACCTCGGTCATCTGGGCGGACCCGACACCCGCTGCCCTCTCACCAAGACCGGAAAGCTGTGGGACCTCGCACTCGAGACGACCCGTGACGAGGCTTTCGGCGTCAAGCTGGCGAGCTATTTCACGCACACGACGTTTCACTCCCTGGGCTACGGACTGAGCGCGAGTTCGACCCTCAAGGAGGCCTTCGAGCGGGTGCTGCACTACTCGCACGTCGTGAGCGATGCGGTCGGATACCGCTTCTTCCGCGTAGGCGCGGAATACCACTTCTACATCGAACCCAGGATCGAGATCCCGATCGAATCGGTCGACACGCTGGTCGGGGTGTACCTGCGCATGTGCCGGTCACTCATCGGGCGCAATTTCTCACCGCTGTCGATCGAGTTGCGGCGACCGCGGCCCGTGGCGCTCGATGATTTCGAACGGCTGTGGCGCGCGCCACTGCGCTTCAGTGCCGAGCACAACCGCCTCAGATTCGATTCGGAGAGCATCGAGTGCGTCGTCGACAGCGGCAACCCCGAGGTTGCGCGCCTGAGCGATGCCGTCTCGGCGCGTTACCTCGCGCGCATCGAGCGCCACAACATGGAGGCACGGGTGCGTACGGTGCTGACGCAGCGCCTGCAGCACGGCGAGCCCACACAGGAGGAAGTCGCCGAGATTCTCAACGTCAGCGCGCGTACGCTGCAGCGCAAGCTCGGTGACAGTGGCACCACCTTCCGAAGGATCCTCGACGAGACGCGACACGCGCAGGCGCTTGCGCACCTCAGCGTGCCGCACGTGAGCGTCAGTGAAATCACGCATCTGCTCGGGTTCTCCTGCAGCGCCAGCTTCACGCGCGCGTTCAGGCGCTGGACGGGCCTGACGCCTTCCGAATGGCGCGCCGTCAGCGGATCGCGCAGTGTGCATGCGCCGCCACGGCAGCCGCCGGGATCGGTTGACCGCTACGGCTAGTTCACGATCGCCGCAAGAGCCGGCAAAACCTCTGGTGCCCAATTTCGCCATGCGTGCGGGGCAGGGCGGGGCCGGGCGGGGTAGCAGCAAACAGTCCCTGCCGGCCATCTCGTCGGTGAGTGCGCATCCAGCCAAGCATCCTTCCCGGGAAGCAGGCCTGGAAGGCCACCGGATCGGCCACACTGGAAGCTTGTCGAACCGGATTCGTGAATTCTGCTTCGCTGGTCCCGGCCGGCGCCCGCGGCAGGTGGTGACGCAGTAGCGGTTTCCGCTGAGGCCATCCATGACGCTCTCCACGCGCGGGCACCCTGTGTACGAGCAGTGCAATCCGCGTATGCGCATAATTGCCACGCTGCTGACCGAAGGATGTTCTTCTTGCCGCTCTCCGTACTTTTCACCGTGTGGCCGTTGTTTCTGGGCCTTGCCGTACTGATGCTCGGCGCGGGACTGCAGGGAACGCTGCTGGGCGTACGCGCCACACTCGAGGGCTTTCCCACGGCGACGATCGGCGTCGTCATGTCCTGCTACTACGTCGGCTATCTGGTCGGCACCATCGCGGCCCCGCGCCTCATCCGGAGCGTGGGCCACATCCGGGTATTCGCGGCACTCGCCGCAGTTGCTTCCGCCGCCGCCGTGTCACAGGCTGTATTCGTATTCCCGTTTGCGTGGGGCGTGACCCGGCTCGTCAGCGGGTTGTGCTTCGCGGGCATCTACGTCGTCGCCGAGAGTTCTCTCAATGAGCGCGCGACCAGCGCAACCCGGGCGCGCCTGCTCGCGCTCTACATGGTGGTCATCTACCTCGGTCTCGGATCCGGCCAGTTCCTGTTGCTGCTTGCGGACCCGCGGTCCCCGGCTCCGTTCATGCTCATCTCGGCACTCATCTCGCTCGCCATGGTGCCGATGGTGCTTTCCGCGCAGCCGGCGCCCGCGGTGGCGGCACGCCGCTCGATCCGGATTCGCGAGCTCTACCGCGTGGCGCCGGTCGGCCTCATTACGGTAACCGTCGCCGGGCTCATCACGTCCGTCATCTTCTCCATAGGTCCGGTGTATGCGCGGCTGAACGGCCTCGACACCGCAGGCATCGCGACCTTCATGGCAGTGAGCATCTTCGCTGGCGTCGTCACGCAGTACCCGATAGGTGCACTCGCGGACCACATGGACCGGCGCATCGTGATTGCGGCAGTCTGCCTGGTCGCAGCCATAGTCGCGAGCGGGCTGACGGTGTTTCCTGAGATTCCACGACCGCTGTATCTCCTGCTGGCGGCGCTCTTCAGTGGACTCGTGTTGACGATTTACTCACTCGGTCTCTCGCACGTGAATGATCGAATCGAGCCCGGGCAGATGGTCGCGGCGAGCGGTGCGCTCCTGCTGCTCAACGGCGGCGGCGCAATTCTCGGGCCGATGCTGGCCGCACGCCTCATGGCGGCATGGGGTCCTGCTGCGTATTTCGGGACTCTGGCGAGCTTGAACGGAGCGCTCGCGCTCTACTGTTTGTGGCGGAAGGTCAGGCGCGTCGCCGCACCAGTGGCTGCGAGGGGCCCCTTCATCAAGGTACAGCCGCAGCCCTGCGCATCGGTGAATGACGCCCAGTGGCTCGGCGCGGCCGGTGATGCACCGCCCGGCACGCTGGCAGCGGCGAGCCGGCCGCCAAAGGACGACGGCCTCTCGACGACTCCCTGACGGAGCCCCGGGCGCGCGGCCGAACCGCCGAACCCGCGAACGCTGCGGGATCCCGCGCGGCAACACCCAGCTCTCCCGATCGGTGAGTGACGAAGGGCTGCACTCGATGCCGACGGAGCCCTGCGCGCCGCTGTCATTCTGGACGCACGTGCATGGCCTTCTGCAGGCGCCGCCGATCGCACAGGTAGCCCGAGCGGCACTCGCGTACCGAAGCGCGGTGCTAGAGCAGCTTCGCGACCGCCTCCGAGAGCGCGTACATGCCACCCGACACATCGCAGACCCGACCATTCACGAAGAACCCGGGCGTCGCCCGCAGGTGGCTGTGAACTCCGCTGTCTATGTGCTCCCTGACGCGCTGGCGGTAAATCTCGTCATCGAGCGACGCCTTGAAGGCGGCGATGTCGAGTGAAAGCGACGCGGCGTGCCGCTCGAGCGCAGTGCGGCTCAGCGCGGCGCCTTCGGCGAGAAGGAGGTCATGCATCTCCCAGAATGCCCCCTGCGCGGCAGCCGCTTCGGTGGCTTCAGCTGCCATCAGCGCATGCGGATGAGCGTGTTCCAGAGGAAAGTGCCGGAAGACGAGCCGCACCGCGCCGTCATGATGATTGAGCAGCATCCGGACCGACGGCTCGGCCGCGCGGCAGACCGGGCACTCGAAGTCGCCGTATTCGACGATCGTCACGGGTGCATGTTCGGCGCCGCGCACGTGATCAATCGCGGTCACTGGGGCGGCGAGATCACGGCCATCTCGAGTGCTCATTGGAAGGCTCCTGACGCGGTCGAAGCGGAGGCCAGCTGACACCGACTCGGGAATTATCCCCCGGGACTAGATCAAACCGATGACAGTGGAGGGTCGTGGGATCCTGACCGTGCGTTTCCGTCCATCAGGTGCCGGACCGCGTCGGGCTCAGGCTGACTGCAACCGGATCGCTGGCCGGAAACGTTTCCTCGAGCGCCTCATCCAACGCATCGTCAATTGACGGTTCATTGGAGCTGCCAGGATGCAGTTGGGTCACCGCTGGGTCTGGTTCGGCCGGAACGCCGGCCGCGTCTGGTTCCACGCTCGTATTACCAGCTCGCGGGGGCGGCCTGCGGGTACTAGCCATGGGGACGTAGCCTCCCTGAGGAACCCAATACTAATTCCTTCTCGCCGGTAAAACGCAAGTCCGAGACGGATATGCCCATCTACGCCCGAGCATCCGTCTTGCAGTGCGCCATTTTCTGCTCCCTTCAGCCATGTGGCGCATGCACCATCGGGAGGGCCGGCACGGATTCCCTGCGTCTTCCAAGATTCACAGATAAGTGACCGCGGCGGGCCATCCGACGTGTTCGTCTGTCTGCGGCGAAACCTCGCCCCTGGTGCGGTTCGCCGAGCACGGCAAGCCAGCGGTGTATGGAAAGGCGATCTGGCACTCTTATTGGTATCGTGTGCGTCACGGTGCGGCACGGGCCGGTTAACCGGAAGTCCAAACACTGGCTGCTGGGGGAAACCCGCGATGTACAGACATAGTCTATGGGGTCTGCTCGTACTGATCGCTGACGTCTGGGCAATCGTCAACATCATGCAGAGCGGAGCAGACACGGCGAAGAAGGTGATTTGGACGGTCGTTGTGATCGTGCTGCCGGTGCTCGGCCTCATCCTCTGGTTCTTCTTCGGACCGCGGACAGGAAAGACGTAATTCGCACACCTGTGGGCCGGCTGCCCGGCGACGCAAGGATTCCCTGGGACGCTTCGTCACCCACGTCCGCGTGCTGTAGCAGGAGTATCCGGGTGCTCCGCAGCCGCTCTCTTTTTCTGCAACCGGCGGAATGCTGCTCCAGTCACCTGAATTTCCTGCCAACCACGTGACATCCGGGTCATGTCGATGCGATTGAGGCGACCCGAGTCACTGTTCGTGTTGATCGGACTCGTCGTTGTGGGCGGCGTCCTCTGGGCCCTGATTGATGCGCCAACGGACACGGGAATCCGGAAGACCGGAACAATCGTGTCTTGCCGTGGTGGAACGAGGACGTCGTCGACGTGCGCTGTGAAGCTTTCCGGCAGTCAAGCTGTCATCGTTCTGGATGCACCAGGCCATCGCGTCGGTGATGTGGTCACGGTGGCTGTCATGAAGCGCTCCATCAGCGGTGCGCAATTTGATCGCGTCCTGATTGGCAGGTAGTGGTCTGACAACCGGACACGGGAGCGACGGCCACCAATATGGTAAGTCACGCGCGGCGTGCTGCCGGGGTCCGCTAGGCTCGCCTTTGGACTGCAAATTGCCAGTGACGCAATGGCATTCTCAAAGGTCGAACTCAAACAGATCGAAAGATCTGTCGGTCCGTTCTGCCGGCGCCGATCTGCGCTGCGCCGGATTGCTGGTGGGCGGCTTGAGTACACCATCGCCGGCCATCGAGTTCTCATCTTCGAGGCCAGGCCAATCTGGAACGAGCCGACTTCTGCCTGGTCGCGGCACCCGGTTGCGAAGCTCGCGTTCGTTCGAAAGACATCACTGTGGCATTTGCTGTGGCCAAGGACAGCGCGAAAATGGACCCGCTATGGGCCGTTGCCCTGCAGTCGCCAGCTACGTGAGTTGGTGGCACAGATCGATCGCGACCCACATTGCTGCTTTTTCGAGTGATCGGCGGCGCACGACCGTGTGGGACTGATCACCGATCGCTTCGCAGGCTTGCCGACGAAGGCATTTTACAACGTATGATAAAGGACGTTATCATACATGTAAAAGCAGATGGGAGTCGGACGTGGCGGAGCTGGTATCAGCGCGAAGAGCGGCCGTTGTGCCGGGAAATCTGGCGCGGGTTCCGCGCCTATTCGCCCCGACGCCACACGCCGCCAGGCGCTTCCTCGAGTACTTCGCGGCGAATATCCGGAATCCGAACACGCGCCGGGCCTACGTGCGTGCGATCCTGGGATTCTCGGACTGGTGCCACGCTCAGGGTCTCAGCGAGATCGTCGACATCGAGCCACTCCATGTGGCGGCCTTCATCGAGCAGCTTGGAGAACGCCTGGCGAGGCCCTCCGTCAAGCAGAACCTCGCGGCTCTCAGGATGCTCTTTGACTGGCTCGTCGTTGGTCAGGTCGTTGCGGCCAATCCGGCAGCGCCCGTTCGGGGACCGAAGCATGTGGTCCGCAAGGGCAAGACGGCAGTTCTCACGGCCGATGAAGCGAGAACACTCCTGGATTCGATCCCGGCGGACACGCTGGTCGGGCTGCGCGACCGGGCTCTCATAGCATCGATGCTCTATACGTTTGCCCGCGTCGGGGCCGTCATCAAGATGCGTGCCGAGGACGTCTACGTCCAGGGGCGGCGGACGTGGATTCGGCTGCACGAGAAAGGCGGCAAGCGGCACGAGATGCCATGCCACCACCTCCTCGACACCTATATTAATGAGTACCTGGATGCGACCGGCGCCCGCGAGGACCCCAAGAGCTACCTGTTCCGTTCAACTCGGGGCCGCGGCGGTGCGCTCACTGGCAATCCACTCGCCCAGGCCGACGTCTATCGGATGATTCGGCGGCGGGCAGCGGCGGCCGGGATCAGGACGAAGATCGGAAACCATACCTTTCGCGCAACCGGGATCACCGAGTACCTCCGGAACGGCGGCAAGCTCGAGATCGCTCAGCAGATGGCCAACCACGAATCTGCACGGACGACCGGACTCTACGACCGTCGCGATGATCAGGTGAGCCTCGACGAAGTGGAGCGAATCCTTATCTGAGCGCTCCACCCGCAACAGCGCCGTGAGCCCGGCGGCGCGGCCCCAGTCAACACCTGTGAGTGCCTGATCGCGCGTCCGGCCACTTCGTCTCATTCGATCGACCGGCCGCCAGCGCTGCTCCATGCCAGCCGGGACAGCAGGTTTGTCGGCAGTTCGTTCGCAACGATGCACGCCGCGTCACCACGCCACCGCGACGGCAGGCACACCGATACTCACTCGTCGATCCGATGAACTTTCGGCTCAACGTGCACGAGGACTCGCGGGCAGACTGGGGCCAATGAGCGCGCGGGCGCGCGCTGCGGAGCCGCTACTTCGGTTTCGCGCTACAGGCGGCGCGAAAATCTGCATCGGCGTACAGCTTGGAAAGCAATGAATTGTATGCCTGGCCGTAGTGATTCATGGCCTGGGGAATCGCGATCGCGCCGACGAACGACGAGTCCCAGCTGTCACTCTGCAGGATGTGCTTTTCGAACACGACAGAACCGCTGCGAATGACCTGGAAATTGGCGCCAAGAGCCAACTCACCACTGGACATGCCCGTGCTCAGGTTGTTCTCGGTTAGTTGCGCCTGAATCGACCACGGCGAGGCAAGGTCGAACTTGCCGGCGGCTTTCAGGTCCGAAATCAAGGAATCTCTGAGATAGCCCGAAAACGTTGAACCAGCCGGGGGATAGATCGGATTCCCTCGCGAGCTCTGGTGCTTGTCGAGGTCGGGACTGAGGCCGCTCCCCAGCTTGAACTCTCCCACCGACAGCGCCGCGATGCCTGACTCGCGCAGCGCAACCAGCGTGTCCAATGCGGGCTGGTGATCGCCCAGCTTCAGCGTTGCACAACCCGACAGCGCCACTGCGGCAAGAGCCAGCATGCACCGCGTCCATACCGAGAATGCGTGTTTCATACGAAGTTCCCTTGAGTCACTGATCAAACGCCGGATCGCTGGATACATCCTTGAGGCCGGCGGCCACAACCTGGTGAAGCATGATCTTCACCCCTTCTTGCATCGTCGGCGCGCGCGTTGCGTTCGCAGGTGCACTGTGGGCGCCGATCGTAGCGTGAATGGCATGGTGCTCCGTCACCGAGATCTTGTTGGCGCCAGTGGCTGGTATGTACTCGATCGTGCAAACGTAGCCATCGGTGACCTCGCTACCCGCAAGCCCGAGCGTCAATCCGGTCGCGAATCCCTTTGCTGCGGCTTCCTGCGGCGACGTGATCGGGACGTTGTCCACCGTGATGCTGAGCACCGCTCCATCCGGCACCGGATCGGGTCCGATCGCGGAGAACAAGCCACTCTGTTGAACCGTATCCAGTACGTCCTTTCGCGTCACCGTCGTCGCGCGAACGTTGTCGACTCCCTTCGTCTTGAACACGAAGAGAGTCTGGACCGGCTTTGGTGTCGCCGGGCGATGGTAGGCGCTCAGCGGCGTGTCGCCGAGTGCATTGTCGACATAGAGGGTCGCGCATCCGCCGCTACCGCCGCAGAGTGCAGCCACAAGCGCCAGCTTCGCGCCGGTCCATATCCATCGTGACATCTCCGACTCCCCTTCTGTGTTGTTCTTCCTGTGGCGTTGCAATGTCGGCGCCCGAGTACCATCAGTCCGGACAATTCCGGCCCGATGATGCCGGCCCGAAATGCGCTGGATGCAGCGGCCGATCAGCGCTGAATCCCCTTTGCTCCTAGTGGGCATCTGCGGCACTGATATACAGCGCGTCTTCTCCATAGGCGACATAAACGTGAAGGTGCTGCAGGACATCCATGCCCACACTCAACTGTTCGAGGTCGAGCACGTCCCGGTTCACGGGATCCGCCTGCAGCTTGTCGTGGTGCAGGCGCTCGAACGCCTTCTCGTTGAGGTCCGGATAGACGTACAGCATCGGATTTCTGACGGTCACTCCACCCATCGACAGCGATTCAAAGCGGTGCCTGAAGATCCATTCGGCCTTCGGCGCCGTCGGAGTCTCCGTGGCGGGCGAGCTGGCAGTCAGGTCGAAGACACGCCTCGCGCCTGACTCCGTGAGAATCATGGCGCCATCCGCCGTGCTGATCCCTGCGCTGACCTCCTTGCCGTCGAGCAGCACCGGCACGACCAGATGTTGGCTGTAGGACAGGCGGAAGGGAATGGCCGCATAGTCCCTGGTCCAGTACACCACCTTTCCCTTGCAGTGCTTCTGGGAAATCAGGTTCAACGTATGATGGGCAAAGTCGAAGTCGAGATCGAAGAACGTCAGGATGTCACCGCCCAGCTGACCGTCCAGGCCGTCGGTGAGCGCGTCTGGCGGCAGGACCATGAAGTGGGCAGTTCCGGCCGGAAGGGTCGGCGCCAGCTGAAATTTGCTGATCGTCGCGTAACGCGCGGCCAGATGACCCCCCACGTAGATTTCCCGTCCCTCTATGGGCGCAGTCTTCAGTTGGAGCTGTTCAACGGTCTTGGGCGCCAGGCTCGAGCTCGGTGTTGCGGTGTTGACCAGCAATCGGCGCTCGGAGCCATTGATTCTGACCATGATTACCGGCTCGGCGTATTCCGGGTCGAACGGAATTGCAGCGATCCGCTTCAAGGCGCATTCATCGGCGA
>Ga0181519_10000465_pt1 | contig 37570 bp, 37 predicted proteins | sample PEATcosm2014_Bin_26_FD_121102 | JGI IMG/M metagenome (GOLD analysis project Ga0181519, IMG submission 121102) | Peatland microbial communities from MTU Mesocosm Facility, Houghton, MI, USA - PEATcosm2014_Bin02_10_metaG | ecosystem: Environmental > Terrestrial > Soil > Wetlands > Peat | place...
AGGGCGTACGGGTTGCGGTTTGCATCGGTGGGCAGGTTTTCGAGATCAGCGGTGGTGATGACGGTGGAAATCGTCTGGTTCTCGGTGTTGACGCTGATGGACTGCGCATCGGCGGAGACTTCCACAACCGTCGCGCTGCCAAGAACGCTCAGAACAGCCGAAACGTCGTTGTTGGAAGAAACGAACACCTCGAGCCTGCGCTCGAACTTCTGGAAGCCGGGCGCCTCAATGGTGACCTTGTAGGCGGCGGGCTTCAGGGCCGGGAAAGTATAGATGCCGGAGGCATTTGTGGTGCCAGTGCGCGACACGTTGGTATCAACGGCCGTCACTGTGACCTTGGCATTCGCGACCACGGCGCCCGTCTTGTCTTTCACGGTGCCTGCGATCTGACCGGTTTCGGTCTGGGCGAAAGCCGCAACCGCCAGACTGAGCAGCAGCAGAGAGAAGACCAACACTCTCGTCAGTTTTTGCATTTGAGCTCCCTTTGGAACGTAATCAAACAGTTACAGGTAAATGTTCTATCAACAGCTCAGACTCGCGGCATCCCCAGCGGGGCGCCCCGAGCCGACTGCTGTACTTGCCTAGGTATAGAGCACGTCTCTGACCAAACTCCCGTCAAGTTTGAGCACTCTGGGAGTACAACTTCCAGAGAATCCACAGTTTGGGAAGGGGGTGATTATTCCACCTTTGGAAAGCCGAGATGAAAAATCTACTAATTTTGGAATAATTTCTGGTACTTTAGTTTTACGTCTAATGACTAATTAGTAAACTTTTTTTGTGCGACAGTTTGACGTTGGGCACCTCCGGACGGCCCGCGAAGGAAGGTGCCTGAGTCCGGGGAAAGTCCATATCGAAAAGCATCTGCCGCAGCAACCAATCGAAGCGCGCGCCAGCCCCCGGAAGACGGCTATAATGAGCGGCATCATGGAAGAGCGGGAATATTACGACGAGCGCCAGGAAAACAAGAAGCACCTGCTGATCTGTCCCCATTGCCGGCAGGAAAACGAATACGAAGTCAACTGGCTGGTGCGGATGAAGAAGAAGTCATTACCCGCCCGGGCCGACGAGCGCGACCGCGCCAAGTTCGCCAAGGCGCAAAGCTACATGGTGCGCAAGGACGATCTGCTGGCCTGCAAGAACATGCGCTGCCGCAAGCGCTTTGAGATCGTCGGCCTGCAAACGGTGGCGTTTCTGTAGAGGAATTCTGCCGCACCGGGCATCGCTGCCGTCCGCACCGCTCGGCCGCCACTGACGATTGCAGTTCGACAACACGGCACAACCATGGCGCTCTTTCGGGCGCCATTTTCCATGCCTGGCAATGACATTGTGCCTGCGGAAAACCGCCTGAAAATTCCCCACTGAATAACCATTCAGTTTTCTTCGCGCTCAGGATATACTCTCTCGTCCTGTGGCCAGCGGCTGCGGCGAGGCGTCTGTGGATGCCCGTTGCCGGCCAGGCCCGCCGGGCACGTGTGGGAGCGGAGTGGGCCGCGTCCGCGCAATCTGATTTTTCTACATTCTTCCATCGAGGTGCAGGGTGAAGATCCTGGTGTGCATGAAGCAGGTTCCGCAGAAGGATGCGCCGCTGAAGCTGAACGAGCAGGCGACCTGGGTGCGGGAGGACGTGGGCTACGAGGTGAACGAGCCCGACGCGTATGCGCTGGAAGCGGCGCTGCAACTGAAGGAGAAAAACGGCGGCGAGGTGGTGGTCATCACGGCCGGCCCGGCGCGTGCGCAGCAGGTTCTGCGGGAAGCTCTGGCCAAGGGCGCCGACCGCGCCATCCATCTTGAGGACGACCGCTTCGTCACCTTGGACGCGTTCAACATTGCGCGCTCCTTCGCCGAGGCCATCAAGGACGAGAGCTTCGACCTGGCGTTTACCGGGCTGCAATCGGACGACTACGGCTACGCGCAGACCGGCGTCCTGTTGGCCGAGCTGCTGGGCTGGGCGCACGCAACGATCATCATGCAGATTGAGCCGAAAGATGGCGGCATCCGAGTGAAGCGCGAGCTCGAGAGCGGCTTCTTCCAGTACGTGGAGATGCCTTTGCCCGCCGTGCTGACGATTCAGTCGGGCATCAACAAGCTGCGCTACGCCACACTGATCGGCATCAAGCAGGCGAAGAACAAGCCGCTGCGCAAGGTGACCTACGACGAGGTGTCCGCCGCCCTGAAGCCCAACCAGTTGACCATCGAAAAGCTCTACGTGCCGGTAAAGACCAAGCAGACCGAGGTCATCACGGGTGCTCCGGGTGAGGTGGCCAAGAAGCTGGTGGCCAAGCTGCGCGACGAACTTCGCGTGATGTGATGCGAGTGATGCAGTGCGCGTGCTGTGAGCGTACAGGCCAATGGCGAGGAGACGCACCATGACCGAGTTTGAACATCCCGTGGATATGGAAGAGCGGCGCGAGCGGGTGAACGTACTGCGCTTTCTGGGCGGACTGCTGCTGACGGTGGGACTGTTGCTCTATTTCTTCCACCTGGCGGAGTCTCCGGCGGGACACCACACGCTGGGCATCATGGCCCTGGTGTTCGCCATTCCCGGCGTGGTGCTGCTGGTGCTGGGGCACCGCAAGCTGCGCCAACTGCGCTGAAGCACTGGCCAAGGCAGAAACCGACACAACTGTGAGCGCGCGCCTTGTGCGCGGAGGCCGCCCGGCAAAGCGGGCGAAGCGAGGACAAGAGAGATGGCTGAGACGATTCTGGTGATTGCAGAGCAGCGCGAGGGCAAGTTGAATCGCGTTTCGCTGGAGACCATTGTTGGCGCGCAGGCGCTGGCCAAGCAGACGGGTTGGACGGTGGAGGCCGCGCTGGTGAGCGGCGGCAATCCTCCCGTGGACGAGTTGAAGGCGGCCAAACTGGCGCGGCTTTACTCGGTGGAAGGCCCCGAGCTGGCGCAGTACACGCCGGATGGATTCGTAGGCGCCTTGAAGGCCTTGATCGAGGTGAAGAAGCCGAAGCTGGTGCTGCTGCCTCACACCTACCAGGTGCGCGACTTCGCTCCCAAGCTGGCGGCCAACTTTGGAGCCGTGCTGGTGAGCGACGCGACGGGCGCAAAGTTCGAAGGCGGCAAGGTGCTGTTTACGCGGCAGATGTTCCAGGGCAAATTCACCGCCGATGTTGCGCTGGCCGGCGATGGCCCGTGGTTCGTCAGCTTCCAGAGCGGCGCCTACCGGGCGGACCAGTTGGAAGCCGGCGTGGCCGACGTGGAGATTATCGCCGCGGGCGCGGCCACCATCCGCACCAGGCCCGAAGCTCCCTTCCAGGAGGCGAAGCAGGCGGTGGACCTCTCGCAGGCGGAGATCATCGTCAGCGTGGGCCGCGGCATCAAGGAGCAGAAGAACATCGCCATGGCGCAGGCCTTGGCAGACGCGCTGGGCGGAGAGATTGCCGCATCGCGCCCCATCTGCGACGCGGGCTGGCTACCCATGGAGCGGCAGGTCGGCTCCAGCGGTCAAACGGTCAGTCCCAAGCTCTATCTGGCGCTCGGCATCAGCGGAGCCATCCAGCACATCGTCGGCATGAAGGGTTCCAAGACGATCATTGCCGTCAACAAGGACGCCGAGGCTCCGATCTTCGAAGTGGCCGACGTGGCCGTGGTGGGTAATCTGTTCGACATCGTGCCTGCGTTGACGGAAGAGATTAAGAAGGCAAAGGCGTAGGCCGATGAAGCTGTTTCCTAAAGACCCGTACGATTGGGCACAACATGCGGAATGCGTTCAGTATGTAGAGGGGCTGTCTGATTACGAGAAAGTCCAAGCAAGGGACGCGTTAACGTATCTGGGTGCAAAGCTAGGAAACGGCTTCCTTGCTCCGTCTGAAGACAAAGGTATACACCCAATAAGTGGGCTTTTAAACAACGTTGTTCCTTGGACAAGACGTAAGCTAATTATGCTTGCGCAAGATGTTCGGACTTTGGAAAACGCCGAGAATGTCAGCAAACTGCTCTCCGGGCTTAAACAACCTAGTTTGTTTGATCATAATCAGCTTGTCTTGTCCTGTGCAGGAGGCCTCGTGCGCGAAGGGCTATCGGCAAGGTTTGAGCCCACGCGCCCATTAGGGAACGGCGAAAAGCAGCCAGATATCAAGCTGACGAACATTCCCGCTAACGAAAATGTATACCTAGAGGTAGCTGTAACGGAGGCATCACGTAAGGATAGTCTGATTCATGAGCGCGCATGGGGTCTCACTGAACGGCTATTTCGGGCAGGAGCGGAGCTGCGGTGGTGTGGAAAGCTGCATAAAACACTCGCAGAACCGCACTGGGCAGAAGTATTAGGTCGAGTTGACTCTGCCATTGTCGCAGCATCTCGCGACCAAAGGCTCGTTACAGTTGAAGAGCTTAGCACAATTGCACTCGCAGTTTGCCCAGAAGCAAAGGTTGCCGAGCTAGAGCTCTGGGCCCAGGCCCACGGTATACAACCTGGCGAACTCCTTGGTCCTCCAATTTCGTTGAACCACTTAGACCGGTTGAAAAACAAAATTATGAATGAACAACAGCAACTCCCGAAGGATGCTGCAAGTGTATTGTTCATTCAAAATTCAGACGCCTTCTTTTTCACGAGAGATATTGGAGCCCTCGTTTCAGAACTCGAAGAAGAAATTTACCGTTTCCCTCAGGTGGCGATGCTCATCGTGCAAGGATCGAGCCTGGGTGGAGAGCAACCTGAAGTGAAACAATTTGGACAACATCGCTATTCGAGACGAATTATGGCAGGTGATATTTGCGAACAAAATCTTCTGCTAGTTAATCGCTTCTGTTCCAAGGGGCTTTCAATGAGCACACTCTCAAGCTTTCTAAGGGTATTCTGAAATGCTCACATTCCGCACCCCAATCGAAGGCATCGAGCATCCGGAGATGGAAGCCGATGTGGTCATCGTCGGCGGAGGGCCGGCCGGCATGAGCTGTGCGCTGCGCCTCTCGCAGCTCATCGACGAGCACAACGCCGCGCATCCCGACTCTGCGCTGAGCAAGGAAAACATCTATGTGCTGGAAAAAGGGCGCGAGATCGGCATGCACTCGCTCAGCGGCGCCTTGCTCGATCCGCGCTCGATGAACGAGCTGCTGCCGGGCTGGGAAAACGAGGCTCCCATTGAGAGTCCCGTGACCAGCGACGGCCTGTACTACATGACGCGCACGGCGGCCTTCAAGGCTCCCATCACGCCGCCGCCCATGCAGGATCACGGCAACTACGTGATCAGCCTGAACCGCTTTACCAAGTGGCTGGGCAGCAAGGTGGAGGAGGCCGGCATCACGGTGTTCAGCGGCTTTGCCGGTAGCGAGCTGCTCTACGAGGGCGACCGCGTGGCCGGTGTGCGCACCGACGACAAAGGGGTGGACAAGAACAATCAGCCCAAGGGCAACTTCGAGCCCGGCTACGATTTGAAGTCCAAGGTGACGGTGCTGGCCGAAGGGCCGCGCGGCTCACTGACCAAGCAGTTAATCGCGCGGTTTGACCTGCTGAAAGACCGCAATCCGCAGACCTTTGGCGTGGGCGTGAAGGAACTGTGGGAGCTGCCCGAGGGGCGCGTCAAGCCGGGGCAGGTGATCTACACCATGGGCTGGCCTTTGACGACCGCCGAGTACGGCGGAGCGTGGATTTACGGCGGCAAGGACAACACCATCTCCTTGGGCTTCGTCACCGGCCTCGACTACCCGGACCCGCGCACCGACCCGCAGCACGTTTTACAGAGCTTCAAACAGCATCCCATGGTGGCCAAGCTTTTGGAGGGCGGCAAACTGGTGCGCTACGGCGCCAAGACCATGCCCTACGGCGGATGGTGGAGCCTGCCTCCGCTGGGCGGCGATGGATGGATGATTGTCGGCGACTCGGCTGGCTTCCTCAATTCACAGCGGCTGAAAGGCGTTCACCTGGCCATCAAGAGCGGGATGCTGGCCGCGGAAACTGCGTTTGCCGCGCTCATTGGCGGTGACTCGTCGGCCAATGCGCTCGGCGAATTCCAGAAGAAGGTGAACGCCAGTTGGATCAAGCAGGAGCTGTATCCGGTGCGCAACTTCCATCAGGGATTTGAGCATGGATTCCTGGCGGGAATGTTGAACACCGGCCTGTTGATGGCCACCGGCGGCCACGGATTGATGAATCGCTACGCAGGCCACCCCGGCCACACGCGCATGCTGAAGCTGTGGGACATGATGGGCCATGGCGGCAATCGCGAGGCCCTGACCGGCCCGTCCAAGGGCGATGGCAAGTTGACGTTCGACAAGCTGACCGACCTGTACCACAGCGGCACGCGCCATGAAGAAGACCAGCCGGCGCATCTTGTGGTCAGCGATACGGACCTGTGCGTGACGCGCTGTACAAAGGAGTACGGCAACCCGTGCCAGTTCTTTTGCCCGGCCAATGTGTATGAGATCGAAGAGGCTCCCGAGGGCGGGCGGCGGCTGCACCTGAACCCCAGCAACTGCGTGCACTGCAAGACCTGCGACATCATGGACCCCTACCAGATCATCAACTGGGTGCCACCCGAGGGCGGCGGCGGACCAAACTACGACGGCATGTAGCGCGCTGCTAACTGAACGGAACAACCAAGGCCCGGGCGACTGGGCCTTTTCTCTGCACGCAACTCGCCCGCGCGCAAATAGCCATGGACAAGCAACCGGCTATGGACGGCCGGGCGAAGCCGAACTGCCGGCGCGTGCATCCAATGGGCAAAGTGTTCTAGAGTAGTCTCCGCTCATGCCTCTTATTGACTCGCACGGCCGCACAATTCGCGATCTCAGAATCTCCGTCACTGACCGCTGCAACTACCGCTGCGTGTACTGCCGCACGGGAGAGCATGGCGCGCAGTTTGCCGAGCTCTCCATGGTGGATTACCTGCGCATGGCGCGCGTCTTCGTCAGCCTGGGCATCACCAAGATTCGCCTGACCGGCGGCGAGCCGCTGCTGCGCAATGACCTGCTGGAGCTGATACGCGAGCTGTCAACCTTGCGCACCGCCGAGGGCAAGCCTCCTGAACTGGCGCTGACCACGAACGGGCATCTGCTGGCCGGCATGGCCGTGCCGCTGCGGAAGGCTGGGCTAGGGCGCGTCACCATCAGCATGGACGCCGTGGACCCTGAGCGTTTTGCCCGCATCACGCGCGTCAAGGGCAGCTACCAGGAGGTGCTGGAAGGGGTTCGCGCGGCCCGGCAGGTAGGGCTGGGACCGGTGAAGATCAACTGCGTGCTGCTGCGCGGCTTTAACGAGGATCAGGTGGAAGCCTTTGGCCGCTTCGCCCGCGAGGAGCAGGTCGTGGTGCGCTTCATCGAGTTCATGCCGCTGGAAGAAGGCCGGGTGTGGAGTCCGGATGTGGTGGTACCGCTTGAAGAGGTGCTGGAGCGTATGGCGCACTTTGCGCCCTTCCACGAGATCGCGCACGAAGCCAGTTCCACCTCGCGGCGCTATGGCTTTGACGATGGCTGCGGCGAGTTCGGCGTCATCGCGCCGGTCTCGCTTCCCTTCTGCGGCGCCTGTTCACGCATACGGCTCACCAGCGACGGCAAGATTCGCACCTGCCTGTTCAGCCTGGGCGAATACGATCTGCACACGGCCGTTCGCGAGGGCCGCAGCGACGAGGATCTGGCACAGATCATCGAGCACGCCGTGGCCCACAAGGAGGCGCGCCATCATATTGGCGAGCCGGGCTTTGTGCAGCCCGGGCGAACCATGGTGCACATCGGCGGATAGGGATATACGGCGAAAATACCCCGCTATTCGGAGTGGTGCTTCGCTGATTCAAGAACCTTGAAGCACCAAAATGCGGTGAGCGCAATCCATCCGAACGCTGCAATCCAGTAGAAGCTGTCCGAGCGGCCTGCTTGATACAAAGTGATGTACTTGCCGATATAACCACCAGCGCAAAACGCTGTACTTATCGCCGCGAAAAGCCCCGTCCACACAGGAATGGGCTGCCCTTTTACCCCCGTGAACTTTCTCATATCTATGAACCCCAATGAGAACCTACTGAATTGTCTTGCGCGCGAATTATATCTCCACTTGCCCAGATGGGCAGAACAGCGCCGCTTAAGGACCGTCCAGCGCCACTCTGCCCGTGTTTTTCTTGCCTCCTCCGGCCCAATTCATGCATCATTAACAACAGTACGAACCGCGGCTTCAACATCCCCGCGGATGGGGTCTCCGGAATGATTCGGAGGCAGGCGCATCCGCTGGAGCCGGGGTGATGGCTTTCAACATCCCCGTTCAGGCGCAGTTTTCAGTTACAGAGAATTGCGGCCCGGACTGAAGGCAGAAAAAACACGTGGCTACATTGATCAGTACGGCAGCATCGTGCTCGCTGGACAACTATCTTGTCCTGCCAGATCACACCATGGATGCGCGCATCCGCACCGCCCGCCAACGGCTGGGCGACGAGTGCGTTGTGCTGGGGCACCACTACCAGCGCGACGAGGTCATTCAATTTGCCGACCATACGGGCGACAGTTGGCGCTTGAGCGAGCTGGCCAGCAAGGCCAGCGGACGCTACATCGTCTTTTGCGGTGTGCACTTTATGGCCGAATCGGCCGACGTGCTGGCGCGCCCCGAACAACAGATCATCCTGCCGGATTTGAACGCCGGCTGCTCCATGGCAGATATGGCCGAGATCGGCCAGGTGGAAGCCGCATGGAAGCAGTTCGTGCGCCTGGGGCTTTGCGATGAGAGCGGGCGGGGGATCACTCCGCTGACCTACATGAATTCGGCCGCCGACATCAAAGCCTTTGTGGGCGAGCGCGGCGGAGCGGTCTGCACCAGCAGCAACGCCAGCGCGGCCTTGCGCTGGGGCTTCGACCGCAACGAGAAAATCTTCTTCCTGCCCGACCAGCATCTTGGCCGCAACACCGGCTACGCCATGGGCATTCCGCTCAACGAGATGGTGGTGTGGGACCCCTACCAGTTGCAAGGTGGACTGACCGCCGAGCAGTTGCGCCGCGCGAAGATCATCCTGTGGAAGGGGCATTGCTCGGTGCATCAGAGGTTCTTGCCGGAGCACGTGGAGCAGATGCGCGCGCACCATCCGGGGATCAAGGTCATTGTGCATCCCGAGTGCCGCTGGGAGGTCTGCCAGAAGGCCGACGACACCGGCTCCACGGACAAGCTGCGGCGGCTGGTGGCTGAGGCTCCGGCCGGAGCGAAGTTCGCCATCGGCACGGAGATTCACCTGGTCAGCCGGCTGGCCAAAGAGCATCCCGACAAGATGGTTGTGACCCTGGACGACGCGGGCTGCCTGTGCACCACGATGTATCGCATCAGTCCACAGCACCTGGCCTGGGCGTTGGAAAACCTGGTCGAAGGCACGGTCGTCAACCGCATCAGCGTGGCGCCGGAGGTGAAGCACTGGGCGCGGGTGGCGCTGGGGCGGATGCTGGAAATTAAAGGGTAAAGGAGCGCCTCCGCCCGCGCGGAGCGCAGTAGAATGGAGCTATGCGAACCTTCACTTTGCGCGAAGCACAATCCATGCTGCCCATCCTGGAGAGCCTGCTGCGCAGGTCCATCGAGTCGAAGAACCTGATCGAAACCGTGGACCAGGAGATGAGCGAGTTGAGTGAGCGCATCTTTTTAAGCGGTGGCCTGCTGGTGGATGTGCGGGCCGTGGCGCGCCGCAAGGCCGAGCGCGAAAAGGCCGTGCAGGTGGCCAAGGATACACTCTCGGAAATCAACGCCATCGGCGTGCAGGTGAAAGACCTCGACATTGGGCTGCTGGACTTCCCGACGCACATGAACGGCGAGATTGTGCTGCTGTGCTGGCGGATGGGCGAGCCGCGCATCGGCTACTGGCACTCGACCGAAGATGGCTACTCCGGAAGGCAGCCGCTCGACAAGAGCATGATGGAAGAGTGACGCAGGTTTCAGGGTTTCAAAGTTTCAAGGTTTCAAAGACCTGGAGTTTCGGAGGTTTCTAACGTTTCGGAGGTTTCGGAGGTTTGAGACCCGGAAGTTCTGGATGACTCCGCATAGATCGCATAAATTGAAAAGCCCCGCCGGGAACTCCGAGCGGGGCTTTCCATTGCTACTCCAGATTGCTAATCGGCAGGGTCGCTGAACGCGCGCTCGGGCCGATTTTTCTTCCGGGCTGCTTCTCACACTTAGGCAGTTTCTTTCACCTAGGCTGTTTCCTTCATCGCCTCGTCGAACTTGGCGAGGAAGCGGTCCACACCGTCGTCGCTGGCGAGCGGGCCCATGATGCCGATGCGGAAGATCTTTCCGGCCAGCGGGCCGAAGCCTCCGGCGATCTCAATGCCATGCTTTTCCAGCAGATAACCACGCACCTTGGCCTCGTTGACACCCTCCGGAACCAGTACGGTGTTCAGGTTCCAGATGCGCTGGCCGGGGGCGACCAGCATCTTCAGGCCCAGGCGCTCAATGCCGGACACGAAGCGCTCGTGGGCGAACTTGTGGCGCTGCTGGCGCAGGTCGAGCGACTCCTCGTCAATCAGGGCCAGCGCCTCATGCAGAGCGTAGAAGAGCGTGGCCGAGGCCGTGTGGTGGTAGCGGTGCGATTCGGCCAGGTAATCGGCGATGAGCGAGAGGTCGAAGTACCAGCTGCGGTTGGGCGACTTGCGTTGCTTCAAACGCTCCAAAGCCCGCGGAGAAACGGTGACCGGGCTCAGTCCCGGAGGCGCACTAAGTCCTTTCTGCGTACAGCTATAGGCCACGTCAATGCCGTTCTCGTCAATGTTGACGGGCATGGCACCGAGCGAGGTGACGCAGTCGGCAATGACGATGGCTCCGACCTCATGCGCGGCCTCACAAAGGGCGTGGCTGCGCTGGAAGACGCCGGTCGAAGTTTCGGCCTGCACGAAGGCGACCACCTGGGGACGCTCGCGGCGGATGAACTCGGTCTGCTCTTCCGGGGTAAAGCTCTCGCCCCAGGGCTTTTCCAGTCGGACAATCTCAGCGCCGTGGCGGCGGGCCATTTCGCCGATGCGCTCGGCGAAGAAGCCGCTGACAAAGAGAGCCAGTTTGGTGCCGGGCTCAATGAAGTTGCTGACCGCCGTCTCCATGCCGCCGCTGCCGGTGGCGCTGATGGGCAGGGTCAGTTCGTTGGTGGTGCCGAAGACGGTGCGCAGGCCTTTCTGCACCTGCTGCGAGATCTGAAAGAAGTAGGGGTCCAGGTGGCCGACGACGGGCTGGGCCATGGCCTGATAGATGCGGGGATGGACCTGGCTCGGGCCGGGTCCATAGAGAAGCCGCCTGGGTGCGTGCACGGAAATCCGCGTGCCGGCGGCGGTCTCAGTCAAATTGCTCATCGCATTCTCCTCCAAAAAAAGGTGCAGGTTGCGCAAAGGCAACGAAGTACTGATGCTACGCCGAGAGGGAGAATTTTGGGAAGCCGGAGCCCACCCGGCGGGGAGGGCAAAATGCCGGAGGAGTCTTTATTAAGACGAAACCACCCCCCGTAGGGTAAAATTCCATTATTCGCAATAGGAAAATCCACCTGATTGGCCAACTGGCTCGCGGGTGGGTTATGGTCTGCCGGGATATCATTCGGGCAGGGAGATTCAAGAAAATCGGACGGGGATATAACTTCGTTCAGGGAGATTGCATGAAGCGCTTGATTGGCTGCACTGCCGCACTTTGCCTGCTGGCAATGCTGGCACTAATGGTGGGTTGCGGAGGCGTCACCAATACCGGAACTCTGGCCTATATCAGTAACTCCACCGGAACCGGCTTCACCGTCTACAACATCAACACCGACGGCACGCTGACCAGAGCAAGCATCTCGCCGCAGGACACGCCGGGCGCGCCGAAGATCATGCAGTTCTCGCCGAACGGCAAGTGGGCGTACTTCCTGGATGCCGGCGGCGCCAACATCTATGCCTACACGCGGGCCGGCAACGGCACGCTGCAGACCAAGATTGACGCATACCCGGTGGGACCGAACGCCAGCTCGCTGGTGATCAACAGCTCCAGCACCTACCTGTACGTGGCCGAGCCGAACACCAACATGCTGGGCACCTATTCGATCGACCCCTCGACGGGCATCCTGTCGCACGTGGGCAGCGACGCCACGATCGGTTATGCGATCACGCAGCTGGTGCTGTCGCCGAGCGGCACGGTGATGTACGGCCTCTCGCCCACGCAACAGACGATTGTGAGCTGGACGCTGAATACATCGACGGGCCTGGCCGAGGAAACCTCGGTGACGTCGGTGGGCGTGTATCCGAACTTCATGATCCTCTCCGCCAGCGGCAGCTACATGTACGTGACCGACAGCCGCTCCACCTACACAATTCCCGGCTCCGGCGGGCTGACACAGCCGAACATCTTCGGCTTCAGCACATCGAGCTCCGGCGTACTGCAGACGATGGGCGTATTCAACGAGCAGGCCTCCCAGCTCACCGGAATCTATCCCAGCATTCCGGTAGGCGGAGCGACCAGCCACGACAACCGTTACCTGTTCGTCGTCAACCAGGGCTCGCACAACATTTCGGTGTTCCAGATTGCCACTACATCGGGCAACCTGCTGGAAGTTGCGGGTTCGGTGACGACCGTGAACGGCGTGTCCACTTCGACGGCATCGCCGTTTGATTGCGGCGCGGGCTGCTCGACGCCGTCGTACGGCATCGTCGCGCCAAGCAACAATGCGTTATACGTGATTGACCCGACCGCCAACACTGGCAGCGGATCGATCTTCCAGTACGCAATTGACCAGAACACGGGCCGACTGCGGCAAATGAGCCCGGCGTCGGTCAGTGGAGAAGGCGCCCCAACCTGGATCACCGTTAAGTAGGGGAGCGGAATGAAAGGTTGGCTGCTGATATTTACGATGGCGCTGGCGGCGCTGCTGACGGGGTGTGGTTCCTCGTCCAGCAGCAGCACGCAGGCGCCGACCAACACAACCTATTCGGTGTACATCACGCCGAACCGTCTGACGCTGGATGAAGGCGACTTTGCCAGCGTGGTAGCCGCGGTTGACGAGTCGGTACTGAACTCGGCGCCGAAACCAATCTCACCGCAGCCGACGCTGAAGTATTACTCGTCGGACTCGCGGGTAACGATCTCACCCGGAGGCTCGGTTTGCGCCGGGCAGTGGGACAGCCGCTACATGAACTGCGTTTCCACCGGCACGCTGCCGGATGGGCCGGTGACGGTCACGGCCTATGCACCTTCGCAGAATGTAAGCGGAACCACTCAGATTTGGGTGCATCACCGGGCCGCCAGGATCACGCTGTGCGCGCCTACCAGTGGTCCCATTACCCAGAGCTGCGGCACGCGCGCCAGCGAAGGCACTTATCCCTCCAAGACCAACTGCGTGAGCGCCAACAACACCGTGCGCTACTTTGCCACGGCCTATGACGCAAACGGCGCGGTGATTCCGAACTGCGCCGACGGCGTGGTGTCGGGCTGCGTGAACGACCTGGATTACACCTGGTCCACCTCCGGCTCGACGGTGGCTTTCGCCGGCGAATATGGCACGGTGGCGGCTCGCGACGCCGGTGTGGTCAACGTGTATGCCGAGCTGAACGGCACGCTGAGCACGCCACTGGCGTTCGCCAGTTGCCCGCCGGCCGGCATCCAACTGGATAGTTCGGCCTTCACGAAGAACGTTCCGGTGGCGCCGTTTTCGACCGCCGACCTGACGGGCCTGAACAAGGGCAGCCAGGAATACTTCACGACCATCGAAATGACGGACACGAACGGCAACCTGTTGCCCGCCAGCGTAATGGACGACCTGACGCTGAGCTGGCTGAGTTCGGATCCGCTGAACGGCAGCTTCGCACAGGTCATTCCCTCGACGGCGCAATTTACGGCCACCACCTCGGGACGCACTTTGCTTTCCGCCTCGTGCACTCCGTCCAACAGTTGCAACACCGCGGTGAACGCTTTTCTATCTCCCACCGGGCAGGTTGTGACCAGTGAGCAGGCGGGCTTCGGCTACCCGGTGTACAGCAACGTGATCGGCGCCACCATCAATGGGACGACGCCCAGCACGGTTCTGGTGACGGGCGCGACCTTTGCCAACGGCGTGACACCCACCCACCAACTGCTGACCTACGACACGGAGGCCCTGGGTTTGACCCACACCGTGGCACTGGCCAACATTCCGAACTCGCTGGTGGTGGCCCCCAACGGCAAACTCGCGTACGTGGGCAGCGATGCCGGACTGATGGTGGTGAGCCTTACCAACTACGAATCCAGCATCATGACCTACCCGATCGCGGGCGGGCTGAGCACGGACGTGGTGACCGGCAAGGTTCTGGGCATCAGCCATGACAGCCGCTATGTGATCATCAGTGACACGACAAACGGGCTGCTGTTCCTGATTGACACGACCGGCACGAAGGCCGCGGTTCGCTACAGCATTCCCGGCATTTACGCCGCGACGTTCGCCAGCGACGGCAGCAACATGTGGGTGGCCGGCACCAACGGCGTCTACGTTTATCAGAGCGACGCCTTCATCCAGACGCAATCCAACCAGAGCAGCAACGTAACAGCCCTGGCCTGGATGCCGGACGGGCTGAGCTACTTTGCCAGCGGCGCAGCGCTGACCAACTACACAACCTGCAATGACCAGAACCCGCAGACGGCGCTGAACAGCAACGCTCCGGTGAACCTGGACAGCACGGCCCTGAACGGCACGCCGCAGGTGTTTGGATACAGCACGAGCCTGGGCCAGTGGGTGGACTTCTCACTGACCGACAGCTCGAACCCGGCGGTGACCGCTCCGGTGGGCAACGTGTGCAGCGCCACGGTGGCGATCAGCGCGCCGCTGCAGTCGGCCAGCACGCTGGCGTGCACCCCGACGCAGTTCACCTTCTCACAGCGGTTGCAGCAGGAGTTCGTCACCGGAGTCAACCCATCCTGCGGCACGTCGGAGAGCGTACTGCACGCCTACGATGTGGGCACGAACAAGGAATTCACACTGACGGCCTCCACCCCCATGATTCCGCTGAACGGCGGCGTGTTGTATGACGGGCGCGAGCTGTACATCGGCACCTGGGACGGCACGTCCACTGCCGCATTGCATCGTTTTAATCTACTGACCACTTCGGGCACGGCGGGCACGTTGGCCGAGGATATTACGCCAGTTTCGCTGCCGATCGTTCCTAGCTTCGTCGCGGTTGTCCCCCAGTAAAGGAGAGAGAGTTTTGAAATCCAAGCTGATTTTGATGGTTGTGGTGGTGGTTGCCCTGGCCGGTATGGCGCAGGCGCAGGGTGCGTTGTCCAACGTTTCGGTTGGTGTGGGACTGCAGGGCGTCTTCGCCGGCGGCACCTTTGACAAGACGGTGTACAACCAGGGTTCGTATCCGACGACGCAGTCCACCACGAACTCGGTGGGCGCGGTGGCGGACGCGCGTTATGACTTTGGACGTCACAGCGCGGTGGGCGTTGCCTTCTCGCTGAACCGCAACACGGAATACTTCGCGAACTCCTACGGCACGGTCTACCATGTGCAGACCAACAACGGCGAGCTGATTGGCACCTACATCTTCCGCCTGCCGGTGAACGAGCGCGTGAAGCCGTATGCGGCCTTCGGCGGCGGCGTCGTCCGCTTCGATCCGAACAACGACAACAACACGGGCACCGTTCCGTCGTCGTCCACCAAGATGGCCTTTGCCTACGGCTTTGGCACCGATCTGAAGATGACCGACCACTGGGGCATCCGCCTGGCCTATCGCGGCCTGGTGCGCGTGTCGCCGAACTTCAAGGTGAACACCAGCGATCCGACGGAGACCTTCGGCACCAACCTGAAGACACACGTCGCCGAGCCTTCCATCCAACTCGTGTATCACTTCTAACCATCCGGCGAGCAATCGCCGTCACAAAAGGCCGGAGCCATGCGCTCCGGCCTTTTTGCGTGGCGGCGCGGTGGCGAAGCAGGCGTTGTGCGTGAGGCAAGACACTGGGCTTTGTTAGAATCGGCGCACGAACGAGCTGGGCAAGACCTTCCTGATGATTGGCCTGGTGCTGACCGGGCTGGGCGTGGCCATTCTGCTGGCGGGGCGCATCGGACTGCCGCTGGGCCGCCTGCCAGGAGACCTGCACTGGCGCAGCCGCAGCGGAAACGCGCAGGTGTACTTCCCGCTGGCGACATCGCTGATCCTGAGCGTTCTCCTCAGCCTGGTGATGTGGCTGCTGCGCGGCTGGCGTCGGTAATCCGGCCGCGCAGATTGCATGCACAACGCGTCCTGATAAACTTCCCAACGTGGACGAGCCGCAGTTCAGTTTTTCCTTCAACCCGGATAGCAGCCCCGTGGCGCCGGAGCGCCGCATCTTTGGCGTTGCCGAGCTGGTCAGCAGCGTGCGCGGCCGGCTGGAGCAGGGCTTTCCCGACGTGTGGGTGCAGGGCGAGATCAGCAACCATCGTCCGGCCGAGAGCGGTCACCTCTACCTGAGCCTGAAGGACGGCGACGCGCAACTTCGCGTGGTGATGTTCCGCAACCAGGCGCGGCTGCTGCGCTTCCGCCCCGCAAACGGAATGGCCGTGCTGGTGCGCGGCCGCGTGACCCTGTACGAGGCGCGCGGCGAGTTGCAGATGATGGCCGAGTTCATGGAGCCGATGGGCGCCGGCGCCTTGCAGGTGGCCTTTGAGCAACTGAAGGCGCGGCTGGCGTCCGAAGGACTGTTCAGCCCGGAGCGCAAGAAGCCCCTGCCAACACTGCCGCGCAGAATAGGCGTCATCACCTCACCGCGCGGGGCGGTCATTCAGGACATTTTGAATGTGCTGCGGCGGCGCCATCACTCGCTCGGCGTGCTGCTGTACCCGGCACTGGTGCAGGGTGAAGGCGCAGCCGAGGAGTTGACGGCGGGCGTGCGTTACTTCAACCAGCAGGCGGCGGGCGGGGCGCACGCGGTGGATGTGATTGTGCTGGCACGCGGCGGTGGCAGCCTGGAGGACCTGGCGGCCTTTAACGACGAAGGCCTGGCGCGGGCGGTGGCGGCCAGTGAGTTGCCGGTGATTTCCGCCGTGGGGCATGAGACGGATTTCACTATTTGCGACTTTGTGGCCGACCTGCGGGCTCCGACGCCATCGGCCGCGGCCGAGCTGGTGGTGCGCTCGCATCACGAAATTGAAGAGGAAGTGGCCGGACTGGCCAGCCGACTGCGGCGGGCGATGCAGTACAAGCTGCTGTACGAGCGCCAGCAACTGACGGCCCTGGAGCGGCACAGGGTTTTTGCGCGCATGGAGGATTGGATTGCCCGCCGGCAGCAAAGGGTGGACGAGCTGCTGTACCGCCTGGAGAGCCTGGTGCGGGCGCGGCTGGGAGAGAGTGGACGGCGGCTGGAGTTGGCGCTGGCGCACCTGAATCGCCGCGAGCTGGGCCAGCAGTTGCAGTTGCAGCAGGGGCGGCTGGCGGCACGCGCCGCGGAGCTGACGACCTCCATGCGCGCCGGGCTGTTACGGCGGCGCACGCGGCTGGAACAGGCAACGGGCAAGCTGGAGACCTTGTCGCCGCTGGCGATCCTGGGGCGCGGCTACTCGCTGGTGTTTGACGCACAGGGGCAGCTAGTGAAGGATGCCGCAAGGCTGGCCGCTGGCGACCTGCTGCGGGCCCGACTGGCACGAGGTGAGGTCACGGCCCGGGTGGAGCAGACGAGCGCGCCAGAGGAGCACGGCGAGGCCCCCACCGAGGCAAAGGGCGGACGAGGCGGCGGCGCGGCGCGGCCACAAAAAGCACGAAAAGAAAAATAAATCTCCCATCCGGGAGTTGAGGTTGGGGCGCTTCTCCACCCTGTGGGCGTCGCCTGCTTTACAATGGAGAATCCCCGCGGAGTCGGCCGCATCCTGAATCTCCCCGGCCCGGGGCGACCTTGAAAGGAGACCATGGCGACGCTACCGCAACTCACGGGCCTTGCGCCGCACCTGACGTGGGGCTCCATTCTGGACATCCTGCTTGTGGCGTTCCTCATCTACCAGCTACTGCTGCTGGTGCGGGGCACGCGCGCGGTGACGATGATGACAGGCGTGGGCGCCTTGGTGGTGGTCTTCTACATTGCGCATTTGGGAAACCTGCGCACCCTGGACTGGCTGGTGGGCACCATCCTGCCCTACAGCATCTTCGCCCTGATCGTCATCTTCCAGACCGAGATTCGCCAGGCGCTGGCGCGGCTGGGCCGCAAGCTGACCCTCTCCCGCGGCACGCAGAACAGCGCGGCCGACGCATACGACGACATTGTGATGGCGGCCACGGCATTCGCGCAGGACCAGACCGGCGCACTGATCGTGGTGGAGCGCGAAATCGGATTACGCACCTACATTGAGAGCGGCGTGGCTCTGGATGCCCTGCTGAGCTACGACCTGCTGGCGACGCTCTTCCGGCCCAGCGCGCCGCTGCACGACGGAGCGGTCATCCTGCAGAAGGACCGCGTCGCCGCCGCCGCCTGCTTCCTGCCATTGAGCATGAATCCGCTGCTCAGCAACCAGATGGGCACGCGCCACCGCGCCGGCATCGGCATTACCGAGGAGACCGACGCGGTCAGCGTCATCGTCAGCGAAGAGACCGGCGGCATCAGCGTGGCGGTGGGCGGACAGGTGGAGCGCGACCTGACTCCCGCGCAGTTGCGGCTGCGGCTGAACCAGTTGCTGGGCCGCTACGCGCCGGCCGCCGCATCCAGCGGAGGAGCCCACACATGGACGGCTCCGGCGGTGAATGCCGGCAACACGCACGGAGGCGAACGGTGATCAAGTGGCTGCGGCACCTGATCTTCGATCACTTTGGCCTGAAGCTGCTGGCACTGCTGATCGCTTTCCTGATGTGGTATGGCGTGGCGCACGATCCCGTCAGCGAGGTATCGCTACAGGTGCCGGTGGAGTTCAGCCGTCCGCCACAGGGACTGGACTACACCAGCGACGTGACTCCGCAGGCGCAGATACGCCTGCGCGGGCCGGCGCGAATTCTGCGTGACCTGCCGCAGGAGAGCGTGCATGCCATGGTGGACCTGCAGGGCGCGGTTCCCGGCGAGCACACCTACGACCTGGACAACAGCAACATTCGCGTGCCGCACGGCGTGGAAGTGATGCAGGTGACGCCGAACCGCCTGCGGCTCGTCTTTGACACCCGTCTGACACGCCAGGTGCCGGTGATTCCGCGCGTGGTGGGCATTCTGCCTCCGGGCTACCGCATTGAGACCGTGACGGCCAGCCCGGCGACGGTGACCATCGTGGGTCCGGCCCGTCATGTGGATGCCGTGGAGCGCGCTGTGACCGACGCGGTGGACGTAACAGGAGTGGCCGGCAAGGCCAGCTTCCAGACCTCGGCGTTCCTGCCCGACCCGCTGGTGCACATCAGCGGCAGCGGCCCGGTGCGCGTGCTGGTGACCACACAGAAGATAACCTCTCGAACCGGAGCACAATGACGTGGCTGTAACCCCCGCGGCGAAGACCCGCCAACTGTTCGGCACCGACGGAATTCGCGGCGTTGCCGGAGAATATCCTCTCGACCGCCCCACGGTGTATGCCATTGGCCGGGCCTGCGGCACTCGCCTGGCGCGGCTGAAGAGCGGCGCCCGCGTGGTGCTGGGGCAGGACACGCGCGAGAGCAGCGCATGGATCGCCGAAGCCCTGGCGCAGGGCCTGCGCGATGGAGGTTGCAGCTTTGCGAGCGCCGGAGTGCTGACGACTCCAGGCGTGGCCTACCTGACGCGCACCCACGGATTCGCCGCCGGCATCGTCGTCAGCGCCTCGCACAATCCCTGGCAGGACAACGGCATCAAGCTGTTTGGCGCCAACGGCATGAAGCTGGCCGACGAGATCGAGCACGAGATCGAGGCCGAAATCTTCGAGCACCTTAGCGAGCTGGCCAGTCACGCGCCGGCGGCAGGTGAATTGGCAGCGCAGATTTTTCCGGGCGACGCCGTACTACGGGCGGACTACGAAACGTGGCTGGCCCAGAGCGTGGACTCGGCTCTGCTGCGCCCCCTGAAAGTACTGGTGGACTGCGCCAACGGAGCGGCCAGCGCTATCGCCGGAGAGCTGTTTGCGCGGCTGGGCATACAGGCCGAAACCCTGCACACCTCACCCGACGGACACAACATCAACCTGGGCTGCGGCGCGCTGCATCCGGAACACGTGGCGGCCGAGGTGGCACGGCGCAAAGGCGAGTTCGACCTGGGCATCACCTTGGACGGAGACGCCGACCGCGCACTCTTCAGCGACGCCCTGGGCAACGTGGTGAACGGCGATGCCGTGCTGCTGCTGGCCGCGCGCGATATGCACTCCCGCGGACGGCTGGCGAAAGACACGGTGGTGGCCACCACGATGAGCAACATGGGACTGGAGAAGGCTCTGACGGCATCGGGCATCGGCATGCTGCGGGCCAACGTGGGTGACAAATATGTGCTGGAGCAGATGCTGGCCACGGGCGCGCAATTGGGCGGCGAGCAGAGCGGCCACATCCTGTTTATGGACGGCGATTCCACCACGGGCGACGGGCTGCTGACGGCCCTGCGGGTGATGGAGGTGGTGGCGCGCGCCAAACGGCCTCTGCATGAGCTGATCGCCGACTTCAAGGTCTTCCCGCAGGAGATTCGCAACGTGAAGGTGCGTGAGAAGTTGCCCATGCAGGAGCTGCCGACGGTACAGGCGGCGATTGCAGCGGCCGAGCGCGATTTGGCCGGCAATGGGCGGGCCGTGATCCGCTACAGCGGCACGGAAAAGTTGGCGCGGGTAATGATTGAAGCCGAGAGCGAAGTGCTGATGCAGAAGCACGTGGCAGCCATCGCCGAGGCCTTGCAGGCAGCCATCGGCGTATAGATTCATATAGCTCGACGAGCGCAATCGATTCGACGGAAGCGAAAGGAAGAGTCAATGAAACGTACTCTTGCGGTCTTATTTCTGATTGGGTCGCTGTGCGCGGCTGCACTGGCGCAGGCACCCGTAGCGCCGTCTCCCGTGGCACAAGCTCCCGCCACGCAGGCTCCCACGGCACAGGCGCAGAAGGTGCTGCTGAAGGTGAATGGCGCCGTGGCGACACCGCTGACGCTTACGGCCGCGGACTGGGCCAAACTGCCGCGCGCGACGGTGGCAGCGCATCGCGGCCACAAGCCGGAGATGTCACAGTTTGAGGGCGTACTGCTGAAGACGCTCCTGGAAAAGGCGGGCGTGCTCGATCCGAAGAATCCGCAAAAGGGCCACGGCTATTTGCGTTACGTGCTGGTGAAATGCGACGACGATTACAGGACGCTGTTCAGCCTGGCCGAACTGGATGACGCGACCGGCTCCACGACCGGAGTGTTGCTGGCCGACAAAGTGAACGGCGAGCCGCTGGAGATTCGCGAGGGCCCGCTGCAACTGATTGTCCCTACCGACAAGCGCCAGGCTCGCTCGGCACGGATGGTAGTGGAGATTACGCTGGTGAGCGTGGAGTAAGAGCAAGACAGATCTGGAATCCCGCGCCGCCCTGCGATGGGGCGGCGTTTTACTTAGTAGTGAAAGTCGAAACTCACAGTAATCTGCGTACTCACTTCCACCGGTTTTCCATCCATCAAATAGGGGCGGTATCGCCACTGCTTCACCGCTCCTAGCGCACTTGGGATTAGTTCATTCGGGCCACTAATCGCATGCAGTTCATGGATGATTCCATCCTTTCCGATGATTGCCTGAATGATTACTTTGCCCTTGATCCTGGCGCGAAGCGCATCCTTCGGATAGGCGGGATTCACTTTATGGAGTAAGTAACCAGAAACTGCACCTTCAGCAATGTGGATGGGCCTCTCGTCCATTGGGCTGCTATCCCATGTCTCCTTCGTCAAGGAAAAATCGATGGGCAGTGTGGTCGCAAAATCAACGGGTTCTCCATTGCGCACGATCGGCTTAAACTTATACTGCCTAGCAGCGCTCAGTGCAGCATCAGCAAGCGCCGAATCGCCGCTGGTGACCTCGCCTCCTGTGACATCTCCCAGCCTGTTGACGTAAACGAGTACCATCACCCGGTCTTGAATCTTATTCTTCCGGGCCGCTTTGGGGTACACAGCTTTCGCTTCGGAGACGATCTCAACATCCTTAAGATTGATTGTTAGTAGTTCGCGCGAGTTGGTTGCGGATTGGGTGGGAACCTTGTTTGATGCAGGCACTGTTGCAGTCACGCCCTCCTGCAGGCAGGTGAATATTGAAAGGAAGACAAGGACTGTCAGTGACTGCAGTGTGCGTTGCTTCATGGCGTCCATTCTAGCGGATGTTGTGAACCGGCCTAATGAATTCTCGCCGCACAAACCGGCCCCACCCAGCCTGGTCTGCTGAGTGGGGCCGAGGACTTTGCGATGCGGCTAAGCGCCGCCGTTACACGCCGGCGACGATCTCCTCGGGTTCGTTCTCAGTCTCATCCTTGGACTCCAATACATCCTCGTAGGCGTGCTCGCCGAAGAGCGCGTCGTCCAGGCCTTGCACTTCGTCCTTTGGCTGCACTTTGACCGGAGTGAATACATCAATCAGCCGCAACATTCCCAGGGTGAAGCCGAAGGCCCACACCGAGGAGAAGAGCGTGGCTGCCAGTTGCTTGAAGAAGAAGACGTGGTTGCCCAGCAGCAGACCATCCACGCCCGCCGGGTTGAAGCGTTTGTCGGCGAAGATGCCCAGCATCACGATGCCGAGGAAGCCTCCCACGCCGTGCACGCCCCATACATCCAGAGCGTCATCCCAGTGCAGCCAGTTTTTCAGCGCCACGGCGTAGAAGCAGACGACTCCGGCGACGATGCCGATGATGACGGCCGTTGAAGGCGAGACGTATCCGGCGGCGGGAGTGATGGTGGCGAGTCCGGCGACGGCTCCGGTGAGCAGTCCGAGGAAGCTGGGCTTGTGCTGGCTTTGGCTGAGCCAGGCGACCAGCAGCCAAGTGACGGCCGCAAACGACGCGGCGATATCCGTGTTGAGGAAAGCCGTGACCGTCACGGAATCCACGCGGAACTCACTGCCCGCGTTGAAACCGTACCAGCCGAACCAGAGCAGTCCGGTGCCGAGGGCGACCAGCGGAACACTGTGCGGACCGCGGTCCATGACACGACGCTTGCCCACGTAAAGCACGCTGGCCAGGGCGGCCACACCCGCGATGTTGTGCACCACGATGCCGCCGGCGAAATCGAGCACTCCCCACTGTTGTAGCATGCCGCCGCCCCACACCATGTGGACGAAGGGGAAGTAAACGAAGGTCAGCCAGGCCGTCAGGAAGAGCATGTAGGCCTTGAAGGTGACGCGGTTGGTGAAGGCTCCGGAGATGAGCGCCGGGGTGATGATGGCGAACATCATCTGGTAGGCGACGAAGACGAAGAGCGGAATCGTCTCATTGGCCGGCGAGGGCGTGTTGAGAGTGATGTTGCGCATCAGCGCGTAATGCAGGTTGCCGGTGATGCCGTGCCAGTCTCCGCTGAAGCACATGGAGAAGCCGTAGGCGTACCAGATGACCGTGGTCCAACCCATGCTGACGAAGCTCTGGATCATGATGGCCAACACGTTCTTGCGACCCACCAGGCCGCCATAAAAAAACGCCAACCCTGGCGTCATTAACATCACGAGGCTGGTGCACAAAAGCATGAAGCCGGTATTGCCGGTATCAAGATGAAGCATAAAGATGCCTTTCAATTGGTTTGAATAGAAAAAGAGTGCGGGGGTGGCGCAGAGGCGTGCGAAGGACAACCATCTGGAAATTCATAGAAAAACCGGGGCAACCCAGCACTATCTGCCGCGGATTCGGCACTCGTCTGTGAGCCGCCTCACGTCGTGCTGTGAGATGAACTTACAGAAAGAGGGCCAGAGTCGCCTTCGGCCCTCTGTTTATACGGCTTGGGGGAAGAGTCGGGGTGGCGGGGAACGTCTTATGGCGCGGCGCTCAGAGCTGCTGGGCGGCGCCGCCGCGCACGTGGCGCAGCACCGCCTCCACCTCGCGGGAGATGTCGTCGTCGCCGGTTACAACCAGGTCGGCGAACTGGCGCGTGGGATGAACGTACTGGCGAGCCATGGGCAGCACCGTGGTGTTGTACTGCTCCAGCACACTTTCGCGAGTGCGCCCACGCTCGCGGATATCGCGCTCGATGCGGCGCTCGAGGCATATCTGCTCGCCGAGATCCACAAAGACCTTGGTGCCCTGCATACGGCGCAACTCCTCCCAGTGCAGGGCGAAGAGGCCTTCCACGATGACAAAGGGGTGCGGCGCGAGAGGCTGGGCGTGGCCGGTGCGGGTGTGGGTGGTGAAGTCGTAGACCGGACGCTCGATGAGCTGGCCCTGATGAAGCTCACGCGCCTGCTGTAACAACAGCTCGGAGTCCAACGCTTCGGGGGAATCGAAGTTGTAGTGTGCCCGCTGCACCATGCTGAGGTGGTCGAGCTCGCAGTAATAGGAGTCCAGATGGAAGAGAGCGGCGTCGAGCTTCTCCGCCAAGTGCGCGGCCAAGTAGCTTTTGCCCGCACAGGAGGGGCCGGCAACTCCGATGAAGTACGGCTTCATGTTCCTTCTGACTCCGAAAAAAGCGGCCGCGCGGGCCGCCGAATTACGCCTGCTCCGCTGCGATGCGGGGCAGCACGGCCTTCAACAGGGCGAGGAAAGTGCCGCGCACCCGCTCACCCGTTTGCAAAACCTCTTCGTGATTCAACTCGCCGGGGCCCATACCGGCAGCCATGTTGGTGACGCAGGAGATGGCCATCACCTCCAGGCCCATGTGGCGCGCCACGATAACTTCCGGCACGGTGGACATGCCGACCAGGTCGGCGCCAATCGCGCGCAGGTAGCGAATCTCGGCCGGTGTCTCGTAGCTGGGCCCGGCCAGCGCGGCGTACACGCCCTCCGGCAAGGCGATGCCAAGCTCGCGGGCAGACTTCTGCGCCAACTGGCGGAAGCGAAGGCTGTAGGCCTCGCTCATGCCGGGAAAGCGCGGGCCGAAGCGATCATCGTTGGGACCAGTGAGAGGATTCGAACCCTGCAAATTGATGTGGTCGCTGAGCAGAACGAGCGCGCCCTGGCCATACGAAGGGTTGATGCCTCCGGCGGCATTGGTCAGCAATAAACTCTTGATGCCCAACTGGCCGAGCACGCGAACCGGGAAACCGGCCTCGCGGCTGGTGTAGCCCTCGTAAGGATGCACGCGACCCTGCATGACGGCCACCGTGAGCTCGCCGAGTTTGCCGATGACAAGGCGTCCGGCGTGGCCGATGGCCGTGGAGTGCGGAAAGTGCGGAATCTCCGCGTAGGGGATGGCCACGGACTCTGCGAGCTCATCGGCGAATGCGCCGAGGCCGCTGCCGAGTACGACGGCCACCGTTGGCTGACCAAGCTGCGCGTGCGTCGCCAGCACGGCGCGAATGGCCGCCGCAGCCTCCTTGGCGCGGAAGAATTCGTCTGCAATCTGCAAACTCACAGCAGAATCCCCACGATGCAGGCCGACATCAGGTTGGCCACCGTGCCGGCGATCATCGCCTTGAAGCCCAGGCGGGCCAGGTCGCCGCGGCGAGAAGGTGCCAAGGCACCGAGGCCGCCGATCTGAATGCCGATGGAACTGAAGTTGGCGAAGCCGCAGAGGGCGAAGGTGGCGATCGTGAACGAGCGCGGATCGAGCGCGGCGCGCTGCGGGCCCAACATGCCGAAGGCAATCAGTTCATTGCCCACCATGCGCACGCCCAGCAGGTTGCCGATGGCACCGCAATCGCGCCAGGGCACGCCGATAATCCACGCGATGGGCGCAAAGCAGACGCCGAAGATTTTTTCCAAACTTGCGGGGAACCATGCAAAACCATGCGCGACCAGCCAGTTGTGCGTACCGCCAAGAACGGTGTTGATGAGGAAGATGATGGCCAAGAACGAGATCAGCATGGCGGCCACGTTCAGGGCCAGTTGCAGACCATCGCCGGTGCCCTTGGCGGCCGCTTCCAGTACGTTGCTGGCGCGCTCTTCCTTGGGCATTTCGGCGCCGCTGGCGGTGGCCGGAACCTCCGTCTCCGGGACGAGCATCTTGGCGACCGTCAGCGTTCCGGGGGCGGTCATGATGACCGCCGCGAGAAGGTGCTCCGGGGCGACGCCCGTAGCGATGTAGGCGGCCATGATGGAGCCAGAGACATGCGCCATGCCGGCGGTCATCACCACCATCAGTTCGCTCTGCGTGAGTCCGGGAAGGAATGGACGGATGGTGAGCGGAGCCTCCGTCTGCCCCATGACGATGGAGGCGGCGATGTTGAGCGACTCGGCTCCGCTGGCGTTCATCGTTTTTTCCATCACCACGGCGACGATGCGGATAAGAAACTGCATGACGCCGAAGTAGTAGAGGATGGCAAAGAAGGCGGAGATGAAGATGATGGCCGGCAGGACCTGGAGTCCGAAGATGAAGCCGACTTTGCTTTGCGCGGCGGGGCGGCCAAGCTCTCCGAAGACGAAGGAGGAGCCGGCGAAGCTACAGTCCAACAGCTTTTTCGCTCCGGCGCCGGCGGCGGCAATGGCGCGCTGGCCCCATACAACCTTGGTGACGAAGATGGCGAAGACCACCTGCAGTGCGACTCCGGTGGCCACCACGCGCCAGCGAATGGCCTTGCGGTTGGTGGAGAACAGCCAGCAGAGGGCCAAAAAAATCACGAGGCCCAGCACTCCGGTGAATCGTCCCATTCGCCTACTTCTCCCTTACGGCCGAAACTTGAGAAATCAGAGCAGCTTGCCGCGAAGAATCTTCTGCACCAGCGGCCGCGCGACGGGCTTCTGCGGGCCGAAGGCGTACGCGGCTTTGATCACGGGCAGCGCCTCGTTGAGGCGCATTGTTTCATTGTAATGAATGGTACACAGGGTTTCGCCCGCCTGGATGAGATCGCCGACTTTTTTATGCAGAACGATGCCGACGGAAGGGTCCACCAGGTCTTCTTTGGTCTGGCGTCCGCCGCCGAGCAGGACTCCGGCCACACCCATGCGCTCGCACTCGATGGCCGTGATGAACCCTGAGCCAGTCGCTGCGACCGTTGTGGTGTGCGCGGCGTGCGGCAATAGCGCAAGGTCGTCCACGGCTGCGACAAGGCCACCCTGCTCGCCGACGAGCTGGCGGAAGCGCTCAAGGGCCTTGCCGTTACGCAGCAGCTCAAGGCAGAGCGCGCGGCCTTCGGCAACGTTCTTTACGCGGCCACCCAGAACGAGCATCCAGGCGCCGAGTTCCAGCGTCAGCTCGACCAGGTCATCGAGACCCGTGAAGTTGCCGCGCATCACCTCGACGCACTCGGCCACCTCCAAAGAGTTGCCGATGGCGCGGCCGAGGGGCTGATCCATGTCCGTGATGAGGGCGACGACCTTCTTACCCATCTCCTCGCCGGTTTCCACCATCAGGCGGGCGAGGAATTCACTGTCCTCGGCACTCTTCATGAAGGCGCCGGAGCCGGTCTTGACGTCCAGCACGAGTCCGTCAATGCCCTCGGCGAGCTTCTTGCTCATGATGGAGGCGCAGATGAGATACGGGCTTTCTACCGTTCCCGTGACGTCGCGCAGAGAGTAGAGCTTCTTGTCGGCCGGGGCGAGCTCGGCGGTCTGGCCGATCATGGCGCAGCCAATCTTCGCGAGGATACGGCGGAACTCCGAGAGATCAAGATTGACGTTGAAGCCGGGGATGGCTTCCAGCTTGTCGAGCGTGCCGCCGGTGTGGCCCAGGCCGCGTCCGCTGACCATGGGCACCTTGACGCCGGCGGCGGCCACGAGCGGAGAAAGAATCAGCGAGGTTTTATCGCCGACACCGCCGGTGGAATGCTTGTCCACCTTGCCGCCGGGGAGATCGCTGAAGTCGAGCACACTGCCGGAATGCAGCATGGCCTGAGTGAGCGCCGCGGTCTCCTGCGGGTTGAGGCCACGGAGATAGGCAGCCATCAGAAAGGCCGACACCTGGTAGTCGGGCACCTCTCCGCTGGTGTAGGCGGAGACGATCCACTCGATCTCTTGACGCGAGAGAGTCTTGCCATCGCGCTTGTTGCGGATCAGTTCAACGAAGAGCATCCGGAGCCGTTCGGCCACCGCTGAAGGCTCTCCAGCGGCGGCGATGTTGTTGAGTAACTTGAGATTATCCCACGCTGGCGGCCAGACAGGAAACGCCATCCGCCGGACCCGGCTTCCCTTTTGGGCCAGGCTCGTGCTCCGGCCACGCGGGATGAGCTAGGGGGCTCCGAGCTCGCGCACCATGGCCACGCTGGCACTGGCGCCGATGCGGTTGGCCCCGGCCTCCACCATGGCCAGCAGATCGGCCGCGGTGCGAATGCCTCCAGCAGCCTTGACGCCGATCTTCGCTCCCACCACGCCGCGCATCAGGCTGACGTCGCCGGGAGTTGCGCCGGAGGCGGCAAAGCCGGTCGAGGTCTTGACGAAGTCCACCCCAGCGGCGGCGGCCAACTGGCAGACGAGGATTTTCTCCTCGGTGGTGAGCAGGCAGGCCTCGATGATGGTCTTGAGAATGGCTCCGCTGCGGTGGGCCATGCGAGCCAGCGACTGCATCTCCATCTGCACCAGGTCGCGGTCTCCACTTTTGAGCGCGCCGATGTTGATGACCATGTCGAGTTCGTCGGCGCCCAGGCGGAGGGCATCCACGGCCTCGGCCAGCTTGGCCGTGCTGGTGGTGGCACCCAAGGGGAAGCCGATGACGGTGCCGACCAGCACGCCGCTGCCGGCCACTTCGGCCTTGCACTGCGCAATGTTTGCCGGGTTCACCATCACCGAGCAGAAGCCGTACTCGACGGCCTCGGCACAGAGCTTTGCAACCTGCGCATGTGTGGCTTCGGGTTTAAGAAGGGTGTGGTCTATCAGCCGGGCGGCCAGTCGCCAATCCTGACGGATGGCCTCGGCGGTGGGGTGCAAGACAATAGATTCAGACATCCGGATTCCTGTCATGGGCCGCGCAAGGCGACCCGCCGACAGATAGTATACCCTCCGGGCCGGAACGCGGCGGGAAGCTATGGGACGTTACTAGGGGACAATGCAGATATCCGGAAGATTGCGATAGCGCTCGGCGTAGTCCATTCCGTAGCCAACGACAAACTCGTCGGGAATCTCAAAGCCGGAATAGTCGGCCTGAATGGGCTGCTGGCGGCGGCATTTCTTATCCAAAAGGGCGGCAATGCGGAAGGCCTTGGGCCGGTGCGCCATGATCATCTTCTTCAGGTACATCATGGTGAGGCCGGTGTCGAGAATGTCCTCGACAAGGATGACATTGCGCCCTTCCATGGACTGATCCACGTCCTTTTGCAGCTTAACCTCGCCGCTGTTCTGCTTCTGGTTGCCGTAGCTGGAGACGGCGATGAAGTCGAAGGTGGAGTCGAGCTGGATTTGGCGCGAGAGGTCGCTGAGGAAGATGGCGGCGCCTTTGAGCACTCCCACCAGCACGACGGGTTCGCCCTGGAAGTCCCGGGTAATCTGCGCGCCAATCTCGGCGACGCGGACGGCAATCTGTTCGCGAGAGAAAAGAACTTTCAGGTCAGGCACGATGGAAGGCTCCCTGCTACAAAAAAGAGGAAACGGAAAGAGGGATGGTAGAAGGTCTGGAGAAAAGTTGCAAGCCTCGCGCAAGGGGCGGCGCGACTCGGCATGGCCATTCGCGATATCATTTCCTGTCCAGGCATTGGGGGAGCAACTCCCCGGGAGGAACGAATGCGCCAGCAGAGCGCAGCATGGGTCGCAGTATTTCTGGCAGTTACCCTAGGCAGCACGGGCCACGCCTCACAGATCCAGGCTTTCAAGAATTCACCGGCACGGCCCGCGACGGCGGCGCATGAGATCGCCCGTGAACAGTCGGAGGGTGTCCACACTCCGGATACGCCGGAGGGGCGCGCGGAGAAGGCCCTCAACGATGCGCACTTCAACCGCGGAGCCTTGTATGCCCTGCTGCGCGAGATGCCCAAGGGCGGCGATCTGCACAATCACATCACCGGCGCCGTCTATGCGGAAAGCCTATTGGGTTTTGCCGCCGACAGCGGACTTTGCCTGGACCGCCAGACCCTGGTGTTGAGCGAACCGGCGGCCGGCGCGGGATGCAAAGAAGGACAGGCCGAGGCACGCACGGCTCTCACCGACACCGAACTTTACCGCGAAGCAATTAATGCGTGGTCCATGCGTGGGATGCGCCCCAATATGGACGGCCACGACCACTTTTTTGACAGCTTTGCAAAATTCACCGCCGCCACCGATGCGCACATGGGCGAGATACTGGCTGAGGTGAAGGCGCGCGCCGCCGATGGCAACGTTCAGTACATGGAACTGATGCTCTCGCCCGATCACGGGCGGGCCGCCGCGCTGGGCGAAAAGGTGGGCTACGATCCCGATATGGCAGCCATGCGCCAGAAGATGCTGGGGCCGGAGCTTGAAGCCGCCGTGGCCGAGGCGCGCAAGAATCTGGACGAGATGGAACAGGCGGCCAAGGCGCGGCAGCACTGCGAGATCACTCCAGAGGCACACAACGGTCCTTGCTCGGTGCACGTGCGCTACATTTACAGCGTCAGCCGCGGCGCGCGACCGGAGCGTGTCTTTGCGCAGATACTGCTGGGTTTTGAGCTGGCGACGCGCGACCACCGCGTGGTGGGCGTCAACCTGGTGCAGCCCGAGGATGGCTACCTCTCCATGCGCGACTTCCGCTTGCACATGCGCATGGTGGGCTTTCTGAAGGGACTGTATCCGGAGGCGCATGTCAGCCTGCACGCCGGAGAGCTGCGCCCGGGACTGGTTCCGCCCGATGGCCTTCGCTTCCACATCCGCGATTCGGTGGAAGTGGGTAAGGCCGAGCGCATTGGCCACGGAGTGGACGTGATGTACGAGGAGAATCCCCACGAGTTGCTGAATGAGATGGCGCGGCGCAACGTGATGGTGGAGATCTGTTTGACCTCGAACGACGGCATTCTGGGCGTACGCGGGCGGCAGCATCCGCTGGCCGCCTATCTGAAGGCCGGCGTGCCCGTAGCCCTGGCCACCGATGACGAGGGCGTGAGCCGCAGCGAGATGACCACGGAGTACGAACGCGCCGTGCTGGAGCAGAACCTGGATTACCTGACGCTGAAGAAGATGGCGCGCACAAGTTTAGAGCACAGTTTTTTGCCCGGCCAGAGCCTGTGGAGCGACCCGCACAAGTTCAACGCCGTGCACGAGTGCTCGGGCGAAAAGCCCCTGGCGATTCCCGGCAGCGCGTGCTCAAAGTTCTTGAGCAGCAGCGAGAAGGCGCGCGAAGAGTGGCGGCTGGAGCATCGCTTCGCGGAGTTCGAGAGCAAGTTCTAGTTTGCGGCAGTAAAAGGCCGCTCGCATTTGCGGGCGGCTTTTCTGTTTGCGATCAATCGAAAGCAAAGACTTTCAGCGCAGGCGGAAGCCTTCGGGCAGCAGATCGCGGGCTGCGAGTTCCGTCATCTGGCCGCTGTGCGCGCGGAAGATGACAGCGGCCTCGGGGCCGAACTCGAAGATCACCTGGCGGCAGGCCCCGCAGGGCGAGCAGATGGCGCCTTCATGGTTGACTACGGCAACGGCCTCCAACTCATGCTCTGCGCTCAGTTCGCCGGCCGCCACGGCAGAAAAGATGGCGGTGCGCTCGGCGCAGTTGGTGAGTCCATAGCTGGAGTTCTCCACGTTGCAGCCGGTGAAGACTTTGCCGGAACGCGTGAGGATGGCCGCACCGACGCGGAAGCCGCTGAAGGGCGCATAGGCCTTCTCCGCCGCCTGGTGTGCGGCGGCCAGTAACTCCTCCGCGCGGGCGTGGGATGGTTGACTCACCGCTGGCCACCCGCCGTGGCCTTGGGTGTCACGCACTGGCGCGGCTCGCGTTTTTCGCCATGCCAGGCTTCGGGATCTTCAGCGGAATCCACCCACGCGGTGTACCACATGTCGAGCAGCATCTGCGCTCCGGCGGCCAGCCGCTGGCGGATGAAGTCGCGCGACTCCGGCGTGCCGTGACCTTCGAATCCGCAATCGCGCTCAAGCTGGTAAGCATGCTCGATCTCGCCCTGCGAGGCGCGCAGGTAGCCCAGGTAATCCTCAAAGGGATGCGCGAGATGGCGCGGTGCGACCAGCAGGCCGTCAATTTTTGTAACCTCAGGGTTGGCGTTGACGAAGTGCGTCTCCATCTTGGAGTGCACGTCGTGCGCGGTGCTGTAGCCCTTCGGGTTCGGGCCGGTCCAACCGTTGTACTGAATGCTGGTGTGCATGGGGTTGGAGCCGTCGCCGACGTAGTGGCCCAGCCAGCCGGCGTAGAAGATGGCATCGGCTTCGGCGTCGGCCGTCGAACGGCCCTCGGCCTTGGCGTGGCGATACTCGCGGAAGGCGACCTTGAGGCGGTCAAAGACCTCAATGGTGATGTAGGGCTGGAAGCCGATGCGCTCTGGCTGCGGCAAGTTGGCCTCAGGATGCTTGGCGCGATATTCGTAGACGGCGGCGATGAAGCGATAGCGGTCCGCCGGCAGAGTCTTCATCCAATCCACGTACTCAAGATCAATGAAGTGATCGGGGGCCTGCGCGTCATTTAGAGGCTTCTCAAGGTTGGAGCGCCAGCGGTCGGGCTCCGGCCCGAGAAAGGTAATGTGGCTGTCGGCGGCCTTCAAAAACCCGGGCATGCTGGAGGGGATATTGGCGGCGGCGGCGTGGTTGACGGCGATGTGGCCGTTATCTCCCCAGGCAAAGGCAAGCGTGGACGGCATAACGACAAGGGCGGCGGCGAGCAGCAGAAAAGTAAGTTGACGCATAGCGAAATGACCTTCCGGAAGGAACTCTAGCACCGCGCGGGCGGCGGCTACAACCGCGCGGGCTGGAGGCAATGGCTACTTCTGCGCGCCGCGGCCGAGGGCGGCCGCCGTGGAGTCGCGCAGCTTCTGCAACTCGGCCAGATTGGGCTCAAAGCAGCGGCGGCAACGCGCCTCATACATTCCGGCGGCGCCCACCACGACGAGTTCGTTGCTCTCCACCAGACGCTGCGTGTGTTTGGCCGGATTGCCACACTGCATGCAGATGGCAAGGGTCTTCTGTATCTCATCGGCGATGGCAAGCAGCTCCGGCATGGGATGAAAGGGGCGGCCCAGGTAATCGGTATCCAGGCCGGCGATGATGACGCGCTTGCCCATGTCGGCCAGCCGCACCGAAAGGTCAATCATGCCCTCGCCGAGGAACTGCGCCTCGTCCACGCCAATGACCTCAGAGCGCGGATCAATGAGCGCCTCCATCTCGGCGGCGTCCTTGACGCTGCGGCTGCTGATCTTGAAATCGCTGTGGCTGATGATCTGCTCGTCGGAGTAGCGCTGGTCAATGCCGGGCTTGAATACCTGCACGCGCTGGCGGGCGATCTCCGCCCGGCGCAGGCGGCGAATCAGCTCCTCGCTCTTGCCGCTGAACATGGGGCCGCAGACGACCTCGATCCAGCCAATGTTGCCCTTGGTAAAGTTCATTTCTTCCCTTGCTCCAGGCGGGCGTACCGCCAGGCGTACGTAAATAACAGAGCCATCACCCAGGAAGCGACAACCGTCATCCGGCGCGCCCATCCCACGGCGGTTCCTTGTGCCAGTCCCAATGTACCGCTCAAGGCGGCAATCCACCACAGGGCAGAGACAAAGCCCAGGCGGCGGCGCACTTTCGCCGCTCGAACCGGGTCCATGGCAACGGATGTGTCCTGCGTGTTTTGCTCTTGGTCCTGCTCTGCGTTATTCATCAGAATTTATCGGGATTCATCGAGTGAATCGCTTTCTCAGACAAGTGTCGACGCCGCCGGCGCGAGCGTTTGGCGGCGCAGATACTCGCGCAGTTCATCAAAGTTTGCGAAGACCTGTTCAGCGCAACCCAGTATCCAGCCGCTGATCTGCTCCGGGGGGAGCTTGGTGACCAGGTAGACGGGAATGCCGCGGCGATGGGCTAGTGTCAGCTCACCCTGCGATCCCGCACCCTTGCCCGCGTGCTCGTCCCAGTAAGCGATGATGCAATCCGTGCGTTGCTCGATCCAGTCAAGATCGTAACGGATGATCTTGCGGATGGTGTGCTGAAAGCGCGCGAGATCGGTCTTCTTCCACCCGCGGAAGTGGAGAACCTCTTCGTCGGTGAGATTCTTCTTTTCATCGAGCGCGGGGTCGTAGACCTGGTGGCCCAGCTCAAGCAGAAAGCTGGTGACTTCGGCCCGCCAGGCCTTGCCGTGGTCGGGAGAGTACTCGATGGCTCCGCAAAGATAAATCTGCATGTGTGATGGAAGCCCGCAGCGGCGGGTGAACTTGATTTTCGTGCGCGGGGTGCTCAAGGTCAACCGGAAACTACGGTGCCACGCGCGAAAACGGTTGAAAACCCCTGGAAAGCAACACCATGCGACTACGAAGAGGAATTCACGCCAGTCGCGTTCAGGCGAGGTGAAAGAGTGTGGGCAGCACTTCCCCGGCTGTGCCTGCAAACACCTGGGTGAATGCGATTGCATTTGCCGGATGCTCCGGGCCGACGTAGAAGGTCCTCACCGGGCGGAGCTCCGTGTGGTGCTGGTTGGCCCAGTGCACAAAGCTGGCCGCGGGCTGTACTACTCCACTGGTGCCGATGACCAGCATCAGGGTGCAGCGGCTCAACTCGTCCAAGATGCGCTCCATGTGGAAGGGCACCTCGCCGAACCAGACAATATCAGGGCGAATCCTGCCACCACACTCGCAACGAACATGCGAGGCGGCATCGGGATAGAGGCGCGTGTCGTGAAAGGCCTCGCGCTCGCAACTGTCGCAGCGTGATCCGAAGAGTTCGCCGTGCATGTGCACCAGGTTGTGAGAACCGGCGCGCTCGTGCAGGTTGTCCACATTCTGCGTGCAGAGAAAGAATCGCTCGCCAAGCTGCTGCTCAAGCTGGGCCAGGGCAAGATGCGCGGCATTGGGCTGGGCCTCAACGGCCTTCTGGCGACGTTGGGAGTAAAAACGCCACACGCGTTCGGGATCGCGGTGCCATCCACGCGGCGTGGCAACATCCTCCACGCGCTCGCCCTCCCAAAGGCCGTCGGCGCCACGGAAGGTGGCCAACCCGCTCTCCGCACTGATGCCTGCGCCGGTGAGCACGAAGACGTGGTCGCGTTTACCGATGTTGATGTGGCGCGGAGGCGGCGAGGATGGCTTGCGATGTGTCATGGCCCTGTTTCTGTTCTATGCGCTGGCGGGCGCGGAGGTCAATGGCGCGGAACATCTTGTTGGCGCAGCGACGTTTCGTTTCCGCAAATGTTTCAGCGCGCGCCGATACCCTTCGCCACCACGGTGAGCGCAGCGGCGAAGTGATCCATTACAAACTGCCAGTCGTGGCCGCCGGGATAGATGTGCGCCTCATGAGAGACGCCGCGCGCGGTGAGCAGCTTGTCGAGCGCCGTGGTGCCCGCGGCAAAGCCATAACGGTCCTGCGCGCCGCAGTCGAAATAAATACTGAGTGTGCGCAGGCGCTCCGGCGGCGCGGTTCGCGCCAGGTGGAAGACGGAATTGCGTTCGAAGTACGCCTGGTCGGGTGGGTCTCCGAAGATGCGTCCCAGCAGCCGCCGCTGCCAGTCCTGAGTGAACTCGCGAGGCATCTGCTCCACCAGGGCGGGCATGTTGGCAGCAACGGCGGAGAAGCGCTCAGGATGTTCAAAGGAGTAGTGCAGGGCTCCGTAGCCGCCCATGCTGACGCCGAGCACGCCGCGCTGCGCACGCGTGGTGCCAATGCGAAATTTCTTCTCCATGGCGGGCAGAAACTCGCGGAAGAAGAAATCCTCGTAGCGCAGTTGGCCGTCGCGGGAGTTGATGTAAAAGGAGAAGAATCCGGCCGGAGCGATGACCACCATCTCGCCAATCTTCTTCTCGCGCATCAGCCGGTCGTAAATTGACCATCCGCCGAGGTTGATGAGCGATTGCTCGTTGTCTCCAAGGCCGTGCAGGTAATACGCCACGGGATAGCGCCGCTCGGCCTGCTGCGCATAGCTGGGCGGCAGCATGACGCAGTAGGGCACGGCACGCGCAAGAATCTTGCTGTCGAGCGTTGAGCACTCGGCGCGCGACGCCGGCTGCGCCGTGGCCATGGAGATTGCCGCCATCGCAAAGAGTACGAGCAGCAATGCGCGGCATAGTTGCCATGTGTGGAGCGTGATGCGTCGGCCCATGAGTTCCAATCTACCTTACTCGTAGCGCACTTACTCGTAGCGCAAGGCTTCCACCGGGTCGAGGCGCGCGGCACGGGCCGCCGGATAGATTCCAGCCACGACGCTGACCAGCACCGCAAACAGAACCGCCGCAGCGGCCAGCCACAGCGGCACCATCAGCAGTCCCTCTGGAGGCATCTTCAGGCGATGCAGGTAAAGATTGGCGCCAAGGTTGATGGCGCGCCCGATCAGCCATCCCAGCGCGACTCCGATGACGCCGCCGAAGAATCCCATGGTGGCGGCCTCGGCAAAGAAGATGCGCTTTACATCCGAGTCGCTGGCGCCGATGGCCTTCATGATTCCGATCTCGCGGCGGCGCTCCAGCACTGCCATCACCAGGGTGTTGACGATGGCCAGGGACGCCACGGCCAGCGCCAGGGAGCCAAAGATGCCGAGGAACATGTCCAGCACGGCGAAGAAGCGCCGCATGCTGCGCGTAGCGTCAAGATATGAGTAGGCAGAGAAGTGCATCTTCTTCACCGCATCCTCCACGGCCTCGGCCTGGGTGGCGGAGACCATGCGCACGGTCAGCATGGAATAGTTGCGCTCGGCAGGATCGGCGCGCACCAGTTGCTGCGTGTCGGCCGGCTGCATCAGTTCCATGGAAAGCGCCGTCTGTGTGGGAACAAAGACGCGGGCGCGGCTGATCATTCGCATGCCGCCATAAGGCTGCTCATCCAACAATCCGACGACCAAGAAACTCTTCTGCTGGCGCTCGATTTGAAAGCCCTCCGGGCCTCCGCCCTGGCGGCGCGCGTAGCGGACGACGATCGTCTTACCCAGCAGATTCTCAGGATTGGCGTCGAGCTTCTTTGCGAAGTCGCGCTGCAGGATCGCCTCTTCCGCCGTGGCGGAACTGAAGAAGTGGCCCTTCATCTTCTCCATCGAATCCTCATCGCGCGCCGACCATGGAAGTCCAGCCAGCATAGTGAAGTTCGAGTGGTCTCCGTATTCGACTTCGGCGGTGGCGCGTACCTCCGGAGCAACTTCCTCGACGCCGGGCAGGGCGGCAATCTTCGCGCGCGCCGCATCGTCCAGCGCGGGGGATTCCTCGGGCTTGGTCCCGGCATTGTTGTCGCGCTCTTCGTCCATGTTGCGCGGGTCCTGCCGGCTGGTGACAAAGACGGTCTGGAACATGCCACTCTTCATTAACTGCTGGTTGGCAAAGCGCTGCAGGCCGATACCCAGCGACATCATGGCCACCAGGGACGCTACGCCGACCGCGATTCCAATGGTGGTAAGCGCGTTGCGCAGCCGTGCGTTGCGCATATTGCGCGCGGCCAGTTCGAAAAGATCCTGGCGAGTCATTGGGTCACCTCCGCAGCAAGCAGGCGGCCATCGGCCATATGCAGCGAGCGCCGCGCGTAGCGTGCGGCCAGTGCCGGATCGTGCGTCACCATCAGCACGGTGACGCCCATCTGCGAGTTCAGCTCTTCCAGCAGGGCCATGACCTCCTGACCGTTACGGCTGTCCAGGTTGCCGGTTGGCTCATCGGCCAATAGCAGCCCCGGGCGGTTGGCCAGGGCGCGTGCAATGGCCGCTCGCTGCTGCTCTCCGCCGCTGAG
>Ga0181519_10000468_pt1 | contig 37468 bp, 33 predicted proteins | sample PEATcosm2014_Bin_26_FD_121102 | JGI IMG/M metagenome (GOLD analysis project Ga0181519, IMG submission 121102) | Peatland microbial communities from MTU Mesocosm Facility, Houghton, MI, USA - PEATcosm2014_Bin02_10_metaG | ecosystem: Environmental > Terrestrial > Soil > Wetlands > Peat | place...
CCCAGGTCAACAAGATTTTGCGGATCTATCCCGCCGCAACCACCATACTCAGCTCTTCCAAGCTCACAGCCGCGCCGTTGAACCGACGCGACCAAGAGGGTGAGCAATTACAAGAAACTTACCTGCACCGATATTGACGAAGCGACTTTGGCCGAGAATGCCGGGCGCTTGAGTTTCATTGAGAATTTAATATTTACTTACTTCGATTTTCGGCTTCAGGCGTTCGAACAAAAATTTGATTCGGCCTACGCCGTTGATGTTCTGGAACATATCTATCCCTCCGAGGAAGCGGCGGTCCTGACGAATATCACTGGCAGTCTTAAGCCGCACGGCACGGCATTGTTCGGTACGCCCAATCTGTCGGCAGAGAAATACGCGTCGAAACTGTCGAAACTCGGTCACGTCAATCTGAAGGACGCCGCATCGCTGCGCCTGCTAATGCAACAACACTTTCACAGTGTCTTTATGTTCTCGATGAACGACGAGGTGGTGCATACAGGCTATGCGCCGATGGCGCATTATCTCTGGGCGCTGTGCGTCGGGCCGAAGTCCACATGATTGCGCTCACGCTCGACATCGACTGGTCGCCGGACGAGATCGTCAATGAGGTGGTCGGGGTCATCGACGATGCTGGGGTCCCGGCCACGCTCTTCTGTACCGACCCGGGGACCGACCGGTCCGGTCAGAGTTCTTCGCTAGCTAGTCGCTTCGGCAGCCGGCACGAGCTTGGCCTGCATCCGAATTTTCAATATACGGCCGATTATGCAGGCGTCTTCGACCGGCTGATGAAGATCTATCCCAGTGTAAAGGGCTTTCGTAGCCATCAGGGCTGCTCGGGTTGGCCGATTACGGTCGAGGCATTGCGACGCGGCTTGGTCTACGAAGCAAGCGCTAGTGTCTTCCCGGTACCGGTCCCGGCTTTCAAGGTTTACGGCAATGCATCGGATCCGTACCTACTGGCAACGCGCTTCATGGATGCTCAAATGCTGAGCGTGGGGTCCTTTGATTGGAATTGGTCGAGTCTCCGAATCGATCAAGAAGTCATGGATGACGAAACTCTCTATATATTCTGCTTTCACCCAAACATTCTCTATTACGATATGAAGACAGACAAGGAATATATAAAGCGCAAGCCTGAGTATCATCAAGTAAGGTCGGAAGATAGTTTTCGGCAACGGGCGCCCAGCGGTGCGATGAAGCTTCTGAGAGACATGCTTAAGAACGTCCGTGCGGAACTCTTCACCACCGTCTATGGTTTTGGACTGGCAAGCAGGCTGTGGTTGGCAGAGGGATGACGGGCACGGGCCTGCCGCTCGTGCCCGTCATCCCTATTAAAAGTCGGTTATTGCAGCAAGTCGTAGGTTATCAGCAAGCCGCCCGAAGTCGTGCTGCTGCCGGTCCAAAGCCCATAACCTGCCGGGATATGCAACGGATACGGGCAGTTCGTCGCACCACCTGTCGCGCTGAATAAACCAAGAATGATTCGTGTATTTGGGTCGTTTCCAGAAGCCGGCGCGGTGGGGCTGGCAAACAAGTTAACACCGGTGTTCGCTTGACCGAGCGTGAGAGTGCAGGTCCGAATAACGAGGCCATCTGTATTGATTGACGGCGCAACGACCTCTGCGACTCCGTTATTATTCGCCACTGTCGCAAAGAATTTTCCTATTTCGTTCTCTCCAGCGGATGCTGTGGCGGTCCCTGCCAAGAGAAAAATGTCAGGGAGAGAATTGATGTCTTCATGTTGCCCTCAATGGGTGATTGACGATACCCCTATCGCAGGGATGAGGGGATTTGTGGATTATGGTTCTATGAGAAATTGATAAAAATTGAATCGAACCTCGATATAATGGATGCATATTAGTTTGTGATCGTGTCTCGAACAATAATTCCAATAGTAGGGTCCGTACGACTCGAATGACGAAATAGAGTGTAGACGCTTATAATCTGCCGGATTTCGTCAAATGTTAAAATATAGTATTTCAATATAGCCGAATTTCGAAAATCTCTATCTGAGCAGTACTGAGAAGATAGCCGGCGCGTTTGCTTTACAGCTCCATTGCTTCGGCCAAAGCGTCCGTCAGCCCGTAATACTCGATGCGCGGCATGAAGCGGGGCCGGATCCGGTTCGACAGGAAGTTCCCGTCGAGCGAGCCGTCGGGATTTTCGCCCCGATAGGCATAGGAGAACAGCGCCACCATCAGGATCGTGCCTTCTTCCATCCCGGCGATCTCCGACACTTCCGTGACGCGGCGCGTACCGTCGCGCATCCGCTCGATCTGCACGACGAGGTGGAAGGCGCTCGCCATCTGCTCGACAATCGCGCGGCTGGGCAAATTGGCCGTTGCCGTGAGCACCATGTTCTGGATCCGCGACAGGGCTGCCCGCGGTGAATTGGCGTGCACCGTCGACATCGAGCCGTCATGGCCGGTATTCATCGCCTGCAGCATGTCATACGCTTCTTCGCCGCGCACCTCGCCGACGATGATGCGGTCGGGGCGCATTCTCAAGGCGTTGCGCACGAGGTCCCGCTGCGCCACATGGCCCTCGCCGTCGATGCTGGGCGGGCGCGTCTCCAGCCGGATGACATGCGGCTTCTGCAGCCGGAGTTCGGCGGAATCCTCGATCGTGACGATCCGTTCGGCCGGGTCGATGAAGCGCGACATGGCGCCGAGCAAGCTCGTCTTGCCCGAACCGGTGCCGCCGGAAATGATGACATTGAGGCGGCACCGCGTGACGATCTGCAGAAATTTCGCGAGATTCGGCGACAGCGAGCCGAAATTCACCATCTCGTCGAGGCCGAGAAAGCGGCGCGAGAATTTGCGGATCGAGATGCAGGGACCGTCGATGCTGAGCGGCGGGATGATCACATTGACGCGGCTGCCATCCGCCAGGCGCGCATCGAGCATCGGGCTGGCGATGTCGACATGGCGCCCGATCGAGGCGGCGATGCGATGCGCGATATGCAGGACATGGTCGTCCGATTGGAAGCGCACATCGGTCGCCTCCAGCCGGCCCTGGCGTTCGACGAACACCTGGTTGGCGCCGTTGACCAGAATGTCGGTGACGGCGTCGTCCTGCAGCAGCGGCTCGAGCGGGCCGAGTCCGGCGATGTCGTTGAAGAGGTCCAGCGCAACCGCCCGCTGTTCTTCCTCGTTGAGCAGGACGCTGTGCTTGTTGGCGGAGTCGCGCACCAGCTCTTCGATGATGCGCGCCAGATCTGCGGCACTGCTCGTCGCCGCCACGATCGGGTCCAGCCGGGACAGGACGAAATCGCGGAATCTCTTGCTGGGCCGGCCGCCATGCAGGACCGGCGCCGCGGCGGGTGCGGTCGTATCGGCAGGCGCGTCCTCGGCGCCTTCGATGTCGCTGGGGCGGCGCCCGAAGGGCCGGTTCATTTGCCGAAGATCCGCGCAAAGAGCGAAGCCGGTTCGGCCTCCGCGTCGCCCGAGAGGTGCCGGAACAGCGGCGCCAGCGCCGTTCGAACGGTGCGCGACGTCTCGATCGCCGGCTCGCCGCCATTCACGCCTTGCACCACTTCGGGGGCGTAAGGGACGACGATGTCGGGCTTGCCGGCGATGGCGACCGCGAAATCGCCCGCCGACAGGGCGCCGGGCATGCCCGCCTTGTTGAGCACGCGGTAGACGGTGCCGGCGCCGGGCGCCGCCTTGAGCTTCTGCTCCCACCGGACCATTTCGCGGGCGGCGATGATGGTTGGTTCGGCGACCAGGATCACCGTGCTGGACGATGCCGTCAGCAGGTCGAGGCGGAAGCCGGCGCCGATCGGCGCATCGACGAAGACGTAGCGATGATGCTGGCGCAGATTGGCCACGAGATGGAGGATCGCCTTCTCATCCGGCACCAGGGCTTCGCCGACCGGTTCGAGCGTCGCGAATAATTGCAGCTTCGGCGTCACCTTGATTGCGGCCCGCTCGACGAAGATCGCGTCGATCCGCTCGGCATTCGCGAGCGCGGTGCGCAACGCCAGAGTCGGCTGGACGTTGAGCTGGCCGGCGGTATCGCCGCTCTGCAGATCGAGATCGAGCAGCGCCACGTCGCGTCCCATTTTCCGGGCGAGATGCCAGACCAGGTTGACGCCGAGCGTCGTCGAGCCGACTCCGCCGCGGACGCCGATCATGGTGATGAGCTTGCCGATCGGGGCTTCGGTCGGGCCTTCGGTCTCGCCTGAGATTGCCATGCGGCAGCTGCGGACCAGGAGGTCGAGCGTGATCGGCTTGAACAGGTATTCGAAGACGCCGAGCGATTTGATCTCGCGATAGAGGACGACGTCGTTCCGGTCGCCGACGACGAGGACCGATGTCGAGGGATCGCAGGCATCGGCCAGCCGGTGGATCTGCGCCAGCGGCTCGGCGACGCCGGATATGTCAACGATCAGGACTTGCGGCGAATGCCGGTCGGCCAGATCCTCCACCGCGGTCCGGACGTCGCCGTGCTCGACATGGGCTTCGGCGCAGTCGAGCTGCTTGAAACACTCGCGCGCGATCGAGATCGAGGATTCATCGGTCAGGAAGGCCGACATCGGGCCGGTGCGAAGGACCTTTTCGGGAACGCTCTTCTCTGCTGCCATAATGAACTCTCGCTCGTTGCCGCCGATCGGCGCTTCGAACGATGTCCGGAATTTGCAAAGGAAGCCCTTACGCCGGGCGGCTGACAGACGCGGCCGCACTATGCGGTCGGGCGATGCCGAGACGGCGGAGAGCGGCGCGCTTCACCGGATCCAGGACCGCGGGGGGGAAACACCGCCGCGGCCAGTGTGGCTTCGAGCATCCGTCGGATCGGCGCCCAAGACTTGGCCGTGGCGCCGCGCCTGCGGGCAGGTCGAACGGTGAGGCGGTCGCCGGCAGCAGAACACCCGAACACGATCGCCGTGCGTGTCGGGACGCTCTGTACCGGACCTGCCGGTCGGAATTCGTCCGCCGGCCTATTGACCTGCATCAAGGCGCCGCCACATAGCCGTTCTAGTTTTGCGATATTGGCTGACGAACGCGCAGCGGATTTGCGGCCGGTCTTTCGCCGGCCCGTATCACCTCGAACCGGGAATCAACCGCATGCAATCCCGCAAGCCGCCAATTTCCATGTGGGCCGAGGCCTGCGACATTCTCGATCGCGCCGAGCGCATGCGGCGCCAATTCTACCAGCCGAGCCGCGTCGCCGCCTGGGAGCCGCCGGTCGATGTGTTCGAGACCGACGGCGATCTCTGGATCGTCGCGGCGCTGCCCGGGGTCGGCGCCGACCAGCTGCGGATCACGATCGCCGACGGCGTCGTCGTCCTGACCGGCGAGCGGCGCCTGCCGGTCCAGGCCGGCGCGACGATCCTGCGGCTGGAGATTCCCCATGGCAGTTTCGAGCGCCGCATCGGGCTGCCGGCCGGACGGTACGAGCTGAACCGTCGCGACCTGGCCGATGGTTGCCTGATTCTGGGGCTGCGCAAGCTCCGTTGATTTTCAAGGATTTCGAGCAATGTCCGATCTAGTCCCGCTGCAGTCCGACCAAGCCGAAAAGCCGGTGCGCGCGCCGGCTCCGGCCGAGACGGCGGCCTCTGCGGGCGCCGCCCGGCCGGCGCTGCCGGCGGATGCGATGATAATCTTGGCCATGCGCAATACCGTGCTGTTTCCCGGCATGGTCCTGCCGCTCACGATCGGGCGCGAAGCCTCGGTCGCCGCGGCGCAGGAGGCCGTGCGGACGCAGCGCCCGATCGGATTGCTGTTGCAGCGCGATCCGGAAACCGCCGAAACCGGACCGGCCGATCTCTACGAAATCGGTACCGTGGCGCGGGTGCTGCGCTATCTGACCGCGCCGGACGGCTCGCATAATGCGATCTGCCAAGGCGACCAGCGCTTCCGCATCGTCGAATTCCTCGAAGGCTACCCGTTCCTCGCCGCCCGGGTCGAGCTGATCGCCGAACCCTCGGCGGCGGGCGCCGAGATCGAAGCGCGGCTGCATCAGCTGAAGCAGCGCGCCAACGAAGCGCTGCAGCTCGTCCCCAACGTGCCGGACGAACTCGTCGCGACGATCCGCGGCATCGAGGCGCCGGGCGCCCTGGCCGATCTCGTCGCCGGGGTGATGGATCTGAAGCCGGCCGAGAAGCAGCAGGTGCTGGAGACCATACCGCTGCGCGAGCGCCTCGACCGCGTACTGTGGATGCTCTCCTACCGCATCGAGGTACTGCGCCTGTCGCGCGACATCGGGCAGCAGACGCAGCAGACGATGGAAGGCCGCCAACGCGAATTCATTCTGCGCGAGCAACTGCGCTCGATACAGAAGGAACTCGGCGAGGCCGATGACCGGACGCTGGAGATCGCCCAGGTCGAGAACCAGATCGCCGACGCGAAAATGCCGGAAGAGGTCGAGACTCAGGCCAGGCGCGAGCTGCGCCGGCTGGAGCGGATGCCCGAAGGTGCCGCCGAATACGGCATGGTCCGGACCTATCTCGAATGGCTGACGGCGTTGCCCTGGACCAAGGAAAGCAGTGGCACGATCGATGTCGCCGAGGCGCGCAAGGTGCTCGATGCCGATCATTACGGCCTCGCCAAGGTCAAACGGCGCATCCTCGAATATCTGGCGGTGCGCAAGCTGAACCCGTCGGGCAAGGGGCCGATCCTGTGCTTCGTCGGCCCGCCCGGCGTCGGCAAGACCTCGCTCGGCCAGAGCATCGCGCGTGCCACGGGGCGGCCCTTCGTGCGCGTCAGCCTGGGCGGGACGCATGACGAGGCCGAGATTCGCGGCCATCGCCGGACCTATATCGGCTCGCTGCCCGGCAACATCATCCAGGCGCTGCGCCGCGCCGGCACGCGCGATCCCGTCATGATGCTGGACGAGATCGACAAGCTCGGCCGCGACGTCCATGGCGATCCGGGGGCGGCGATGCTCGAAGTGCTCGACCCGGCGCAGAACGGCACGTTCCGGGACAATTACCTGGGCGTGCCCTTCGACCTCTCGAAAGTCCTGTTCATCGCGACGGCGAACATGCTGGACACGATTTCCGGGCCGCTGCGGGACCGCATGGAGGTGATCCAGCTGTCGAGCTATACCGATCAGGAGAAGATGCAGATTGCGCGGCGCTATCTGGTGGCGCGGCAGCGCGAGCAGAACGGGTTGCAGCCCGACCAGGTCGAGGTCACCGATGCGGCGCTCGATGTCGTGATCCATGCCTATACACGCGAAGCCGGGGTGCGCAATCTCGAGCGCGAGATCGGCTCGCTGTTGCGTCACGCGGCGATGCGCATCGCCGAAGGCGAGGCGGGGCCGCTCAAGATCGACGCCGCCGAGGTGCCGGCGATCTTGGGCGCCACGCGGTTCGAAGCCGAGATCGCCGACCGGACCAGCCTGCCCGGCGTCGCCACCGGCCTCGCCTGGACGCCGGTCGGCGGCGACATATTGTTCATCGAGGCGGCGCGGGTGCCGGGCAGCGGGCGGCTGATCCTGACCGGCCAGCTCGGCGACGTCATGAAGGAAAGCGCCCAGGCCGCGCTCTCGCTGGTCAAGTCGAAGCATCTGGCGCTCGGGCTCGAAAGCGATATCTTCGAAAAGAGCGACATCCATGTCCACGTCCCGGCCGGCGCCATCCCCAAGGACGGGCCGAGCGCCGGTGTCGCGATGTTCACGGCGCTGTCGTCGCTGCTGACGGGCCGAGCCGTGCGGCCGGACACGGCGATGACCGGCGAGATCAGCCTGCGCGGGCTGGTGCTGCCGGTCGGCGGCATCAAGGAAAAGGTGCTGGCGGCCTTGCATGCCGGGATCAAGCGCATCCTGCTGCCGGCGCGGAACATGAAGGATCTGGACGAGTTGCCGCCCGAAGCGCGCGCGGCGCTGGAGTTCACGGCGCTGGAGACAGTGGACGGCGCGCTGACGGCGGCGCTGAAGGAGCGCGGGGAGTAGGCGCCGGGCGGCATCTCGGGCACACTCAGGGCGATCCTTTGCCCTCGCCGAAAGAAGCTGCCCGATGATCGATGACGCCGACCGCTATTTCTACGAACCGGCCAGGGGCCACGGATTGCCGCATGATCCGTTCAACGCCATCATCGGGCCCCGGCCGATCGGATGGGTCTCGACGCGAGGGCGCGACGGCTCGGTCAATCTGGCGCCGTACAGCTTCTTCAACGCCTTCAACTACACGCCGCCGATTATCGGCTTTTCCAGCAACGGCCCGAAGGACAGCCTGCGCAATGCGCGCGAGACCGGCGAGTTCGTGTGGAACCTGACCACGCGGGAACTAGCCGAGGCGATGAACCAGAGCTGCGCCAGCGTGCCTTACGGCATCAACGAGTTCACCCTGGCCGGGCTGACGGAAGCGCCGTCGCGCCTGGTGAATGTCCCGCGCGTGGCCGAGAGCCCGGTCAATTTCGAATGCAAGGTGACCGAGATCGTGCAGTTGAAGAGCCATAAGGGGGAACTGGCGCAGGCTTGGCTGACCCTGGGCGAAGTCGTGGCCGTGCATATCGCGAAGGCTCTGCTGAAGGACGGCATCTTCGACACCTTCGGCGCCGGCATCGTGCTGCGCGCCGGGGGACCGACGGCTTACGCGGCGATCGGGCCGGAGAACCGGTTCGATATGCGCCGGCCGAAGTGAGGAGGGGCGGCGACGCCGTCACCGGCGCGTCCGGTCGGCGCGCCTGACGATGGCTCGCGGTCGCGCGGCAGAGGTCAATTGCCGGCGTCTGCGGCAAAACGACCGGAAGCCGCCGCGCCGGTATTTGACGCCGCGCAGCAGGTGGCGACACTTGTAAATTGCAAAAATAAGGATAGTTCATCCATGGGCACAACGCCCAGTGAGGATATAATGCTGAAACCGAAGAAATTCGCCGGCCTCGCTGCAATTGTGCTCGGCGCGCTGGCGGGACCAGCCGCGGCGCAAGGCATTACCGAGTTCCCGCTGCCCGGCCTTGCCGGCGGGACGCCCGGCAATCTGGTCGTCAATCCCGACGGCGCGCTGTGGTTCCCCGAACCCAATCTCGGCCGGATCGTCGAAATCACGACCGGAGGCCAGGTCCTGCCGGGGACCATGCTCACCTCGGGTGGGATGCCGAGCAATCTCTTCGGCGCCGACAGCAACCAGATCTGGTTCACCGACGCGGCAAGGAACGCCATCGGATTCTTGCAGCTGAGCAGCGAGGCTGTCACCGAATTCACGGCGCCGACGGCCGATAGCGGCCCCAATTTCTTGGTCCGCGGGGCTGAAGGCAATATGTGGTTCGTCGAGGCGGCCGCAAATAAGATCGGCACCGCCACCGCCAGCCAGGGCATTCTCGCGGAATACCCCGTGCCGACGCCGTCATCCGGACTCATCGGGCTCCTGCGCGGCCCGGACAATAATTTGTGGTTCGCCGAGACGACGGCCAACAAGATCGGCCGCATCACGACCGGCGGTACGATCACCGAGTTCCCGGTTCCGACCGCCAATGCCGGGGTCGCGGTTCTCCTCGATAGCTATGACGGGGCGATCTGGTTCAGCGAGCCGGGGCCGGGTCAGATCGGGCGCATCACGACCGACGGCGTGATCACCGAGTTCCCGATCACGACGCGCAGCGGCGCACCCGACGGCCTCGCCAACGGCGCCGACAGGAACATCTGGTTCGTCGAAAAATCCGCCAACAAGATCGGCGCGATGACCACCTCCGGCGCCATGATCGGCGAGTTTCCGATCCCGACGGCCGCCAGCGGTGCCACCGGCCTCCTGGCCGGCCGTGATCTGGCCTTGTGGTTTGCGGAACCCAATACCGCCAAGCTCGGCCGGATTACGGTCGACGGCGCGATCACGGAATTCCCGACGCCGACGCCGAATAGCGGTCCGCACGGCCTGGCGCTCGGCTCGGACGGTGCCATCTGGTTCGCCGAAAACGTCAACCAGATCGGCCGTGCGGTGCCGTTCTCGAATGGTGTGGCGCTGCAGGCTGCGGTCCTGCCGGCGGCGCGCGCCGTGGTGCAAGGCGAACCGGCGACGTACTTCGCCTCGATCGTCAACGGCGGATCGACGGCCGGCACGTCCTGCGCCATCGGCCTCAATGCGCCGCTGCACCCGCTGCATTATCAGACCACCGATCCGGCGACCAATGCGCTGACCGGCAGCCTGGACACCCCGGTCGACATCCCGGCCGGCGGATCGCAGAGCTTCCTGATCTCCGTGACTAGCGAAGCGACGATCAGCAGCACGCTCTTCCTGCCCGGTTACTTCTGCGCCAATGCCAACCCGGCGCCGGCGATCAGCGAACTCAATTCGCTCGTCCTGACGGTCTCCTCGTCGCCGACACCCGATGTCATCGCGATCGCGGCGACTGAGAGCGGCGACGGCATCGTCGATCTGCCGGGACCGTCCGGCGTCAACGCCTTCGCCGTCGCGACCAGCAATGTCGGGGCCGGCGGGACCATCTTGGCGGTGCCGGAGGTGAACAACACCGAGCTCAGCCTGCCGATCAGCCTGTCGATCTGCCAGACCGACAGCCAGACCGGCGCCTGCCTTGCGACCCCGGCGGCAAGCGTGACGGTGCCGGTCGCTTCGGGCCAAACGCCGACCTTCTCAGTCTTCATCGCCGGTCAGGGGAACGTCCCCTTCGATCCGGCGAATAACCGCATCGTCGTCTTCTTCTTCGATGGCGGCGTCAATGTCGGCGCGGCCAGCGTCGCGGTCCGCACCCGGTAGCGGACAAGACCGCGACCGCCGTGGGGCCGCGGAGCCTCGGCCTTACGGCTGCGGCGCCGGCGGCGCCACCGGCACATCGCCCCGGCCGCTCGCTTCCAGCGCATGCGCCACGAAGCCCGAGGCCTTCATTTCCTCGATGAAAGCTTGAACGAAGCGCAAACCGGTCTCGCGCCCTTTCGGCAGGCACATCGCCTGGTCGATCTCCATGAACCGGCCGGGGATGACGCGCCACTCCGGATGGCTGGCGACCAGCGAGGCCAGAGGCTGCTTCACCCCGGCCAGGGCATCGACCTCGCCATGTCGCAACAGGTCGACGGAAGCGGCGGTATCGGCCGCACGCACGATCTGCGCGCGGCTGAGATTGCGGGTCAGGAACAGGTCGTAGGCGCTGTCCTTGGCGACGCCGACCCGGATGCCGTCCCGGTCGATGTCTTCGATCGCCTGGAGTTTCGAGGCCGCGGGGACGGCGTAGGTGCCCTCGATCAGCACGTAAGGCGCCGTGAAGTCGATGCCGGCGGCGCGCACCGGATCGATGGCCAGAAAGGCGATGTCCCAGCTTCCGTCCCTGGCGGCGTCCGCTACCCGGCCGGCCTCGGCGAATGGGACGAGATCGACCGGTACGCCCAGGCGGCGTCCGAGTTCGCGCGCCAGCGCCACCGAGACGCCGCCCGGCTCGCCGCTGCCGGGCTGCTTCTGCGCCAGCACCGGGTTGCCGAAATTGATGGCGGCGCGCAACCGGCCGGTCGGCGCCAATTCCTTGGCGGCATCGGCCGGCGCTGTGCTGGCGGCCACGGAGAGGGCGAGCAAGGCGCCGGCAGCGGCGGTCGGGAAACTGGTCATGGTCGGATCTTGTCCTCGCGATGGGCGGCCCCGATCGGCTGGGCCGGCGGCCGAGACGGGCGCCGACCATCCACCGATTGGCGCTCTGTATCAAGACCCGCGCGACGGTTGATCGAGATCAAGGCCGGCCTGTCCTGCCGATGTATTCTGACCGCAACGCCGCAATATGGCGAGGTTGGGAGGAAATCATGGCCGTCGAAACGGTTGGCGCCCGCCCGGTGGCGTCGCCAGGTTTTCATTGGGCGTTCGTCACCGCCTGGTTCTTCTGTCTGCTGTTCTACTTCATGCAATACGCGGTGCGCTCGGCGCCCGGCGTGATGATCCCGGAGTTGACTGCGGCGTTCGGGCTGTCGGCCGTGGGCATCAGCTCGTTGCTTGGGATTTACTACTACACTTACTCGACATTCGCCATCATTGCCGGCGCGTCGCTTGACCGGTGGGGCGCGAAATACACGATCCCGACCGGCGTCGCCATGCTCGCCGTCGGGATCGTCATGTTCGGGCTCGGCATCGAATGGGCCGCCAATCTCGGGCGGCTGCTGCAGGGCGCGGGCGCCGCCTTCGCCTTTGTCGGCGCGGTCTATCTGGCGGCGCACGGCTTTCCGGCGCGCTATCTGGCGACGGCGGTGGGCTTCACCCAGTGCCTCGGCATGCTCGGCGGCTCGGCCGGGCAGTTCGTCGCGGCGCCGCTGATCCACGGGCCGATCACCTGGCAGCAATTCTGGCTCTATGCCGGCATCGTGACCTTCGTCATCGCGCTGGCACTGCTGCTGGTGACGCCGCGCCGGGAAGAGCCGGCGGCGACCGGCAGCGTCTGGCTGATGTTCGCGCCCTACAAGACGGTGCTGAGCAACCCGCAATCCTATCTCTGCGGCCTGTGCGCCGGGCTGCTCTTCCTGCCGACGACGGTGGGCGACATGATCTGGGGCGTGCCGTTTCTGCGCGAAGCCTGGCATGTCGACTATGCCGAGGCGGTCAACCGCGCGTCGATGGTGCCGCTCGGCTGGGTCGTCGGCGCGCCGCTCCTGGGGTATATCTCCGACCATATCGGCCGGCGCAAGCCGGTGCTGATCGCCGGCGCCGTGGTGATGCTGGCCTCGGCGGCGGCGATCCTCTACCTGCCGCCGGCGACCTTCCCGCCCTACCTGCTGGGTTTCGTGCTGGGCTTCGGCTCCGGTGCGGCGATGATCCCTTACAGCTCGATCAAGGAAGTCAATCCGGACAAGGTGAAGGGCAGCGCCACCGGCGCCATCAACTTCCTGGTCTTCACCATGAGCGCCTTCGCCGCGCCGGCCTTCGGCTGGCTGCTGATGCATCTCGCCGGCGGCGGGCCGCGCACGCTCGACGTCTTTGCCGAGGGCGGCACGGCCGGCATCGTCGCGATCGTGCTGGGCATCGTGCTCGCCTGCTTCATCAAGGAAACCGGTTCCGCAACAAGGCGCCCGCATTGAGCGCGCCTGACTCTGCGTAAGGATCATTCGCCATGGAACGACACGTTCTACGCCGTCTCTTGCGCGACATGCTGCTGTCGCGCGCCTTCGAGGAACGCGCGGCCGAAGAATACGGCAAGGGCAACATCGTCGGGTTCCTGCACCTCTATCCGGGCGAGGAAGCGGTCGCGTCCGGCATCATCAACGCCGCCGGACCGTCCGACTACATCGTCTCGACCTATCGCGAGCACGCCCACGCGCTGGTGCGCGGCACGCCGCCCCGCAAGGTGATGGCCGAGTTGTTCGGCCGCGCCGACGGCATGAGCGGCGGCATGGGCGGCTCGATGCACATGTTCGATGCCGAGCGGCGCTTCATGGGCGGCTACGGCATCGTCGGCGAGACCTATCCGATCGCGATCGGCTTGGGCTACGCCATCGCCATGCGCGGCCTGCCGGAAGCGGTCATCTGCTTTTTCGGCGACGGCGCGGTCAATCAGGGGACGTTCCACGAATCGCTCAACATGGCGGCGCTCTGGCGGCTGCCGGTGCTGTTCGTGTGCGAGAACAATCACTACGGCATCGGCACCGACATCCATCGCCATTCCGCCGTCGTCGAGGTGTTCAAGCGCGCCGCCGCCTACAATATCCCGGCCGAGAAGATCGACGGCATGGATGTGCTGAAGGTCCACGACGCGGCGCGCCACGCGCTCGACCGCATCCGGCGCGGCGGCGGCCCGCAATTCCTCGAATGCGAGACCTATCGCTATCGCGGCCACTCGATGGCCGATGCCGGGGCCTATCGCCCGGCAGTCGAGCTCAAGGCCTATCAGGCGCATGACCCGATCTCGACGGCGATCCGCGAGGTCGAGTTCCGCTACCCGACCCAGGCCGAACTGGCCGAGGCCGGCCCCGACAATATCGGCCGGCTGACCGCGCATCTGGTCGAAGCCGGGCATCTGGCGGAAGCGGAGATCGCGGACCTCAAGCAGGAAATCGCCGGCATCGTCGAAGACGCCGTGCAGTTCGCGCTGCAGAGCGCCGAGCCCGGCATGGAGTCCGCCTGGGCGCATCTCAACTGCAACCGGCGCCACGAAGTGTTGATCTGACAAGAAGCCGAAGAGTGGGGCGGAACTAGGAGGCCAACATGGCGCAGGAGCTTCTCTACTGGCAGGCCCTCAACCGGGCGATGGATATCGAGATGGAAGCGGACGAGTCCGTGTTCACGCTGGGCGAGGATGTCGGCCTCTATGGCGGCACCTACCGCGTGACCGAAGGGCTCTACGCCAAATACGGCGAGTGGCGGGTGCGCGACACGCCGATCTCCGAGAATAGTTTCACCGGGCTCGGCGTCGGTGCGGCCATGGCGGGGATGCGGCCGGTGGTCGAGATCATGACGGTCAATTTCATGCTGCTGGCGCTCGATTCGATCATCAACGCGGCGGCCAAGATCCCGTTCATGTCGGGCGGGCAGTTCCGCATGCCGCTGGTCGTGCGCGTGCCCGGCGGCGTCGCCCGCCAGCTCGCCGCCCAGCATGCGCAGCGGCTCGAACACACGATCATGAACGTGCCCGGCCTGCGCATCGCGGTGCCGGCGACGCCGCAGGACGCCTATTGGCAGTTGCGCCAGGCGATCGCCAGCGACGAGCCGATCATCCTGCTCGAACATGAGCTCCTCTATTTCGGCAAGGGGCCGGTCGACCTCATGGCCGACCCGCCGCCGATGCACCGGGCTGCCGTGCGGCGGCCAGGGAAGGACCTCACCATCATCAGCTATTCGCGCCATGCGGTGCTGGCTGAGGCGGCCGCGGTCGAACTCGCCAAGGAGGGCATCGAGGCCGAGGTGATCGATCTGCGCAGCCTCAGGCCGATCGATTGGGACACCTGCGCCACCTCGCTCGAAAAGACCCATCGCCTGCTGGTGGTCGAGGAGGATTGCCGCTTCGCCGGCGCCGGCGCCGAGATCGCCGCGACCCTGGCCGAGCGCTGCTTCTATTCGCTCGACGCGCCGGTCCGGCGTCTGGCCGGGCTCGACATCCCGACGCCGTTCAACGGCACCCTCGAAGCCCAGAGCATTCCGCAGGTCGCGGACATCGTCGCCGCGGCGCGGAATTTGTGCCGGTCCACCCCCGGCGCGCAGGCGGCCTGACCATGCCCCTCGCGATCACCATGCCGGCGCTGTCCGATACGATGAACAACGGACGCCTGGTGAAATGGACTCTCCGGATCGGCGACAAGGTCAGCAAAGGCCAGACCATCGCCGAGATCGAGACCGACAAGGCCGTCATGGAGGTCGAGGCCTTCCATGACGGCTACCTGGCCGGTCCGCTGGCCGCCGTCGACAGCGAAATCCCGGTCGGGCAGGTCATCGGCTATATTGCCGAGAGTCCCGTCGCGGAAATTGCGATCGCCGCTCCCGCAGCCCCGGCAGCGGCGGCGGCGCCGGCCGCGCCCGTGCCGCCGATCCCGCCCGTCGCCGTGCCGCCGGCGAGCGGCGTGCGCGCCTCGCCCTATGCCCGCCGGCTGGCGCAGCAGCTCGGCGTCGACGTCGCGGATCTGAGCAGTCGCCAAGGCGAGGTTCATGCCGATGCGATTCTGGCTGCCGCGCGGCGTGCGCCCGCCGCCGATCTCGACGCCGGTCCGCCCTATCGGATCGAGCGCGTCTCCAGCTTGCGGGAATCCTTGGCCCGCACCATGGCCGCCAGCGCCGCCACGCCGGTCTTCCGGGTGACGGCGCGCCTGCCGCTCGGGCCGTTGAAGCTGACCGCGAAAGCGGCGCAAGTCTCGCTGACCCTGCTGCTGGCGCGCGCCTCGGCCCTCAGCGTGACGGCGCATCCGCTGTTCAATGCAGTCTATACGCCGGAAGGTTTCGCCCGGCGCGAGCGGGTCGATGTCGGGATCGCGGTCGACACGGCCGAAGGGCTGATCGCTCCGGTGCTGCGCGACGTCGCCGGGCGCAAGCTCGCCGACCTCGCCGCCGATTGGGCCGGCTTGCGCGACCGGGTGAACAGCCGAAGGCTGGTGCCCGAAGACTATCGCGGCGCGACATTCTACCTGTCCAATCTCGGCCAATTCCCGGTCGTCGACAGTTTCGATGCGGTGCTGCCGCAGGGCGCCGCCGCGATATTGTGCGTCGCCGGTGCCGGCGCCGAGCGTGCTTCCTTCACCCTGGGTTGCGACCACCGCGTGCTGGCCGGGGCGGATGCCGCGCGGTTCCTGCAGACCTTGGCCGAATTTCTGACCGATCCCGGAACGCTGCTGGGCGCGCCGGACTGACGAATGCCGCATGCCTTGGAGACGATGATGACGACCAATTATCCCGAACGCCGCCAGGAACTCGACGCCATTTTCGGCAAGCTGGGCAAGGAACTCCCCGGGCCGGTCGCGGGTTTCGCCCGGCTGCACCGCGACGCGATCGCCGGCGGCGCGCTGCCGGCCAAGACCAAGGAGCTGATGGCGCTGGCCATCGGGATCGCGCTGCGCTGCGAGGACTGCATCGGCTATCACGTGCGCGACGCGCTGCAGGCCGGCGCGACACGCGCGGAAATCCTGGAGACGATCGGCGTCGCCCTCATGATGGGCGGCGGCCCGGCCTCGATGTATGGCTGCAAGGCCTATGAGGCGCTGGGCCAGTTCGAGGCGGCAGGCCCGGTTTAGCGGGTCAAAATCAGGCGGATGCGTGCCGGGCGCCGCGGGCCGATCGTCGCGTTCTTATCCGGAGCGTCGAGTGGCCTCCTGGGACGGAGTGGCGTCAATGCTGGCCCGCTCCCGATCCTCCGGTGATTCGAGTGTTGGCCGACGGGCAAGTCGGCACTCTCGATCCGATCGCGGCGTGGGGGTCTCGCGAAATTTTGTTGACATTATGTTTGTTATATGTTCCGATCACGCCCATGACCTGCTCGCGCCCGACCCCCGTTGCAAGCCAGCCGCCGCACTGTCCCCGCTGCTCGCGGGAGACCGAAGAGGAGCGGCTGGCGCGGTATTCCTCAGGGCTGAAGCGCTTGGCCGAGATCGGCCTGGCCTTTGCCGAGGGGTTGCATCACGAGTTCCAGGCGCAGGGCGTCGAGGCTGAGGCGCCGGCCGCCCAGGCGACAACCCCGCCGGCCGAGGAACAATCGGCGAGCGCCGCCGTAGAAGATGCGGCGGCACCGCCGGAGCCGGCGAGCCGGATCGAACTCAGCCGGACCTTTGAGCGGGTCGCACGTTCGGTGCGCCTGGCCTATATGCTCGAAGAGAAATTCATCGAGGATTTCGCCGCGCGCGCTAAAGCAGCCGCCAAGGATGCCGCCGAGCAGGCGGTCGAGAAGGAGCGGCAGCGGCGCAATGCCACCCGCCGGACCGTCGACCGTGTGGTCAAGGAGGCGATCCAGGCCGAGGCCGGCGATCAGAGCGAGCGCAACCATCTGCTGGGCCAGCTCAAGCTCCGCCTCGACCAGAACGATATCTACTGGGATCTGGCGTCGAAGCCGGCCGAGATCCTGATTGCCCGATTGTTCCGCGATCTTGGGCTCGATCCCGACTGGGATCGCTGGCAAGGCGAGGCGTGGCTGAACGGCGACGATTACAAATCTCAGGACGATACCCCGCCGGTGTGCCCGATCTGCGGTCGCGCGCCGAGAGTTCCGGACATCGGTGGCACCGCCACCGGCACCGACCCGCCTTGAGCATCGGATAGGACGCCGTTATTGCGTGTTCCATCCCCGGCTTCCATGGCTCCGGGATCCACACATTTCACTTTCGATATATGTGATCCGTCCTCTCTACCTCGTCCCGGGGATCCGGGTCGGGCCGATCCCGTGCGTGCTCGAAGCAGACGCGCACAGCGCCCCGATATGGGCATCCCGGACAAGCCCGGCCATGACGGGAGTTGGTGATCTCTTCGATCTCCCGCGATGAAATGTGTGAATACGATAGGCGCTTGGGGGGCGCGGCGCGGCACGCCGCTTCGGCGATCGCCGCGCGACCCGACCGCAATCTCGCCCGGCGGCGGCTTCCGTCAGGCGTATGCGCGCCGCCACGCCGCCACTTCCGCCAGTTCGGCCACCGGGCGCTCGCGGATGATCGGCAACTCGCCCCGATAGATCCGGCCATTGTCGCCGTCGAGGGTCAGGATCTCGCCCTCCTGGAGCTTTTCGGCGCCGAGCCGGCAGCGCCGTTCCGCGGGCTCGACGCGCAGTGCCGTGCAGCCGACCAGGCAGACCTTGCCGAGTTGGCGCGCCACGACCGCGGCATGCGAAGTCCGCCCGCCGGCCGTGGTCAACACGCCCGCGGCGGCGGCCAGGCCTTCGATATCGGCGGTCGAGATGTCCGCGCGCACCAGGATCACCCGGCGCCCCTCGGCCGCGCGCTCGGCGGCGCGCTTCGGATCGAGCACGATCTCGCCGATGGCGACGCCGATGCTCGCCGGCACCGCGGTGCCGAGCAGCTTGGCTTCGGCGCCCTCCGCCAGGCGCTGCCGCTCCAGCCGGTCGAGCGGCAGCTTGTCGAGCCGCTCCAGCGCTTCCTGCGGCGAGATCCGCTCCTCATGCACCAGATCGACCGCGATCTTGAGCGCCGCCCACGGCGTGCGCTTGCCGTTGCGCGTCTGCAGCAGGAAGAGGCGGCCATGCTCGACCGTGAATTCGAAATCCTGCATGTCGCGGAACTCGGTTTCGAGCAGGGTCCGGACCCGGCCGAGTTCGGCCGCGACCGCCGGCAGGCGCTGGCGCAGCACGCCGGCATCGAGCACCGCGTGACGCCCGGCGACGACGTCCTCGCCCTGCGCGTTGAACAGGAAATCGAGATAGGGCGTATTCGCCCCGGTCGCCGGGTCGCGCGTGAAGCCCACGCCGGCGCCCGAATCGCTGCCTGCGTTGCCGAAGACCATGGTCTGCACCGTCACGGCCGTTCCGGCGCTGTCGGCGATGCCGTTGAGCCGGCGGTAGTTGCGCGCCTTCTCGCTGTTCCACGATTGGAACACCGCTTCGACGGCGGCCAGGAGCTGCGCCATCGGATCTTGCGGAAAATCGTCGCCGGTGAGCGCCCGGGTGAGCGCGTGCGACTCTTCGATGATCCGGCCGAGCGACGCGCCGTCGAGCTCGCCGGCGCCGGCCAGCCCCTCCCTGGCGCATTCCCGCTCGATCAGCGCGTCGAAGGGCTGCGGCGCCGCGCCGCGGACGACTTCGGCGAAATCGCGCAGCAGGCGGCGATAGCAATCGCGCACCAGCCGCGGATTGCCGGTCGTGCGCAGCAGCCCGCGGGCGCTCTTCTCGCCGAGGCCGATATTGAGGATCGTCTCCATCATGCCCGGCATCGATACGGCGGCACCCGAGCGCACCGAGACCAGGAGCGGCCGGCGCAGGCTGCCGAAGCTCTGTCCGGTCGCCGCTTCGAGGCGGCCGATGCCATAGGCCAGCACGTCGCGGATATCATCCGGCAACCGGCCGCCGTCCTCGAAATATTGTCGGCAGAGCGCCGTGCCCAGGACGAAGGCGGGCGGCACCGCCAGGCCCAGCCGCGCCAGGCGGAGCAGGCCGAAAGCCTTGTTGCCCAGCGTCTCGGCGCTGGCCTCGGCCGGCGCCGGCGCACCGGGCAGGATGAAATGCAAATGGTCGCGTGTTCCAGCCATCGCGGCCTCTCATCAATTGACGACGTCGTTGAGCAGATGATCCTTCAGCATGAGCGCGCTCAGCGACAGCGCGTCGGCGGCCTGCTCGAAGGCGGAGGCGAACTGCGTCAGCAGGTGCAGCACGCGAAAATCCGGCGCTTCCAGGATCAGGAGCGCGGCCGCGGACCGCTCGATCTCGTCGGTCTCGTGCTCGATCCCGACCAGGCGGTCGACCGCCTCGATGAAGTCCTGCATGTCTTCGCGCGCGCCGTCGCGGTGGATATGCGACGCGGTTTCGACCAGCTTGACCAATTCCTGCGCGCCGTCGACCAGCAGCGCCGCCAGGCGTTGTACCGGCGCCAGCATGGCGGGGGCGGGGTCGAGCTTCGGCAGCAGGGTCGCGAAATGCGCCGCCTCTTCGAGCGCATCGGCGGCGTCGTCGGCCTCGCGCAGCAGCTCCAGATAGATGTCCGGTTGATGCGAGCGCTGGACCAGCGAGCGGACCCGGCTGACCAGCGCATCCGCTTCGCGCTCCCATCGGCCGGCGCGGTCGGCCAGCCGCGTCAGGCGATGGGCGGTCCCGGCCTCGCCGTAGCGGGCGAGCTCGTCGTTCACGGCCGTCGCCAGTTCGAAGATCAGCCCGGCATGCTCGCCGGCGATCGACAGCAGATTTTCCTCGGCGCTGTGGAAGCGGCCGGCCAGTTCGAGCCTGACCTCGTCGCGGATGAACCGTTCGGACCGCCGTTGCAGCAGGCCTTCCGCGGTCGCCCGCAGCACGATCTTGAGAAATCCGACCGCCGCTTCCGGGCCGATCGCGTCATAGAGCTTCTCGCCGTAGCGCAGCGGCGCCGGCTGCGCCACCTCGATCGCGTCGTACAGCAGACGCTCGCCGCCCAGCGCCAGAAATCCCCGATGCCCGAGATCCTGGTCGGCCGCCCATTTCAGCAGCGGCACGACATCTTCCTTGCGCAGGAACTCGCGCAGCCGCTTGCGCGCCCGGTTCCAGTCGATCAGGAACACGATGCGCGAGCCGAGGAACGTGACATAGCGTTCGAGCGCCGCCGCATCGGGTGCGGCGAACCGCCCGACGCAGAGATAGTAATTGTCGCCTTCGGCGAGCTGGTCGCTTTGCCGGCTGGCGGTGTCCTGCCACTCGACGGCGAAGGGCTTGAACAGGCTCTGGAAGAACGCCAGGCGCGGGGCGTGCACATCGGTGTAGGTCAGGGTCGCGGTCGAGCCCTCGATCTGCAGCACCAGCACATGGGCATCGGTCGTGCCGATGTCGTTCTGGATCACCAGGCGCTCGCCGATGCGCGTCGCCGTCGTGCCGAGGCCGGGGTGATCGAATTTCAAGGGCGCGGTCCGGTTGACGCCGGCCATGAAGGCGCGGACCAGACTGCGGTCGCCGTCGGCGATGCGCCAGGCGCGAGCGCCGTCGATGTCCTCTTCGACCAGGCCGCCGGCCAAGGCGTTGATCGCCTTGTGCAGGTCCATGACCAGGAGGTGCAGGCTGTCGCCGCGCCGGCGATCGGCCGCCGTGACGGCGTCGACGATTCCCGCCGGGATGCGGTCTTCGGCAAAACCCGGCAGCGCCGCCAGCAGTGCCGCCTGCCGCGCCGCCAGGGCCTTGGCATCGGCGGCATCGGCCAGTGTCAGCGGCGCCAGCATCGCGGCGAGATCTTCGGCGATCAGCGCGCGCAGCCGCGAAGCACCCGGGACGAGCAGACTGCCGTCGCCCAGCCTTCGGCTTTCGGCGATGGCGCGCTGCGCGTCGACGGCGCCGTCGGCGCCGAGGGCCTGACCGATGAACGGCGCTTGCGGCCGGTCAGGATGGTCGGCGTGGCGTTCCGCCTCCTGGAGCAGCGTGAAGACGAGCTTGATCCGGTCATTGGCGGTCAACGCCGATTGGACGCGGTCCGGCAGCAGCAAGGCGTCTTGGCCGAGTTCGCCGATGATCTGGGTCTTGGCCGGCATGACGGGTTCCAGGGGCAGGGGAGGGGGAATCGGCGCGGCGATCCTGGCCTCAAACTATCGCGGCCGTGCCGCCTCGCCTTGATGCAGCGCAAGGAAATGGCCGGTTCGCCGCAGGCCGGCTCGGCGAGGTGCCCAGGCACCGCACGCTGTTGATGCAGATCAAGGAGCGAATCGGGATCGGGAACTATCAATCCAATCGTTGAGCCGCTCCCCAGGCTCAAGATTTCCGGAGGAACCGAAGATGGCTGAAACTGCGACCAAGGTACCTGTTCAGTCCGACAAGCCGGCGCCGGCCCCGACGGCGGCGCCCGACGTCTTTCGGCCTTTCGAGGCGTTGCGCCGGCAGGTCGATCGGATATTCGAGGATTTCGACCGCAATCCCTGGCGTCTGCCCTTCGCCCGCTCGCTGTTCGATGCCGAGCCCTTCACGGCGCGCGGCGTCTTCGGCGCCGCACTGCCGGCGGTCGACGTCGCCGAACACGAGAAGCAATATGAGATCACCGCCGAACTGCCGGGCCTGAGCGAGGGCGACATCGAGGTCAGCCTCGCCAACCAGGTGCTGACGATCAAGGGCGAGAAGAAGGAAGAAAAGGAAGACGAGCAGAAGGATTATCACGTTTCCGAGCGGCGCTATGGCTCGTTCCGCCGCAGCTTCCAGGTGCCGGAGGGCGTCGATACCGGCAAGATCGAGGCAAGCTTCAAGAACGGCGTTCTGACGCTCGTCCTGCCGAAGAGCGCCGAGGCGCAACAGCAGGAAAAGAAGATCGAGATCAAGGCCGCCTGACGATTTCGCCACCGGCGGAACGGGTCAGGGTCTGGGCAGTACCGGTCGGCGGATCCGTCCGGTGCTGCCTTTTCTGCCGCGCGGCGACGGCCCTCAGGCTTCGGCGGTCAGTTCGCGCCGGACCGAGAGCAGTTGCAGCATGTCGCGCAGCGACAGGATGCCGACCAGCCGGCCGCCCTCGACCACGAACAGCCGCGCGCGCCCGGCGCGCCGCATCTGGGCCAATGCGGCCAGGGCGTCGGTCCGCGGCGTCACCACATCGTCGGGCGTGCAGGGGCGCATGACCTCGGCGACCGGCGTCTGCGGCCAGGCTGCCCGATCGACCGCGGCCGCCTGTTCCGTACCCATCGACCCGACCAGCGCACCGTGCCGGACGACCGGGAAGGACCGATGATGATAGCGGTAGACATACCCGTCGATGAACTGGTCGATTGCGACACCGGGCTCGACCGCGATCGGCGACGGCGTCATGACCTGGCCGACCTCGGTACCGCCCAGGAGGCGGCGCGCCAGGGTTTCCTCCAGGCTCGACTGCGCCGCGCCGTGCAGGAACAGGCCGATCAGCAGACGCCACACGCCGCCGACGAAATTGCCGCTGAGGATGCCGAGCACGCCGAACACGATCAGAATGGCGGCGAAGACATTGCCGGCGGCCGCGGCGATCCGCGTCGCCAGGACGAGATCGCCGCGCCACGCCCAGAGTGCCGCGCGCAGCATCCGCCCGCCGTCGAGCGGAAAGGCCGGCACCAGGTTGAACAGGGCGAGCATGCCGTTCATCAAGCCGAGATACCAGATGACGCCCGCCGCCGCGTCGAGCCCTTCGATCGGGTCGACGATCCGGAACAGCAGGAACAGGGCGGCCGCCAGCGCCAGGCTGGCCAGCGGGCCGGCCGCAGCCATGAAGAGTTCGCCGCGCGCGCTGTCCGGCTCGCGCTCGAGCTCGGCGACGCCGCCGAAAATGAACAGCGTGATGCCGCGGATCGCGATGCCGTAGCGGCGCGCGACCAGCGAATGCGCCATTTCATGAAAGATGATGGACAGGAACAGGCCGAGCGAAGCGACGATCCCCATCACCCAATGCGTCGCCGGCGACAGTTCCGGCGTCACGGTCGGAAACACGGAGGTCGCCAGGGTCCAGGCCACCAGCACGGCCAGCAGCACCCAGGACGCATCGACATGGACGTCGAAGCCGAACAGGCTGAACAACCGAAGTCTGTGAGACGGCATGGCGGCGGAGCCTTCTGCTTGGGGCGACGAACCGGCGGGCGGCTGAGCGGAGCTCCCGCCCGGAGACTTGTCCGTGCCCGGCCTTCCGACATTGATTTGCGTCAACCGACCGAACGGGTGATTCGACGATTTCTCGCTCGGCGCGATATTTTCCGGTGCCGATCGGACGCAGGCTCAGTGTGCGACGACGGCGCAGCGATCGGCCGTCAGCAGCAGATCGCGGGTCACGCCGCCCAGCACCCATTCGCGCAGGCGGCTGTGGCCGTAGGCGCCGGCGACGACGAGGCCGGCGCCCTGCGTGCGGGCGATCGCGTCGAGCTGGGCGACATCGTCGCCGGTCGAGGCGGCGACCAAGGGCGCGGCCGCGACGCCGTGGCGGCCGAGCCAGGCCGCGACATCATCGAGACGGGCCTGCGCCGCCGCCAGCTTCGGCTCGGGCGCGATTTCGACGATCGTCACGCGACCGGCCAGCCTGAGCAGCGGCAAGGCGTCCGATGCCGCGCGCCGCGTCTCGCGCGTGTCCTTCCAGCCGAGCACGACGTGGCCCAGATCGAGCGCTTCCTGTGCCGTCGGCACGATCAGGACCGGCCGTCCTGTCTGCATGACCAGATCGCCCATATTGCAATGGCGCGAGGAATCGAACAATGACGCCGTCCGGTCCACCTTGGTAATGAGGAGATCCGCCGCCCGCGCTTCATGCGCAATATAATCATAGAGCGCGGTGTAGATGACCGCGGACCGCCATTCGAGAGCGGTGATCCGGGGCGCGAGTGCCGCGCGGAACTCGGCCTCAGCGACACTCAGCTCCTTGCCAATCTCTTCGAGATCCTGCTGGATGACTTCGCCGGTCAGATAGCCGTCGGCGAGCGCCAACTGGATCGGCTGGCAGGCGGCGATGCCGATCACCTCGGCATTGCAGCGCAGCGCAAGGTCGCCGGCGATACGCAGAAGCCCGGCGTTCGACTCGCCGAGTTCAACATGGACCATCAATGTCGCATAAGCCACGACTTGCCTCCATCGGAAGAACGACCGCGCCGCATCAGGCGAGCGCCGAGACGCCGGATGCCGGCCCACGCAGGATCGCTCGGGGCGACATCTCGATCACGCCTCGATCGAGTGAAGGAGAGCAGGATGATTCCGAGGGTGCCCCATAATCATCCGCCCGGTTATCTCGTTCCAAGCGACGGCCACCGCCGAAGCTTGGAACATCAGTGATCGAGCAGGACCCCAATATGTCGGTCTAGCGGGCCGGCGGCGGCGGCGGCACATAGGGCGGCTGATACCCGGGGACCTGATTTCCCTTGGCGTACATGCATTGCTGATAGGCGAGATCATAACGCTGCTGCAGGCTCATCTGCGCATATTGCCCCTGATCGGCGGCAATTCCGCTGCCGACGATGGCGCCGGTGCCGGCACCGACGGCGGCGCCGCGGCCGCCGCCCACAGCGGCGCCGAGGCCGGCACCGAGTGCGGTGCCCAGCAAGGCCGTTCCGACCTGCTGATTATTCGCCTGTTCGGCACCGCCCGCCACCTGGTTGCTGGCGAATTGCTTGCACTCCGCCTGATCGCCTTCGAACACGGCGAAGGGCTTGTTCGGCCCGGGCATGACCGCGACGGTCGGCCCCATCGGGGGCGTTACGCAGCCGGCCAGCATCAGGACGGCGGCGACGGCAAGGCGGGATCGAGATACGCGCATTTCCATCACCGGCTACTTCTGAGGGGCGGCCGGCGGGGTGACGGGAACTTCCCGCCAGGCGCCGTTGCAGGAAGCGACATAGGGGTAATAGCCGTTGGGATTGTCGCAGTAATACCAGGACTGGGCCGGCGGCAGACCGGTCGGCACCGGTGGCGCCTGCTGCACGATGAGCGCCGGCGGAACGTACATCGGATAGGGATAGATCGGTTCCGGATAGAAGTACCAGAAACCGTCGACTGTCCACCACCAGGCAAAGCGCCCGTCGTGGAAATCATGGATCCAGTGTCCGCCCCGCCACAGGCCGAGTTCGCCATGATTGAAACCATGGAAATCCCGGCCATGAAAATCGTGGCCGTGACCTGCCGGCCGCGCTTCTGCATTCGCTGCCAGCAGGGACAGCGCTGACACCATCCCGAAGGCGCAAAATTTGAGAGAAAGATTTCTGCCGCGCATGGCATGCTCCTTTGAGTTATTCGACTTGCAGAAAATAGCGGCTGCAGCCATAGACGACATTGATTCAGGTCAATTAAATACTGGATCGAAATCAGGAGAACTTACCTGAATACTTTTGCGGCGGCAGTGTCGGCAGCTCGGCGACCGAAGCTGCCGAAGCCTCCGTCAGGGGCGCTCTCCTTCATACCCGTCGAGGGACAGACCGAGCGCCGCGGCACCTTCCTCCAAGTAATCGGCGAGGAGCGGCGTGCCGACCAGATAGTCGGAGGTCGGCCCGCTCCGTGCCTGCCGCGCTTCGCGTAGCGCTTCCGGCCATTCGTCTCGGCTGAAGTCGCCGCGCCCGACCCAGACCAGGGCGACCAGCTCATCCTGCTCGTCGGTGTTGAGGCCCTCGATCGCGCCGCGCAGCTCTTCCTCGGTCGGATTGTCGTCCGATTGGACGAGGATTTCGCGCTCGTCGTCATCGGCCGGATTGGAGCCGTCCTCATCGGCGTCGATCAGGACTTCGGCATCGAACTCGCGCGCCTTTTCAATGATGAAACCGAGTTTCTCAAGTGTGATGGTCAGCATGATTGCCTCGCCTCGACCGTATTCGACGAAAGAGAGCAGGATTGGCGAAATCACCGAAGACGGATCTCGATCGCCGCCAGCCGATCCCGCAATTCATTCTCCGGCAGCTTCACCAGATCGTGCGGCAACTCGGCGACCAGCCGGGCCGCGGCGTGAGCGTTCAATTTCTCCTTGATCGCATGGATCGTCTTCGGCAGGGCGACGAGGACCAGTGCGGTGAACCTGCCGTGCTCGGCCGCCTCGTTGACGGTCTCCGCCACCTCATGCGCGAAGTCGAGCTTGGCCTTTTCGTGGCGGTCGGAACGCGGTTCGATCGCATGCCGGACGCCGCTGCCGCCGCTTTCCACGCTGCGGCCGGGCCGCTCGGTGCCGAGATCGCTGCTCTCGTGGTGCGCGTCGACCGAGGCCAGCGCGGAGACCGGCGCGAAACCGTCTTCGGTCCGGCAGAGCATCCGGGCGGACGCGCCATCGGCGATGACGAACCAGATCGTATCTTGTTTGCTCATGATGTCTTCCTATTCGAATCGGTGATGGCCGCCGGGCGCGGCCTGTCTTTCGAGAGGTACTGCGGCAGGCGCCCGTGGCCCTTGATATTCGTCAACTCGCCCGCTCCTGACGCATGCGTCCAGGCCGTGCGGGCGCGATTTGCCGGCTTGTTCAGCGCCGCTTCAGGCTCATCAGATAGTCGACGACGGCGGCGTTCTGGTCGTCGGTAAGCAACGGGTTGGGCATTGTGCTCGGCGCCTTGACCGTGCGATGCGTCGATTGCAGGAAGGCGAGCAGGCCCTCCCGCGTCGTGCCGCGCCGATTGGCGATCGACACGAAGCTCGGCGCCGGCGGGCGGAGCAGGGGCGGGTCCGGCTGCCTGCGGGCCACGACGTGGCAGGTCGCGCAGACATTGAGCGCGACGCGCTCGCCGGCCGGCCGACCGGCATCGGTATCGATATCGGCGGCGATCGCCGGCCGGGCGGTCAGCGCGACGCCGGCGGCGATCGCGGCCAGAGCTGCCGCGCGCCGGCGGTTGCCGGTCTTGCGGATCGGCCTGTATCGGGTCTCGATCATCAACGTCCTCGGGGGCGGGCGGGTGATTGCGCGGCCGGTGGTTGTGGGGCGGGCGGGCGCGGCGCCGGCGCCTGGCTGGCGCGGCCGCGCTCCGCCTGGGCCTGCACATCGGCGCCGCGGCCGAATGACTCGAATGCGGGCGGCATGCGCTGGACCGGCGCCGCCGGCGGCTCGATCCGCTGGACCGGCGGGAGCGGCATCATGGCCGGCGCGTGCACGACCGGGCGCGGCGGCGGCTCGACGCGCGGCACCTCGATGTGCGGCGGGGCGGCGGGTTGCGGCACAACCGGGTAGCCGCGCAGGCTGCGCCCGGTATCCGGCGTCCCCGCCGGGCGCGGAAACGCTTCGCGCAAGCTCGGTTGCCGATAGGGCACGCCGCCGCGATGCGACGGATCGTGCTGCCACGCGGCCCCGCCGCCGGGCGGTGGGCGGTCACGGTTGAGCGCCGCGAAACGGTCCCGGTCGATCTCGATCCGATGCTCGTGCCAGTGCCAGCGGTGCCAGCCCCAAAGCGGGAGGATGATCGGGAAGCCGCACCAGCCCAGGCCGAAATCGACCACCGTCGCCGCTGCGCAATAGCCGGGAAAGTAGTAGGGCGGATATTCGGGGTAGGGCCACGGCCCGAAGGCGACTTCCGGATTGTAGTCGGGAACATAGGCGTAGTCGGGATTGGGCGGCGCGATCGTGATCGCCCCGTCCTCGCCCCCCACCACCTCTTCCCCGCTGGTGTGCAGCGTGCCCGCCGCCTCGGCCTGCTGCCGCAACTCCTGGACGGCGTCCATCACCGCGGCCTGATCGGCGGCGAAGGCCTCGCCGAGGCGCTCCATCCAGTCGAGGTTATTGTCCATCATATGCAGGATCTGCGGAAACGGGACGAGCGACTTCACGCTGGGGTCCCAGGGCTGCGGCGCGAGCGCTGCGGCCAGTTGATCGCCGGTCAGCGCCGCATTGCCGGGAACCTGCAGCCAGCGGTCGGCCTGAACGACGTCCAGCGGATAGCCGGCCGCCATGAGGATTTGCCCCAGCAGCCCGTCGGGATAGAGCGCCACCGGCGCCAGCAATTGGTCGAGTTGTCCGGCCGCGGCACTCTGCGCTGCCGGGTCCGGCGGCGCTTGCGCTCCGGCCGGCACGGCGCTCGCCAGCAGCATGGCGGCGACCGCATGGGCGATCGCTCCAGGTCGAAATGCCTTCATCATCCGCCCTCGCTTCTCAACCGGTCAAATCATGTACTGGCCGCCATTGATGGTCAGCGTGGCGCCGGTCATGAAGCGCGTCTCGTCGGCGGCCAGGAACAGCACGGCGCGCGCGATCTCGTCCGGCTCGGCCAGGCGGCCGACCGGAATATGGCCGACGATCTTGGCGAGCACCTCGGCCGGCACGGCCTTGACCATGTCGGTCGCGACATAGCCGGGCGCGATGGCGTTGACGGTGATGCCCTTGGCCGCCGTTTCCAGCGCCAGCGCCTTGGTGAAGCCCAGTATGCCGGCCTTGGCCGCCGCGTAATTGGTCTGGCCGAACTGGCCGGCCTGGCCGTTGATCGATGCGACATTGACGATCCGGCCGAAACCCCGCTCGCGCATCCCGCCGATGACCGCGTGGCACATGTTGAAGCAGGAATTGAGATTGGTCGTGATGACGTCGTGCCACTGCGCTTCGGTCATCTTGTGCAGCACGCTGTCGCGCGTGATGCCGGCATTGTTGATCAGAATCTCGACCGGCCCGATGGATCGCTCGATGCCCGCCACCGCGTCGGCGCAAGCGGCGAAACTGCCGACGTCGAATTTCTCGACATGGATGCCGGTCTCGCGCGCCAGCGCCTGGGCCGGATCGTCGTGGCCGACATAGGTCGCGACCACCCGATACCCCGCGTCATGAAGGGCGATGCTGACAGCACGGCCGATGCCGCGCGTGCCGCCGGTAACCAGGGCGAGTCTGGACATGGGAAAGCTCCTGCAGATAAGTCGGCGAGGCGGGTTGTTCCGTCTTGATCTTTGGGTAAACGGGCAGGCGTGCCGACGCCTTGACCTGCATCAACCCGCGCGCTTGATCAGGGTCAAGGACAGGCGCAGCGCGCTGCACTCGAATGGTTGCCGGAACTCCGGCCCCCGGGTCGCCGAGGCGAGGGCAAGCCATGGTCCGTACCGCCCCCCGAAAGACACGCGTCCTGGCGCTCGCCGCGAGCTATGCCGGCCTCTGCCTCGCCGTCGTGATGTTTATCGCGAAGACCGCGGCCTGGCTGCTGACCGGCTCCGTGGCGCTGCTGGCGGCCGTCGCGGATGCCGGGGTCGATCTGGCCGGCGCGCTCGCGACCGTGCTGGCGATCCTCTATGCGCGGCGGCCTCCCGACCGGAGCCATCGTTTCGGCCATGGCAAGGCGGAGTCGCTGGCGGCACTGCTGCAGGCGGTCTTCCTGGCCGGCGCCGCCGCGACCCTGATCGGCGAGGCGGTGCAGCGCCTGCTCGTGCCGCGCCCGCTGACCGAGATCGATGCCGGGCTTGCGGTCATTGTGGCGAGCCTGGCTCTGACCGTCGCGATGGCGGGTTTCGAGACCTATGTCCTGCGCCGCGGCGCCTCGCCGGCGATCGCCGCGAGCCGGGCGCATCACGGCGTCGACCTCGTCATCGGCCTGACCGTGCTCGCCGCGCTCGGGCTGACCCGGCTGACCGGCTGGCAGGACCTCGATGCCGTGATCGCGATCGGCCTGGCCCTGTTCATTCTGGTCAATGCCGCCTGGGTCGCGCGCGCCGGCTTTGCCGTCGTGCTGGACCGCGAACTGCCGACCGCCGACCGCCGGCGCATTGCCAAGGTCGTCATGGATCACGCCCAGGTGCGGGGCTTGCACGATCTGCGCACGCGCAGCGCCGGCGACCGCGTCTTCGTCGAATTCCACCTGGAGCTCGACCCGGATCTCAGTGTCGCGGACGGGCACGCGATCGCCGACCAGGTCGAGCAGGCGGTGCGCGCCGCCTTTCCGGCCGCCGAGGTGCTCTCGCATCAGGAGCCGGCCGGAATCGCCGACGACCGGCTCGATCTCCGGCTGGGTTAGCGCCTGCTGTCAGGCGGGCAGCCCGAAGCTGCGCGTGCGATCGTCATAGGTGAAGAGTTCGGCATAGCGGCCCCAGCCGATGACGACGCGCAACGTCGTCTCGGCATCGGCCGGGTGCAGATGGTCTTGCAGCTCGAACTCGAAGCGCGCCCGCGGCGCGATATGACCCTCGCGCTCGTCCAGCACCTGGCGGATATGCGATGCCAGCGGTACGAAGCGCAGGAGATGTTCCTTGAACAGGCGCTTGCGCCCGTCCGTATCGCTTTGGGCGAAGATGCGGCCGGACGCCGTCAGCTTGATCGTGCCGGCGGCGAATTCGGCGAATTCGAGCAGGTGCAGCGCCGCCGCAATGGCCAGTATGTCGCTTGAGGACAGCGCCAGGGGACCCGCGATCTTGGCCAGCTCCGCCGTACCGGCATAGGGCGGTGCCGCCAGCGCTTCGGCAAAGGCGCCGAGCCGGTTGGGCGAGACGGGGGGGAGCTGCTGGACCAGCCCGCCCTTGATCCGGCTTTGTGCGCCCAGCGCCTCGGTCATGCGCGAAGTCAGGATCGAATAGATCTCGTCGACGATGGTGTGGAAATCCGCGTCGAGCCGGTTGCGCGGCTGGGCCAGGGGCACTTTGATCTCCGCCGCGATATGGCCGGGATTGGGCGCCAGGACCAGAATGCGGTCGCACATCAGCACCGCTTCCTCGATATTGTGCGTGACCATGAGCACGCCCTTGGTCGCCAAGGCCCCGCCCGCCCACAGATCCATGAAATCGGTGCGCAGAGTCTCGGCCGTGAGCACGTCGAGCGCCGAGAAGGGCTCGTCCATCAGCAGGAGTTTCGGCGCGCTGACGATCGCCCGCGCGAAGCCGACGCGTTGGCGCATGCCGCCGGAGAGCTCGCGCGGATAGGCCGATTGAAAGCCGTCGAGGCCGATCAGGTCGATCGCCGCTTCGGCCCGGCGCCGCGCCTCGCCCAGCGGGAGACCCAGCGCATCGAGCCCGAGCACGACATTCTGCAGCACGGTCAGCCACGGATAGAGCGCGAAGGTCTGGAACACCACGGCGATGCCCGCTTCCGGGCCGGTCAGCGCCTTGCCGTCATAGATCACCTCGCCTTCGGTCGGCCGGATCAGCCCCGCGGCGATGCGCAGCAGCGTCGACTTGCCCGAGCCCGAGCGGCCGAGCAGCCCGAGCATCTCGCCGTCCTCGATCGCGATGTCGATATTCGCGACGATCGGCAGCTTTTCGCCCGACGGCTTGGTGAAGGCCATGGCGACCTTGCGCAAATCGATGATCGGGGCGGGTTTGGCGTCGGTCATGGCATTCCTCAATCGAGCCGCGCCCGGCGTTCGGCAAAGACGTAGAGCGGGCGCCAGAGCAGCCGGTTCATGGCGATGACTAGCACCGACATGACCGCGACGCCGAGCGCGATGCGCGGATAGTCGCCGGCCTCCGTCATCTCGGCGATATAGGCGCCGAGCCCGCCGGCGCTGAGCTTGGTGGTTCCCCAGCTGACCGCCTCGGACACGATGCTGGCGTTCCAGGCGCCGCCGGCCGCGGTGATGGCGCCGGTCACGTAATAGGGGAAGATCCCGGGCAACATGACCAGCCGCCACCAGTGCCAGCGCCGGATGCGGAAGATCGTCGCGGCCTCGCGCAGATCGCCCGGATAGGCGCTGGCTCCGGCGATGACGTTGAACAGAATGTACCATTGGGTGCCGAGGATCATCAGCGGCGTCAGCCAGAGACCGGGCGAGGCCCGCGTCGTGACGATCAGATAGACGGCGATCGGGAACAGCAGATTGGCCGGGAAGGCGGCGAGGAACTGGGCGATCGGCTGGACGATCCTGGTCAGGCGCGGCGACAGCCCGATCTTGACGCCGATCGGGACCCAGATGACCGAGGCGATCGCGACCAGGACGGTAACGCGCAGGAGGGTCAGTATGCCGTTGCCCGCAGCCGTCTCGACATCGGCCCAGCTCAGCACGGTTCCGGCGAACGCGACCACCTGCCAGCCGACATAGATCAGGCCGCCGATGACCGTCGCGTACCACAGGAAATCGATCGCGCGGCCCGGCATCGCGAACCGCGGCAGCCGGGACAGCCCGGGCGGCGACAGGCGGGCGCGTCCGGCGCGATCGGCGGCGATGGCGAGCGGCTTGCCGAGCTGCCCGAGCAACCGGCTGCGCCGGAACAGATCGAGGATCCAGCTCGTCGGCACCAGTTGCGACGCGGTCTGCTCGACTCGGAATTTGTCGGACCAGGCGACCAGCGGACGGAACAGCAACTGGTCGTAGGCCAGGATTGCGACCGTCATGGCGCCGATCGCCCAGAAGATCGCGCCGAGGTCGCGCGCGTCGATCGCGCGGGCGACGTAGGAACCGAGGCCGGGCAGCGCGATCTGCACGTCGCCGACCGAGATCGCCTCGGACGCCACGACGAAGAACCAGCCGCCCGACATCGACATCATCATGTTCCAGATGAGTCCGGGCATGGCGAAGGGGACTTCGAGGCGCCAGAAGCGCTGCCAGGGTGACGAGCGGAAGCTGCGGCACGCCTCGTCCAGATCGGTCGGCACCATGCGCAGCGACTGGTAGAAGCTGAACGCCATGTTCCAGGCCTGGCTGGTGAAGATGGCGAAGATCGTCGCCAGCTCCGGCCCCAGCTGATTGCCCGGGAACAGCGAGACGAAGAACACGACGGTGAAGGAGAGGTAACCCAGGATCGGCACGGATTGCAGGACGTCGAGGATCGGGATCAGCACCATCTCCGCGCGCCGGCTCTTGGCCGCGAGCGTCGCGTAGGTGAAGGTGAAGAGCAGCGACGCCGCCATCGCCGCGAGCATGCGCATGACGGTGCGCAGCGTGTAGAGCGGGAGTGCTCCGGGTGCGAGCGAGATCGGGGCCTGATGCTCGGCCGCGAACGGACCGACCATCTGGCGCGCGCCGAGGCCGAGCAGGAGGACGAGCCCGAGCACGATCAAGGTCGCCGCAGCGTCCGGCCAGCCCAGGCGCCGTCGATACCGGACGCCGCCGCCCAGCCCTTCGGCGTGTTCCGTCATCGAACGCTGGGGTTGCTGCGGTGCGGCATGGATCGCCGTATCCGTGTGATCATGCGTCCATACGCTGCGGCGTGCCGCCGGGTTCTCAAGCATCGAGATCGGCCCGCTCGACCCAGACATCGCCCCGCTTGCAATACCGCTTCTTGACGGCGGCCCAGGCGACGCGATGCGCGATCTCCTCCTGTTGCGCCGGGCCGCGGCTGCGGTAGCTGTCCCAGGCGTGGTTGAACGCCGCCCGAAAGATTTCCTGCGCGTGATGCGGCAGCCGGTGCAGGGCTGGCGGCAGATCCTCGAGCGTGGCGTATGGCATGGCGCAGCCTCCTGTCCCGACTGCGCGCACCGTTGCCGGGCTGCCGGCGATCGGCATTGATCGCGGTCAATCACGCGGGCGCTGGCGGCCCCATAGTGCCGAACCGCGCCGAGATTCCATGATACCCTACGGAACCGGCGGCTCGATCCACGGGTTCAATACACGGCCGCACGCACGGCCGCCACGCAGGGATGGGCGCCATGACCAGTGCAGACCCGCTTCGCGCCGCCGTATCGCCGAGCCCGCGCCTCCTTGCGGCGGCGGCCGGTGCGCCGACCCCGATGCTGCTGATCGATCTGGACCGCGTCGAGGCGCAATATCGGGCGCTTCGCGCGACCCTGCCGGACGCGCAGATCCTCTACGCCGTCAAGGCCAACCCGCTGCCGGAGATCCTGCGCCGGCTGGCGGCGCTCGGCTGCGGCTTCGACATTGCCAGCCTGGGCGAACTCGACCGCTGCCGCGCCATCGGCGCCGCCCTGCTGTCCTACGGCAATCCGATGAAGAAGGAGGCGGATATCGCCGCGGCGCGGCGTGCCGGCGTCGATCTTTTCGCCGTCGACAGCAGGATGGAGCTCGAAAAGATCGCGCGCGCCGCAGCCGGCGCCCGCATCTTCTGCCGGCTCGCCGTCTCCGGCAGCGGCGCGCAATGGCCGCTCACCCACAAATTCGGCTGCACTATCGAGGCCGCGGTCGAGCTTCTGTGCGAGGCGAAACGGCTCGGCCTCGAACCGGCCGGCGTGTCGTTCCATGTCGGCTCGCAGCAGACCGATCCCGAAGCTTGGCGCCATGCGATCCACCGCGCCGGTGAAGTCCGGCACCAGGCCGCCCGCCGCGGCGTCGCGGTCGAATTCGTGAATCTGGGCGGCGGCCTGCCGGCGCATTACGCCGCCGCCGTGCCGCCGCTCGAAACCTATGTCGCGACCATGCGCTCCGCCTTGCACGAGAGTTTCGGCGCGGCCCAACCAAAGCTCTTCATCGAGCCGGGGCGCTACATGGTCGGCGATGCCGGCGTGCTGGTCACCGAGGTCGTGCTGATCGCCGAGCGCCCGCATGAACGCGTGCCGCGCTGGGTCTATCTCGATGCCGGCCGCTTCACCGGGCTCGACGAAACCATGGAGGAACGCATCCGCTATCGTCTGCACATGGACGGCCCGGAGCGGCCGAGCGGGCCGGTCGTGCTCGCCGGCCCGACCTGCGACAGCGCCGATGTCCTCTATCGCCATGACGTGGCGCTGCCGATCGATCTCGGCGCCGGCGAAAGGGTGGTTTTCCTTTCGGCCGGCGCCTATACGGCGACCTGCTCTTCCGTCGATTTCAACGGCTTTCTGCCGCTGCCGGCGCGCTGCTTGTAGCATCGGGCTCCGCCGCGGCCTCACGCCCGGGACGCTGCCTACCCCCGCGCGACATAGGTCGGGGCAGTTCAATGCAATTGATCTCGGTCAAGGCCCGAAGCCCCGTCGCGTGGTGCCGTGCAGCGAGCCGCCACGGCGGCCCGGCTCGGGGCGCATTCGATGCGCCTGCAATCGGCCTTGGGAGCGAAATCATGAAGCTGTTCGGCGGTCTCGCCTCGGCGCTGATGCTGATCGGCTGCGGCCTGTGGTCGACCGGGGCCGCGGCGCAGGAGATCCTAACGCTCGGGCTCGGATTCCGCGCCCCCGCCGGCGTCGCGGTCGATGGCAGCGGCAATGTCTTCGTCGCCGACACCGGCAACAGCGCGGTGAAGGAAATCCTGGCGTCGAATGGCCTGATCGTGACCCTTGCCAGCGGCTTCGGCCTAGCGCGCGCCATGGCGGTCGACGGAAACGGCAACATCTTTGCCGCGGATACGGTGAGCAATACGGTCTACGAGCTCCCGGCGGCCGGCGGCTACAGCACGGCCAAGATTCTCGGCAGCGGCTTCAACCAGCCTTTCGGTGTCGCGGTCGATGCCGGCGGCAACGTCTTCGTCGCCGATAACGGCGACAATTCGGTCAAGGAAATCCTGGCGGCGGGCGGCTACGTCACGGTCAAGACGCTGGGCGGGCCCGCGGGACCGTCCGGTCTCGTGTTCGACGGCCCGTCCGGTATCGCGCTCGACAGCCGCGGCAATGTCTTCGTCGCCGATACGTTCGATGTCGTGGAGATACCGGCCGCTGGCGGCTATGACACGGTCGTCTCCATCGATGGGTTGCACGGTGCGGTCGGCATCGCCGTCGACAGCAGCGACAATGTCTTCGTCGCCGATCCCCTCGGCTCGACGGTGGTGGAGTATCTGGCCGCCGACAACTATGCCAAGTCCCTGACATTCGGCGGCCATGGAGTTCTGAGCCCGCCGAGCGCCATCGGCTTCGACGCAGCCGACAACATGTTTGTCCTCGCCGGCACCGAGGTCGTGGAGCTGCCGGCGGCGAGCCTCTATGCCAAGGTCGTGACCCTGGGCAGCGCACTCGACGCGGTCGGTGCCTTCGTCGTCGATGGCAGCGGCAATATCCGGTTCAGCCTTCCGGGGCTGGCCGAGTTCCGGGAGGCGTTGGCCGCGACCGGCTACGGCACCGCCGAGACGATCGCCACGTCGAGCCTCGCCGACCCGACCGGCGTCGCGGTCGATGGCGACGGCAACCTGTTCGTCGCCGATGCCGGGAATAGCGCGGTAAAGGAGCTGCCGGCGGCGGGCGGCTATGCCACCGTCAAGACTTTGGGCGGCGGCTTCAACCATCCCGCCGGCGTCGCGACCGATATCGCGGGCAATGTCTTCGTCGCCGATACCGGCAATAATGCGGTGAAGGAAATCCTGGCGGCGGGCGGCTATGTCACAATCAAAAAACTCGGCGGCTTGTTCAACGCGCCGCAAAGCCTCGCCGTCGATAGCGACGACAATATCTTTGTCGTAGTCAATCCCGAACCCGGGTTCGGTCAGGTGCAGGAAGCTCTTGCAGCAGGCGGCTATGTCACGGTCAACTGGCTCCCCACCTCCGCTTTCGATCACCCGCAAGGCGTGGCACTCGACGCGAACGGCAATTTATTCGTGAGCAACGACGACTACCAGGATGTCTATGGCTACGAGGTGCAGGAACTGCTGGTGGCCGACGGCTATGCCAGTACCAGTACGCTGGACAACGCTGATTTCCTGGGCAACGAGTTCAATGCCCCGCATGGGCTCGCGGTCGACAAGAATGGCGATGTCTTCGTCGCCGATACCGGCAACGCCGTCGTCAAGGAGATCTTCTCAGGCCCGCCGGCGCTGCTCGCCGCTGTCCTGCCGAGCGGCCGCTCCGTGGAATACGGCACGACGGCAACCGTCTTCGCCACGCTGATCAATACCGGTGCGGCGCCGCTCGACAATTGCCAAGTAGCGTTGCCGCCGAACGCGTCCGCGTGGCTGCCCGACGTGTCATTGAGCTTTCAAACGACCGACCGGGTCACCAACGCACCCACGGGCGCGCCCAATACGCCGGTGATGATCCCCGGCCACGGCGGCGCGCAGAGCTTCGTTCTCTCGCTGCAGTCGGCGCCGAATGGTCCGATCGATAACAGCATCGGCGACATGCCGCTCGACTTCTTCTGCAACGAGGGCCGCATTGAGAACGCGGCCGCGCTGGTTCCGGGCGTCGATACGCTCGATTTCACCATCTGGGGCACGCCGATCCCCGACATCATCGCGGTTGCGGCGACGGCGACCCATAATGGCGAGCCTCTTTCGTAAATCAACCAACGCTGCCGAAGTTATTTGGCTGAGTATTTTGCCATATATTTGCGACGTGATCAAAGAAAAATTTTGCACTCATTCACAATTATCCTCTTTACGCCAAG
>Ga0181519_10000470_pt1 | contig 37264 bp, 37 predicted proteins | sample PEATcosm2014_Bin_26_FD_121102 | JGI IMG/M metagenome (GOLD analysis project Ga0181519, IMG submission 121102) | Peatland microbial communities from MTU Mesocosm Facility, Houghton, MI, USA - PEATcosm2014_Bin02_10_metaG | ecosystem: Environmental > Terrestrial > Soil > Wetlands > Peat | place...
ACGCGCGCATGGGCGTGGACATGATGGATTGCGTACTGCCCACGCGCGCCGCACGCCACGGGCTGCTCTTCACCAGCGAAGGCAAGATCAACATCAAAAACGCCCGCTTTGTGCGCGATGAAGGCCCTTTGGACCCCGCATGTCCGTGCCCGGTGTGCACAAGATATTCGCGGGCCTACCTTCGCCACCTGTACGCCTCTCAGGAGCTACTGGCGCAGACCCTGAACACCATCCACAACCTGGCGTTTTATCTTGGCTTGATGCGAAGGGTCCGAGAAAGTATCATTCAGGGAGAGTTTCCAGGCATGGGAAGTTTGCAGGGCCAGTCTCCGGCGGTTTAGGATGAAAGGGTCCGTGCAGCCGAAGTCGCGTGGCCTTGCTGGCTTTGCCGCGGTTGCCTGTTGGATGTTTCGCTTCGCGGTCATCTGAACTTCCAGATACCTGAAGATCCCTGGTCCGGTGATGGGTGTGGTGTGTACCCAGGCTGAGTGCCGCGGTACGCCGTATCCTTTTTGCGGCCAGGAAGAAAAAAATCTACGCCGCGCCGCGCGAAAACGTGCGCCGGTGAAGGCGGGAGCCTGAAGCATGAGTGCTGCACTTGCGTTTCTCCTCTTTCAGCAGTCGGGGAGTGGAGGAATGACCTTCCCGTTGATGATGGTGGGTTTCTTTGCCGTCATGTACGTCCTGCTCATCATGCCGCAGCAAAAGCGGCAGAAGAAGTGGCAGGAGATGCTGTCCGGGCTGAAGGCGGGCGACCGCGTGACCACCACGGGCGGCGTTGTCGGCATCATCGTCAGCTTGAAGCCGGGCGAAGGCTCCGATACGGGTACGCTCATTCTTCGCGTCAACCCGGACAACTTGAAACTTGAATTTGCGCGCAACGCTATCGCGTCGGTTACGGTTGACGATAGCGCCAAGAAATCTTAGGCGGTCGCGGTTTCCATGAAGACAAACCTGCTCTGGAAAATTGTACTTATCCTCGCTGTCCTGGTCGTGTTCGTCTGGGGGATTTTCCTCGGAACCGATCCACAGAAAAGCATCGAAGCCATCAAGACCAAGGGCTTGATGGCCGGTGTGCAGCAGAACATTCACCTCGGTCTTGACCTGCGCGGCGGAACCCACCTGATTCTTCAGGTGCAGGTCAACGACGCGGTGAACGCCGAAACCGACCAGACCGTCGAGCGGTTGAAGGACGCCTTCAAGAAGAAGAACATTCTCTTCGGCGACATCCTCAAGCTCGATCCGGTCGCCGGCCCCGACAAGATCACCCTGAAGGGCGTGGACATTGCCTCGGCAGGCGACTTGCGCTCGCTGGTGCAGGAGCAGTTTGGCGAGTACGACCTCGCCAGCGGTCCGGAGAATTCCTGGATTGTTTCGCTCAAGCCCGCCCGCGAGGACGACATCAAGAACCGCGCCGTGGCGCAGGCCATTGAGACCATCCGCAACCGTATTGACCAGCTTGGCGTCAGTGAGCCGGTCATCCAGGAGCACAGCCTGGGCAGCTACCAGATCCTGGTGCAGTTGCCGGGCGTGGACGATCCGGCGCGCGTCAAGGAAGTCATGCAGTCCACCGCCATGCTGGAGATTCGCCAGGCCATGGACAACGGCAGGACCTACGCCAGCGAGCAGGAGGCACTGGCCGCGCACGGCGGCATCCTGCCCTCCGACGCAGTCGTCATCAAGGGAAAGAACATTGGCAGCCGCACGGCCTCCAGTGAAAGCCCCGATGTCTACTACGTCATCAGCCGCGTGTCGGCCGTCAGCGGACGCGATCTGCGCTCGGCCGAAGCCGGCCGCGAAGATAGTGGACGCCCGGATGTCATCTTTACCCTGACGCGCGACGGTGGCGACCGCTTCTGGAACTTCACCTCGGCGCACGTGGGAGACTTCCTGGCCGTGGTGCTGGACGGTAAGGTGCAAGAGGTTGCCAACATCAAGGAAGGCATCCGCGACACCGGCCGCATCACCGGCAGCTTCACCGATCAGCAGACCAAGGATCTCAGCATGGTTCTGCGCTCCGGTGCCCTGCCGGCCTCCATCAAGTACCTGGAAGAGCGCACCGTGGGCCCGTCGCTGGGCGCCGATTCGGTTCGCCAGGGCGTTCGTGCCGCCATCGTCGGCATGATGGCCGTCATGATCTTCATGCTGATCTACTACCGCTTTGCCGGCATCAATGCCGACCTGGCGCTCGTGCTCAACCTGTTGATCCTGCTCGGCTTCCTCGGCTTCAGCGGAGCTACGCTGACGCTGCCGGGCATCGCCGGTCTGATCCTGACGGTCGGCATGGGCGTGGATTCCAACGTGCTGATCTTCGAGCGTATTCGTGAGGAACTGAGGGCCGGCAAGACGCCGCCTTCTGCCGTGGAGCAGGGCTTCGGACACGCCTGGGTCACCATCGTGGATACGCACGTCACCACGATCGTCTCGGCGGCCATCCTCTTCCTCTTCGGTACCGGCCCGGTCAAGGGTTTCGCCGTCACGCTGACCTTCGGTCTGCTGGCGAACCTGTTCACCGCGGTCTTCGTCTCGCGCACCATCTTTGAGAGCATCCTCAACCGCCATCAGCGCGGCGAGGCACTCTCCATCTAGTCAGGGCCTGGCGGGCCGGAGCGATTCGGCCCGCCGGTTGCTACAGAGTTTGGCTGTTCGGTTCATGGCGCGTCACTGGCGCGCGGCAAATTCAGCGGACCCCGCAATCATCGCGGAAAAAGGCTTCGACCGTGGAACTGTTTCGCAATACGAATATCGATTTCCTCAGCAAGAAGTGGTTCTTTCTCGCCCTCTCGCTGATCTTCTCCGTGGCCGGTTTGGCGAGCATGCTCTTCTGGCATCACATTCCGCTCGGCATTGACTTCCGCGGCGGCACCGTGGTGGATGTGAAGTTCACCTCGGCCCCCAACGTGGACGCCATCCGCGCCGAGCTCGACCGCGCCGGGTTGAAGAACTTCACCCTGCAGGCCGACACCCGCTCGGGCAGCAACGAGCTGCTCATCAAGCTGGATATCCGTGAGACCAGCGAGCAGGCGCTCGACCAGGGCAAGGAGAGCATCGTCAAGGCTCTCCAGTCGGGTGTGGATCCGGGCGGCAAGGCCGACCTGAACAACACCGGCTACACGACGCTGGCCGATTACCTGCTCAAGGCCGATCCGCTGCGCCTGGGCACCGACGCTCCTGCGCAGTACGGCAAGTACGCCCGCGCCATCGTGGACCTGCGCGACAAGACCCTCGGCGGCGTGCTGGGCAGCATCAACGATGCCGCGGCAGCCGCTCCGGCGCCGGTCATCGCCGCGCTCCAGCAGGACTTCTACACCTCGAACTTCGGCGTGCGCAACGTGGATATCGTGGGACCGCAGGTGGGCGCACAGTTGCGCCAGCAGGCGATTCTGGCGACCCTGTACTCGCTGGCCGGCATGCTGGTCTATCTCTGGTTCCGCTTTGAGTTGATTTATGGCGTGGCGGCCGTGGTGGCCTGCTTCCATGACACGCTGATTACAGTGGGTGCGTTCTCCCTGATGAACCAGGAGATCTCGCTGACGGTTATCGCCGCCATCCTGACCCTGGTCGGCTACTCGATGAACGACACTATCGTCGTCTTTGACCGCATCCGCGAGAACATCAAGTTGCAGCGCAAGGACACCCTGACCGAGATCGTCAACAAGAGCATCAACCAGACGTTGAGCCGGACGGTGCTGACCTCGGGATTGACCTTCCTGACGGTCTTGGCCCTGTTCATCTTCGGCGGAGAGGTGCTGCACGGCTTCTCGCTGGCCCTGGTGATCGGCATCATCATCGGAACCTACTCGTCCATCTTCATCGCCGCCCCCATGCTGGTTGCATACCAGCAGTGGCGCGGTCAGACGGCTTCCGGTGCTCCGGCCCCGTCGTCGGTTCGCGGAAAGTCTGCAAAGGCTTAGAAATCAATTCGTTACAAGCCAGACTGGATCTCTGGGTGGGATCCAGTCTGGTGGCTTTACAAATACTTTTGAAGAATTTCCGCCATATGGTCGCTGATGGTTCTACTGAGCGGAGATTTCTAGTAGATTATTTTTAACCTTCTGGCCTTTTTCGGGAGCTTAACGTACGCCCCCGGTGTCTAAGTGAATTAGTAGGACGGAGAACTGGCTTATGTTTGAAGACAGCCTTCTGGAATCAGGCGGAAGAAACTCGAAGCTGCAGCGGCGCGGTCCATGGGCGACTTTATTGTCGTTCCTGATCCAGGCGGCACTGATCGGCGTCCTCGTGTTGATTCCCTTGATTTACACTGACGCACTCCCCAAGCAGCAGTTGATGGGTTACCTGGTGGCACCGCCACCGCCGCCACCTCCTCCACCTCCGCCGGCTGCAGTGCAGATCGTCAAGGTGGTTAAGGTGCAGTCGGAGCTGGACAACGGACAGCTCAAGGCTCCCACGGCTATCCCCAAGAAAATCCAGATGTTGAAGGAAGACGAGGCTCCGCCGAGTTCCGGCGTGGGCGTGGTTGGCGGCATTGGCGTGCCGGGCGGCTCGGCCGGCGGAATGTTGGGCGGCGTGCTGAACTCGATTGCCAGCGCTGCTCCTTCGGCCGCACCCAAGATTGCCACTCCGAAGCGCATCACCGTCAGCCAGGGCGTCACGCAGGGCATGGTGGTCCGCCGCATTCAGCCCACGTATCCGCCGCTGGCCCGCACGGCCCGCGTCTCCGGCGCCGTGGTGTTGCAGGCGGTCATCGCCAAAGATGGCTCGATCCTCAATCTGCATGCCGTCAGCGGCAACCCGCTGCTGATTCCCAACGCATTGGATGCCGTGAAGCAGTGGCGCTACAAGCCTTATCTGCTGAATGGCGAGCCGGTCGAGGTGGACACGCAGATTACGGTGAACTTTACCCTCTCGGGCAGTTAAACCCGGCAGGTAGGCTTTCGCCTCCGGCCTCCGCCCAGTATCGTGCGGCAGGGCCGGCAACAGGGCCCTTCGGCAGTAGCGGGCGGCCCGGAACAAGCAGCAAAGCTCCGCGTATGCCCGTTTGGCTGCGCTCAACTGAATTTTCAGAAGCTCAAAGAGTTCTGAGGAGGAAAGCAACTCATGGTTCTCGCAAATATTGCAACTCTGGTCGTGTGCAACCTGCACCAGATCGCCGCCCTGCTCTTCCAGGAGCCCGAGGCTAGCGTGGGTTGGGACCCGATCTCGCTGTGGAAGCAGATGGGTGTTCTGGCCAAGATCGTCGTCGTCATCCTGTTCCTGATGTCGGGCTGGTCCATCGGCATCATGATTGACCGCGCCCTGGCCTTTTCGGCCGCCCGCAGCCAGTCGCGTGCGTTTGCCCCGGCCGTTGCCGGCGCTCTGAAGGATGGCAAGATTGACGAAGCCATCAAGATCGCCGACCGCAACAAGAAGAGCCACCTGGCGAAGGTTGTCGCCGCCGGCCTGCAGGAGTTCAAGGCCCACGGTGAGAACAAGGATTTGCCGGGCGAAGAGATTGAAGCCAGCCGCCGCGCCCTGGAACGGGCCGAGGCCATCGTGCACGCCGAGCTGAAGCGCGGCCTGTCGGGCCTGGCCACCATCGGTTCCACAGCCCCCTTCGTGGGTCTGTTCGGCACCGTCGTGGGCATTCTGAACGCCTTCAAGGGCATCAGCAGCGCCAAGGCCACCGGTCTGGCCGCCGTCGCCGGCGGTATTTCGGAAGCCCTGGTGACCACCGCCATCGGCCTGTTCGTGGCCATCCCGGCCGTCTGGGTATTCAATTACTTCACCGGCCGCGTCGAGGCTTTCGACGTCGAGATGGACAACAGCTCGAGCGAGCTGATTGATTACTTCCTGAAGCAGCGCAACGCCCGCCGGTAACGAGCAGGCTCCGGAGGGAGGCAACACATGTCCAAAGCTGAAAAGCGTATGGCGCAGGTGAATTCGGACATCAACGTGACGCCCATGGTGGACGTCATGCTGGTGCTGCTGATCATCTTCATGGTGATCACGCCCATGCTCCAAAAGGGCGTTCCGGTGAACCTGGCCAAGACCGATAATCCGGTCAAGATGCCCGAGGCCGACAAGGAGGATTCGTTGATTGTGGCCGTCATGCGTGACGGTACGATCTACTTCAACTCCGACAAGGTCACCCCCGAGCAGTTGACCGACAAAGTGAAAGACCGTCTGGGCAGTCGTCCGGACAAGCGCATCTTCGTCAAGGCCGATGCCGGCGCCAAGTATGGCGACGTGGTTGGCGTGGTGGATGATGTTCGCTCGGCCGGCGTGGATCAGCTGGGCTTGATGACCGACGAACGCAAGTCGGGCAAGCTCGAACCAGGCCAGTAGGAGATCAGCTATGTCAATGGCAGTGGGTGGGGGCCAGGGTCCCCAGGCCAATATCAACGTAACGCCGCTGATTGACGTCTTGCTGGTGCTGCTGATCATCTTCATGGTCATCACGCCGCTGACGCCAAAGGGACTCGAGGCGCTGGTTCCCCAGCCGCCGAAGAATCCCCAGAAGCAGCAGGACAACAGCAACGACCGCACCATCGTGGTCCAGGTCTTGAGAGGCGGCACCATCAAGATCAACCAGGATGACGTGTCGCTTGAGAACCTCCAGGGCCGGCTTGAAGACATCTTCAAGCTGCGCGCGGAAAAGGTTGCGTTCGTGAAGGGTGATCCCGAGTTGACCTTCGCCGACGTGGCCGTAGTGATTGACAAGGTTCACGCCGCCGGCGTGGACAAGGTGGGACTGATTACGGCCAAGATTGAGGCCGGACAGTAACCCTCCGCACGGGAACCATGTGACACCAGGGGGGCGTCGTGTGTACGGCGCCTCCTCCTCCCGCTTTCAGTAGCCCGGGAGGACGGCACAGGCTTCCCGGGCGAACCAAGACCCCGGCCAAGGAATTGGCAACGGAAGGTGACATCCCATGAAGAAACTAGTACGCGTGCTGGCCGGAATTTCGCTCGCCCTCGCCCTTCTGGCGACCACCGGCTGCACCAAGCTCAAGGCCCGCGACCAGCTGAACAAGGGCGTGCAAGCCTATAAGAACGCCCGCTACGAAGAGTCCATCGAACACTTCCGCAACGCGGTCACCCTCGATCCCAGCCTGCTGAACGCGCGCATCTACCTGGCCACGGCCTACGCGCAGCAGTACGTGCCGGGCGCAGAGACGGACGAGAACAAGCACTTCGCCACCAAGGCCATCGAAGAGTACAAGAACGTGCTTGCCGTGGATCCGACGAACATCAACTCGGTCAAGGGCATCGCCTATCTCTTCCTGCAGCAGAAGCTCTTCCCCGATGCCAAGCAGTACTACAACAAGGCCGTGCAGATTGATCCCAACGACCCCGAGTCTTATTATTCGGTCGCCTTCATTGACTGGACCGAGGCCTACAAGTTCCGCCAGGATGAGCGCAACAAGCTGGGCATGAAGCCGACCGATCCGCTGAAGGACAAGAAGGTATGCCAGCTGGTGAAGGATCACAACTCGGCCGGAGTCGAAGAGGGCATCGCCCTGCTGACCAAGAGCCTGCAGCTTCGCCAGGACTACGACGACGCCATGGCCTACATGAACCTTCTGTACCGTGAGCGCGCCGACTACGAGTGCGACGACCCGACCGCCCGCGCCGCCGACGTCAAAGCCGCCGATGGCTGGGTGGACAAGAACCTGCTGACCAAGAAGGAAAAGGCCAACAAGCAGGGAAACAACGGCATCGTGCTGGACGACAAACAGAAGTAAACGGCAATTTAACGACAGTGTTTTGTTACGCCGCGGCCTCTCCCAACGGGAGGGGCCGTTGCTTTTTCCGAACCGGACTGAATCCCGAGCCGGCCACGCGGCGAAGCCCACCCCGTGCGGTCCCGGGATGGCAAGGTTCCAAGAGGTTTTCCCGTAACCTCCCTTCCGTAACGGGGGTAGACGCAATAGCACTCCCCTTGCAGCGCATATGAACCTATTCTGAATGAGTATTTTGACCGATCGCTGCGGCTTAGGCCGTCGCAGTTGCGGCAAGGTGAGGACAACCAATGCAACCTACTTCGTTTCGTTTCAGCAAACTCCTCGGCGCGGCGTTGTTCGCCGCCGCCCTTCTGCCCCTGACCGCTCCCGTGACACTTACCGCGCAGAGCACGCCGGCGACGGTGCAGCGCCTCACGAGGAACTCGCCGAAAATCTCCACCAAGCCCTTTCGGCATTGGGCGGTAGGCGTGCAGGCAGGCACCTTGGGGCCGGGGTTGGAGGTGGCAACCACCCTCAGCCGCCGCACCAACCTGCGCGTGGATGGATACTTCCTTAATTACTCACGCAGCTTCAATGTGGATGGCATCAACTACGACGCCAACCTTCAACTGCGCCATGCCCGCGCCAGCCTGGACTACTATCCCTTCGGCGGCTTCCGCCTGAGCGCCGGTGTGGCTGCCTACAACAAGTTCAACATTGGAGCCACGGCTCTGGTTCCCGGCGGCCAGACGGTAACCCTGGATGGCGCCACCTACTACAGCAGCACCACGGACCCCCTGCATGGCTCGGCCAGCCTGGGCTACCCGGATAACTACGGCGGCGTAGTCACCTTCGGCTTCGGCAATCCGATTCCGCGCAATGGCCGCCGCTGGTCGTTCCCCACGGAGATCGGTGCGCTCTTTACCAGCCAGCCGAACTTTGCGTTGAACATGGCCGGCAGCGCCTGCGCCACCAGCGATCCAGCCACCTGCCTGCCCATCACCTCCTATCCCGGCTTCCAGACAAGCCTGACGAACGAGCGCAACAAGATCACCAATGACGTCCGGATGCTGAAGGTGTATCCAATTCTGAGCACGGGCTTCAGTTTTCGCTTCTAGCGGTGCGGAATTGGCGCCAAAGGCCTCGCCGCGGCGGGGCCTTTCGCTCGTCTGCATCTAAAGTGTTTCCCTGGGGCGGCGCATTTGATAACATCCGACACTTAACACTCGTAGTACCTCATAAGGACGCGTCTTCTCATGTTCAAAAGAATCCTGATTGCGAACCGCGGAGAGATTGCGGTCCGCGTCATACGTGCCTGTCGTGAGATGGGCATCGAATCCGTGGCCGTGTACTCCGATGTGGACCGCCGTGCGCTGCATGTGCGCAAGGCCGACTTTGCCGAATATCTCGGTCCGGCCCAGGCCTCGGAGAGCTACCTCAACATTCCAAAGATTCTTGCCGCGGCCAAGCGCAGCGGCGCCGAGGCCATCCACCCCGGCTACGGCTTCCTGAGCGAGAACGCGAAATTCGCGCGCGCCTGCCGCGAGGCGGGCATCGTATTCATCGGCCCTTCGCCGGAGTCCATGGAGATGATGGGCAGCAAGACCAAGGCCCGGCAGAACATGAAGAAGGCGGGCGTGCCCTTTGTGCCAGGCACTGACACCGGATTGAAGAGCGCGGCAGAGGCGCTTGAGGTGGCGGAGAAGATCGGCTACCCGGTGATGCTGAAGGCCTCGGCCGGCGGTGGCGGCAAGGGCATGCGCATGGTCACCAGCAGCAAGGAGCTGGCCAGCGCCCTGGAGACCACGCAGAGTGAGGCGCAGCGCGCTTTTGGCGACAGCGAGGTTTACATCGAGAAATTCATCGAGAGCCCGCGTCACGTGGAGATGCAGATCTTCGGCGACACCCAGGGCAACGTCATTTATTTGGCCGAGCGTGAGTGCAGTGTGCAGCGCCGCCACCAGAAGGTTCTGGAAGAGGCGCCCTGCTCGTTTGTGGACCCCGACATGCGTCGCCGCATGGGCGAGGTGGCCGTGCAGGTGGGCAAGGCGGCCAACTACGTCAACGCCGGAACCGTCGAGTTCCTGGTGGACGCCAAGAAGAACTTCTACTTCCTGGAGATGAACACCCGCCTGCAGGTGGAGCATCCGGTCACGGAGATGGTCACCGGTATTGATCTGGTGCATCTGCAGTTCCGCATCGCCGCCGGGGAGCCATTGCCCATCGGTCAGCAGGACATCGTGCTGCGCGGCCACGCCATTGAGTTGCGCGTGTACGCCGAGGATCCCGACAACAACTTCTTCCCATCACCGGGACGCATCACGAGATTGATCTCCCCCAGCGGCCCCGGCCTGCGGCGCGATAGCGGCATGTACGAAGGCTGGGTGGTGCCGCTCGACTACGATCCCCTGCTGGGCAAGCTGATCGCCTACGGAGAGAACCGCACGCAGGTCATCAACCGCCTGCGCCGTGCTCTTTCGGAGTACTTCATCGGCGGCATCAAGACGAACATCTCGCTCTTCCGCCGCATCCTTCTGAACCCGGACTTCCAGGCCGGAAAAGTGGACACCGGCTTCCTGGACCGTCTGCTGAAGGAGCCGATTGAGGGCGATGAGCGCACCGCGCGCCGTGTGCCGATTGTGGCCCTGGCCGCGGCTATATTTGCGCAGCAGCCGCCACCGGGCACGCAGCCTTCCGGCAACGACGACGGCCTGCATAACATCGCATCACGCGCCAGTCAGACGGATTCCAGTGAGGCCCCTGGGGCCAAGACGAGCGGATGGAAGAACGCCGCACGCCACGAGGGGGTGGGACGATGAAATACGAGGTTCTGATCAACGGACACTCACACCAGATTGAGCTGGAGCGGGCCGCGAAGGGTTACCAGGCCACGGTGGATGGCGAGGCCTTTGCCATTGACGCGGCCATGACCGCGCGCGACGTGCTGAGCATCATCCACGATGGACGCAACTACGAGGCCAAGCGCGAGTACTCCCTGATGGGCGAGACCCACATCATCATGGGCAGCGAACGCTTTGAGGCCGAGGTGCGCGATCCGCGCAGCCTGCGCAGCCGCCGCGCCGCAGCCGGACACGAGGCCGGTCCGGCGAAGATCATGGCGCCCATGCCGGGCAAGATCGTGCGCGTCATCGTCCACGAAGGCGACGAGGTGGAAGCCGGACAAGGCCTGATCGTGGTGGAAGCCATGAAGATGCAGAACGAGATCAAGGCTCCGAAGAAGGGCAAGGTCACCAAGATCACGGTCGCGGAGTCCGCGACGGTCAACGCCGGAGATTTGCTGATGATCGTCGAGTAGCGTTGATAGGATAGGCGTGAAATCACAGACTAGGGACAACCTAATCTATTTGTCTGTTGGGCTGGGGGTCGTGGCCATCATGGTCTGTTATCTTGCCTACTATGATCGGCGTGACCTTCCCATGCCAGAATTTCCACTGGGCCCGTTTGCGGTGGGTGTAGCTACTCTCTATGTCTGCGCCGGGACTATCCAAGGATTATGGAGACGGCATCTCAGCATTTGGAAGTATCTGCCGCTTGTTGCTCTAATCGCCTCGATCTTTGCTGCCGTCTGGGTCTTGATTCTTCGCGCAACCACCCGACCACCCCTCATCGCAATTGCAATAATCAGCAGTATTGTGATCTTTCTCTCTCTTCGTACAATTGATTGGTTAGTAAAACGCAGGTAGGAATTACCCAGACTGATGGCCTCAAAGTGAAACGCCCGGTTGTGAGCCGGGCGTTTGTTTTTTCTACAAAAATTGCAACCCGTTCCTACTGCGCGGTGGCCTTCAGAACCTGATCGGCCAGGTAGTTTTCAATCGAAGCGCTGTTATGCAGCGACTCGTAGTAGGCGCTCTTCAGCAGTTGTTCGCGACGGTCGCGGAGCTGTTCGCGGATGGCCTGCTGCACGCGCGGATCATTCAACTCGCGCTGGCCTGCCGGCTCCTTGCTGATCAGCTTGATGATGCGATAGCCGAAGATCTGGTGCGTGCCGTTATCGGCCGCGGGCAGCGGAGGCGTAAACGTTCCGGGCTTCAGCTTGCTGATGGCATCAAAGGCCTGATGATCGCTCTGCAGCGAACTCTCCGGAATAAAGCCGAGGTCGCCGCCGGTGGCCGAGGTGTCCGGGTCTTCGCTGTAGTTCATGGCCACGGTGGCAAAGTCCTCACCGCTCTCCAGCCGGCTTTGCAGCATCTGCACCTTCTTTTTTGCCTCAGCCTCGTTCTGCGCCTTGTCGTTCTTCAGGTTGCGCACCTGCGGGCTGGGCTGCGCGGTAATCAGGATCTGCGCCAGGTGATACTGCGGCACGATCAGGTTGAACTCCGCCTTGTGCTGGTTGTAGTAGCTGCTGATGTCCGAATCGCTGATGTTGATCTTGGAGGTGATCTCCTTGTTCAACACCTTTTCCACGGTGATGGAGCGGCGCAGGTCGCGCTTGAAGTCGTCGAGCGTAATGCCCCGCTCCTTCATGCGTGCGTCGAACTCTTCCTTGGTGAAGGGCGCGCGAATCTCGCTCAGCTTGCTGTCCACTTCTTCGTCGGTGGCCAGCAGTCCCAGCTTTTCCGCACGCTGCGCCAGGATCTCGTTCTCAATCAGCTCGCGCAGAATGCCGAGCCGCAGTGCCTGTGCCTGCTCGTTGGAGCTGGGTGGCTGCCGCTCCGTCTGGTTGCGGTAGTACTTCTCCACTTCGGCGCGCATGATCTTGCGTCCGTTCACGCGCGCCAGCACATCGTCGCCGCCCTTGCCGCTCTTGCAGGCGACGCCGGCGGCCAGGCTCAGCGCGGCCAGTGCCACGAGCGCTCCCGCCCAAAACTCATTCATGCGTTTCAATCGAAGATCCTCCGACTCTGCGAAAACTTTCCTTGATACAAGCAAAACCAAATCGAGTGAATCAAACTCTATTGTAGCGCCGAAGCAGGTTTTCCCGCGCCTTCCACTGCCTTCAGCTCCTTGTCCAGGATGAGGCGAAACTCCTCGTCCGGGATGGCGCCGTCCAGCTTCATGCCGTCAATAAAAATCACCGGGGTGGATTCCACTCCCAGGGCTTCGGCTTCCTTGACGCTGGCGCTCAGCTCGTCCTTGGTGGCGTGGGTCTGCACACACTGGCCCAGCTTGGCCTCGTCGAGGCCGTGGCGCTTGCCCACCTCAAGGGTGATCTTGTCCACCTCGGCGAGCTGGTCGGGCAGCGGGCGGTTCTCTCCGCGGATGCGCAAGGGGTTGGCATGCACGTAGTCGGCAAACTCCCAGTAAGCGTCGTCGCCCTGGCGCGCCAGGCAGCCGGAATCGAGCGCCGCGCGCTCCGACCAGGGATGAATGTCGTAGAGCGGGTAATCCTTGTAGATGACCTTCACGCGGTCGCCGTAGCTCTGCATCAGGCTCAACAAGGTCTGGTGCACCTTGGAGCAGTACGGGCACTGGAAGTCGTCAAAGACCACGATGGTGACCTTGGCCGACTTGTTGCCGCGCACCGGGCGTCCGGCCATGTTGATCTTGGCCATGGTCTCGGCCAGCGGGTCCTTGGTCAGGTCCATGCGGGTGACGGCGATCAGGCTCTGGCCATCCTTGCTGATCAGCATTTTGCGGGTCTGTGCCTGTCCGCGGAAGCTGAGCGTGATGGTCACATCGTCGTAGCCGGTGAAGTCCTTGCTGGGCTTGCGCTCGCTGACCGAAACGTCCACATAGGGCGGGTAATTGTAGGTGGCTCGAACCTGCTTCTCAATCTTCTGCTGAAGCTCGGCCGGCACCGGAGCTTGCGCCCGGCATCCCACTACAAGCAACAACAGACACACAAATATACGGCGCATCAGCCACTCTCCAATCCCTTGGGGATTCCATGACATACGTTAGGAAATTATCTCATGCGGGCGATGGGCGGGCATGTTACGGGCGTGCGCCCGGCGAGCCAATCCGCAAGCCGGAGTCATCCAGCCCACGCCGCAAGACCTTCCACGGCAAATAGCCTCAATTAGTGGAGATCCTCGGCCTTCAGCAGCGCATTCATTGAGCCCGAGCGGAAGCCCTCCAGGTCGAGGGTGACGAACTCAAAGCCGCAGGCTTTGATCTCCCGGCTCAGGCGCTCGAACATCTCAAGCGAAAGCGCGCGACCCAGCTCCTCGCGGGCAATCTCAATGCGGGCCACCTGCCCGTGGTGGCGCAGGCGGAACTGGCGGAAACCGAGGGCGCGCAGGACATCCTCGCCGCGCTCCACCTGCTCCAAGGCCTCGCGGGTCACCGGGCGTCCGTACTCGATGCGCGACGACAAACAGGCCGAGGCAGGCTTATCCCACACGCGCAGACCGGCCTCCCGCGCCAGTTGGCGAATGTCAGCCTTGGTCAGCCCGGCCTCCAGCAGCGGAGCGGCCACGCCATGCTGCGCGGCGGCCTTCTGCCCGGGGCGCCACTCGCCCTGGTCGTCAAGATTCACGCCGTAGGCCACGGCCTGCCATTTTTTCTCGGCGGAGTAGCGTTCCATCACGGCAAACAGCTCGTCCTTGCAGTGGAAGCAGCGCATGGCGTCGTTCTTCTGGTAGTCGGCGTTGTTAAGTTCCGCGGTCTGGATGACTTCGACGGGGAAGCCCTGCTCGCGGGCAAAGGCCAGCGCGTCCTTCATCTGCGCGCGGGCCAGCGAAGGCGAGTCAGCCATCACGGCCAGCATCTGCTCACCCAACACCTGGTGGGCCGCCCAGGCAAGGTACGCCGAATCCACTCCACCGGAATAGGCGACCAGCAACCGCCCCAACCGACGCAGATGCGCGTAGAGCGCCTCGCGCTTGGCCTGCAGAGCGGTATCCGGTGTAACGTCCCCGTTCGTTGAGATATTGGTCGCCATAAAACTCTATTCCTAATACAACAGCGCCGCGCATGGCGCGACGCCGATGAAATACTGCTACCAGCTACAGAATATACCGGCTCAAGTCCTGGTCCTTCACAATGTCGGCCAGGGTGTCGCGCACGTACTGGCTGTCAATGCGCACGTCCTTGTCCTTCATGTCAGGGGCCTCAAAGCTAACCTTGTCGAGCACGCGCTCCATGATGGTGTGCAGACGGCGCGCGCCGATGTTTTCCGTCGTCTCATTCACCTTGGCGGCGAAGGTGGCAATCTCCACCAGCGCGTCGGGAGTGAACTCCAGCTTCAGGCCTTCCGTCTCTAGCAGTGCGATGTACTGCTTGGTCAGCGAACCCTTGGGCTCGGTCAGAATCTTGATAAAGTCTTCAACCGTCAGCGACTTCAGCTCCACGCGGATGGGGAAGCGGCCCTGCAACTCTGGGATCAGGTCGCTGGGCTTGCTGACGTGGAAGGCTCCGGCGGCGATGAACAGGATGTGATCCGTACGCAGCATTCCGTAGCGCGTGTTGATCGTAGTGCCTTCGACGATGGGAAGAATGTCGCGCTGCACGCCTTCGCGGCTCACATCGGGGCCGTGGCCGCTCTCGCGCCCGGCGATCTTGTCAATTTCGTCCAGGAAGATGATGCCGCTCTGCTCCACGCGGTCAAGAGCAGTCTTGGTCACCTGGTCCATGTCAATCAGGCGCTGCTCTTCTTCGGCGATCAGGTACTCAAAGGCCTCGCTGACTTTCATCTTCCGCTTCTTGGTGCGCTGACCGAAGATGCTGGGCAGCATGTCCTTGAAGTTGACGTCCATGTCCTCAATGCCCTGGTTGCTGATGATCTCAAACGAGGGCATGTTCTTTTCGCGGACGTCGAGCTCGACCGTGCGTTCGTCCAGTTTTCCTTCCCGCAGTTGCTGGCGAAGCTTGTCGCGGCTGCGCGTGGCGCTTCCATCGGCAGGTGCCGCCGGAGCGTCACCCAGCAGGGTGACGGGATCGACCGGCGTTGCAGGGGCAGCAGCAGAGATCGGCGTTACGTTGTTCTGTGCGGTTGCGCTCTCGCTGGCGGGCGTGGGCGGCAGCAGAAGGTCCAGGATGCGCTCTTCGGCGTTCATCTCGGCCTTTTCCGCAACGTCTTCCAGCTTCTCCTCGCGCACCATGTCAATGGCAATCTCGATGAGGTCGCGAATCATGGATTCCACGTCGCGGCCCACGTAGCCGACCTCGGTGAACTTGCTGGCCTCCACCTTGAGGAATGGCGAGTTGGCGAGCTTGGCCAGGCGGCGGGCGATCTCGGTTTTACCCACGCCGGTCGGCCCCATCATGATGATGTTCTTGGGCATGACCTCTTCGGCCATCTCCGGCGAAAGCTTTTGACGCCGCATGCGGTTGCGCAGGGCGATGGAGACGGCGCGTTTGGCGTCGTGCTGACCCACCACGTACTTGTCGAGCTCGGCCACAATCTCGCGCGGCGTCAACTCGTCCAGCGCAATCATCTCTTCTTCCACGGTCTGCGGCAGGTAAATCGCCATCTTCTAAAATTCCTTCCAACCCCGGATCGAGGGCTTACAACTCCTCGACCGTAAAATTCTTATTGGTATAGATGCAGGTTTCGCCGGCAATGTTCATGGATGCCTCGGCAATCTGGCGGGCATCCATCTGGGTGTATTGCATCAGGGCGCGCGCGGCGCTCAGTGCAAACGGGCCGCCGCTGCCAATGGCCGCAATATTGTCGTCCGGCTCAATGACGTCGCCATTGCCGCTCAAAAGATAGGTCTGCTGTTTGTCGGCCACCAGCAGAAGAGCCTCCAACTGGCGCAGGCTCTTGTCGGTGCGCCAGTCCTTGGCCAACTCGACGGCCGAGCGGCCCAGGTTGCCGGCATACTGCTCCAGCTTGCTCTCAAAGCGCGCGAACAGGCTGAAAGCGTCGGCCGTGCTGCCGGCAAAGCCTGCCAGGATCTTTTCCTGGTAAAGGTGGCGGATTTTACGCGCGCTGTGTTTGATGACGTGATCGCCGAGGGTCACCTGTCCGTCTCCGGCCATCACCACGCGGCCATCACGGCGCACGCACAAAACGGTGGTGGAGCGGATTCTCTGCTGCTGCGGGAGAGGTGCCTCGAAGGAGTGCGGGCTACAGATGGATTTCTTCGGCATGGGCGTAGTCTTCGATTATAACAGCGCAGGCGGCGGTGGATTCTTGCTGAAATAGCGATTATTTCGCCTTTTCTTTGCCATTGTGTGGTTTCACAAAGATACTTGAGGTTACTTTTGGCGCCAGGGACATGCACCTATGGGGCGCACTGTAACACCATCCATTGACTCCGACTGTTCTGGTTGATACGCTTTTGGGGTTGCATGGCGTTGTTATTTGCATTCGCCGGGCACGGCTGGCAGAGTTCAGTTGAAAGTTTCATCAAGCGTTCAACAAGAGGGACACATTCCCTCGGCTTTGGCTTTTGCTGGCATCGTGAAGGCCACCGGCAATCCCCCGAAGGGCCGGTCACAGCTCATCCAATCCTCTTAGGAGACGGAATTTGCGGAAGCGTTGGTACATCCTGTTTGTGGCGCGCGACGCCGAGGGACAGCTCCGCAAGATTCCCATTCCTGTTCACTACCTCTACGTCTTTTTGGTTGGCGCCCTCATTGGCATGTTCACCATCAGCGGCATGGCCGGCTCCTACGCACGCATGGTGTGGAAGGTGGAGCGCTTCAACGAGCTGCGTGCGGAAAAAGATCAGATCAAGCGCAATTACAGCCAGTTGGAGCGGGTCAGCAAGGAAAAGGATGTGCAGGTTGCATCGCTCGGCTCCATCGCCGGCGAGGTCTCAGCCATCTACGGATTGAAGAACGACTCCCGCCTGCTGCCGACCAATGACACCATCCAACCGGGGCAGTACCAGGCATCGTTGGATACTCTGTACGCGCTGCGCGGCTCGGCCATCACCGGCGCCGCCAGCCTTGGTATGCAGGATCCGGGCCGTCATCTGGCATCGCTGGCCGACTGGTCGAAGCTGGCTGATGCGCCGTCCCTATGGCCCGTTGAGGGCCGCCTGACCAGCAGCTTTGGCGAGCGCGTGGACCCGTTCAACGGTGAAGGCGCGTTCCACAGCGGCATTGACATCAGCGTGCCCTACGGCACACCCATCCACGCTGCCGCCGACGGCGTGGTCACGTTCGCCGAGTTCTCCAGCGGCTACGGGCGGCTGATTCACATTGACCACGGCCATGGCGTGACCAGCGGCTACGGACATCTTTCGGGATTCGCCATCAGCCCCGGACAGCATGTGAAACGTGGACAGATCATCGGGTACGTCGGAACAACCGGCCGCGCCACCTCGCCCCATCTGCACTACGAGGTTCGCATCCAGAACGTCCCGGTCAATCCGCACAAGTACCTGCGCAACACCCTATCGCAGGTGGCAGAGCACCCCGCCAGCTAAGGCCTTTTCCCGCCACTCCGGTTTCCGGTTTTTGTCCCAAACTTGCTTTTCAATGCATAATCTCGCCCTCGGGGAACTTTTCCGCCCCGGCGGCGTCTGTATTGGCGTACTCTTTTGTGCATTGGGAGAGCCATGAGCATTTTGGACTATTGCACCGCGAACCCGGCAAGTGTGCCGTTGACCGCCACCGCCGCCGATGCCATTGAGGCGATGATGCAGCGCCACATGGGCGCCTCCGCCATTGTGGACGAACACGGCATCGTCGCCGGGGTCTTTACCGAGCGCGACGTAATGCAGCGCGTTTCGCTCAGCGGCCGCGATCCACGCAAGTTGCCCATCACCGAGGTGATGACTACGCCCGTCCTTCTGGCCACCCGCTCCACTCCTATCGCCGAGGCGATGAGCGTGATGATCAACCACCAGAAGCGCCATCTGCCTGTGGTGGAAGACGATGGCCGCCTCATTGGAATCCTCAGCATCCGTCACGTGCTGGAGCGCCGCGTGGATGAGCTGACGGCACAGATCAGCGAAAGCGCCCCGGTCTAGAGAACGCCATCCTACATTTCTGAAGAGTGTCACAGGCCGCTCCCTATCCGCAGCGGCCTTTCACTTTGGCCGATGCACGTTTTGCCCACGTGTTCTTTGCCGCAGCCCGAGTTTCGCGTTACCCTTCCTGCATCATGCCGATCCCAGAAAACCTTCTTGTGGAGCGTATTGCCCGCCTCAGTCGGGCCGCAGCGCCTTCCGCGCGACGTAATCAATCTGCGCTCATCGTGGAATCCATTGGCGATGACTGCGCCGTGCTGGCCAACCGGCCCGGCGAGGAGACGCTCGTCACCACCGATCTTTGCTTGGAAGGCACGCACTTTCGCCGCGAGTGGCATCCGGCGGATTCGGTGGGCCATCGCTGCCTGACCCGCGGACTCAGCGACATTGCGGCCATGGGCGGAGTTCCGGTGGCGGCCTTTCTCTCGCTGGCCTTGCCCGCCAAGTTGCCGCAGCGCTGGGTGGATCAGTTCCTCACGGGACTGTTGCACGTTGCCCGCGCCGCGCGCGTCACGCTGGCCGGTGGTGACCTGTCGCAGTCGCCCGCGGGCATCATGGCCGATATCACCGTCCTCGGTACGGTGGAGGCCGGACGGGCCATCCGCCGCACGGGCGCCCAGGCCGGAGACGCCATCTACGTCAGCGGCGAGCTAGGGGCTCCCGTTGCGCTGCTGGAGCAGATGATGGGCACCCCCACTCGAAAGTTCCGCGCGGCCAGCTACCCAGCGCACTTCTATCCCAAGGCGCAGCTCGAACTGGCGCGCTTCCTGGCCGCCCGTCAGCTGCCTTCGGCAATGATGGACATCAGCGACGGCCTTTCGATGGACTTGCGGCGGCTCTGCAAAGCGAGCGGCGTGGGTGCCACCATTCAGGCCAATGCCGTGCCAGTGGCCTCGCTCAATCGCCACGAGGTGGAACTGCGCCACGCCCTGCACGGCGGAGACGAATACCAGCTGCTCTTCACCGTGCCACCCGGCCGCCGTGTGCCCTCCGTCCACAAGGGAGCGCCGCTCACGCTGATTGGCTACATCACGGACGGTGCGGAAATCAGCCTGGAGCACGATAACGGCTACACCACGGAGCTGGAGCCCGAGGGCTGGGAGCACTTCGCCAAAGAGCGCTGAGCGGGGTGTGCCCCACAAACAGCAGACGTAAGCGCGATCCGTTTTTTTTGCGCAAGTAGAAGCGGCCCCCAATCGAGGGCCGCTTTTGTTCACCAAGAAGCGTTGGTCGAAAAACTTAGCTCATAAAACTCTAGTTGCTCTTCGGTCCCTTGCGGTTGTGGTTCACCGTTGCGGGCGGCAGGTGGCTGCGCACGGCCTCAATGGTCTCAAAGAGCTTGCCGGTCTCCTGCACCTCAACATAGGGTTCGCCAGGGTTAACGCTTACGACGTAGATGGTCGGGGTGCGGTGCACGCCCAGCGACTTGCCCAGCGCGGTGTCGGCCTCTACTTTATTGCGCAGCGCGCCGGCAGGATCGTAGAAGGCGGGCAGCGGCGTGTGATGCGCGTTGGCGAAGCGGTCGGCCCACTCGCGCAGGTTCGTCTTGTAGATCGAGGTCTGGCTGCGGAAGATGTACTGGCGGAACTCCTCGCCCAGCTGCGGCGAGACCGAGTCAAAGTAGCGCGCCATGATGTGCGCTTCCTTGCTCCAGTGATGGATGGGAATGATGAAGTCGTGGCGCACCAGGGGAATTCCATAGTTGCGCTCGGCCTGTAGCAGCAGGGGATCGGCTCCGCCGCAGGCCGGGCACTCCAGATCCTCAAAGACGACCAGCGCCATGCGTTGTCCGGCCGGAGGACGCAGCGCACTGGTATCGGCGGCGCGCAGGGGCAGCGCCCAGGTCAACAGCATCAGGCAGGCGGCCACCGTAAGTGTGCGCGCAAGATTTCTGTTTCTCATCGTTTTCTCTCTCCCAGGTTCAACCAAAACTATTTTTCTGCGGCCTGCAACTCTTCGATCATAGCGAAGAGGCGGTCGCGATCCAAAACTTCAATGAACGGCTCGCCGCGCCGGTGCAGGCTGACGACGAAGACGGTCGGTGTGTGAATCACGCCAGCCTGCTGCCCAATGGCGAAATCGGCCTGCACCAGCTTTGCCAGGCGGCCCGTGGGGTCCACGTTCTCCGGCAGCGTGACGTTGTGCTGGTCGGCGAAGCGCTCGGCCATGCCGCGCAGGTTTTCTTTCTTGATCGAATCCTGATTGGTGAAGCACCAGCGCCGGAACTGCTCGCCGAGCGGCAGGCCTTTGACATCGGGCTTGTTGACCGTATCCTTGCTGATCGAGTCGAAGTAGCGCGCCAGAACGTGCGCGTCAAAGCTCCAGTTGTGCTTGGGCAGGGGGAAGTCCATGCGCACCAGCGGCACGTTGAACTTGGCGCTGGCTTCCAGCAGCAGGGGCTCGGCGGCGGCGCAGTCGGAGCACTGGAGATCCTCAAAGGCCACAATGGCCACCTTGGCTCCCTTGGGAGGCCGCAGCGCGCTGGTCTCGGCCGCGCGCACCATCAATGGCAGCAGAAGGGCAACGGCCAGTGCTGCCGGAAGGAGAACTCCAGCCCAGCGCTTTGATTCAAAGGAGAAGGATTCCGAAGTAAAAGATTTCGAAGTGAACTTCTCAACCATCGCTCTTCCTCTCCGCCGTGGTGGGATGCCATGGAACGTGCACATAGGACTTGCACTTCATCATAGATGACGAGCCGCTTGGCGCACAGTACGCGCTGTTGCCAAATGCCAGGGGGTGGAACAGATGTGACTGCAAAAAGTTTGGGAGCGCGGTTTCAATCGCGCTCCCGAGCGGTGCAAGGAGGTTTCGTATATGCCAGTTGGACGCAGGAGGTTAGCAATGGTGAGCAGGTGTGGGAGAAAAATCTTCAGAACCCCGCCTTGCGCAAGATGAAATACTCGGACGAGTCCAAGGCGGGCGAGTAGAATCATGGGGATATGGCTGCGACAGTCCGCTCCTTCGCCAAGATCAACCTCGGCCTCGCCATTGGCGCCACGCGCCCGGATGGCTTTCACGTGCTGGAGACCATCTACCAGACCGTGGCGGCCCACGACCTGATTACCGTGGAGGCCGCCGCCGGCGACCGCATCGTCATACGCTGCCAGGACGCGCGCGTGCCCTGCGACGCCACAAACACCTGCTACCGCATGGTCGAGCGTGCGCTGGCCGTGCTGGGATGCCGCCGCCAGGTGACAATCACGATAGACAAGCGGCTGCCCGTGCAGGGCGGACTGGGAGCGGGATCCTCGAACGCCGTGGCCGCCTTGTTTGGGCTGGAACGCGTTCTGGGAGAAGAACTTACGGAAAAAGACCGACTGCGCGTGGCGGCCGAAGTGGGCTCCGATGTGCCGCTGTTCTTGCTGGGTGGGACGGTTCTCGGCGTGGGGCGCGGCGAGCAGGTATATCCTCTGCCGGAGCTGCCGGGGCTGGCTTGCGTGCTGGTGACGCCAAATGTCGCTGTATCCACGCCCAAGGCTTTTCGCGACTGGGATGAGCTTGTGGCCGCCGATGGCGGGTTGACCTGCTCTCGGGGGTCGGCTACACTAAGTGAGTTCGGTCTCTCGTCGTTTGAGTGGCTGAGTCACCTGAATGCAACCGGTGTTCCCGCCATTAAGGGTGGGGACCGGGCCGAGACACCGCTTCTCGACCTCGTCCGTGCCGGGATTGAGAACGACTTCGAAAGAGTCGTCTTTCCTCAGTATCCCGAATTGCGTGACGTGAAGCGAATGCTCGAGCGCGAAGGCGCCGGGTATGCTTCTTTGTCCGGCTCCGGCTCGACGATGTACGGCTTGTTTGCCAGCCAACAGCTGGCCGAGCAGGCGGCGGCAAAGTTGACAGCCTCCGGATTGGCGGCACGGGCCACGCAAACCTTGACGCGCCAGCAGTATGGCGAACAGCGGTTTGCCGGCTAGAAGGGTTCGGCGAGTCTTGCCCACTGGGCGGTAGACTAATGGTAGGTCAAGTGCCTTTGGAGCACTTCGTCCAGGTTCGAATCCTGGCCGCCCAGCCAAACACTTTCAGGTAGTAAACGCAGGGCAGCAACGGTTTCCGTGTGGGGCCAGGCGCAGCGTCGCCGGTCGGCACACGGAGTGGCACGCGAAGTTCGAACAGGGATCAACCAGTCCCTTTTACGGAGATAGCGATGGACGCACCCACCAAACCGAATGTAGTGACGGCCGCAGCCGCAGCCGTTGAGACGGCGGCGGAGACCGCGCAACCCAAGGCAGTCGAACAGCCCAAGGGTGACAAGAAGCAGATACCCGCGCGGCGCGACGACAAGCTGCGAATTTTCTGTGGCACCTCGAACCCGGGGCTGGCCAAGGAGGTCTGCGACTTTCTGGGACTGCCGCTGGGCCAGACATTTTTAACGCAATTTTCTGATGGCGAAATCTATGTGCAGATTCTGGAGAACGTACGCGGCGCGGATGTCTTTGTCATCCAGCCCACCTGCGATCCGGTCTCGCACAACCTGGTGCAGCTGCTGCTGATCATTGACGCCCTGAAGCGGGCGTCGGCGCGCCGCATCACCGTGGTGATTCCGTATTTTGGCTACGCCCGGCAGGACCGCAAGGACAAGCCCCGCGTCCCGATCAGCTCCAAGCTGGTGGCCGACATTCTGACCACCGCGGGCGCCAATCGCGCCCTGGTGGTGGACCTGCACGCGCCGCAGATTCAGGGCTTCTTCAACATCCCGGTGGATCATCTGTTTGCTTCGCCCGTGCTGGTGGATCACTTCCGCCGCCAGAACCTGCCGAACCTGACGGTGGTCAGCCCCGACGCCGGCGGCGTGGAACGCGCCCGCTTCTTTGCCAAGAAGATGGATGCCCCCATGGCGATCGTGGACAAGCGGCGCACGGAGATCAACGTCACCGAGGTGATGAACGTCATCGGCGACGTGAACAACCGCACCTGCCTGATCCTGGACGACATTGTGGATACGGCCGGAACGCTGGTGAAGACCGCCCAGGCTTTGCTCGATGCCGGTGCGCTGAGCGTGTACGCCTGCGCCTCGCACGCCGTGCTGAGCGGCCCGGCGCTCGAGAGAATTTCCAAGTCGAACCTCAAGGAGCTGGTGGTGACCAACACCATCCCGTTGAGTGAAGCTGGACAGAAGGAACCGAAGATCAAGGTGCTCACGATTGCCGGACTGATCGCTCGCGCGATTCAGTCCATCCACGAAGAGACCTCGGTCAGCAAGTTGTTTAACTAGTTCCCCTCCAAGGCCATTGGCCGCGGCAGGGACTCAAGACGTAGAAGGAACTTCAATGATGGCAACCGCAACTGAAACCAACACTGTGGAAGCAAAGCTGCGCGAAGCTTCCGACAAGAACGCCGCGCGCCGGCTGCGCACCACCGGAATGATTCCGGGCGTGCTCTACGGCGCCATGAAGGAACCGCGCGCCATTGCCGTGGACCCCAAGCAGATTCTGAAGATTCTGCGTTCGGCGAGCGGCCACAACACGATTTTCGACGTAAACCTGGAAGGCACGCAGGACAAGGCGATGCTGGTGGACTGGCAGTATGAGCCGCTGAAGGGCAGCCTGCTGCACGTTGACCTGAAGCGCATTGCCATGGACCAGAAGATGCGCCTGTCCATTCCTGTGCATCTGGAAGGCGATGCCAAGGCCGCCAAGGAAGCCGGCGGATTGGTTGACCTGGTTCTTCGTGAGATCCAGATCGAGTGCCTGCCCGCCGACATCCCCAGCTTCATCGCGGTAAACGTGAATGAGCTGACGGCCGGCCAGGGTATCCGCGTTGCCGATCTGCCGAAGTCGGACAAGGTGAAATACCTGAACGACGAGGACGCGACCGTGGTGCACATCACCTTCGTTCGCGAGGAGGCCGCTCCGGTGGCCGCCGATGCCGCTGCAGTCGCTGCTCCGGCCGAGCCCGAGGTCATCAAGAAGGGCAAGACGGAAACCGCAGACGCCGACGCGATCGGCAAGGACGCGAAGAAGAAATAACTGCCGCGGCCGGCCGGGGCACAAGCCCCACCGGCCAGGCGAGGAGAGACGCGCGGTGAAACTGATTGTCGGGCTCGGAAATCCGGGCATCGAATACCAGTTCACCCCGCACAACATGGGGTTTCTGGCCGTGGACCGGCTGGCCGGCGAGTGCGGGGTGAAGATCACCAACCGTCATTGCCGGGCAGTAACGGCCCGGGCCGTTCTGGAAGGCAAGGAAGTGCTTCTGGCCAAGCCGGAAACCTACATGAATCACAGCGGCGAGAGTGTACGAGAGCTGCTGGAGCGGTATGAGGCGGATCCGGAACGGGACCTGATTGTGCTGTACGACGATCTGGCCCTGCCCCTGGGCTCCATTCGGGTGCGCGAGCGCGGTAGCGCGGGCGGGCACAACGGGATGAAGTCGGTCATCACCTGCCTGGGTGGTTCGCAGGAGTTTCTGCGCATCCGGCTGGGGATCGCTCCGGATCACGTGCTTACGAGCGGCAAGGATTACGTGCTGTCGCCATTTCGGAAGGCGCAGCTGGCCACGGCCGATGAGGCCCTGGACAAGAGCAGTCAGGCAGTACGGGTGATTTTGACGCTGGGAGTGGCGGCCGCAATGAACCGTTTCAACCAAAAGGTGGACGGTGAGGCCGGGCAGGCGGAGTAAAAGGGATTTGAGGGTTGGCGCAAGCGCAGCCCATGGAGAGAAGAGATGGATCGCAAATATGAAGTGATGTTTATCCTTCGTCCGGACACCTCTGAAGAGGATTTGGAGAAGTTGCTGAAGACGATGGAGTCCAACGTGGCCGCCACCGGTGGCAAGGTGACCGGTTTTGACCGCGCCCTGGGCAAGCGCCGCCTGGCTTACACGGTGAAGAAGTTCCAGGAAGGTATTTACATCCTGGCCTTCGTCGAGGGCACGGGCGTGGTGCTGAAAGAGCTGGAGCGCCGCCTGCGCGTGCAGGAACTGGTGATCAAGTTCCTTACCGTGCGCACAGACGTGGAAGAGAAGCGTCTGGCCAAGGTCAAGAAGCTGCGTGATGGCAAGATGCGCGGCCAGGGCACACAGGGTCAGGCTGCGGCTGCTGCGGCCGCTGCGGCTGCGGCCACGGCTGCTGCCACCGCTGCGGCACAGGCCGAGGCTGCCGAAGCAGTACCGGCGGCTGTGGCGGTTCCCCCGGCGACGGTGTAGTCCGCGGCCCCAGGCGCGGGAGCACGCGCGCGGCGGGCCAAGGTCACACAGGCGAATTCGGCCGCCTCGGCGGTCAAAGAAGGTTCCGGCGCCCCACAGGCGGCGCCAGTGAAGGAGAGATATGGCAGACGAGATCAACAAACAGGCATCCCCGGCTTCGGCCGAAGGCGCTACGACGGAAGCCGCTCCGGCGGCCCCCGCGGGGCGGCCCTCGGGCCCGCGTCCCGGCGGCGGTCCGCGCCAGGGCGGACGTCCCGGCGGCAGCGGCCGCGATGGCGGACGCAAGTTCTTCCGGCGCAAGAAGGTTTGCAAGTTCTGCACCGAGAAGATTGACAACATCAACTACAAGGACGTGCGCCTGCTGAGCGGCTTTGTGGCCGAGAGCGGCAAGATCACTCCGCGCCGCCTGACGGGTGTTTGCACGCCCCACCAGCGCCGCGTCACCGAGGCCATCAAACAGGCGCGCAACATCGCTCTGCTGCCCTTCGCGGCGAGCCGCTAAACCGCCCACAGAGAGGAATTGAATCATGGAAGTCATTCTGAAAGAGGATGTTGCCAAGCTGGGCGCGCGCGGCGAAGTGGTCACCGTGGCGGAAGGCTATGGACGCAACTACCTGTTGCCGAAAAAGCTGGCCGTCAAGGCCACGGCGGCCAACAAGGCCGTGATTGAGCAGATGAAGGCCTCGGCCGTCCGCAAGGAAGCCAAGGACAAGGCGGATGCCGAGCTGCCGGGTAAGCAGTTTGAAGGCGTCAGCCTGCTGTTCACCCGCAAGGCCGGCGAAAACGACGCGCTGTTCGGCTCGGTCACCTCGTCCGACATCGCGCACGAGCTGGAAGGCCGCGGCTTCAACATTGACCGCCGCAAGATCGAACTCGAAGTGCCGCTCAAGAGCCTGGGCGAGTTCGAAGTGCCGATCAAGCTGCACAAGGAGGTCACCGTCAAGATCAAGGTGGCCGTTACCAAGGAAGCCGGCGAAGAGACGGTTGCATAGAACAATCGGAAGCCGGCACTCCGGATTTCCCAAAAGAAGGCTGGCGCCGGTTGGCGCTGGCCTTTTTTGTCTCTGAAACCGCAAAATAGACGCTAACGGACCGCGCGCTGCCCCGTCCAACCCAGTGTGCGCCCCGCCCGGCTTGACCGGAGGGGTGCGGCCAGGGTGAGTCGGGTACGGCGCGGGTCTCCACGGAAGGGTTGCATGGTGGGCCAGGGCTCCAGCCGGGTGAACGACGCCGAACTGATCCGCGCCGCGCAGCAGGGTGACAAGGCTGCGTTCGAGGAGCTGGTGCGGCAGTACGACCAGCCGGTGTTGCGGCTGGCTCTGCACCTGACCGGCAACGAGACAGAAGCGCAGGACATTTACCAGGAGGCGTTCCTCAAGGCCTACCGCAACTTGGCGAGCTTCCGCTTCGAGAGTTCTTTTTATACCTGGGTGTACCGCATCGTCACCAACCTCTGCATGGACGCCTTACGGCGCAAGCAGGTTCGGCGCGAAGAGCCCACGGTGCACACCAGCGAGGACGGAGAGAGCTTCGACCTGCTGGACCAGGTGGCCGACGAGCGCTCCGGGGCGAGTCCCGAACGCGAGTTAGAGCGCAAGTACCTGGGGCAGCGGTTGCGGAAGGCTTTAAGCAAGCTCAGTCCGCGCGAGCGCATGGTCTTTGAGATGAAGCACTACCAGGGGCTGAAGCTGAAGACCATCGGCGAGGCCCTGAACACTACGGAAGAGACGGCCAAGAACACCCTCTTCCGGGCCACTCAGAAGTTACGGGCGGTTTTGGCCGATTTGAAGTAGTACAGGCGCGCAGCGCGCGTCAGGATGTAAGCGCATGAACTGTGATTGGGTCCGCGAGAACATTTCGCTGTATCTGTACCAGGAGCTGGCCGACGACGCCCGCCATGAGCTGGAAGGTCACACCTCCCGCTGCGCCGAGTGCGCGGAAGAACTGGTGGCAATGCGCCGCCTGCATGAGGAGATGAGCTCCCTGCCACAGCTGGAGGTGACGCCGAACTTTCTGGCCGCCTCGCGCGTGCGCCTCTCTCATGCCCTGGAGATAACCGAGCAGCGCCGCGGCTGGCGCTGGGTGCTGGACCCCTTCGCTCTGCTGCGCCAGGCAAAGTTTTCGCCCGCGCTGGCAGCCATCATCTTTGTCGTGGGCTTCGGCGGCGGAATCGGTTCGATGTACAAGCTGAATGCCGTGTTGCACTCCGGCGCGGGATCCGCGCAGGAGGCCTCGATCGCCAACATCCGCAGCATTGTGAAGGATCCCACGGGCGACCGCGTGCGCATTGATTACGAGCGTGCGCTGCCGGAGACCATGCAGGGGTCCATCAACGATCCGCAGATTCAGGCATTGCTGGTGATGGCCTCGCGCTCGACGGCCAATAGCGGTCTGCGCATGGACTCCGTTGCCCTGCTCAAGCAGCGGCCCGACGATCCGGCGGTGCGTGAGAGCCTGGTGTTTTCTCTCCGCAGTGACAACAACCCCGGCGTGCGTCTGAAGGCCGAAGAAGCACTCGCACCGCTCGTCAAGGAAGACGTTCGCGTTCGCAACGCCATGCTGGAAGCCTTGCTGAATGACAATAATCCCGGGGTGCGCGCCGGAGCCTTGCAAGCACTGTCCGCCGTGCCCAACGATACCAGCGTGCGCCAGGCTCTGACGCAGCTGGCCAAGGAAGATCCCAACGAGTTCATTCGCGGCGAATCCTCTCGCCTGCTGGCCACCTCCGCGGAGAAGCATTAGTTTTGATGCAACGCAGTCTGCATTTGCGGCGGTGGAGCGTCCCGGCGATACTGCTGGGCGCGCTGCTTGTGGCGCAAGCCGTGCCCGCCGCGGCCGCTGGCGGCAAACACGCGCCCAAGGTGGAGCGCGAGGGCAGCGGCTGGGTGCAGGAGACGTACGGCCCACTTGGCGACGTCAAACTGGTCGAGGTCATGCGCTTCATCGGCTCGGTGCGGGTGTTGCCCAGCCGCGGAAAAGGCGGCTACCAGTTGCGGCTTCATTCCGCTGAGAGCGATGAAGCGGCTGCGCGCCTCCAGTTTTCCTCCTTCCATTTCATTGCCGGCACCGGCGGCGGCCAGGACATTCTGCACCCCCTCGGAAACGTGGATATCAAGCTGCGCGCCGAGCTGCTGCTGGAGTTGCCGGCCCGCACGGAAGTGCTCCACGTGGAGACGCTCGCCGGAAAAATTACCATCAGCGGCCGCGTCCATCGCCTGGAGTTGCACACGCATGGCGGAGACATCGAGCTGGATGAAGCCGACGAGCTGCAGGCCACCACGGCCTTTGGTTCCGTGCAGATCAATCATCGCGTAGGCAACGCTTTTATCCGCACCGATGGCGGAGACATTCGTGTGGATGCCGCTGTCGGCGATCTGCAGATTGTCTCCATGGCCGGCAGCATTGGACTGAAGGCGATTACGCGGGCGCACATTGAGAGCGGCGGCGGCAACATCGAAATCCTGCGCTGCCTGGGCGAACTGGCGTTGCGCACCGCCGGTGGAAACATCAGCTTGGGCGAGATGGGCGGCCCGGTTCAGCTTGAAAGCGGCGGCGGAAGCATCCGCGTCGGCGTGGCGCACGGCATGGTTTCCGTCAACAGCACCATGGGAGACATTGAGCTGTGGAAGCTGGCGCAGGGCGCACACGTTCACACCGGCATGGGCCGCATCACGGCCGAATTCATCGCCGCGCACGGCGCACTGCAACCCAGCGACCTGGTCACCGCCATGGGCGATATCGTCATATTCCTGGGTCCACAGACTTCGGGCACTCTGCGGGCCGTCACCGGAATCAGCCCCACGCATCGCGTTGTCAGCGACTTCCCCGAGCTGCGCACCACCAACGGACTGGCACAGTTCGGGCCGCGCAGCATCCTTCTGGAAGGCCCCATCCATGGCGGCGGTGCGGACATCGAGGCGCGCACCATGGTGGGCCAGATCGAAGTCCACGTAGCGCACTAAACGCCGGACGCAACAACTGCTTCGCAGGCCACACCCCACTCAGTCATTCACTCATCGTTTAATCATCATCGGAATCATTCTCGCCGTCGTCGCCGGGGTGCGCTGCCCGGGAAGGGTGCACGGTGATGCTGTGGCGCTGGCGAACGCTGTGCCAACCCTTCTCCGCAACAACGTCCACGGCCCAGTCGGCGGCCTCTCCCAGGTGGATGCGTCCAAGGTAGTCGCCCTGGCCCAGCGCGTGCATGGGCAGGCGCCGCATGGCGTCCTGGCTGCCCGGCACGAAGGCCTGCAACTCCACCTGAGCGGAGTTCACTGGGTCTCCGTCGGCGTCGCTCACATGGGCGCGGAGAACGATCGTGTCATCAGTGGTGGGTGTGTCTGGACTGATGGCGAGGGTGATGTGAAACTCCGGCACCTGATTGCGCACCCGCAGAATCCACAGCATCGGATTCGGCAGCGTAGCGCGCTCCATCCAGAGCCATGGAACGGCGAACACCAGGACTGTCACTACAGTGAGCCAACGCAGGCGCACGGAAGCTTCCCAGGGGCTAGTTGCCGACTTCGATATTCAACCGCTGCTGCTTGGTGCGGCCGTCCTTGCTGGCGTTCAAGTCCACGTCCCACATGCCGGCCATCTCGAGCGTGACCTGGGCCTCGTAGTCGCCCTTGCCGCGGTCGTCGAAGCTGGCGTGGTGCGCCATGCCGGGCATGCTGATGTCGGCCTTCAACTCCACTCCCTCCGCCGGCTGGTTGCTGCCGTCAATAATGTGCACCTTGATCAGCGTGGGGCCGCTGGCCTTGGGCCAGGTGGGGTCGGTGGTAAGGGTCATGCGGAAGGGGTTCACCTTGTCGCGTGTGCCGTTGATGAGCGCGGATGGGCTGGGCGGCAGGTCGCTGTTCTTGCAACCGGCAAGCAGGGCAAGGGCGGCAACCGCCACCAGGGCGAGCGGACGAAGGCGCATGGCGTGTTTTCTCCGTGGAGTAGTGTGTGGTGGTCGCAAACTTTCCATCCCTTTCAGTGCGGTCCGTGGGTGTGCGGCACGGGCATCACGCATCCGTCGCTGAGCTCGCACTGCTGGCTCTCAAACTGGATGGTGGTGTGGTGGATGTGATGGCGGCGGGCGAGCATCTGGCGCAGCTCGTCCAGAATGGCGTTGCTCGCCGAAGGCGGAATGTCCGCGATGGTGATGTGCGTGGCCAGGGCGTGCGTGTCGCTGCCGATGCTCCACACATGCAGGTCATGCACGTCGAGCACGCCGCCGACGGCGCGCAGATCGGCATCAATGGACGTCAGCTCCATGCCGCGCGGCGCACCCTCCAGCAGAATGTTCAGACTCTCCCGCGCGATGGTGAGGCTGGACCAGAAGATGACCACGGCGATGATCATAGAAAGCGCGGGGTCAATCCACAGGCGGCCGCTGACATAGATGAGCCAGCCTCCAAGGATGACCGCCGCGGTCGAGAGCGTGTCGCCGATCTCATGCACCAGCACGCTGCGCACGTTCAGGTCGCGGCCGCCGCGCAGCAACAAAAGGGTGATGGCGCCGTTGAGCAGCACTCCGGCCCCGGCCACCCACATCATGGTGCCGGCCTCCACGGGCTCCGGGTAAAAGAGCCGGTGCACGGCGGAGACGACGATGACCACGGCGATGGCCACCAGAAGAATCGCGTTGATGAAGGCGGCCAGCACTCCGGCGCGGCGCCAGCCGAAGGTCTTGGTGCTGGTGGCGGGGCGCTCGCCCAGGTAGGCGGCCACCCAGCTCAGCAGAAGGGCGAAAAAGTCGCTGAGATTGTGTCCGGCCTCGCCCAGCAGGGCCAGGCTGTGGGCACGCACTCCCGCCACGGCCAACAGCACAATGTAGGCCGCGGTGAAGATCAGGGCAAAGCGCAGCACGCGCGCCGTCAGTGCGGGATGCGCGTGGCCGTGATCATGACCGTGCCCGGCGTGCGAGTGCATAGCAGGAGTGTACGGCCCGGCGGGCGGGGTCAGCAAGATGGGAGGACGGTGCAGCCTGCCGCTATCCCGCCAGCTCGCCAAACAGCGAGGGTTGCATGGCCGCGGACTGGCGGAACGGCGCGCCCTCCAGCGTCAGAAGGAATTCTTTGGTCTTCAATCCACCGGCGTATCCAGCCAGTGAGCCGTCGCTGGCGATGACCCTGTGGCAGGGCACGATGATGGCAATCGGATTGTGATGGTTGGCCTGGCCCACGGCGCGTGAGGCCAATGGCGATCCCACCTCGGCGGCCAGCCGCGCATAGCTCCAGGTCTCTCCGTAGGGAATCTTCAGCAGCCCCTGCCAGCAGCGCTGGTGGAACTCCGGCCCGCGCAGGTCGAGCGGCAGATCGAAATCGCGACGCTCGCCGGCGAAGTACTCGTCCAGCTGCGTGATGACCGTACGCAACCTCCGCGGCTCCTCAATCCAGCGCGCATCTTTGGAGGCGGTGCCGTGGGGAGCGACCCAGCGTCCCTGGAAGGCGACCACCGCCAGACCCCGCTCGCTCATGGCAAGGTCGAGGTGGCCGATGGGGGAATCGTATCCGGCGGTGAAGAAAAATTCGCTGGGTTCGGGGAAGAGCATACCTAGGGCAAAGATACCACGAAAATGGGATAAAACACCCGTAAAACCCGGTCTAGCGCTTTAGCGTTTGAGGACGCGGCGGTGCTGGTCCAGGATGTAGTTGTCGGTCATGCCGGCCAAATAGTCGCAGATGATGCGCGGCGCGCCCTGCTCGCCCATGCGCTCCTGGTAGTCCGCCGGGAGGGTCTCGGGATGCTCCAGCCAGTAGGCGAAAAGGTCTCCGACAATCTTCTCGCCATCGGCCTTCTGCGGGCGCAGCGAATCGCTGTGGTACAGGTTCCGGGAGAGGAACTCCTTGGCTTCGGCGCGCGCGGCATCGGTCGCCGGACTGAAGGCCGCAAGCCGCTCCGGATGATGGCGCACATCTTCCACCGTCTGCACGCCGCTTTCGGCAATGCGCCGGGCGGTGTTGTCGATCAGGTCGGTGGCCAGGTGATTCAACATGCGCTTCAACGCTTCGTTGAACTTCAGCTTGGCCGAGGCCGCCGTGAATTCCTTCTCCACCTGACTCAAATAGCGGTCAAAGAGGCTGACGCCGCGGCGAATTCCGTCCAACTTCAGCAGTCCGGCCTCAAAGCCGTCGTCGAGGTCGGCCGTGTTGTAGGCAATCTCGTCGGTGTGGTCTATCAGTTGCGCTTCCAGTGGCGGCCGCTGGTCGAGCAGGTACTCCGCCAATTCGGGATGCTCGGTGGCGGAGTAGTCGTGCGAGTGCTTGATGATCCCTTCGCGCACTTCGAAGGTCAGGTTGAGGCCGGGATGCGAGGCGTAGCGCTGCTCGAAACTCTCCACAATGCGCAAGGCGTGCAGGTTGTGGTCAAAATACAGGCCGTGGGCACGCATGGCCACATCAAGCGCACGTTCGCCGGAGTGGCCGAAGGGTGGATGGCCGATGTCGTGGGCGAGCGCGAGAGTCTCCACCAGGCTCTCGTTCAGGTGCAGCGCGGCGGCAATGGTGCGTGAGATCTGCGCGACCTCGATGGTGTGCGTCAGGCGGGTGCGGAAGTGGTCGCTGAGGCGGCGGGTAAAGACCTGCGTCTTGTTTTCCAGCCGTCGAAAGGCCCGGGCGTGGATGATGCGGTCACGGTCGCGCTGAAAGTCGTCGCGGTACGGGTGCGGCGGCTCGGGATAGCGCCGCCCGCGCGAGGCCTCCACCGGCAATGCGTAGCTGGCCAGCATGGCTGTGAGTGTAGCACCCGGAGGGGGCGGGTGCAGCCCGGCAATTACTGCGCGGGCTGTTCGCCGTGTTTCGCCAGCTTGACCTTGGCGCCGTCGAGCTTCTTCTGCGTCTTCGCGATCTCGGAGGCGTCCTGGTCGGCGGGAACCGACTTCTTCCACTCCTCGAGCGAACGCTCCCACTCGGCTACCGCCAGCTTCAGGCGGTTGGTCTTCTGGTAGAGATCGCCGAGGTGCTGGTGCACCGTGGGATCGCTCTCCAGCCGCTCTGAGGCTTTGCGCAACTCGCTCTCGGCCTCCTCGTAGCGGCCCAGGCGGAAGTACGCCCAGCCCAGCGAATCGAGGTAGGCGGCGTTCTGCGGATCGAGAGAGACGGCCTTGCGAATCATCGCCAGAGCCTCTTCCAGCCGCGTGCCATGATCCACCAGCATGTAGCCCAGGTAGTTCAGCGCGGCGGCGTTGCGCGGGTCATCGGCCAGCACCTTGCGGAAGTACGATTCGGCTTCCTCGTACTTCTTCTGCCGCTCGTAAATGCTGCCGGCAAGGAAGTTGATGAACTCGCGCTCCTCGGGTTTCTGGCTCAGTTCCAGGGCATGGGCGACGGCTTTCTCTGCCTCGCCGTAGTGGCGCAACCGGCTCTCGATCTGCGCCATGTTGATCCACGCTTCGCGGTCTTCGGAAGGCTTGCCGTTGAGCATGGCGCGCACCCGGGCGATGGCCTCGTCGGGCTTGCCGCTGTCGGCCTCCTGCTGGGCCAGTGCCAGTTGCAGGCTGCGGTCCTTGGGCAGGACCTTGGCGCCCTCGCGGGCGGCCTCGGTGGCGGCCGGGTTGTCGTGCACGTCGCGATAGGTTTCAATGATCTGCTGATAACCGCGCGAGGCGAACTCGTCGCCCAGTTCGGTCATCTTGTGGAAGGCTTCCACCGCGAGCTTCGTCTTGGCCTGGTCGCGATAGACGGTGCCCAGCCGCTCCAGGAAGATGGCGCGGTTGTTCAAGTCATGCTCGTTGGCGCGGCCCTCCGGCTTTTCGCTTGCCACCAGCAGATCGCGCAACTGCGCGGCGCTCTCGTCGAACTGTCCCAGAGCCTCCTCCACCACGGCCAGGTTGTACTTGGCCTCCATGGAATCCGGCGCCGCGGCCAGGGACTTCTTCAGAGCGTCGTAGGCCTTGGTGTATTGCCCTTCGTGGCGGTAAATCTCGCTGATGCGAAGAAAGGTCTGCGCGTCCTGCGGATCGCTGGCGGCGATCAGGTTCAGCTGTTCGAGTGCGGCTTCGGGCTGGTTGTCATTCAACAGGTTTTCGGCCAGCCCGCGCACGGCGTCCAGGTTGTCCGGGTCCAGCTTGACGGCCTGGCGATAGGCCTCCACCGCCTTCTTGAACTCCTTGCGCTGCTCCAACGTGTAGCCCAGCACGGTGTACACACGCGGCGAGCGCTGGTCTTCCGGAACCGAGGTGAGAATGTCGGCGGCGCGCGCCGTGTCGCCTTCCTCGTTGTACAGAATGGCCAGGGTGGTCACCGCCTCTTCGCTGGCGGGCTGCAGCTTGACGGCTACACGGATCTCAACCTCAGCCTTGGCCGTCTCGTTGTTGAGCCGGTAGAGGCGGCCCAGCAGCAGGTGGTCTTCCATGCTCTTGGGGTCCAGGCGCACGATGGCCTCAAACTGCTCGATGGCCAAGTGCAGGATGTTGGACGACTCCTTGCTCGAGCCCTGCTGGTCACCGATGGAGCGCAGGTAGATACGGCCCAGCAGGCGACGAGCCTCAAGGTTGTCAGGGTCGCGGCTGATGATGTCCGTGGCGGTCAGCACGGCGTCGCGAATCTGTCCGGCGCGCGCGTAGATATCAGCCAGCGCGCTGGCCAGGTAGCTGGAGCCGGGATCGGCGGCGATGGCCGACTTGTATTCGGCAATGGCCCTGGCGGCGTCTTCGCCGCGCCCGGTGGTGGCTGCCATCTCCTCGTACATGTGGCCCAGCTGGAAGTGGTAGTAGGCGTCGGTGCGGTCGGGAACCTTCTCCGCCTTGGCGGCAGCCACAGGAGCAGCGGCCTGCGTGGTGGCCTTGGGGGCAACCGCCGGGACGGGCACGGGCTGCGGCGCGGGAGGCTGCGCGACGAGTGCGGATGATGCTGCGACAAGAACGGGGACAATCAGGCTACGAAGAATCTTCATAATCACCAGGCCAGTGCTGCGGAAGTCAATCTCTACCAGGGTTGGATGCGCCAATCCGGCGCTGGGCAGCAAGTTCTTATTGTAGCCGCCAAAGCCGGATGCAGTCGCTGCGAAAAGCCCGAAAAACGCGCTCCCGGCTTGCGAATTGCCGCCTCCGGGAGGAGGCGCCCATGCAAAAGGACCGCTGAGAAAGCGGCCCTTTGCGAAGCTGAAATACAGCCTGAGCTACTTGACGACCGTCTCCGCCTGCCCTATCTGGAGAATGTCCACATAGCCGGTGGGATAGTGGCCGGTGTAGCAACTGGTGCAGTAGTGGCTTTCGCCCTCCGGCTCGCCGCAGCTGCGGCGCAGGCCTTCCAAGGAGAGGTAGGCCAGGGAGTCGGCGCCGATGAACTCGCGCACCTGTTCCACCGTCTTGTGAGCGGCAATCAGGTGGCGGCGTTCGGGAGTATCCACACCGTAGTAGCAGGGTGAGGTCGTGGGCGGGCAACTGATGCGCATGTGCACCTCGGTCGCACCGGCGTCGCGCACAAGACGCACAATCTTCTGGCTGGTGGTGCCGCGCACAATCGAGTCGTCAATCAGGATGACCCGCTTGCCGACCAAAAGATGGCGCACGGGATTCAGCTTGAGCTTGACGCCGAAGTCGCGCACGCGCTGCTCGGGCTCGATGAATGTGCGGCCCACGTAGTGGTTGCGCACCAGTCCGAACTGCAGTGGGATGCCACTTTCGCGCGCGTAGCCCAGCGCGGCTGTCAGGCCGCTATCCGGCACGCCAACCACGAGGTCGGCGTCCACCGGAGCCTCACGAGCCAATTGATGGCCCATGTGCGCCCGCGCCTCCTGCACGCTGCGGCCAAAGACGAGGGAATCCGGACGCGCAAAGTACACCTGCTCAAAGATGCACTGCGACTGTTCCAGCGCCGGTGCGTAAAAGTGCGAGTGGATGCCATCGGCGCCCACGACGATCAACTCGCCGGGCTTTACGTCGCGGATATATTCGGCGCCCACCAGGTCAAAGGCGCAGGTCTCACTGGCAAATACGATGGCGTCCGGCGCACCGTCTTTGCCGGGGATGCGTCCCATGGCCAGCGGACGGAAGCCGCGCGGATCGCGGGCGGCGAAGATGTGATCGTAGGTGGCCAGCACAAAACTGAAGGCGCCTTCCAGGCGGCGCAGGGCGTCGGCCATGGCATCGGGCAGAGTCGTCTCGCGCGACTGCGCGATCAGGTGCAGCACAATCTCCGTATCGCTGGAAGTCTGGAAGATGGAGCCGGCCAGTTCGAACTTTTTGCGCAACTCGGCGGCGTTCACCAGGTTGCCGTTATGCGCAATGGCGATCTGCCCCTTGTTGCAGTCCACCTGGATGGGTTGCGCGTTGAGCAGCGCCGAGTCGCCGGCCGTGGAGTAGCGCGTGTGTCCGATGGCGTGCGTGCCGGGCAGCTTTTGCAGCGTGTTGCCGCTGAAGATGTCGGCCACCAGTCCCATCGCCTTGTACACGCTCAGGCGGCGTCCGTCGCTGGCGGCAATGCCGGCCGACTCCTGCCCGCGGTGTTGCAGCGCGTGCAATCCGAGGTAACACAGCTTGGCAGCCTCGGTGTGGCCAAACACGGCCATCACGCCACACTCCTCGTGGAGTTTATCCAGCTCGATCTCGATCATTGCACCCGCCTGTTCGTCCACTGTCTGTGCCGCCCGGGCGGCAGTGAGAAGGCAAATGGCACGGCCGGAGCCGTGCCCAAT
>Ga0181519_10000471_pt1 | contig 37238 bp, 31 predicted proteins | sample PEATcosm2014_Bin_26_FD_121102 | JGI IMG/M metagenome (GOLD analysis project Ga0181519, IMG submission 121102) | Peatland microbial communities from MTU Mesocosm Facility, Houghton, MI, USA - PEATcosm2014_Bin02_10_metaG | ecosystem: Environmental > Terrestrial > Soil > Wetlands > Peat | place...
ACACGTACTTGCCGGTCGAGGCAACGGTGCCCGTCAGGGTCGCCGTCGTCGGCCAGTTGCCGGTGTTGGCGTGGGACTCGGCGATCGCGGCCTTCCAGCCGCCGGCGAGCGTCAGGCCTTCGGTCACCTGCGCGCGGATCGTGTGGTTCTGGTAGGCCGGGATCGCGATGGCGGCGAGGATGCCGATGATCGCGACCACGATCATCAATTCGATCAGGGTGAATCCCTTCTCATTTGCGCGCTTCATTGGCATCGCCTCCTTGTCGTCAGGCCCGCCGGGCGGCGGTGGTGCGGTGAAAAAAGATAGTTCTCTCACCCTTAGAAAAAAGAAGCCCCCCGTGAGGGGGGCTTCCCGGCACATACGCCGTCGATCGACTGCCAGCGATCAGGTGTGGCAGACGGTCGGCAGGTACTGCGGCAGCACGGTCGTGCCGCCAGCGGCGAACGCCGAGCCCGTCGCGAGCGTCGCACCGGCCGGCACCGCGGCCGAGCCGCACACCCACACCACGTCGTTGTTGGTGTTCGTGTACGCACCGATCTCGAGGACCTTGCCGTTGATCACCTGGTTGGCCTGCAGGCCGTAGGTGATCTGGATCGCACCACCGGTGATCACGTTCACGCTCGACACGTACTTGCCGGTCGAGGCAACGGTGCCCGTCAGGGTCGCCGTCGTCGGCCAGTTGCCGGTGTTGGCGTAGTACTCGGCGATCGCGGCCTTCCAGCCGCCGGCGAGCGTCAGACCTTCAGTCACCTGCGCGCGGATCGTGTAGTTCTGATAGGCCGGGATCGCGATGGCGGCCAGGATGCCGATGATCGCGACGACGATCATCAATTCGATCAGGGTGAAGCCCTTCTGCAACTGCTTACGCATGAATTACTCCTAAGCGAGGGATAGAGACGTCAATTAGCCGAAACATTTTCTGTCGAGAGGCCCCAGGGAGCGTTGCCGGTCCCTGCGCCGCGTACTGATAGAAAGCAACTTGCGTGCCAGTTGTCCGAAAATAATGTAAGTCACTGTTTATTTGGTACTTTTGTTGATTGCGACCTGCGACGAGGGGGTGTCCGAACGCCGACGGACTGTGCCGGTGACGTCACAAAGTGACCAATTGCGTCAGTGACCGCCGCCGGCAGCGGACAGGGTGACGGCTGAGGGCCGGCCGGCGGCCGGCGCCGTCGCGGGGCGCGCCGAATCGGGCGCTCGGCGTCGCTCGCGGCGCCGCGGCGTCCGGCGCGACGCGCCTCACTCGATGCCGAGCTTCTTGATGCGGTAGCGCAGCGCGCGGAACGTGATGCCGAGCAGCTTGGCGGCCGCGGTCTTGTTGTAGCGGGTCTGCTCGAGCGCCTTCAGGATCGCGTCGCGCTCGATGTGCTCCACCTGCTCATCGAGGGCGCCCTCGCCGACGTCCATCGAGGCGACCGCCGCCGGCGGCCCGGGCCGGACGTTGATGTCGGCGGCCGCGATGCGCCCGCCCGTGCACAGCGTCAGCGCGCGCTCGAGGATGTTCTCGAGCTCGCGCACGTTGCCCGGGTAGTGGTAGCTCGTCAGCAGCTTCATTGCGTCGCTCGCGATTTCGGGTACCTCGAGCCGCGAGCGGCGCGCGAGCCGAGTCAGGATCGCCTGGGCGAGGTCAGGGACGTCGCTCAGGCGGGCGCGCAGCGGCGGCACCTTGATCTCGATGACGTTGATCCGGTAGTAGAGGTCCTCGCGGAACTGTCCCGCCGCCACGAGCGTGGCCAGATCCTTGTGGGTCGCGGACAGGATGCGCACGTCGACGGCCACCTCGCGCGCCTCGCCCACCGGCCGCATGGTCTTCTCCTGAATCAGACGCAGGAGCTTGACCTGCATGTGCAGCGGCAGGTCGGCGACCTCATCGAGGAACAGCGTGCCGCCCTCGGCGGTCTGCACGAGGCCCGGCTTGTCGGCGACGGCGCCGGTGAAGCTGCCACGCTTGTGGCCAAAGAGCTCGCTCTCCATGAGCTCGCTCGGGATCGCCCCGCAGTTGACCGGCACGAACGGTCCGTCGCGGCGCGCGCCCGATTCATGGATCAGCTGCGCCACGAGTTCCTTGCCGGTGCCCGATTCGCCCGAGATGTGCACCGGCGCCTGGCTGCGCGCGACCCGCGAGATGAGCTCCCTGAGCTCCTCCATCGCCGCCGATTGGCCGAGCAGGCGCGGCGCGACGATGACGCCGGTCTCTGCGCCGAAGTCGCGCCCGGCGAGCTTGATCGCCTGCGCGACCAGCTTGCGCAGGTCCGCGAGGTCGAGCGGCTTCGAGACGAAGTCGAAGGCACCGAGCTTGAGGGCGCGCACGGCGCTCTCGACGTTGCCGTGCGCCGTGATCACCGCGACCGGCAGGTCCGGCTGGTTGTTCGCGAGCCACTCGACGAGGTCGAGGCCGTTGCCGTCCGGCAGCTGCATGTCCGTCAGGCACAGGTCGAAGCGGCCTTCCTTGAGCGCTGCGCGCGCCGCGGCAATGTCGTGCACTGCTCTTGACTCGATGCCCATGCGCCCGAGCGTGATCGACAGCAGCTCGCACAGGTCCGGCTCGTCGTCGACGATCAGCACCATCGCCTTAGCCATCGCCGCGACCCTCCCAGCGCTGCGGATCGGCAAACACGATGCGGAAGATGCAGCCACCCCCCGCGCGCGGCTCGTACAGCAGCACCGCTCCGTTGCACTGCGCGAGCTCGCGTGCGATGAAAAGGCCGAGGCCGGTGCCGCCGCGGCGGCTGGTGAAGAACGGCTCGAAGATCCGTTCGGCCAGTGTATCCGGGATGCCCGGGCCGCGATCCGCGATCTCGAGGAACGGCCGCCCGGACGACTGGAAGCGCGCCGCCAGGATGTCGATCGGTGGCGGTCCGTCCACTTCGCTGCTGTGGCGGATCGCGTTCTCGCACAGGTTCCATACGATCTGGCGGAGGTGCGTAGGATCGACGCGCACCTCGAGATCGGGCCCCGGCAGCATCACGCGTACGCGGCTCTCCGGCAGCTGCAGGGTGGCACGGAACTCGGCGAGGAACTGGCCCAGCCACTCGTGGACCCGCAGCCGCTCCGGGTGGGTCTCCTCGCGGCGCGACAGCTGCAGCACGTTGGTGATGATCGTGCTGACGCGTTCGGCGTTCTGCGTGATGATCTCTGTCAGGCGCCGCTCCTGCGTGGCGAGTTCGCTGGTCTCGGCGAGCAGCTGCGCGGCGTGGCTCATGGCGCCGACGGGATTGCGGATCTCGTGGGCGATGCTCGCCGACAGCCGGCCGAGGGCGGCGAGCTTGGTCTGCTGGACGCGCTCGGCCAGCTGGCTCGGGTCATTCAGGAAGGCGATCAGCGACGCCGGGCGGTGGCGGCCGAGGGCGGCGAAATGCGCCTCAATCTCGCGGCCGCCGTCGGCGGCGATGAAGGCGGCCGGTTCGCCCGACACCCCCTCGGGACGGTTGCGCCAGCTCTCGACGTGATAGAGGAGGCGTGGTGAGACCTCGCCGACCAGGCCGCCGGGGCGGGCCTCCGGCCCGAGCAGGTGGCGGGCCGACTCGTTGATGAGCCGGATGCGGTTCTCGCCGTCGACGACCACGATGCTCTCGCGCAGGTGCTGCACGATGTACTCGGAGAGCTCGGCCAGGTTGGCGAGGTCGATGTCACGCTGGCGGATCACGTCCTCGGTCTCGCGCAGGCGCCGCGCCATGAACACCGCGCCGGTGGCCACCACGAACAGCACCGCGCCGTAGTAGCCGGCCTGCGCGAAGCCGACCGGGCTCGTGCCGTCGTTGAGGACGCTCGCCAGCTGCTGGCCGAGGAGCGCGAACACGGCAAGCGCGGCGATCACGAGCGCGCCGCGCGTGCCGGTGATCACCGACAGTCCCGCGACCGGCACCACGAGCAGGATGGCAAGTCCGGTGTCGGCGCCGCCGCTCGCGTAGACGATCAGGGCCAGCACCCCGATGTCGACGATCACGGGCAGGTAGGCGTGCCAGATGGCGGTCTTGGTGCGGCGTTTCAGCAGCGCGATCAGCAGCATGCCGCCGAGCAGGTAGCCGTAGCAGGCGCCGCGGAACAGCTCCGGGTGGGCGTCGCCGACGATGTGCGGCGAGCCGGGCAGGGCGAAGCACATGAGCAGCACGACCGGCACCAGCAGCCGGAAGAGGTTGAGGAGTCCGAGGACGCGCCAGGACAGCTCCGAGGTGTCGTGGAAGGCGCGAAGGCTCTGCTGCATGGAGATCCGACCTCAGCCGCGCACGCGGGGCGCGACGATGCCGAATGTAGCATCGTTCGTGCGGGCCGACCCGCGACCTGGTCGCGTGTTTCTTTGCTTATGCCGGCCCGCTTCGCGCAAAATACCGCCGCCATCGACTGTCCGGAGGCGCGCAGGGCGCGCGGTCACCATGAACCTGCACGAATATCAGGCAAAAGAGTTGTTCCAGCGCTACGGCGTCGCGGTCCCCCGCGGCCAGGTGGCGGCGAGCGCGACGGAGGCGGTCAGCGCGGCCGCGGCGCTCGGCGGCGACCTGTGGGTGGTCAAGGCGCAGGTGCATGCCGGCGGTCGCGGCAAGGCCGGTGGCGTCAAGCTGTGCCGGTCGGCCGAGGAAGTGCGGGCCGCGACCGCGGCGCTCCTCGGTCGGCGGCTGGTCACCAAGCAGACGGGGCCCGAGGGCCTTCCGATCCACCAGGTCTACGTCGAGGTCGGCTCGCCGATCGCCCGCGAGCTCTACCTCAGCCTGCTGCTCAACCGCGACCGCAGCCGGCTCGCGTTCATCGCCTCGGCCGCCGGCGGCATGGACATCGAGGAGGTTGCCGCGCACACGCCGGAGCAGATCCTGCGCGTCGAGATCCACCCGGCCGTCGGCCTGTCGGGCTACCAGTGCCGCGAGCTGGCCTTCGGCCTCGGCCTCGAGGGCGCGCAGGTCGCCGCCTTCGAGAAGATCGCCCGCGGCATCTACCAGCTCTACCTCGACAACGACGCGAGCCTCGTGGAGGTGAATCCGCTGATCGTCACCAAGGCCGGTGCGGTGCTCGCGCTCGACGCCAAGATCAACATCGACGCCAACGCCGTGTTCCGCCAGCCGACGGTCGCCAAGTACCGCGACGTGACCCAGGAGGACGCCATGGAGCGCGAGGCCTCCGAGCACGACCTCAACTACGTCTCGCTCGACGGCGACATCGCCTGCATGGTCAACGGCGCGGGACTCGCGATGGCGACCATGGACCTCATCAAGCTGCACGGTGGTTCGCCGGCGAACTTCCTCGACGTCGGCGGCGGCGCGACGCCGGAGCGGGTCACGGCGGCCTTCAAGCTGATCCTGTCGAATCCGCGCGTGCGCGCGATCCTGGTCAACATCTTCGGCGGCATCGTGCGCTGCGACATCATCGCCGAAGGCATCGTCGCGGCCGTGAAGACGGTCGGCGTATCGGTGCCGGTGATCGTGCGCCTCGAGGGCACGAATGCCGACGTGGCCCGGCAGCAGCTCGCGAAGAGCGGGCTCGCGATCACCCCGGCGAGCGATCTCACCGACGCCGCGACCAAGGCCGTGCGCCTCGCCGCTGGCCGCTAAGGACGTAAGACGCATGAGCATCCTACTCAGCAAGCATAGCCGCGTGATCTGTCAGGGATTCACCGGCAAGCAGGGCACGTTCCACTCCGAGCAGTGCATCGCCTACGGCACGCGCATGGTCGGCGGCGTGACGCCGGGGCGTGGCGGCCAGAAGCATCTCGGCTTGCCGGTGTTCAACACCGCGCACGAGGCAGTGGCGAAGACCGGGGCCGACGTCAGCATGATCTACGTGCCGGCCGCCGGCGCCGCCGACGCCATCCTCGAGGCGGCGGACGCGGGCGTGAAGCTGATCGTGTGCATCACGGAAGGCATCCCGGTCAACGACATGATCCGCGTCAAGGAGGCGCTCAAGAGCTACGACACGCGTCTCGTCGGCCCGAACTGCCCGGGCGTCATCACGCCGGGGCAGGCGAAGGTCGGGATCATGCCGGGATTCATCCACCAGCCCGGCCGCATCGGCATCGTCTCGCGGTCGGGGACGCTCACCTACGAGGCCGTGTTTCAGACCACGCGCCTCGGCCTCGGCCAGAGCACCTGCGTCGGCATCGGCGGCGACCCGGTGCGCGGCATGAACTTCGTCGACGTGCTTGCGCTGTTCGAGTCAGATCCGGCCACCAGCGGCATCATCATGGTCGGCGAGATCGGCGGCAGCGACGAGGAGGCGGGTGCCGAGTTCATCCACCGCCACGTCACGAAGCCGGTCGTCGCCTACATCGCGGGCGTCACCGCGCCGCCCGGCAAGCGCATGGGCCACGCCGGTGCCGTGATCGCGGGCGGCAAGGGAACGGCGGCGGACAAGTACGCGGCGCTCGAGCGCGCGGGCGTCCGTACCGTGCGCTCGCCGGCCGAGCTCGGTTCGGCGATGGCCGAGGCGCTGAAGCGCCGGCCGGCACGGCACGCACACTCGGCGCACAGCGCCAAGTCGCGTCGCGCGGCCGCGCCCAAGAAGGCGGCCGCGAAGCAGCCGAAGCAGCCGAAGCGGCGGACGGCGGCGAAGCGGGCGCAGCCCGCGGCCCGCAAGGCGGCCGTGCGCAAGACCGCCGCCCGCAAGCCGGCGCGCGGCAAGCGCCGCTGACGGCGGGGCCGGGCTGCCGTCGCAGCCCACGCGGCGCGCAAGCACCTGGCACATGACAGACAAGCCGCTCCGTCTGCTGCTCGCCCAGCGGAACCTGTACGTCGGCGACGTCGACGGCAACGCCGAGCGCGTGCTGGCCGCGGCGCGCGCGGCTGCGGCGGCAGGCGCCGACGTCGTGCTGCTGCCCGAGCTCGCGCTCGCCGGCTATCCGCCCGAGGACCTCTTGTTCCACTCCGGCTTCCGGCGCCAGATCGGCGCGGCGCTCGAGCGCCTGTGCCGCGAGGCCGGAAGCGTCGACGTGCTGTTCGGCTACCCGGAGTACGCCGCCGGCGAGATCTTCAACTCGGCGGCGCTGATCCGCGCCGGTCGCGTCTACGCGAACCACCGCAAGCAGGTGCTGCCGAACTACAAGGTGTTCGACGAGAAGCGCTATTTCACGGCGGGCCGGGCGCCGACGCTGGTGGACGTCCGCGGCGTGCGGGCGGCGCTCCTCGTGTGCGAGGACATCTGGGAGCCCGAGCCGGCGGCGCAGGCGCGCGCGGCCGGAGCGGAAGTCCTGCTCGTGATCAACGCCTCGCCCTACCAGCTGCACAAGCAGCGCGAGCGCGAGCGGGTCGCGGGCGCACGGGTGCGCGAGGCCGGGCTGCCGCTCGTCTACCTGAACCTGATCGGCGGCCAGGACGAGCTGATGTTCGACGGCAACAGCTTCGTGCTCGCGGCGGATGGTGCGCTCACGCAGCGCCTGCCCGCCTGGCAGGAGGCGACCGCGATCGTCGAACTCGTGCGCCGCGAGGGCCGGCTGCAACCGGTGCCGGGCGAGATCGCCGCCGAGCAGAGCGAGGAGGCGAGCGTCTACGATGCGCTCGTGCTCGGCGTGCGCGACTACGTGCTGAAGCACCGCTTCCCGGGCGTCGTGATGGGACTGTCGGGCGGCGTCGACTCGGCGCTCACGCTCGCCATCGCGGTCGATGCGCTCGGCGCCGAGCGCGTGCACGCGGTGATGATGCCGTCGCGCTATACCTCGCAGATGAGCCGCGACGATGCCGAGGCGCAGGCGCGAGCGCTCGGTGTCCGCTACAGCACCATCTCGATCGAGGGCATGTTCGAGGCGACCCTGGCGGCGCTCGCCGGCGAATTCGCCGGCCGCGCGCCGGACACGACCGAGGAGAACATCCAGTCGCGCTGCCGCGGCGTGCTGCTGATGGGCATCTCGAACAAGACCGGCGCCATGCTGCTCACGACCGGCAACAAGAGCGAGATGGCGGTCGGCTACGCGACGCTGTACGGCGACATGGCCGGCGGCTTCGCGCCCATCAAGGACTGCAGCAAGCTGCTCGTCTACCGGCTCGCACGCTACCGCAATGCGCTCGCGCCGGTGATCCCGGAGCGCGTGCTCGAGCGCCCGCCGAGCGCGGAGCTGCGCGACGAGCAGAAGGACACCGACTCGCTGCCGCCGTACGAGGTCATGGATCCGATCCTCGAGGCCTTCATCGAGGACGACCTGTCGGTGGACGAGATCGCGGCGCGCGGCTTCGACCGTGCGACCGTCGGACGCATCCTCGACATGGTGAAGCGCAACGAGTACAAGCGCCGCCAGGCGCCGCCCGGCATCCGCATCAGCGGTCGCGCCTTCGGCCGCGACTGGCGCTACCCGATCACCTCGGGATACCGCAGCCGCTGAGCGCGCCGCGGCTGCCGTCCCGCTACCAGAACTTCCACCACTGCCGGCGCGTCGGCGCCGCCGCGTTCGGATCGTCGGGGAAGTTCGCCGCCAGTACCTTGCGCGAGTCGGCCGCGAGCTCCGGCAGCGCCAGCTTGTCGTAGGCGCTCGCGGTGATCTCGAGTGCACGGCGCATCGACGGGGCGCCGTCGTAGTTCTCGATCAGATAGCGGGCGCGGTCGATCGCCGCGATGTAGGCGCCGCGGCGCATGTAGTACTCGGCGACGTGCACCTCGTACTCGGCCAGCCGGTTGCGCAGGTACACCATGCGCTGGTGCGCGTCGGCCGCGTAGGCGCTCTGCGGATACTGGGTCACGACCCGCGAGAACGCCTCGAAGGACTTGCGCAGGTCCTGCGGCGGCCGCGCCGACAGGTCGACGTTCAGCCCGCGCTCGAGAAAGTTCGGTTCGCGCTCGAAATACACGAGGCCCTTGATGTAGTACGCGTAGTCGATGCGCGGGTGCGTCGGGTTCTCGCGGATGAAGGTGTCGGCGGCGTCGACCGCGGACTCCTTCTCGTGCTTGCGGTAGTAGACGTACATCAGGTCGATGCGGCTCTGGCGCGCCGAATCGCTGAACGGGAACTTGGCGGTGAGCGTCTCGAAGAGCTTCACGGCGAGGTCGAAGTTGCCGTCCTTCATCGCCTTCGAACCGCGCTGGTAGAGCGCCTCGGGACTGACGTTCTCGTCGGCCTTGTGGCGGAACGCGTGGCAGCCGCCGAGCGCGAGCCCGAGGACCACGACGAGCGCCGTGACGAGGGCGCCGGGGCGGCGGGATCGGGCGGCGGCGCCGGCTGGCGCGGAGAGGGAGGGGATCACGTCGGGTCCACCGGGAAATGCAAGGCGCGGGAGTATAGCGTATGTTGTCCGGATGCCTGGATCCCACGAGGCACGAATCCCCGACGAGAACCGCGGCCAGCGATTGGACCAGGCGCTGGCCGCTCTGTTCCCCGAATTCTCGCGTACCCGGCTGAAAACCTGGATCGACGCCGGCCGGGTGCTGGTCGATGGCCGGACGCTGCGACCGAAGGACCTCGTCAGCGGTGGCGAGCGGGTCGAGGTGCACCCCGTCGACGAGCCCATGGTCGAGGTGGCGCCCGAGGCCATCGCCATCAACGTCGTGTACGAGGATCCGTCGCTGTTCGTCATCGACAAGCCGGCCGGGCTCGTCGTGCACCCGGGCGCCGGCAACCCGCGCGCCACCCTGCAGAATGCCCTCCTGCATCGCGACCCCGCGCTCGCGCGCCTGCCGCGCGCCGGCATCGTGCACCGCATCGACAAGGACACGAGCGGCCTGCTCGTGGTGGCCCGCACGCCGGACGCCCACATGCGGCTCACCAAGGCGATCGCGAGCCACGAGGTCGAGCGGCGCTACGAGGCAGTCACCAACGGCGTCATGACCGCCGGCGGCACGGTCAATGCACCGATCGACCGGCATCCGGTCGACCGCCTGCGGATGGCGGTGCGCACCGACGGGCGCGAGGCCGTCACGCATTACCGCGTGGTCGAGCGCTTCCGCGCCCACACGCACGTCCGTGTCGAGCTCGAGACCGGGCGCACGCACCAGATCCGCGTGCATCTCGCGCACGCGGGCTTCCCGATAGTGGGCGATCCGCTGTACGGCAAGCGAATCGTGATACCGCGCCGCCCGGCCGAGGGGCTCGAGGCCCTGCTGCGGGGTTTCCGGCGCCAGGCCCTGCACGCCGCGCGGCTCGCCTTCGAGCATCCGGACGGCCGCGGGCGCGTCGAGTTCGTCGCGCCGCTGCCGGCCGACCTTGCGGGCCTGATCGCGGCGCTCGAGAGCGACGCGCGGCTCGCCCGGGCCGACCCGCGTGCGCGCGACTGACACGGACGGAGTTCCGGGCGTGCCCGGCTGGGTGCCGGCCGAGTTCGGCGCCCCGGCCACCGTCCACGCCGGCCACACGACCCGCACCGGCGGCGTCAGCACGGGTCCGTTCGCGAGCCTCAACCTCGCGAGCCACGTCGGCGACGACCCGGGCCACGTCCGCGCGAACCGCGCGCGCCTCGCCGCGAGCCTCGCGCTCCCGGACGAACCGTTGTGGCTCAGGCAGGTGCACGGCACCGCGGTTGCGGTCCACGACGGCACGGCACGCGAGCCGGAGGCGGACGCCGCGGTTGCCTTCGAGCCCGGACGGGTGCTCGCGGTGCTGACCGCCGACTGCCTGCCGGTCGTGTTCGCGGCGCGGGACGGGGGCCGCATCGGCATCGCTCATGCGGGCTGGCGCGGGCTCGCCGGCGGGGTGCTCGAGGCGACGGTCCGTGCGCTCGGACTGCCGGGACCGGAACTGCGTGCGTGGCTCGGGCCAGCGATCGGCCCCGCGGCCTTCGAGGTGGGCCCCGAGGTGCGGGCGGCGTTCGTCGCCCCCGACCCGGGCGCGGCCGGGGCCTTAACGGCGAATGCACGCGGTCGCTGGCAGGCCGATCTTTACAGCCTCGCACGGCGCCGGCTCGCCGCCCTCGGCATCGCGGCCGTCGCCGGTGGCGGCGAATGCACCTGCCTCGGCACGAGCCGTTACTACTCGTTCCGCCGCGAGGCCGTCACCGGGCGCCTGGCGACGCTGGCCTGGATCGGCGGGCGGCGCTGAGCCGCGCAACCGCGCCGTGCATCCGGCCATACGGGATGTTCCGCGGTTGATTTTGGCCCCGGCAGCCCCATGCTCGGGGGAACCGTAAAGCAATCAGGGAGCCGGCGGCATGCGGCAGGAAAAACTGACCTCGAAGTTCCAGCAGGCGCTGGCCGATGCGCAGTCGCTGGCCGTCGGCCGCGACCACGCGGTCATCGTGCCCGCGCACCTGATGCTCGCCTTCGTCGACCAGCAGGGCGGCACCGTGCGTCCGCTCCTCGACAAGGCGGGCGTCAACATCAACCAGCTGCGCGCCGCGCTCACCCAGTCGATCGACCGCCTGCCGACCGTCGAGGGCGCCGCCGGCGAGGTCAACGTCGCCAATGACCTGGCGCGGCTGCTCAACGTCACCGACAAGCTGGCCCAGGAACGCCACGACCAGTTCATCGCCTCCGAGCTCTTCGTGCTCGCCGCGCTCGAGGACAAGGGCGAGCTCGGCAAGATCCTGCGCGACGCCGGTGCCGTGAAAGGCGCCGTCCAGAAGGCGATCGAGGAGATGCGCGGCGGCGAGAAGGTCGACGACGCGAATGCCGAGGAGGCGCGCGGCGCACTCGACAAGTACACGATCGACCTCACCGAGCGCGCGCGCAGCGGCAAGCTCGATCCCGTGATCGGCCGCGACGACGAGATCCGCCGCACGATCCAGGTGCTGCAGCGGCGCACCAAGAACAACCCCGTCCTGATCGGCGAGCCGGGCGTCGGCAAGACCGCGATCGTCGAGGGGCTGGCCCAGCGCATCATCAACGGCGAAGTGCCGGAAGGCCTCAAGAACAAGCGCATCCTCGCGCTCGACATGGGCGCGCTGATCGCCGGTGCCAAGTTCCGCGGCGAGTTCGAGGAACGCCTGAAGGGTGTGCTCAACGATCTCGCCAAGCAGGAAGGCCAGGTGATCCTGTTCATCGACGAGCTGCACACGATGGTCGGTGCCGGCAAGGCCGAGGGCGCGATGGACGCCGGCAACATGCTGAAGCCCGCGCTTGCCCGTGGCGAACTGCACTGCGTCGGCGCGACCACGCTCGACGAGTACCGCAAGTACATCGAGAAGGACGCCGCGCTCGAGCGCCGCTTCCAGAAGGTGCTGGTCGACGAGCCCTCGGTCGAGGACACGATCGCCATCCTGCGCGGCCTCAAGGAGCGCTACGCGGTGCACCACAAGGTGCAGATCACCGACCCGGCGATCGTCGCCGCCGCGACGCTGTCGCATCGCTACATCACGGACCGCCAGCTCCCCGACAAGGCGATCGATCTCATCGACGAGGCCGCTTCGCGGATCCGCATGGAGATGGACTCGAAGCCCGAGGAGATGGACCGCCTCGACCGGCGCATCATCCAGCTCAAGATGGAGCGCGAGGCGCTGCGCAAGGAAAAGGACGACGCCTCGAAGAAGCGCCGCGAACAGATCGAGGAGACGCTCGGCGGGCTCGAGAAGGAATACGCCGACCTCAACGAGATCTGGAAGCGCGAGAAGGCGGCCTCGCAGGGTGAGGCGCAGATCAAGGAGCAGCTCGAGCGCACGCGGCTCGACTTCGAGACCGCGCGTCGCGCCGGCGACCTCGCGCGCATGTCGGAGCTGCAGTACGGGCGGATTCCCGAACTCGAAAAGCGGCTGAAGGGCGCCCAGGAGGCCGATGCCACCGCACCGACCCTGGTGCGGAACAAGGTGACCGAGGAGGAGATCGCCGAGGTGGTCTCCAAGTGGACCGGCATCCCGGTGTCGAAGATGCTCGAGGGCGAAAAGGACAAGCTGCTGAAGATGGAGGAGATGATCTCCGCCCGCGTGGTGGGCCAGGACGAGGCCGTCAGGGCCGTGGCCGATGCGATCCGCCGCTCGCGCGCGGGGCTGTCGGATCCGAACCGGCCGAACGGCTCGTTCCTGTTCCTCGGCCCCACCGGGGTCGGCAAGACCGAGCTGACCAAGGCGCTCGCCGAGTTCCTGTTCGACACCGAGGACGCAATGGTGCGCATCGACATGAGCGAGTTCATGGAGAAGCACTCCGTGGCGCGCATGATCGGCGCGCCGCCCGGCTACGTCGGCTACGAGGAGGGCGGCTACCTGACCGAGGCAGTGCGACGCCGGCCGTACTCGGTGATCCTGCTCGACGAGATCGAGAAGGCCCACCCGGACGTCTTCAACGTGCTCCTGCAGGTGCTCGACGACGGCCGCCTGACGGACGGGCAGGGCCGGACGGTCGATTTCCGCAACACCGTGATCATCATGACCTCGAATCTGGGGTCGCAGGTCATCCAGGAGATGGCCGGCGAGCGCAACTACGAGCGCATGAAGAGCGCCGTGCTCGAGATCGTCGGCGGACACTTCCGGCCGGAATTCGTCAACCGCATCGACGAGATCGTGGTGTTCCACCCGCTCGGGCGCAGCGAGATCCGCCGCATCGTCGACATCCAGCTCGGCTATCTGCGCGCACGCCTCGGCGAACGCGAGATGGGTCTTGAGCTCGACGACGCGGCGCGCGACCGGCTGGGCGAGGCGGGCTTCGATCCGGTGTACGGCGCGCGACCCCTGAAGCGCGCGATCCAGCAGCAGCTCGAAAATCCGCTCGCGCAGCGCATCCTGAAGGGCGAGTTCGGGCCGGGCGACAGCATCCGCGTCTCGGCTGCCGACGGCGCGCTCCTCTTCGCCAAGGAGCGTCGCGCCGCCGCTTAGGGCTGCTGCCGCTGCTATGATCCGGCTCGCCCGGGGGTGGCCCCCGGGCGGGCCGCGCCTTCCGCGGCCGCAGGAGCCCGGAGTCCGTCGATGCCGTTCTATGAATACAGTTGCAAGGCCTGTGGTGCGCACCATGAGGCCATGCAGAAGATGAGCGATCCGCCGCTCAAGAAGTGCCCGGCCTGCGGGCGCCTGCGGCTCGTGCGTCTCATCTCGGCGCCCGTGTTCCGCCTGAAGGGTGGCGGCTGGTACGAGACCGACTTCAAGTCGGACAAGGAGGGCAGGCGCAACCTGCACGGCGAGGACAAGTCGGACAGCGCCGCCCCGGTCGCGGACGCCAAGGCGGACGCGAAGTCGGATGCCAAGCCGGATGCCAAATCGGATGCCAAGGCCGATACCAAGGTCGAGGCCAAGGCCGACGGCAAGCCCGCGACCGCAGCGGCCAAGACCGAGCCGAGCGCCACGGCGAAGGGCAGCCGGGCGTCGGGCCAGCGGCGGGCCCCCGTGAGGCGCCCCAAGGCAGCACCGAAGGGCAGCCGTCGCTGAACGGCCAGCACCGGGGCAGCCCGCCTTGCCTCCGCTTGGCGCCGCCCCGTAACATTACCGGTTCCCCGCGCGCGGGTTTCCGGGATACGTCATGCGATCGCACTACTGTGGCCAGGTCAACGAGTCGCTCATCGGCCAGACCGTGACCGTGGCCGGCTGGGTCCACCGCCGCCGCGATCACGGCGGGGTCATCTTCGTCGACCTCAGGGACCGCGACGGCCTGCTGCAGATCGTGTTCGACCCGGACGCCGCTGCGGTCTTCGCTGAGGCCGAGCGGGTGCGGGGCGAGTACGTGCTGTCGGTGACCGGCCAGGTCCGGCAGCGCCCCGCCGGCACCGCGAACTCCCACCTCGCGTCGGGCCAGGTCGAGGTGCTCGCGCGCACGCTGGCGGTGCTGAATCGCTCCGAGGCGCTGCCGTTCCAGCTCGACGAGGACGTGCGCGAGGAAGTGCGCCTCAAGTACCGCTACCTCGACCTGCGGCGCGACGTGATGCAGAAACGCCTGCTGCTGCGGCACGAAATCACGAAGAGCGTGCGCCGCTACCTCGACGATCGCCGCTTCGTCGACATCGAGACGCCGATGCTGACCAAGGCGACGCCCGAGGGCGCGCGCGACTACCTGGTGCCCTCGCGCACGCACCCGGGCAAGTTCTTCGCGCTGCCGCAGTCGCCGCAGATCTTCAAGCAGCTGCTGATGATCAGCGGCTTCGACCGCTACTACCAGATCGTGCGCTGCTTCCGCGATGAGGATCTGCGCGCCGACCGCCAGCCGGACTTCACGCAGATCGACATCGAGACGTCGTTCCTGACGCAGGACCAGATCATGGTGCTGATGGAGGGCCTGGTGCGCGCGCTGTTCCGCGAGGTACTCGCGGTCGAGCTGCCGGACCCGTTCCCGCGCATGAGCTACGCGGAGGCGATCCGCCGCTACGGCTCCGACAAGCCGGACCTGCGGATCCCGCTCGAGCTGGTCGACGTCGCCGACCTCGTGCGCGACACGGAATTCAAGGTGTTCGCCGGCCCGGCCAACTCCGCGGAAGGGCGCGTCACGGCGCTCCGCGTGCCGCGCGGCGGCGAGCTGAGCCGCGGCCAGATCGACGAGTACACCGCACACGTCGCCCGCTTCGGTGCCAAGGGTCTCGCCTACGTCAAGGTCAACGACGTGGCCACCGGGCGCGCCGGGCTGCAGTCGCCGATTCTCAAGTTCCTGTCGGATGCCGCCATCGCGGGCATCCTCGAGCGCACCGGCGCCGCGAGCGGCGATCTCATCTTCTTCGGCGCCGACACGGCCAAGGTCGTCAGCGACAGCCTCGGCGCCCTGCGCCTGAAGCTCGGCACGGACCGTGGCCTCGTCGCCAGTGCCTGGCGGCCGCTGTGGGTGGTCGACTTCCCGATGTTCGAGCGCGATGAGGAGGCGAAGCGCTGGGTCGCGATGCATCATCCGTTCACCTCGCCCGTCGACGAGGACCCGGCAGCGCTCGCCGCGGCACCCGGGCTCGCGATCGCCAGGGCCTACGACTGCGTCCTGAACGGCTCTGAGGTCGGCGGCGGCTCGGTGCGCATCTACCGCGAGGACCTGCAGTCGGCGGTGTTCGGGCTGCTCGGCATCGAGCCGGAGGAGGCGCGTGCCAAGTTCGGCTTCCTGCTCGACGCGCTGCGCTACGGCGCGCCGCCGCATGGCGGCATCGCGTTCGGGCTCGACCGGCTCGTGATGCTGATGACCGGTGCCGACAGCATCCGCGAGGTAATCGCCTTCCCGAAGACGCAGACGGCGTTCTGCCCGCTCACCGAGGCGCCCACCGGCGTTTCCGAGCAGCAGTTGCGCGACCTGCACATACGGCTACGGCCGAGTGCCTGAGGCCGCTTCGGTCGTCGTCGCCCATGGCCTGTGGATGACGGGGGTCGAGGCGACGCTGTTCCGCCAGCGGCTCGCGCACGAGGGCTTCGCGGTCCAGCAGTTCCACTACCGGTCGGTCACGGCGCAGCTCGACGCGGTACTCGACGAGTTCCGTGCGGCGGTCGCAGCGATGCCGGCGCCGGTGCATCTCGTGGGCCACAGCCTCGGTGGTCTGCTGGTGCTCAGGCTGGTTGAGCGCTACCCCGACCTGCCGCTGGGTCGGGTCGTGCTGCTCGGCTCGCCGGTGAACGGCAGCAGCACCGCCCGCGCGGTCCTGCGCATGCCGGGCAGCTCGTTCGTGTTCGGCACGCTTGCCGAGACCGAGCTGACGCGGGCCGGGACGCGCCGCTGGCAACACCCGGCCGGCCTCGGCGTGATCGCAGGTTCGAATTCATTCGGCCTCGGCCGGTTCCTGAGCCATCTCGCGGAACCGAATGACGGCACGGTTGCGGTCGAGGAGACGCGGCTCGAGGGCGCGACCGCCGTGCTCGTGCTCAACGTCAGCCACACCGGCATGATGGTATCGCGCACCGTGGTACGCGAAACGGCGAGCTTCCTCGCCGACGGTCACTTCACCGTCCGAGAGACTTGAGCCGGTAGAGCGCGTCGAGCGCCTCGCGTGGCGTCAGTACGTCCGGATCGAGGGCCGCCACCTCGGCGGCGATCAGCGTCGCGAGCAGCGCATCCTGCCCGGCCGCAGCGACGGGCGCCGCGGCGGGCGCCGCAAAGCTGAGTTCCGCCTGTGGGCCTGGTGCCGCGAGCTGGTGTTCGCGCCGCTCGAGCGTCGCGAGGTACTGCCGCGCGGCCGCGATCACTTCGCGCGGCACGCCCGCGAGCCGCGCCACCTGCAGGCCATAGCTGCGGCTCGCGGGCCCCGGCTTCACCGCGTGCAGGAATACCAGCGCCTCGCCGTGCTCGGTCGCGTCGAGGTGTACGTTCGCGACGCCCGCCGCCTGCTCGGCGAGCGTCGTCAGTTCGAAGTAGTGGGTCGCAAATAGCGTGAAGGCCCGCACCTTGCGCGCCATGTGCTCGGCCGCCGCCCAGGCGAGCGACAGGCCGTCGAAGGTGCTGGTGCCGCGGCCGATCTCGTCCATCAGCACGAGGCTCGCGGCGCTCGCGTTGTTGAGGATATTGGCCGTCTCGGTCATCTCGACCATGAACGTGGAGCGCCCGCCGGCGAGATCGTCGGCCGCGCCGATGCGCGTGTAGATCCGGTCCGTCGGCCCGAGCACCGCGCGCTCGGCCGGCACGAAGCTGCCGATCCGGGCGAGGATCACGATCAGCGCGGTCTGGCGCATGTAGGTGGACTTGCCGCCCATGTTGGGTCCGGTGATGACGAGCATGCGGCGGCGCTCGTCGAACTCGAGGTCGTTCGGCACGAACGGACCGGTGACGACGCTCTCGACCACGGGGTGGCGGCCGGCGCTGATCCTGAGGCACGGTTCGTCGACGAGTTCTGGTTCGGTGAACCTGAGTTCGACGGCGCGCTCGGCGAGGTTCGCCAGTACGTCGATGAGCGCGAGTGCGCGGGCGCTCGCCTGCAGCCCGGGCAGTGCCTCGAGCAACGTGTCGAGGAGACCCTCGTAGAGCTCCTTCTCGCGCGCGAGCGAGCGGTCGCGCGCACCGAGCACCTTGTCTTCGAAATCCTTGAGCTCCGGCGTCAGGAAGCGTTCGGCATTCTTGACGGTCTGTCGCCGCACGTAGTCGGCCGGCACGTTTTCGGCGTCGCGCCGGTTGAGCTCGATGTAGAAGCCCGAAACGCGGTTGTAGGCGAGCTTCAGGCTCGCGAGCCCGGTGCGCGTCCGCTCGCGCGCCTCGAGCTCGAGGAGGTAGGCGTCGGTATCCGAGGCGATGCGCCGCAGCTCGTCGAGCGCGGCGTCGAAGCCGCCGGCGATCACGCCGCCGTCGCGCAGGAAATGCGGCGGCGCCTCGACCAGCGCCGCGGCCAGATGCGCCGCGAGCGCCGGGTGGCCGCCGAGCGCCGGAACGGCGGCAGCAAGCAGGGGCGAGTCGTGGCTTGCGACCAGCGCGCCGATCGCGGGAATGCCGGTGAGCGCGCTGCGCAGCTGCGTGAGGTCGCGCGGCCGGGCGCTCCGCAGTGCCACGCGCGCCAGGATCCGCTCGACGTCGCCGGTGCGCCCGAGTAGCTCCTGCAGCTCGCCGCGCCGTCCACCGTCGATGAGGCTGCGCACCGCCTGGTGGCGGCGCCGCAGTTCCGCCGCGTCGCGCAGCGGCCGGCCCAGCCAGCGGCGGAGCTCGCGGCCACCCATCCCGGTCGCGGTACGGTCGAGCACGCCGACCAGCGTGCAGTCCGGGCGCCCGGCGAGGCTGACTTCGAGCTCGAGGTTGCGGCGTGTCGCCGGGTCGAGCAGCACCGCTGCATCGCGCTCCTCGGTTGTGAGGCCGGCGAGGTGCGGCAGCGCCTGGCGCTGCGTTTCCTGGACGTACTGGAGCAGCGCGCCTGCCGCCGTGACCGCCAGGGGCTTGTCAGCGCAGCCGAATCCGGCGAGGTCACGCACGCCGAACTGCTGGCAGAGGAGCCGCGTCGCGACGCCAAGTTCGAAGTGCCACGGTGCGCGGCTGCGGGCGCGCGCGAGATGCGACACGGCGCTGCCCTCCGCGACGAGCAGCTCGGCCGGGCGCAGCCGCTCGAGTTCCGCCTCGAGCGCCGCCTGGTCCGCGACTTCCATGACCGTGAAGCGTCCGCTCGCGAGCTCGAGCCACGCGAGCCCGGCGCGCGGCGGGGCACTCGCGACCGCGGCGACCAGCGTGTCGCGGCGTTCCTCGAGCAGACCCGCCTCGGTGACGGTGCCCGGCGTCACGATGCGCACGATGCGCCGCTCGACCGGTCCCTTGCTCCGTCCCGGCTCGCCGATCTGCTCGCAGATGGCGATCGATTCGCCGAGGCGCACGAGCTTGGCGAGGTACGACTCGAGCGCCGCCACCGGCACGCCCGCCATCGGGATCGGCGCGCCGGCCGACTGGCCGCGCTGCGTCAGCGCGATGTCAAGGAGTGGCGCCGCGCGCCGCGCATCCTCGTAGAACAGCTCGTAGAAGTCGCCCATCCGATAGAACAGCAGGGTATCGGGGCATTCTGCCTTGAGCGCGAGGTACTGCTGCATCATCGGCGTGTGGCCCGAGCCGGTGCTGGCAGCGGCGGGTGGGCGAGGCGCGGTCATGTGCGGCGGCGGCGGTCGCTGGTCATCGGTGCATTATCCACGACGCTGCCGGTCGGGTGGACACCGCGACCGGGGTCGCGCTCGCGCCGCCGGCGCCGGCGCGCCGCCGACCCGCGGAATCGTGGAATACTGGCGGAGTTGCTCCATCCGCCGGCCGCCACCGGAAAGCGTTTCCCATGCTGCCGTCCGTCGCTGACGATCCGAGCCAGCCTGCTGCCACCCGCCCGCGGTACGCGTGGCTGCGGCTCCTGCGACTGCATCACTGGCTGAAGAACGTGCTGCTCGGCGTGCCGTTCCTGACCGCTCAGGCGTGGTCGCAGCCGGGTGCATGGCGCGAGCTGCTGCTCGGTGCCCTGTCGTTCTCGATGGTCGCCTCGGCGAGTTACATCGTGAATGACCTCGCCGACATCCGCTTCGACCGCGCGCATGCCTCGAAACGCCGCCGGCCGCTGGCGGCGGGCACGGTCGGGATACCGGCGGCATTGTCGGTCGCGATGCTGCTGGCCGCGGGAGGGCTCGGGCTGGCGTGGCTCGTCGGCCAGGAATTCCTGACGGTACTCTGTGGCTACGTCCTGCTGACGACGCTGTACACGCGCGTTCTGAAGCGCATTGCGCTCCTCGACGTGCTGGCGCTCAGCGGGCTCTGGACGTTGCGGCTGCTCGCCGGAGCCACCGCCATCCACGTCGAGCTGTCGGTGTGGCTGCTCAGCTTCGGCGCGTTCCTGTTCCTCTCTCTCTCGCTCGTCAAGCGCTGCGCCGAACTGCGTGCGACGACGTGCCCGCCCGGAACGCTCGTTCCTGGCCGCGGCTATGCGCCCGCGGATCTGCCGGTGCTCGAAGCTTTCGGCATCGCGACCGGGATCGTCTCGGTGCTCGTGCTGGCGCTGTTCGTCGACTCGAGCGCCGCGGAGCTGCGCTATCCGCATCATGCGCGGCTGTGGCTCACCTGCCCGCCGGTCTGGTTCTGGCTGGGACGCATCTGGCTCACGACCGCGCGCGGCGACATGCACGAGGACCCGGTCGTTTTCAGCCTGCGCGACCCCGCCAGCTGGGCGGCATTCGCGGTCGTCGCGGTGGTCTGGGCGGCGGCACTCTGGAGCGGATGATGGGGACGCCGACGCCGACGCCGGCGCGCGTCGCATCGCTCGTGGCGCTCGCGGCGCTGGTGGCCGGCACAGTGCTCGTGGCGTTCTACGACCACGCGCTCGCGCCGCGGCGTTATCCGTACTCCGCCGACAGCGCGTCCTACATCGAGATGGCCGAGTCGCTCCGCGCCGAGGGGCGTCCGCGAGTAACGCCGTGGGACCTCGAGCCGGGTGGCGCGGATGCCGTGCCGCAGAAGCTGTTCCCACCCGGCTTCCCGGTGCTGATTGCGGCGCTGACCCCGTTCACCGGGGACGTGCGCAGTGCAGCGGTTCTGCTGCCGCGCATCGCTGCGGCGCTGCTGCCGGTGCTGCTGGTCGTCCTGTGGCGTGGCAGTGCCGCGCCCGCCGCCCTCTTCGGTGTTGGCCTGTGGGTGCTGGCGTCGCCGGGCGTGCGCGGCTGGCAGTTCATCGCCTACTCGGATGTTCCAGCGCTCGCCCTCGCGGTGGTCGCGACCGGCGCGCTCGCCGGCCTGGTCGCGACACCCGCAGGACGCGCCGCACGCGGCACCTGGTTCGCGGCCGGCGTCGCGGCCGGTCTTTGCTACACGCTGAGAAACGCCGGCATCGCGGTGCTCGCCGCCGGCGCCGCGACACTTTGCTATGCGTGGCTGCGGCACGCCGTCCGCGTGCCGGCCATCCTCTGCTGGGGCGTCGGGGCCGGGCTGCCGCTGGCCGCCCTCGCGGGCTACAACCTCGCCACCTTCGGCCGGTTACAGCCGTACGCGATGCCGCCGTCGGAGCGGCGCTGGTCACTCAATCTCGCCGACTACGCAAACGCCCAGCTCGAGGATCTCGGGCTTCCCGAACTCGTCACGGCGAGCCAGCCGCGGTTCGCGGCCGTGCTGCTGCTCGCGGCGCTGGTCGCGCTGCTCGCCCGCGCCTGGTGGGTCAGCCGGGCCGATCTCGCCCGGCACCTGCGGCTGACCGTGCTCGGTCTGTACGCGTTGCTGGGTGGTGCGCTGCTCGTCGTGTCGCGCTCGCACTTCGAGTGGGGCAACCTGATCGACAGCCGCAATACGCTGCAGTACACGTTTGCGCTCGCGCTCGCGCTCGTGATTGCGGCGGACACGCTTGCCGGGCCGGTGGTGCGCCGCGTGCTCGTGATCGGTTTCACGGCTGCACTCGTGGCAGTCCTCGTGTCAGCTGCCGGGGAGGCGGCCAGGCTGAGCCGCCCGCCGGCTGAGCTGTGGCTGGCACTCAGCCGCAACCCTGCCGTGATTGCGGCCGCGCGCGACTCACCACCCGCGACGCTGCTGGCGTCGAATTACTCGGTGCTGTTTCGCATCGACGCGCGCCGGGCGGCGCGGCAGCTCGATGTCAGCGGCAGCGATGCGGATTTCGCCGGCTCGCTCGCACTGCTGCGGTCCGTCGCGGGGAGCCGGCCGGCGCGCTTCCTGCTGGTCTGCGACCCCGAGTGGACCAGCCGCTTCTCTGCGTGCCAGTCGCTGGTGCCTGGCTCGGGCCCGCGTTGTGTGCGCATCGCAAGCACGCCGGTCATCGTGGCGCGCTGCGATCCAGAGGCGGTGCCGGCAGGGGAGTGACGGCCACGGCGCCGGGGCGCCGTGGCCGCACGCGCTACTTCGTTGCCGTGCCGTCCAGCCAGTCGCCGACGCCACCATGCTTCGAGCAGGCACCGGAATGGCTCTTGGCGTGCGAGTACGTACCGTCCTTGCACTTGGCCGTCGCACCGGTCGGGTCGGTGTTCGACGCGGCCTTCGGTGCGGCAGCGGCTGGCTTCGCCGCGGCGGCGGGGGCCGCCGGCGTCGCGGTAGCGGCCGGTGCAGCCGGCTTCGCCGCGGCGGCGGGGGCAGCCGCGGGTGCGGCAGGCTTCGCAGGCGCCGCCGCCGGCGCGCTTGAGGACTTGCTGATGCCGCCGTGACCGGAGCAGGCGCCGCGACCGCCCGCGGACGAGGTGCCGTCGGTGCAGGTGACAGTCGTCGGCGTGTCAGCCGCGTAGACGGGCAGGGAACAGGCGGCAGCGAGCACGATGCCCGACAGCGCCAGGGTGAGCTTCGTCGTCATGAATGAGGACCCCCGTTGTGGATGTCGCGCGTGACCTGCAGTCGGCCGAGGCTCCCCGTCGCGCGCGTTCCGAGCGGGGATGCCGACACCGTACGCCATCCACCGGCGCATTCCCGTTAAGGCGCCTTCACCTCCGGTGTCCTTCGCAGCTGCGGTGCTTGGTGCGACGGAGGGCAATGTCTTGAAGTCACCGGGCGTCCTCGGCATACTGTATATATGTACAGAGACGCCCGAGGCGCCGTTGCAGTTCCGCCTGGAATTCCGGGCAGCCGAGCCGGTCACGAGGCGCTGCCGACGCCCGGGTTCCCGTGGCGGACAGTCACCTGACCGTGGAAGCCGCACGCCATTCCGACCCGGAGCTCGCGCGATTGGCGGCGCGCGTCGGCGAGCATTTGCTCGCTTCGGGCAGGCACGTCGCGACTGCCGAGTCCTGCACGGGCGGCTGGATCAGCAAGGCTCTTACTGACGTGCCCGGCAGCTCGCAATGGTTCGACACCGGGTTCATCACCTATGGCAACGACGCAAAGCGAGCGCTGCTCGGCGTGTCGGCGGAGGACCTTGCCGAGCATGGTGCGGTCAGCGAGTCCGTCGTGAAGGCCATGGCCCTCGGGGCCCTCGAGCGCAGCGGCGCCGACCTCGCCATTGCCGTGTCCGGGATCGCCGGGCCCGACGGCGGCACGGCCGGCAAGCCGGTCGGCAGCGTCTGGTTCGCGTGGGCGTGGCGCCGCGGCAAGTCCGTACACGTGCAATCGCGTCTCAAGCTGTTCAAGGGTGACCGCGAGGCCGTACGTCGCAAGTCGGTTGCGAACGCGCTGACCGGAGTCCTCGAACTGTGAGCGCCAGCGCGAGTGCCGGCAGTGACCGTGCCGAGCGGCGCCTGTTCTTCGCGTTGTGGCCCGACGACGCGGTCCGGGCAGCGATGCGTGCCGCGTTCGGCGCGGCGGTTTCCGCCGCCGGCGGGCGCGCCGTGCCAGACGGCAACCTGCACCTGACGCTGGAATTCCTCGGCGCGGTCGCCGCTCGGCGCTGCGACGCGCTCGAGACACTCGGTGCCGCGCTGTCGTTCGCGGCTGGGGTCGTCGAACTCGACCGACTCGACTACTGGCCACGCGCCAGGACGCTGGTTGCGGCACCGAGCGCACCGCCCGCGAGCCTGCTGGCCCTACAGGCGGCACTCCGCCAGGAGCTCGGCGGCCTCGGCTTCCGGGTGGACACGCGACCGTTCCGCCCACACGTGACGCTCGCGCGTGCGGTGGATGCGCGTCCCGCTCTCACGCCGCCGTGCGTCGCCTGGCCGCTGCGCGAGCTCGCGCTCGTCGAGTCGCTGACGGCCGCCGGCGGCTCGCGCTACACGCCGCTCGCGCGCTGGCGCCGGGGCGCTTAGGGCACGGAAAAACACCATGATTTGAAGCGATTTGCAGCTGCTCGCGCAGCGCACGTATGTGATAATTCAGTTCTGACTCTGGAGGTAATCCCGCGATGGAAGACAACCGCAAGAAGGCGCTCGCCGCCGCGCTCGGCCAGATCGAAAAGCAGTTTGGCAAGGGCTCCGTGATGCGCCTGGGCGATGCTTCGCAGGCAATGGATTTCGACGTGATCCCGACCGGATCGCTGGCGCTCGACATCGCGCTTGGCGTCGGCGGTCTGCCGCGCGGGCGGGTGGTGGAGATCTATGGACCGGAATCCTCCGGCAAGACGACGCTCACGCTCGAAGTGATCGCGCAGTGCCAGAAGATGGGCGGTACCGCGGCATTCGTCGACGCCGAACACGCGCTCGACCCGACCTACGCCGAAAAGCTGGGCGTGAAGGTCGATGACCTGCTGGTCTCCCAGCCTGATACCGGTGAACAGGCGCTCGAGATCACCGACATGCTGGTGCGCTCCGGTGCCGTCGACGTCGTCGTCGTTGACTCGGTCGCGGCGCTGACGCCGAAGGCCGAGATCGAGGGCGAGATGGGCGAGCTGCAGGTCGGCCTGCACGCGCGGCTGATGTCGCAGGCGCTCCGCAAGCTCACCGGCAACATCAAGCGCTCGAACACGATCGTGATCTTCATCAACCAGATCCGCATGAAGATCGGCGTGATGTTCGGCAATCCCGAGACGACGACCGGCGGCAACGCCCTCAAGTTCTACTCGTCCGTCCGCCTCGACATCCGCCGCACCGGCGCACTCAAGAACGGCGAGGAAGTCATCGGCAATTCGACGCGCGTGAAGGTCGTGAAGAACAAGGTCGCGCCGCCGTTCCGCGAGGCCGAGTTCGAGATCCTCTATGGCCACGGCATTTCCCGCGAGGGCGAGCTGGTCGACATGGCGGTGGCGCAGAACCTGATCGAGAAGTCGGGATCCTGGTACGCCTACAAGGGCGAGCGCATCGGCCAGGGCAAGGACAATGCGCGCAGCTACCTGATGCAGCACCGCGACGTGTTCGAGGAACTCAACACACAGCTCCGCGCCAAGCTCCTGACGCCGCGTCGCGGCCAGACCGGTACGCTGCCGGTCCCGGCTGCAGCCGCGGCCGAAGCAGCCGAGGCGGCCGAGGCGGCCGAGGACTGAGCGTCGCGCCGTGGCTGGCGGTGTCGGACGCGGTGGCAGCCCGCCGGGCCCTGGGCGACGTCGTTTCGGCGCCCGCCCCCCCCGGGTGCCGGAGGATCCCGCGAGCGTCACCGCGGCGCGCGGCCGGGCGATCGGCCTGCTTGCGCGCCGCGATCTCCCGCGGCGGGCGCTCAAGGGGCGGCTGACCGAGGCTGGCTTCGAGACCGAGGCTGCGGAGGCGGCGGTCGTCGAACTCGAGGACGAGCGCCTCGTCAGCGATGCGCGCTACGTCGAGGCAGCGGTCGCGAGCCGCATCGCGCGCGGCCAGGGACCGCTGCGCATCGCCCTCGAACTGCGGCGGCTTGGTGTCGCGGCAGAGCTCGTGGGGCCCGCCGTCGACATGCGCTCGCCGGAGTGGACCGACCGCGCGGTGAGCGCGCGGCAGCGCCGCTTCGGTGCGGGTACGCCGCGGGATGAGGCCACGACCGCCCGGCAGGCGCGCTTCCTGCTGGCGCGCGGATTCACCGGCGAGCAGGTACGCGCGGCCATCGGCCGCCGCGCCGCGGAGGTGCTCGGCGAGCTCGAGACCCCGGAATCCGCGGATGCCACCGGCGGGGACGACGACGGGACCCCATAGCGGAGTCCCGGGCCGGCGGATTTGGCCGTAGAATCAACGGTTCCCTAGGCCCTAGCCGGCGAACCCGGTCCACCCGACATGAACGACACCGCCCCCCGCTTCGTCGGCAGCACGGAGCTGCGGAGCCGCTTCCTCGAGTACTTCCGCCGGCATGGCCACGCGGTCATCGCCTCGAGCCCGCTCGTGCCCGGCAACGACCCGACGTTGCTGTTCACGAACGCCGGCATGGTGCAGTTCAAGGACGTGTTCCTCGGCAAGGACCGGCGACCCTATTCGCGTGCCGCGACCTCGCAGCGCTGCGTGCGCGCCGGCGGCAAGCACAACGACCTCGAGAACGTCGGCTATACGGCACGGCATCACACGTTCTTCGAGATGCTCGGCAACTTCAGCTTCGGCGACTACTTCAAGCGCGATGCAATCCGCTTTGCCTGGGAGTTCGTCACCGGCGAGCTCGGGCTGCCGAAGGACCGGCTGTGGGTCACGGTCTTCGAAAGCGATGACGAGGCCTTCGACCTGTGGATCAGCGAGGCCGGCGTGCCCGCCGAGCGCATCACGCGCCTCGGCGCGAGCTCGAACTTCTGGGCGATGGGCGACACCGGGCCCTGCGGCCCGTGCAGCGAGATCTTCTACGACCACGGCGCCGACATCCCTGGCGGGCCGCCGGGATCGCCGGACGAGGACGGCGACCGCTACGTCGAAATCTGGAACCTCGTGTTCATGCAGTACGAGCGGGCCGCCGATGGCACCCTGACGCCGCTGCCGAAGCCGAGCGTCGACACCGGCATGGGCCTCGAGCGCATCTCGGCGGTCATGCAGGGCGTGCACTCGAATTACGACATCGACCTGTTCCGCGACATCATCGCCGCCGCGGCGCGCGTCACCGGCGCGGACGACCTCCGTTCACCGAGCCTGCGGGTGATTGCCGACCACATCCGTGCCTGCAGCTTCCTCATCGTCGACGGCGTTCTGCCCTCGAACGAGGGCCGTGGCTACGTGCTCCGGCGCATCATCCGGCGCGCCATCCGGCACGGCTACAAGCTCGGCCAGACGCAGCCCTTCTTCCACAAGCTCGTGGGTGTGCTGGTCGCCCAGATGGGTGGCGCGTACCCGGAGCTCGCCGCGAAGGCAGAACACGTGGAGCGCGTCCTGGCGCAGGAGGAAACACGCTTTGCCGAGACGCTGGCGTCCGGGATGACGATGCTCGAGGCAACGATCGCCGGCCTCGGGGGCGCCGCTGGCGCGCGCGTGATTCCGGGTGAGACGGTATTCAAGCTCTACGACACCTACGGCTTCCCCGTCGACCTCACGGCCGACGTCGCCCGCGAGCGCGGGCTCGCCATCGACGAAGCCGGCTTCGAGACCGCGATGGCAGCGCAGCGCGACCGCGCGCGCGCCGCGAGCCGTTTCGGCGTCGACCTGCGCGAGACGGTGGAGCTCACCGAGCGCACGGAGTTCCACGGTTACGACAGGCTGAGCGAGGAGGCGACCGTCGTCGCGCTGCTCGACGAGACGGGCGCCGGGGTCGCCGCGCTCACCCAGGGACGGCGCGGGCGCGTTGTCATGGACCACACGCCGTTCTACGCCGAGAGTGGCGGCCAGGTCGGCGACACGGGAACGCTCGCTGGCGCCGCCGGCGACTTCGAGGTCGAGGACACGCAGAAGGTCCGCGATGCCGTCGCACATGCAGGCATCGTCACGCGTGGTCGAATCGCGGTCGGTGACCGGCTTAAGGCCGTCGTGGCTGCGGAGCGGCGCGCGGCGACGGCGCGCAACCATTCGGCAACGCACCTGCTGCATGCGGCGCTGCGCAAGGTGCTCGGCGAGCACGTGCAGCAGAAGGGCTCGCTGGTCGAGCCCGAGCGGCTGCGCTTCGACTTCTCCCACTTTGCGCAGGTCGCGCCCGAGGAACTTGCGCGCATCGAGGGGCTGGTGAACGCCGAGGTACTCGCGAACCGCGAGGCGACGACGCGCGTCATGAGCTACGACGCGGCCGTCGAGTCGGGTGCGGTGGCGCTGTTCGGTGAGAAATACGGCGATACGGTTCGGGTGCTCAGCTTCGGCGAATTCTCGACGGAACTGTGCGGCGGCACGCACGTGCGCCGCACCGGCGACATCGGGCTCATGAAGATCACGAGCGAAGGCGGCGTCGCCGCCGGCGTGCGGCGCATCGAGGCGGTGACCGGCACCGGCGCACTCGCCTACCTCAATGCCGGCGAGCACCTGCTCGGCGAAGTCGGCAGGCTCGTGCGCGGCGGGCGTGACGAGGCGGTGGCGAAGGTGGCGGCGCTCGTAGAGCGTGCGCGCCGGCTGGAGCGGGAGGTCGAGCAGCTTAAGGGTCGCCTCGCCAGCGGCAAGGGCGTCGATCTTGCCGCCGGCGCGACCGACGTCGGCGGCGCTAAACTGGTGGCGACTCGGCTCGACGGCCTCGATGCCAAGGCATTGCGCAACGCAGTCGACCAGCTGAAGCAGAAGCTCGGACGCGCGGTGATCGTGCTCGGCTCGGCGGATGCGGATGGCAAGGTGACGCTCGTCGCCGGTGTGACCGCTGATCTCGTCGACAAGGTGAAGGCCGGCGAGCTCGTCGCGGCCGCGGCCGCGAAGGTCGGCGGCAAAGGCGGCGGTCGCGCGGACTTCGCGCAGGCCGGCGGCTCGGACGCGGCGGGCCTCGACGCGGCGTTCGCGCTCGTACAGGAGCTCGTCGCTGCGAAGCTTGGTTGATCAGGAGAATCTGCAGGATGTCAATCAGGGGTTGAGTACGTAGTACGCTTAACCAAATTTCACGCGACGAGCGTGGGTGCTGCCGTAGATTCCCGATGTTCGTTGACCCAGCCTGCACAGGGAGAGAGCCATGCTGATCCTTACGCGTCGCGTCGGAGAGACCGTCGTCATCGGTGAGGACATCACGGTTACCGTGCTCGGCGTCAAGGGCAATCAGGTGCGGCTCGGCGTCAACGCGCCGCGCGAGGTCACGGTGCACCGCGAGGAGATCTTCGAGCGCATCAAGCGCGAGGAGTCCGGCGAGGCGGCAGCGGACGAGGAACCGTCCGAGCACACGCGCGAGAAGCTCGCCCTCGCCCGCTCCTGAGGGCGTCGCAGGCGGACCGGTTACGCCGCTTTTGACCTCGCTTCCCCCGGCCCAGTATCATCCGGCACGCCCGCCAGACGGGCGCGCCGGAGAGATGGCCGAGTGGTCGAAGGCGCACCCCTGCTAAGGGTGTATGGGCCAAAAGCCCATCGAGGGTTCGAATCCCTCTCTCTCCGCCATTATTTTCCTTCTGAATCCGCTACTTAGGCCACCGCGTCCGAGCGCCGGTGCCAAATCGAGTGCCAAATTACGGCGCGGGAACTGCTCCCTCGTTGGCGAACCTGGGTGGCGGGCGATCGGCGGCGACTGCACGTCGGCTTCGGGAGGCGCAGATCGCGTGACGCCGCCGTTTCTCGGGGCTGAGACCAGCGCCGCGCGAATCAAGTCCAGGTCTGATTCCATCGAGCCTTCGGTCCAGGCGGCATAGGCGCGCAGCATCGTCGCAATGCTGTGCCCGCGCTGCTTCGCTACCCACAGAGCGCTATGACCGGTCATCAGGTTCCAGCTCACGGAGGAATGTCGCGCGCAATACGGCCTTCGATAGCGGATGCCGGGCAGCCGGAGGAGGGTGCGGCGCCATCTCGAATGGGCGTATTGAAGATTTCGGATCGGCTCGCCGTTCTCCTTGAAGAACAGAAAGTCATGCTCGATCTTGCCACCGCTGATGAGGGCTTCGCGCAGCGCCACTTGCCGGTGCAACACCTGCAGCGCTCGGGGATTCAGATGCACTCGGCGGTCCTGGCCTGTCTTGGTGCAATCTCGGGTAACACCGCCGGCACACGCCTTCGTGATCGAGATGGTGCCGTGTACCGGATCAAAATCTGATACGCGAAGCGCAACTTGCTCCGAGGGTCGCAGTCCCGTGAAGAACCGGAACTCGTCGTAGTTGCCTTGCGCCTGGCCCCAATCCCTGTGGATCGCGGCGATCAGCGCCTCGGCATCATGGATACTGAAGGGATCGATACAGGTGCGGTCTTTCCTCCTGATCCGCGCCCCTTTCAAGGCGAAGGCCGGGTTGTGGCGATCCGGGTAGTCATGAAACCCGTACTTGAATGCGCGACGCAGCACGCTGATGGCGTTGTTGTAGGTCTTCTTCTTCCAGCCGGGTTGATCCGCGATGCGCGCAAGCATCGAATAGCGAACGGCGAGAAGCGGTGTGTGGCCGAGCTTCGGTCGCCAGAAATGATCCAGCACGCGCCGATAGGTCGCCAATGTGATCGGTGCGAGGTCGTTCTTGGCCCTGCGAGATTCGCAGTGATCTAGGAACGCATCGAAAACGTCGTCGCACGTGCGCGATTGACCTGAATCGGGGACGCTGGCCAAGTCCCGAAAGTGGGGGACTCGTCAACGAACGAGAAGGTGCCGGAGTCGATCCGTACTTTAATCCCCGCGAGCTGTTCGCGGGCACGCCGCAGATTGGCATCCGTAGGCGTTCGGCGGACGGAGGGTCGGTAGCGCCGACCTTCAAACATGAAATCAAAGCGAATCCGACGTGTGCCGATGGGTGCGACGCCGCCGGATTGAGATCGCCTGCCCATGGATCTGCTCCGTCGCGATTGAAACGGGCCAGTCTAATGTCGCGTGCCCCAATTGCCGCAGCGAACTTGGCCGAGCCCGGCTGGGGTTATCGCCTGCCGCAATGACATGAGGAAGCAAACTGAAGCGGGTTGGGAGTGCCTTCGGCCTCGGTTGCTGTTCGTTACGGTAATTCCGGCGTGGTGTCGGCTCTGGACTTCAGCGGCTCTCCCGATCAGTCGTCGTTACCTTCTCCGTCAGCCTCCAAGCGCTCACGAAGCGTTGAAATGACCTCGCGCGTCGTTTCGATATCCACAACCCGAAGGCCATCGGCCAGCCGATTGATCCAGGGCGTCTGGACGTTCATGGCCGCGCTATAGGTTTCCCGTCCCTTGTCCGTCAGGACAACCAGTTGCGCGCGCCGATGGTGCGGATTCGGTTCGAAGGCGACGAGACCCTCGGCAGCCAGATCATTCACGATCCGCTGCAGGTTCTGGCGATTCCCACCCATGTCCCGCGCCAGCCAGGAGACAGGTTGTGCGCGCTCCGTGGCGACGATGGTACCCAACACCTGCCAGCGGGCGCTCGTCAGGCCGAGGTTTGCGACCAGGCGATCCCCCGCGTTGAGCATGCGGTTGTTGAGCCTGAAGAGCTCGAGGACGACGTTCGTCAGGGCGCGTCCTGCGGGGGTCTGCTTGCTTTTACTCATGACATTGATGCTGCCTTATTGACACTACGATGTCAAATAAGTAGCATATGACCACATAGCACCGAACCGTCATCATGCAACCGACGTCTAAGGAGCCAACTCATGCTGTCTCTCCGCCCGCTGGACCCCGCCTTTCCGATAGAAAAGCAGCTGCAAGCCACTGCCGCCCCCGTGGTTCTCGTCAACCTGTTTACGGTCGCTGGAAGCGACATCCCGACGCTGATCGCGGCCTGGGAGAAGGATGCCAACTGGATGAAGCGGCAGTCCGGGTACATCTCGACCCAACTGCACCGTGCCATCGGCGGCAGTTCCATGTTCATGAACTACGCCGTTTGGGAGTCGGTTGCGCATTTCAGGGCTGCCTTCACGAACCCTGAGTTTGCCAATGCGCTGGGCGCCTACCCCTCGAGTGTGATCGCGCAGCCGCACCTGTTCGGCAAGGTTGCGGTACCCAACCTCTGTTCAGCGTAAGACAGTCCGGGAGTGTGATCATGCCGAAGCGCATCCATCTCATCGCGGGGATCCTGTCCCCGCTTCTCATCGCCACCTTCTTCACATCGACGGTACTGGTCGAGCTGCTGGGTTCGCATGTCGCCGTCGCTCAGCTCAAGGCGCTGATCGTCACGCCAGGATTGTGGGTTCTTCTTCCCTGCCTGGCTGGGACCGGGGGCAGTGGCATGTTCATCGGGAAGTCGCGCAAGGGCCGGCTCGTCGAAGGGAAGAGAAGGCGAATGCCGTTTATTGCCGCCAACGGTCTGCTCGTGTTGGTGCCGTGCGCAATCTTCCTCAACGAATGGGCATCCGCCGGAGCTTTCGATTCGCGCTTCTACGTCGTCCAGGCGCTGGAGTTGCTCGCGGGAGCGACGAATGTGACGCTCCTTGCGCTGAATGTCCGTGATGGACTGCGGCTGGCGGGGCGGTTGCGAGTTCCCGTCCCGTCCGAAGTGCGGCATTCCTGAGCCATCCATGCCCGGTAATGGCCCAGGATGAATGCCAGTCGTCCGTTCGGATGCCGTACTTGGTATGCCCGGGCGCGGAATTGCCAGTGACAGCTCCAGCGACAGCTATGGGGATTCCGGGGGATCGCCGGGGACAGGATTTTCTTCTGAATCCGTAACTTGCTGATCCGACACGGGGTCTGAATATCGAATGACCTCGACTACGGTCTCAGCGACATTGTTGCGGAGCACTTCGACGCCGGAATCCGGCCGGGTGAACAGGTCGCGAAGGACATGATCGCTGTGCGGGTGGGCCCTGACTTCCGGATGGCGGTCGTGGCGACGCCAGGCTACTTCGAGGGGAAGCGGTTGCCGCGGACACCCGAGGATCTGCAAAGCCACAGCTGCATCAATTTGAGGCTGCCGACCCGCTGTGGTCTCTACGCCTGGGAGTTTGAGAAAGGGACGCGTGAGATCAACGTGCATGTCGAGGGGCAGCTGGTCTTCAATACGCTTTGGGCGCGGATGCGCGCCACGAGGGCCGGGCTGGGGATTGGGTTTCTGCCCGAGGATATGGTGCAGGAGGACATCGCGGCTGGCCGGCTCGTGCGCGTCCTCACGGATTGGTGTGCGCCGTTTCCCGGCTACCATCTCTACTACCCGAGCCGGCGGCACGCGACACCAGCGTTCTCACTGCTGGTTGAGGCAATGCGTTACCGCGGGGCATCCGGACGATACAAAACGTAGGGGCTTGGCAATAAGTACCGACATAACGGATCGACACGCCGGGCGCCCGCCTCAGACCCGTTCAGGTTGCCTCCCACACCGGCTGCTGGCTCGGACCCAGTCGATGTCGACCCCATCGACATGCTGATGGCCTTATGTCGATAATTATGATATTTTTCGACATATGGGTTTCGATCCTGCCCGTCCGTACAACGACCTGCCCGACTTGCCGCCGGGCGTCGACCTGGAGACCAGGCCGGTGCTCAAGGCCTGCGTCAGGGCAAGGGCGGCGCTGGCAGCGCTGCGCCAGGCCACTGCGCTGATTCCCAATCCGAGCGTCCTGATCAACACGATTCCCTTGCTCGAGGCGCAGGCGAGCTCCGAGATCGAGAATATCGTCACGACGAGCGATGCCCTGTTTCGACACGCGCGGATGGATTCACTGCCCACGGATCCGGCGACCAAGGAGGCCCTGCGTTACCTGACGGCGCTCAAGGCTGGATTCGATTCGCTCAGCAAGCGGCCGCTGACATCGCGCACCGCGGAAGACGTCTGCAGCATCATCAAGCACACGCGCATGGCCGTGCGAAAGGTGCCCGGCACGCGGCTCGCCAATGACGCAACCGGTGAGGTCATCTACACGCCTCCCGAAGTTGAATCACGGCTGCGGGCCAAGCTCGGAAACTGGGAGCGCTTCGTGCACGATGAGGCCGATCTCGACCCCGTCATTCGCATGGCGGTCGCCCACTACCAGTTCGAGGCCATCCATCCGTTCACCGATGGCAACGGCCGAACGGGCCGCATCCTGAATCTCCTGATGCTCGTCGAGCAGGGGCTGCTCGATCAGCCGGTCCTCTACCTGTCACGGTACATCATCAAGAATAGGGCGGCCTACTACGACGGACTCCTTGCGGTGACGACCACCGGCCGATGGGAGCCCTGGCTCCTCTACATGCTGCAGGCGGTCGAAGAGACGGCCGAGTGGACCCTGATGAAGATTGCGGCGGTCAGATCCCTGGTCGAGGCCACCGCGGAACACGCGCGTAAGGCCGCCCCCAAGCAGTACAGCCGCGAACTGATTGACCTCATCTTTGTCCAACCGTACTGCCGCATCGAGAACCTCGTCGAGTCCGGAATCGCCAAGCGGCAGACGGCGTCGGTCTACCTGCACAGGCTCGCGGAGGTGGGCATCCTGCGTGAAGAGCAAGTCGGGCTGAACAAGCTGTTCCTGAACACGAGATTCCTGAAACTGCTCACCCGGGAACCCAACAGCTATCCCCGATTCAGTTGACGCAAAGAGCTCTTGCGACCGGGCAATCTATTGCCAAATCTACTGCCAAATCCGGGGGGTTGAGGGGATTGCAGGGGACAATAGTTACAGAGAAATCAGTAAGTTATTTATTTCGCAAGCGCCTCCGCCATTCGAATCCCTCTCTCTCCGCCATTTTTCACGGGCCGCCGGCTGAGTGGCGGGTACATCGGGCATGCCGTCCGGCTCCGCTCCTGAGGACGAGATCCCGCTCGGCGGCGGGCGTACGACGCGCGGCGTCTGCCGCGTCGGCGATACGGTCCGCCGTCCGCGCTCGGCACGCTCGGCCTTCGTCAGGCGACTGCTCGAGCACCTCGCCGCGCGCCGCTTTGCGGGCGCTCCCCGTTTCCTCGGAACCGATGCCGCCGGCCGCGACGTGCTGTCGTTCGTGCCAGGCGTGGTGCCCGCGGATCTCGGCGCGTTCAGTCAGCCGCAGCTGGCGGCCGCCGCACGGCTGCTGCGCGCACTCCACGAGGCCACGCTCGACTGCGACCTGACGGATGGCCACGAAGTCGTTTGTCACGGCGACGCGAGTCCCTGCAACTGCGTGCTGGTGGACGGGCTTCCCGCTGCGTTCATCGACTTTGACGCCGCACACCCGGGCGCACGGGCCGACGATCTCGGCTACGCCGCATGGCACTGGCTCGACATCGGCAATGACGAGATCGCGGTCGGCGACCAGCGTCACCGGCTTGCCGCTTTTTTCGCCGACTACGGTGCGGCGGGCGAGATCGAGCCGGTCACCGCCGTGCTCGCCGCGCAGGCTCGGGCCAGCGGGCGCACCGGTTCATCCGCGGCCCATCAGGAATGGGTCGCGGGCTGTCGGGCCTGGACTCTGCGGCACTCTCGCCGGCTGCTCCTGCCGTCGCGTGCGCCCTGACCGAAAGGTCAGGGCGGCGCGAGCGTCTCGAGCCAGCTGACCACCGTTGCGGCGAGCCCGATGCGGTGGTCCTGGAAGCTGTGGTCGCTCTCCACGGTCACGGCGGTCACCTTGCCGCCCGCGCGTGCCACGGCATCGGCGAGCCGGCGGTTCTCCGCGCCACCTGCCTCCGACGCGCCTACGACGAGCAGCGGCCGGCGCACGAGGCCGGCGGCCCACGAGAGGTAGTTCCACTCGGTGCGATGCGCCACGATCTCCTCGGCAACGCTGAGCGAGGTCGCACCGTTGAGGGAGTTGCCAAGATCGTCGAATTCCCTGGCGGCCAGCGCCGCGCGCTCGGCCCCGGCTACCCGGCTGAGTGCATCGCCGGTCGCTCCGACGTTCCAGGCATCCAGCAGTACCACCCCGAGCAGGCCCGCATCCGCGCGGGCGTGCGCCGCCGCCGCGAAGCCGCCCATGCTGTGACCGCCGAGCACGATGCGCCGCGTATCGATTTCGAACCTGGCGGCGATCTCCGGCCGGCGCACGAACTCGAGCGCGGCATCGGCATCCTCGAGCACGTGCCGGATCGAGAACGCGCCGGGGCTGCCCCACGAGCCGCGGTAATGCAGCGTCAGTACGTTCCAGCCAGCGCGACGGATCGCCTGGGCGAGATCCAGGTTCTGCTCATTACCGGGAAAACCATGCAGCAGGACCATCGTCGGGTGCGGCCCGGCACCGCCCGCAAGGTAGAACAGGGCGTTCATCCCGGACCCATGACTGGGTACGAGCACCTGCGCCGAGCGCGGCGGATGGTCGGCGTCGCGCACCGGGTCGCTGACCACCGCAGCCGGGACCCGCTGCGCGAGGTCATCCGCCGCGGCGCACGCGAGCGACATCAGGCTGAGCACGAGTGCCAGGCAGAACTTCATCGCGTACTCCGTGCCGGCAATGGTGCGCCGTGCCGCAGGATCATAGCGTGCGATGCCTCGCCTGGCTCGGCTCCGGCCCGATCTCTCGGGCGGTGCAGGTGGTCGAGGGAGCGGCTTTGGGCGGCGGCGCCGGGTCCGTCAGCGCGGGGTGGAGCGGCCGCGCCCCAGGGTCACAGCGCCGTGTAGCCGTTCGGGCTGCCGAGCCCGCTCGGGGCATCGAATCCAGGGCCTGCATTGCAGAGGAAGAACGTATTCGCGGCTGGATTCCCGCAGGACGGTCGCGCGCTGTTGCCGTCGGAACCGGGCGTGACGTCGTTGAACGCCGCGCGGCCGTTCGCGTACTGGCTGTAGAGATTGCCGACCGGATCCGTGACGGCGACCCCACGAATGCCAAAGCCAACGGCGTAGATGCCGGCGACGAGCGGCGCGGCGACGCTCGTACCGCCGAACACCATCCACCCGGACGGATTCGCGGCCGGGTCACAGGACGGCGCGCCGGGACGTGACTTGCTCGGCGCGCAGATGCTGGCAGGCCCGTACACGGCGACCCCGGTGGCCGGGTCGGCGACGGCCGCGAGGTCCGCGACCACTCGTCTTTCACAGGCGGTCGCGACCGGCAGCGCGCTGCGCTGTCCCGCGGGCGCCGCATAGAGGCTGCTGCAGCCACTGACCGTGGCTTCGCTGCCGGAGGTTCGCCACACCGTCTCGTTCCAGCCGCGCGCGCTGCTGCTCGGCGTCAGAGTCGTTCCGCCGACCGCAATGACGTGGGTGTAGGAGGCCGGGAATTCGACTGCCCCGCCGGCATAGGCCGTGTCGCCCGCGCTCGCGGTGATCGCGACGCCCGGGTGATCGTAGTAGGCCGCGAATGCGGTGGTCGAGCGCTCGGCTCCGCCGTAGCTGTTGCTGATCGCATTCGCGAAGGCAGCCGCAGTATTCACTGCGGCTCCGAGATCGGAGTCCGCCGCCGAGTTGGCCTCGACGAGGATGATCGTGCAGCGCGGGCACATGGCGCTCGCCATTTCGATGTCGAGTGCCGCCTCCTGCGACCAGCCAGTGGTGTCCGGCGCCGGCAGGCTCGTGCTGCTGCCGACCTGGTTCAGCTTGGAGAAGCACGGCACCGCTCCGGCGGGGCCGCCGGCGACGACGTCGCTGTTCGGGCAGGCGGCGAGGGGCGGCAGTCCGAACTTGGCCCGGTAGGCTGCAAGGTCGCTCGCGGCCTTCGGGTAGTCGTAGGCATCGACGACGGCGATCACCGGAATCAGTCCGCCGACGAAGGCCGGCTTCGGCGGCATGCCATAGGCGCTCGCGAGCTGCGACGGGCTGTAGCCGGCGACCGGCCCGGTCGGCCCGGACAGTCGCGGCCTGCCGTCGGCATCGACGACCACGTGCGCGTGGCAGCGCATGACGGCCTCCTGCTCGGGAGCGCTGCAGACCGCGTGATGCCTGACCGGCCCCTCGGGTACCCAGCGGCCGTGCTCGGCGCGCGCCGGGGCGGTCGTGAGCGTCGCCACGAAGAGCGTGGAGGCAAGGATGACACTGCTGCTGGTCGGGTGGCTCATGCGGGGC
>Ga0181519_10000472_pt1 | contig 37237 bp, 30 predicted proteins | sample PEATcosm2014_Bin_26_FD_121102 | JGI IMG/M metagenome (GOLD analysis project Ga0181519, IMG submission 121102) | Peatland microbial communities from MTU Mesocosm Facility, Houghton, MI, USA - PEATcosm2014_Bin02_10_metaG | ecosystem: Environmental > Terrestrial > Soil > Wetlands > Peat | place...
CGGCGCAGGAAGGACGGAATGACCTTGCGAAGCTCGGTGAGCATCATCGCGGCGTACGCGCGGGCCTCGGGCAGCGGATGCGCGCGCATCCGGAGCAGCAGCTGCTCGTAGCCCTGCCCCGTCCCGTAGATGCCGACGTTGGAGAGCGACGCGGCGGGCAGGATCCCCCGCACAGCGTCGAGTGCCTTGGCCCTGACCGCCTGGCGGTGGACGAAGTCGCTGTCCTCGTCGGACTTGGGGTACCGAGTGTGCAGCCACGACTGGACGGCGCCGAGCAGGGCGCCGTAGGTGTCGAACATGCGGTCCATGTCACCCACGTACCGGGCTCCCAGCGGCGAGTCGAGGACGTTGGGCGGGCGGTAGTAGCGGTAGTGGCCCGAGGGGAGTCGCTGGTCGTACGCGAGGTAGCGCGTCGACTGCTCGAGGTAGCTCATCAGCCGGCCCCACTCGAGGATCTTGGTCAGCAGGTTGCTGGACTGCTCGCAGGCGAGGTGCACGCCGCCGAGCTGGGCGACCGAGTCGTCGCCGTACTCGAAGAAGACCCGCTCGTAGAGCTCCTCGGCGCGTCGGAGTCCGACGGTCGCGTCGAAGGTCACGTCGCCCGTCAGGTCCAGGTCCCCCACGAACTCGTCGAGGAACAGCCGGCGGAGGGACTTGGGGCTCCGCGAGTACCGAGCGAAGAGGGCTCCCTTCACGACCTCGGGGAGGTTGACGAGGGCGAACACGGGCTGGTCCAGGTTCGTGAAGTACCGGCGCAGGATGCCCGATTCCTCCTCCGTGAACTGCTCCGAGACGTAGGGATGCATGGAAACTCGACCTTAGATGCCGGCCTGCGCCGGATCGGTGAATGTCGGTGCCAGGTGCGCCACCACGCTCCGGACGAGCAGCCGGACCGCCTCGTCGGCGCTCGCCGAGACTCCGGGATCGTCGGTCAGGCGGGCCACCTGCTCGCAGAGGTCCGCCACTTGCCGCACGATGCGCACAAAGTCCCCCGGTGCCACCTCGCCGGCGTCCCGGGCCACGATGGCCAGGGCGTCGCTCAGGGAGGCTCCGCGGGCCCAGGCGCTGATCGAGGCGGCCGCTTGGGGCTCGGGGTACTTCGTGTGGGGCACGAGGTGGATCTCCTCGATGCCCGACAGTCGAGCCGAGAGGAGGGAGAGCGCGCCGAGCCGGTCGTCGAGCACGGCCCGGCGCTGCTGTCCCAGGCGGTCCTTCACGGGGGCCCGGCGCCCCTTGGAGGCGGGTGCGTGGCCCTGGGCCGCCCTGCGAGCCCGCCTCGGCTCGAAGACGAAGGCCGAGAGCACGCCGGCGATGAGTGAGGGCTCGAGCCCCTCCAAGAGGCCGTCGGCGATGGTCTCGGCGACGAGGAGGTCGGCCTCGTGGTACACGCCGCGGAGGATCCGTCCGGGTTCGGTGAGCTCCCAGCCCTTGACGTACCCGAACTCCTCGAGGACCGCGAGGCGCCGGGCGAGTGTCTCGGTGATGGGACGGCGCGCCGGGCTCGCGCGGCGGTCCGCCTCGAACTGGGCGTAGCTGCGCGCGAGCACCTCGAGGGCGGTCGGCCTGTCGAACCGCCCGACGAGGTTCGCCGTGAGGTTGTACGTGGGCCGGAACGAGCTGTGGAGGTCCGGCGGGGGCGCCAGGGCCACCCTGGACATGTCCGAGAATGGGGTCTCCGGACTGAAGACGACGACCGAGTGCCCCTCGTCATCCAGGCCGCGCCGCCCGGCACGGCCCGTCAGCTGCATGTACTCCCCCGAGGTGAGCGTCGCGCGCCCCGACCCGCCGTACTTGCTGAACCGCTCGATCACGACGGTCCGGGCTGGCATGTTGATTCCGAGCGAGAGGGTCTCGGTGGCGAACACAGCGCCCAGGAGCCCCTCCGTGAAGCACTGCTCGACTGCCGCCTTCATGGAGGGCACCATGCCCGCATGGTGCGCGGCCACACCGGACTCGAGCGCCTCGAGCCACTCATGCCACCCGAGCGCCTCGAGGTCCTCATCCCCCAGGTCCGCGGTCTTCTCCTCCGCGATTGCACGGATGCGCCGCCGTGCGGAACGGTCGATCAGGCGGAGGCCCTCGCGGACGCACTGGCGGACGGCGTCCTCGCAGGCAGCCCTGGAGAAGATGAAGTAGATGCAGGGCAGGAGGCCAGTGCGCTCGAGCAGGTCGATGACCTCGGTGCGGCGCGGCCCCCGGATCGGCGACGGCGCGGCCGACCTGCGCTGCTGCCACTGCGGACCGGGTCTCGATCGGCGCGACGATCGCAGCAGCGCGTCGATCCGCCTGCCTTCCGGGCTGATGCTGCGTCCGTCGAGCAGGTCGACGAGCACGCTCGAGGGATCGCCGCGGCGGACGATCGCGACGTGGTGGTGCAGGTCGATCGGCCGGTTCCGCTCCACGATCACCTGGAGGCCGCCGCGCACGGAGCGAAGCCACTCCCCCAGCACGCTCGCATTCGCGACGGTCGCCGAGAGGCAGATGAACGTGACATCGGGCGGGGTGAGGATAAGGACCTCCTCCCAGACGCCGCCGCGATAGGGATCCTGCAGGAAGTGGACCTCGTCGAGGATGACGACGCCCAGGCCCTCCAGCTGGTGCGACTCCGTGAGGAGCATGTTGCGGAGCACCTCGGTCGTCATCACGACGATCGGGGCCGAGGGACGGATCGAGGCGTCGCCGGTGAGGAGGCCGACCTCAGCTTCGCCGTGCTCCGCGCACAGCTCGGCGAACTTCTGGTTCGAGAGGGCCTTCAGGGGCGTGGTGTAGTACGCCTTGCGCTCCTGGGCGCGGGCCCTGCGCACGCCGTAGGAGGCGACCAGCGTCTTTCCCGATCCGGTCGGGGCGCTCACGAGTACTGAGTCCCCGGCGTCGAGCGCGTCGATGGCGTCGACTTGGAAGTCGTCGAGCTCGAAACCGAGCTCGTCGATGAAGTCGTCGCGCATCGAGGCGATGGTCACCTGCCGGCGATCCTGCCGATGGCGATGGCGGCGAAGTAGAAGAACACGAGCGGCACCATCATCACGAGCATGGAGATCGGGTCTCCGCTCGGGGTGAAGACGGCTGCGACTACGGCGATCGCGATGACCGCCCATCGCCACCACCCGAGGAGCTGCCTCGAGGTGACCACGCGGGCGAACTCGAGTGCTACGAGGAGCACGGGGAACTCGAAGGTGACGCCGAACAGCACCATCACGAGGATGATCAGGCTCAGGTACTGATTGGGGTTGTAGATCGTGATGAGTGAGGGGCCGCCGATGTCCTTCAGGAAGATGAGCGCGTGTTCGAAGCTGAAATACGCGAGGGCGGCTCCGGCGAGGAAGAGCACGATCGACGAGACGATGAAGGGGATCGCGTAGCGCTTCTCGGTCGGCTTCAGGCCCGGCGTGATGAAGCGCCAGAGCTCCCACAGGACGACCGGGGACGCGAGGACGAGCCCGGAGAACCCCGCGATCTTGAAGCGCAGTGCGAGGCCATCGAGCGGGGCGGTCACATACAGGTCGCAGTGGTTCGGGTACGCGAGGCAGTAGGGCCGCTTGAGCAGGTTGAGAATCTGGGGATACAGGAACCATCCGACGAGTGCCATGACGCTGATCGCGAGGACCGCGACGATCACGCGCTGACGCAGCTCGACCAGGTGCCCGGCGAGGGTCATCGACTCCGGGGAGGGCTTCGGCTCGCGCCGAAGCATGCGGAGGCGCACGCCTAGTTGAGGGATGGGTCGCCCCAGGCGAGGGGCGGCCTCTCGGGGTCCCGGGCGCGAGGCGCGTCGTCAGGCGGCCGGTAGCCCCCGCCGTCGGTGCCCACCGGCTCGTCTGGAGCAGTTGAAGGCGCCGAGCCCTCGTCCGCCAACGCGGCCCTTGCGTCGGCCTCGTCGGCAGTCGCGCGGTCGGCTAGCTGGTTGAGCAGCGAGATGGGCGACCGGGCATAGCGGGCGATGTCCGAGGACCGGGGCAGGTCGGGCACGGTTTCGCGCAGCTCGGACTCGACGCGCTCCTGGAGGGTGCGCAGCGTCTTCCACGCAGCGCCCGCCTGCTTGGCGAACTGGGGCAACTTGTCTGGCCCCAGCACGATCAGGCCGATGACCACGATGATGAGGATCTTGAGCGGGCTCAGGTCGAGCACCGCGTCAGTCTACGAGCGGCCGGGGAGCCTGGATGTTCAGATGGTCCCGAACTGCGACAGCGGCCAGATCTTGAGGATCACCTTGCCGATGATGTCGGATCCCGGGAGGGTCCCCCAGTAGCGCGAGTCACACGAGTTGTTGTGGTTGTCGCCGAGCATGAAGTAGTGGTCCGGCGCGATCCGCTGGGGAACGATCTGGGTGCCGAGCGGGTTCCAGTGCGACCAGGTCTGATGGAGCGGTCGGTGGTTGATGAAGATCGTGTTCCCGCGCGAGGAGATCCATTGACCCGGGAGGCCCACGATCCGCTTCACCAGGTCCGACACCGGCGGACCGCAGTGCTCGTCGGGTGGCGCCTTGAAGACGACGACGTCGCCGGTCTGCGGCGAGCTGAACGTGTAGGCGAGCTTGAAGACCAGGATCCTGTCGCCGATCATGAGCGTCGGTTCCATGGACCCGGACGGAATGAAGAAGGTCTGCAGGACGAAGGTGCGGACCCCGACGGCGAGGAGCGCGGCGACGGCGATGACCGCGATCCACTCGATGAGCCAGCGCCACGGCGACCGCGAGTGCGGAGCCTCCGCTGTGGATTCGGTAGCAGCCGCCTCGGGGGAATGCTCGTCCAGCCCAGCCTCCGCCACGACGAGAGGCTACCGGAACAGCGGTTTGCGTCCCCGGCGAGCCCCTTAGATGGGACCGAACTGCGAGAGCGGCCAGATCTTGAAGACTGCCTCACCGATGATTGAGGACCTCGGAATCGTCCCCCAGTACCGCGAGTCGCACGAGTTCGGCTGGTTGTCGCCGATCATGAAGTAGTGGTTCGCCGGGATCGTCTGGGGGGTGATCGGCTGCACGTCGAGCGGCTGGTAGTGGGCCCACGGCTGCGCCAGCGGCTTGTGGTCGATGAAGATCACGTTCCGCACGGAGGAGATCGTCTCGCCGGGCAGGCCGACGATCCGCTTCACGAGGTCGGGGACGTATGCGTCGCCGCAGTCGACCGCCTCGCTCGCGGGTGCCTTGAACACGACCACGTCTCCGCGCTCGGGGCTGCTGAAGAGATAGGCGAGCTTGAAGACGAGGATCCTGTCGCCGATGTGGAGCGTCGGCTCCATCGACCCTGTCGGGATGAAGTACGTCTGCAGCACGAACGCCCTGACCCCGAAGGCGAGCAGGAGCGCCGCGGCGATGATCGTGACCCACTCGAGCAGCCACACGAGCGGCGGGATCCCTCTCCGTTGGATGTGGGCCTCCTCAGACTGCTCGGGAAGGGAAGGCTCTGTCCCGCCCACCATGAGGTCGTCGGTCACGTGAGATGCCCGCGGCCAAGCGGCCGTGTCGACCGGTCGTGGTCACCGAGCAGGCAACCATCGGTCACAGCGCGTCGATGAGGCGCTCCACGCGCTCATCGTGGCTCTTGAACGGGTCCTTCAGGAGGACCGTCCGCTGCGCCTGGTCGTTCAGCTTCAGGTGGACCCAGTCGACCGTGTAGTCGCGACGCCGCTCCTTGGCGCGCTTCACGAACGCGCCACGGAGCCGAGCGCGCGTGGTCTGCGGCGGAACCGTCGTCGCCTCCGAGATCGTCTCGTCGGTCGTGGTCCGCTCCACGAGCCCCCGGCGCTGCATCTTGTAGAAGAGCCCCCTCGTGCGGTCGATGTCGTGATAGCGCAGGTCTACGAGGGACACCATCGGATGCGAGAGCGGGATGTCGTGCCTTTCGCGGACGTCCTCGATGAGCCGGTACTTCATGACCCAGTCGATCTCGCGGTCGAGCGACATGGGGTCGCGCTCGATGCCCGTGACGCAGTGCTGCCACATCTCGAGCGCCTGCTTCAGGTCGGGGGGCAGCCCGCGGCGCTCCGAGAACCGGATGGCCCGCTCCAGGTACTCGCTCTGGATCTCGAGTGCGCTGATCTCGCGGCCATTGGCCAGTCGCACCTTGCGCCGGCACGTCGGGTCCTGGGAGATCTCGCGGATCGCGCGGATCGGGTTCTCCAAGGTGAGGTCGCGCAGCACCGTCGAGCTGTCCTCGACCATCGCGAGCATCAGGCTCGTCGCCCCGACCTTCAAGTACGTCGCGTACTCGGACATGTTCGAGTCGCCGACGATGACGTGGAGCCGGCGGTAGCGCTCGGCGTCTGCGTGCGGCTCGTCACGCGTGTTGATGATCGGACGGCTCCGGGTCGTGGCCGAGGAGACGGACTCCCAGATGTGTTCGGCTCGCTGGCTGATGCAGTAGGCGGGGCCCTTGGCGGTGTGCAGGACCTTGCCGGCACCCGAGTAGATCTGGCGGCTGATGAGGAACGGGATGAGAACCTCGTTGAGCCGGGTCCGCTCGTCGTCGCGCACGGAGAGGTAGTTCTCGTGGCAGCCGTAGGAGTTGCCGGCGGAGTCCGTGTTGTTCTTGAAGAGGAAGACCTCGCCCTTGATCCCGTCCTCGTGGAGCCGGGCCTGGGCGCCCTGGACCAGCCCGGACAGAATCCACTCCCCCGCCTTGTCCTGCGCGACGAGGTCCTCGAGCTGGTCGCACTCGGCTGTCGCGTACTCGGGATGGCTGCCCACGTCGAGGTACAGCCTCGACCCGTTCTCCAGGAAGACGTTGCTCGAGCGTCCCCAGTGAACGACGCGGCGGAACAGGTGCCGGGCGACCTCGTCCGGGCTTAGACGGCGTTGGCCCCGATAGGCGAAGGTGACGCCGAACTCGCTCTCGAGGCCGAAGATGCGGTGCTCCACGGTTCTGACCGTAGTTGGAGCGGCGGGCGGAGTGGCTCAGCCCTGCAGCAGCGGGGTCACCTCGGCGTCGTCCAGGCGCCGGAACGTGCGCCGGTGGCCGATGTCCGAGAGCACCGCGACCTCGAGGTCGCCCGCGACGAGCGCCCGGTCAGGACCGGCCAGCGCGAGAACCGAGTGACGCAGCGCTTCGCCGATGGACCAGTCCTGACGGGCCTCCTGGGAGAACCGCGCCCGGATCGCTTCTGCGTCGCCGCCGAGCACCGCAAAGCCCGACTCGTCGGTGATGGTGCCCTCGTAGGCGACGCGGAACAGCTGTGGTCCACGGCCGGGACCGCCGAGCTCCGCAACCAGAATCTCGACCTCGAGCGGCTTCATCTCATGGGTGAAGGTATTCCCGAGGTACTGCGCATACAGGTTGGCCAGGGAGCGGGCATCGACGTCCTCCCGGCTGAACGCGTACCCCTTCGTGTCCGCATGGCGCACCCCTGCGACCCGGAGCTGGTCGTACTCGTTGAACTTGCCGACGCCGGCGAATGCGATCCGGTCGTAGATCTCAGCGATCTTGTGGAGCGTCGATGACGGGTTCTCCGCGACGAGGAGGATGCCGGCGTCGTAGATGGTCGCGACGAGGGCCCGACCGCGCGCGATGCCCTTCTGGGCGTACTCGGCCCTGTCCTTCATTACCTGCTCGGGCGCCACGTAGTACGGCATTGTCATCGCAGCGTGCCCTCCGCATTTCCGTTGGACGCCCTGCGGCGCTCGATGATCGCACCGAAGCGCTCCGCGACATCCTCGTCGTCGAGCTGGACGTAGCCGTCGGCTGTCACGGTGGCGACAACAGGGTAGATGCCACGTACCGAGTCCGGCCCGCCCGTCGCGCTGTCAGCATCCGCGGCCTCGTAGAGCGAGAGGATCGCGAGTTCGATCGCCTCGTCGCGCGGCATCGCGTCGCGGTAGCCGAGGCGGATCGTCGTGCGCGCGTAGGTCCCCCCGGAGCCAGTGGTCTGGAAGTCCGCCTCCTCGTACTGACCACCTGCGGCGTCGTAGTCAAAGATGCGGCCGGTCTGCCTGGTCAGGTCGTAGCCGCAGAACAGCGGGACGACGACGAAGCCCTGCATGGCCATGCCGAGGTTTGTTCGGACCATCTGCGCGAGCTGGTTGGCCTTGCCCTCGAGGGACAGGGCGACCCCTTCGACCTTCTCGTAATGTTCGAGCTGGACCTGGAAGAGCCGGACCATCTCGGTCGCAATCGCAGCGGAACCGGAGATCGCGACTGCCGAGTACCGGTCCGCGGGGAAGACCTTGTCCATCGATCGGTGGGCGATGACATTGCCCGCCGTCGCGCGGCGGTCCCCTGCCATGATGACCCCGTCGGCGTACCGAAGGGAGACGACGGTGGTGGCGTGGGCGAGGTTGAGATCCGCCTCGGGCATAGTTGGGAAGCCGGACCCGGTCCGCTGCACGAGCGCGGAGAAGTCAGGTCCCGGGTCGACCCGGGGATCGAACATGGGAAGCCCCACTACTGGCCGCCCTTTTGAACGTAGTTGCGGACGAACTCCTCCGCGTTGTCCTCGAGCACCTCGTCGATCTCGTCGAGCAGATCGTCCAGGTCCGCCTTCAGCCGGTCGCCACGCTCGGTCGGTGCCGCGGCGGCATCCTCCACGGTCTCAGTCGACCGCTCCTTGGTGGTCTTCTTCTTCTGCTCCTGCTCTGGCATAACTCCCGCTTTCCGTCTAAGACCCAAGCTCATCGAGGAGCTCGGAGGCGGACTCACACCGTGTCAGCAATGCCTCGGTGTGAAGTGCCGTGCCCCTAAGGGGATCCATCATAGGGACGCGCCGGAGCGGATCGTCGCCGAGGTCGAAGACCAGTGAATCCCAGTTCGCGGTGACGATCTCTGCGGGGAAACGCTTGAGGCAGGTCCCGCGGAAGAATGCGCGGGTGTCCCTGGGCGGATCCGAGACTGCGGCCGACGTCGACGCCTCGTCGACGAGGACCTCGAGCCCCGCACGCTGGGCAAGGGAGCGCTCCGGCCGAAGGTCGTGGTACTGGAGGTCGAGCGCCCGCAACTTTGGATCGTTCGCGTCCAGCCCGTGACGGGCCTGGAACCCCTCGACGAGACGCCGCTTCGCGATCCAGTCGACGGTCGTCGCGAGCGAGGACGGGTCCGTGCGCAGGCCCTCGATGGCGCTGAGCCAGCGCGACAGGATCGCCTCGGCCTCGGCATCCCCGCCGACGCACGCAGCTCCGCCCTGGTCGACGTAGCGGTGTGCCAGTTCGTAGAGCGACGCCTGCACGTCGAGGGCGCTGCTCTGGCGCCCGCTGGCAGTCTCGAACTTGGCGGACAGATCGAGGTCCACTGAGAGCTCGTGGATCGTGCGCACAGGGTCGGCAGGGAGCTCGGGGAACGCGTCGACGCCCAGGTCCTCGAGCGCGCCGAGGAGCAGCGCGGTCGTCCCCACCTTGAGGAACGTGGCGACCTGTGAGAGGTTCGCGTCACCGACGATGATGTGCAGTCGTCGGTACCGGCGCGCATCGCCATGAGGCTCGTCCCTCGTGTTCACGATCGGCCGCTTGAGCGTGGTCTCGAGGCCGATCACCTCCTCGATGAACTCAGCTCGCTGGGAGACCTGGAAACTGATGCCGCTCGAGCGGAAGGCACTCGTCTCGCCTCCCACCTTGCCTGCACCGCAGTAGACGATCCTCGTGACGAGGTGGGGAACCATCGCCCGGACGACGTCGGCGAAGGGAACCGTGCGGTCCACGAGGAAGTTCTCATGGCAGCCGTACGAGTTGCCCTTGCCGTCGGAGTTGTTCTTGTAGACGACGATCTCTGAGGAACCGGGGATGCGCTCGCGCGCGGCGCGCATCGACTCGCGCAGCACGTGCTCACCGGCGACGTCGAATCGGACCGCCTCGGTCGGCGTGCGGCACTCGGGCGACGAGTATTCGGGATGCGCATGGTCGACGTAGAAGCGCGCCCCGTTCGTGAGGACTGTGTTGGCGAGGTGGGTCTCCACCATGGGTGCCATACCCGAGAGCATTGCCATGCCCCGGGCGTCGAGGCCAGGACTCTCGTCCTCGAAGTCCCACGCGGTGCGCTGCGACACGGCCGCCGCGTAGGAGTTCACGAGGACGCTAGACGCGCTGATGGGATCCGGGTCCGTGCCCGTCGCGTGGACGCCGTACTCCGTCTCGATCCCGATGACCTTCGCGACGCTCATCGCACTAGAGGTATTGCCCCGTGCCCACGTGCTCGATCGACCGGCCGCCGACGGGATCGGCGTCCTCCTGGGCGATCAGGGTCCTCACGTAGACGATGCGCTCGCCCTTCTTCCCCGAGATGCGAGCCCAGTCGTCGGGGTTCGTCGTGTTGGGAAGGTCCTCGTTCTCCTTGTACTCCTGGCGGATCGAGGCGAACAGGTCGTCGACCCGCACGCCGCGCCCGCTCTTGGCGATCTCCCGCTTGACTGCGAGCTTCTTCGCCCGTCGCACGATGTTCTCGATCATCGCCCCTGAGGCGAAGTCCTTGAAGTACAGGATCTCCTTGTCACCGTTCTGGTAGGTGACCTCGAGGAACCGGTTGGACTCGTCGTCGCGGTACATCTCGCCGACCGTCTCTTCGATCATGGCCTGGCAGGCCTTGGAGGGGTCGCCGCCGCCGAGGTCGCGGACCGTGTCCACGTCGAGGGGAATCTCGGCGGTCAGGTAGCGCGAGAAGATCTGCGCGGCGGCTGTCGCGTCCGGCCGCTCGATCTTGATCTTCACATCGAGGCGTCCGGGCCGCAGGATGGCCGGATCTATCAGGTCCTCGCGGTTGGTCGCGCCGATGACGATCACGTCGCGGAGGGTTTCGACCCCGTCGATCTCAGCCAGCAGCTGCGGGACGATCGTCGACTCCATGTCCGAGCTGATCCCCGTCCCACGGGTGCGAAACAGCGAATCCATCTCGTCGAAGAAGACGATGACCGGCACCCCCTCCTCGGCCTTCTCGCGGGCGCGTTCGAAGACGAGGCGGATCTGGCGCTCTGTCTCCCCGACGTACTTGTTGAGGAGCTCGGGACCCTTGATGTTGAGGAAGTAGCTTCGAACATTCGCGTTCCCCGTGAGCGCCGCCACCTTCTTTGCGAGCGAATTCGCGACCGCCTTGGCGATGAGTGTCTTGCCGCAGCCCGGGGGGCCGTACAAGAGGATTCCCTTGGGCGCGGGCAGCAGGTACTCCGCGAAGAGCTCGCGGTGCAGGTACGGGAGCTCGACGGCGTCTGTGATGGCCTCGATCTGCACGTCCAGCCCACCGACGTCCTCGTAGCTGACGTCGGGGACCTCCTCGAGGACCAGCTCCTCGACCTGCTGGCGGGGCAGCTTCTCGACGAGGAGCCCTGACCGAAGGTCCATGAGGACGGCATCGCCCGCGCGCATCTTGATGCCCCGGAGGGAATCGGCGATCTCGGCGACACGCTCCTCGTCCCCGCGCCCGTAGATGAGGGCGCGCCGGCCGTCGTCCAGGACTTCCTTCATGGTGACGACCTCGCCGCTGCGCTCGGGCTCGCGTGCCTCGATGACGTTCAGCGATTCGTTGAGCACGACCTCGTCGCCCCGCTGCAGCTGTCCGGGGTCGAGGTTCGGGTGGAGCGCCACGCGCATCTTGCGACCAGAGGCGAAGACGTCGACGGAGCCGTCCGGATTGAGGCCGAGGTACGTGCCGTACGCCGCCGGAGGCTGCGTGAGCTTCTCCACCTCCTCGCGCAGCAGCGCGAGCTGCTCCTTGGCCTGCTGCAGCGTGTAGGTGAGCTTCTCGTTCTGCGACACCGCCTGCTGCAGCTGTCCTCGTGTCTCGAGGAGCCGCTCCTCGAGGGCTTCTATGCGAGACGGCTGCTCCTCGAGCCGCCGCTGGATCGCGTTCATCTCCTCGAAGGTCGCAGCGAGCCGGGCGGCCTCATCCTGCTCGCCGCCACCAGTTGTCCCGTCGTGGCCAAGGGAATCCATGCCGCCTCCTGGTCTCCATGCCACCCTACCGGGGACCCCCACGAGCCGCTGATCGCTGGGTACGCCCCCGGCGCAAGTACAATCGGTTCCACCTAAATGGTGCAACATCGGCGAAGGGCGCGACATGAAGGTGTGGATCGATCAGGACCTGTGCACCGGGGACGGTCTCTGCGAGGAGATCTGCCCGGACGTCTTCACCCTGCTTGACGACGGTCTCGCCTACGTGAAGGACGGAGCAGCGGTCCAGAACGATCCAGGTGGGGCAGCCGGAATGGTGACGGTCACCACCGAGCTCGAGGACGCGGTCGTGGAGGCCTCAGAGGAGTGCCCCGGCGAGTGCATCTTCATTGAACGGGACTGAAGCCCTCCGCTGCGGCCTCGACGGTCAGGCGCCTCGCGGTCGTGAGGAAGCCGGTGTGCGCAACCATCCGATGGTCCGGACGCACTGAGCGCTTCTCGATGTGCCAGGTGCGCCGAAGCAGCTCGGAGCTCTCGGCGAGGCCCCACGGTCCTGCCGTCATCGCCTCTCTGAGCTGTGCCGTCTGATTGATCGTCGGCAAGTACGCGAGCAGGATCCCGCCCGGGCGGAGTGCCTCGGCCGCCTGGGGCAGCACGGCCCAGGGCTCGGGCATGTCCAGCACGATCCGATCCAGCGCCCGCTCGTCGATCCCCTCGGTGACGTCGCGGATCTCGATGCGGTAGTCGACGTCCTCGCCCAGCAGGCCGACGACGTTCTCGCGGGCCCTGAGCGCGAACTCCTCGCGAAGCTCGTAGCCAATCACAGTTGCGCCAGCGCGCAACAGGGTCATCGACAGCGCACCGGAGCCCACACCGGCCTCGAGGACCGTCATGCCTGGTCCGATGTCAGCGGCGAGCAGGATGGCCCCGAGATCCTTCGGGTAGATCACCTGCGCTCCACGCGGCATCTTGAGGACCACGTCGGCCAGCGTCGGCCTGAGGACGAGGAAGTGGCGACCGTTGTTTGCGGCCACAATCGACCCCTCGTCGTGGCCGATGATCTGGTCGTGCTCGACGATTCCCGCGTGGGTGTGGAACTCGGCGCTCGTCCGCAGTTTGACCAGGTAGTGGCGGTCTTTCGCGTCGACGAGCAGCACCCGCTCCCCCGCACGTAGCGGGGCGATCGGCTCAACCACTCAGCGTTCCGGCTTCCGGACCGCGATGGTGAGCTGCTGACCCTCTTTCACCTTGATGCGCTCGAAGCGCTCGTCGTCGCGGAGTGCGTCGCGCATGAGGTAGGCGGAGAGGGCAATGACCAGCCACGGCCACGTGCTTGGAGCCATCCCCCGTCGCATGCTCTTGGAGATGATCCTGCTCAACCGCGGCTCGAGAGCCATCCACGCCCACGAACTCGCCATGGTCCGCTGAAGCCGCGGATTGAAGACACGGGACTCAAACGCCACGTCGGATCAGATCCTTCGGATCTCGACGAATGATGCCCGGCGACGCCCTCGGCGACGCCCGAGCAGGAACGCGAAGGTCAGCGCGAGGACCGACAGTGCCCCCGCAACCCCGATCGTTGGCGCCGCGTATTGGCGCATCGTCCGCTCTCCCTCTCCGAAGAGCTCCTGGAGGGACGCTTCGACCTGCGCGCGCTCGATGTGCTGCGGTGCGGTCATCGCGCCTCCTTCTGTGGGACTGGGCGACGGCGGCGTGCCGGGCCGGTCACGATTCGCAGGACCGTGAGGACGATGACGCACGCCGCCACGATCACGACGACCAGATACGGAATCCACGAGAGGTTCCCGTGGAATGCATACGTCTCGCCCTGCAGGAGCCGGAGCAGCGAGATGAGCAGCATTAGGGCACCGGCGCCGACGAAGAAGGAGCCCAGCGTCCCGAACACGACATATCGTCCGAGTATCCGAAGCGGGTCGACAGTCTCCTGGATCAGGTAGTCGCGGACGAGCCGCGTCGTGTCCTGCGTGGTGGCACGCAGACGCGCCGGAATCAATCGTGTCACCCTCGACCACTTCGAAGCCATCGAACCTCCCTGCGGGGAGCCTAGTTTCGCTCACGGTAGAGGTAGGTCGACGTTGCCCGGGCCACGAGCCGACCCTCCGCGTCGGTGACCGACGCCTCCACGAACGCCGTGCGCGCGCCACCCGCGACAACAACGGCGTCGCACGTGAGGACGGTACCGCTCGCGACGGGCGCGAGGAAGCTGATCTTGAGTTCGGCGTTGGCGACCGAGACTCGCCGATCCTGGGCGAACGTCACAGCCGCGGCGCCCATCGACGAGTCTGCGAAGGCAGCGAGGAAGCCACCCTGGACCACTCCTGCGGGGTTCTCGAATCGCTCGTCAGCGAGCATCTGCCAGATGGAGCGGCCCGGAACGCGCTTGTCGATGCAGCGCATGCCCAAGGTGAGGTCGCAATTGGGCGGGACCTGCAGTCGTCGACTCGCCACGGTCCGACACTATTGGACAAAGCGCATCGGCCTCTTCGTCGTGCCGGTCCGCGCGCTCGGTGGAGCCCGGAGGTCCGCAATGGCGGTCGCGCCCCATCCGCTTCGGCACCCCGTACGATGGCGCGGTGGCGAGGCAGCCAGCGGAGGCGACGACGTGAGTGATGCCAGGAAGTTCGTGGAGACCGACGCGCGGGACCTGGCGGTGCGTGCGAGCGCCTTGCGCGATGAGCTGTTCGGGCGGATTGTCACCTACTCTCCGAAGGTCTTCATACCGCTGACCGAGTTGTGCCGCGATCGCTGCGGGTACTGCACGTTCGCCAAGGCGCCCGCACACCTCGACGCGCCCTTCCTTTCGATCGACGAGGTCCTGGCCATCGCGAGCAAGGGGGCAGCGGCGGGGTGCACCGAGGCGTTGTTCACGCTGGGCGAGCGACCGGAGCTGCGCTACCCGAGCGCGAAGGCCTGGCTCGAGGAGCGCGGGCACGACTCGACCGTCTCGTACCTCGCTGACGCATGCGCAGCCGTGCTCGCCGAGACAGGTCTCCTCCCCCACGCGAACGCCGGAGCGCTGCACACGGAGGAACTGGCGGCGCTCCGTCACGTATCGGCCAGCCAGGGCATGATGATCGAGACGCTTCGAGGCGATCTCGAGGCGCACCGGATCGCACCAGACAAGACGCCGGAGCGCCGGCTCGCGACGCTCGAGAGTGCGGGGCGGTTGCAGATCCCGTTCACAACAGGGCTCCTGGTCGGTATCGGCGAGGACCGCGCGGATCGGATCGAAGCACTCGAGGCGATCGCGGCCAGCCACCGTCGGCACGGCCACATCCAAGAGGTGATCATCCAGAACTTCCTGCCGAAGGACCGCACTGCGATGGCCGAGTGGCCGGCCGCCCCCCTCGAGGAGCTGGTGTGGACGATCGCCGCCGCGCGGCTGATTCTCCCTCACGATGTCCATGTCCAAGCCCCACCGAATCTCGTGGATGATCCGCTCTCGATTCTGAACGCGGGCGCGGACGACCTCGGCGGCATCTCGCCCGTGACGGTCGACCACGTCAATCCTGAGCGTGCTTGGCCGCAGGTCGAGACGCTCGCATCGGTCATCGCGGCCCGGGACTTCGCGCTCACGCCGAGGCTGACGGTGTATCCCGAGTTCGGTGCAGATCCGGTCCGCTGGCTCGATGCGCCGCTGCGGACCCCCGTCCTCCAACTTCGCGATGCCACCGGATACGGCCGCGGGGACACGTGGGTCTCCGGTGGCGCGGAGCGCCCGCCGGTTCGCATGGGTTCTCTGAACCCATCGACGTCCGGGAGGGTCCCTGAGGTGCTTGCCGGGATGCGCATGGGTCAGGAGGCGGGCGAGGAGGAGCTCATCGCTCTCTTCGAGGCGCGTGGGGACGCGGTCGACGCGATCTGCGACGCGGCCGACGCCCTCCGGGCCGAGCGGGTCGGAGAGGACGTCACATTCGTCGTGAACCGCAACATCAACTACACGAACGTCTGCACCTTCAAGTGCAGGTTCTGCGCGTTCTCCAAGGGACCGCTGTCCCTGAACCTGCGGGGCGATCCGTACCTCCTCGATCTCGAGGAGGTCTCGCGCAGGGTTGCCGAGGCCGAGACGGAAGGCGCAACCGAGGTCTGCCTGCAGGGAGGGATCCACCCCTCCTTCGACGGCGACTACTACCTCGACGTGCTGCGGGCTGTCCGTGAGGGCTCGCCGCGCATCCATATCCACGCGTTCAGCGCCCTCGAGGTCTTTGAGGGAGCCCGGCGCTCGGGGATGTCGCTCGCGCAGTACCTCGAGGCACTGAAGGCCGCCGGGCTCAAGACGCTGCCTGGGACCGCGGCCGAGATCCTCGACGACGAGATCCGAAAGGTCCTGTGCCCGGACAAGATCAATACGGAGCAGTGGCTCGAGGTACATGAGACCGCCCACTCGGTCGGGCTTCGCTCCAATGTCACGATCATGTTCGGCGCCGTCGAGACGCCACGGTCGTGGGCGAGGCACCTGCTCGCCACCCGGGACCTCCAGCGCCGCTCCGGGGGCTTCACCGAATTCGTGCCACTGCCCTTCGTGCACATGGCGACACCGATCTACTTAAAGGGCAATGCGAGGCGCGGTCCGACCTTCCGCGAGGTCCTCCTCATGCATGCGGTCGGCAGGCTCGCCTACGACGGCCTGATCGACAACATCCAGGTGTCCTGGGTGAAGCTCGGCGCCGAGGGGTCCCGCCAGGTGCTTCGATCGGGCGCGAACGACGTCGGTGGGACGCTGATGGACGAGAACATCTCGCGTGCCGCTGGCGCGGAGCACGGACAGCGCATGGGTCGCGAGGAGCTCGAGGCCATCGTGGCCCCGCTCGGCCGGCCACTGCGGCAGCGCACCACCCTCTACGCCCTCGCGGGATGAGCGACGACCTCGCTTTTCGCAGGGCGGTCGATGAGCTTGTCGGCGGCGCGGACCTGACACGGCAGCAGCGTGACCTCGCCGTGTCGATGTTCGAGACCGTGGTCGGGCTGGCCCGGAGCGACTCGGAGATCCTTGACCTGAAGCTCGCCGACACGGCGCTGAAGGAGATGGCCGAGGCGTTCGAGGTCTTCCGTCCGTGGCGCGACGCCCGGAAGGTCACGATGTTCGGATCCGCACGCACGGCTCCAGACGACCCGATCTACGTGCTCGCCCGGGATCTCGCCCGCCACTTGGCTGAGGACGGCTGGATGATCGTGACCGGCGCGGGCCCGGGGATCATGGCCGCAGGCACCGAGGGCGCGGGCAGGGACCGTTCGTTCGGCGTGAACATCCGTCTCCCGCACGAGCAGGGCGCGAACGCGTTCATCGCCCAGGATCCGAAGCTCGTCGAGATGCGGTACTTCTTCACGCGCAAGCTGATGCTCATCAAGGAGTCCCACGCGTACGTGGTGCTCCCTGGGGGCTTCGGCACCCTCGACGAGGCCTTCGAGCTGCTGACCCTTCTCCAGACGGGAAAGGCGGAACCGGCGCCGGTTGTCCTGGTCGAGACCCCCGGGGAGGGGTTCTGGCACGCATGGATGAAGTTCGTTGAGGGAGAGGTCGTCCCGCGCGGGTATGTGTCGGCGACCGACCTCGCGTTCTTTCGCATCGTCTCGAGCGTCGACGAGGCCGCCGCGGAGATCAGCAACTACTACCGGAACTATCACTCTGCCCGCTGGGTCGGGGACCTGCTGATCCTGCGGCTCCAGCGGCTGCCCGACGAGGCGTCGCTCAAGCGGCTCACCGAGGAGTTCGCCGACGTGATCGTGGCAGGACGCATCAAGGCCACCGATCCTCTGCCCCCTGAGCGATCTACGGGCGCGTTCCTCGACCTCGCGAGGGTCTCCCTGCGTTTCGACAAGCAGCACTATGCGCGCCTTCGCGCGCTGATCGACGAGCTCAACACCTTCTAGCGATTGCCCCCCACTACGGTGCGTGTGTGGATGCAATCGCGACGAGCGGGCTCACGAAGTCGTTTGGCGGGGTGCGCGCGCTCGACGGTCTCGACCTTGTCGTCTCGACGGGCGAGATTCACGGCTTCCTCGGCCCGAACGGCGCCGGAAAGACGACGACGATCCGCGTCCTCCTCGGCATGGTCCGCGGAGACGACGGGTCGGCACAGGTGTTCGGTGCAGATCCATGGAAGGACGCCCTCGACCTGCATCGCAGGATGGCCTTCGTGCCGGGCGAGGTCGATCTCTGGGGACAGCTCACCGGCGAGGAGACGCTGGACTTCCTCGGACGCCTGCGGGGCGGTGTCGACGAGGGGAACCAGCGTGGGCTTGTCGAGCGCTTCGAGCTGGACCTCGCCCGCCAGGTCTCGACCTACTCAAAGGGCAACAGGCAGAAGGTTGCGCTGGTCGCCGCCCTTGCCAGCGGCGCGGAGCTGTTCCTTTTCGATGAGCCGACGGACGGGCTCGATCCGCTCATGGTTGAAGTCTTCCGAGAGGAGGTGCGTCGCTTGCGCGAGTCTGGCCGCACCGTGCTCCTCTCGAGCCATGTCCTCTCCGAGGTCGAGGAGGTCTGCGACAGGGTGACGATCATCAGGGCGGGCCGCACGGTCGAATCCGGCACGCTCGACGCCCTGCGCCACCTCTCGAGGATGGAGGTCACCGCGCGGACCCTCCACGCGGTCGGCAGCCTCGCCGGGCTCGCAGGGGTGCACGCGGTGAAGCAAGACGGGTTGTCGCTGTCCTGTGAAGTCGATGCGGATGCCCTGGACGACCTCCTCGGCCGGTTGCACGCCGCAGGAGTTGCCACTCTCGAGTGCCACCCACCATCGCTCGAGTCGATCTTCCTCAGCCACTACACGCCGGGGGGTCCTGCATCGCGATGACCGCCGCGACGGGAACCGGCACCCTGACGCGGTTCTCGTTGCGCCTCGGCCGTTTCCGAATCGGGACCTGGGTACTCGCACTCGCCCTCATGACCTGGGCCATCGGCCTGAGCCTGAACCGTCTGTACCCGACCGCAGCTTCGCGCGAGCAGTTGGCGAAGCTGGCCGACTCTCCGGCACTGCGGGCGATCCTCGGACCGCTCCTGGCACCGACCTCGACGGGCGGGCTCATCGCCTGGCGCGAGGGTGCGGTCCTGGCGGTGCTGCTCTCCCTCGCGACGACCTTCCTCGTCGTGCTGCGCACACGGGGCGAGGAGCAGTCGGGCCGTGCCGCCGTCATCGCGGCGTGCCCGGTCGGCCGAAGCGCCACAGCCCTGTCGGCAATGCAGGTTGCGGCGGTCCTGGACGCTTCGGCAGGAGCGGCGATCGCACTGGCGCTCGTTGCGCTCTCGCAGCCGGTCGGCGACTCGATCCTGTTCGGACTGGCTCTCGCCCTCATCGCCTGGAGCTTCGGCGCCATCGCCGCCCTCGCAAGCCAGGTGCTGTCGTCGTCCAAGGCGGCCAACGGGTGTGCGGCTGGCGCGGTTGCGGTCAGCTATCTGCTGCTCGCATTAGGCCAGTTGCGCGAGGCCTGGCTGATCTGGCTGACCCCGATCGGCTGGCTCGGCAAGGTGCGGCCGTTCTTCGAACCCCGTCCGGCCGTGCTCGTTATCCCGCTCGCGGTCGGGCTGCTCACGGCCGGCCTCGCGGCATGGCTCGCCGCAGCCCGCGAGCATGGCCGTGGGCTGCGGGCGGAGCCCCGTGCACGGCGCATGCGCCCCGTGCGCTCGGTCGCCGGACTCGCGTGGAGGCTGGAGCGCGTCGTGGTCGCCGTGACCATGGTCGTCGCCCTCGTCTACAGCGCGCTGGTCGGCTCCATGGTCGGATACTTCCGCTCCTTCGCGACCTCGAGCCCCGAGTTCGCAAAGGCGATCGAGCGGCTCGGCGGGACCAGGGTCCTCGAGGATGGCTTCACCACCTTCATGATGCTGTTCGGCGGGATCGCCATGGCGGGGTGGGGCGTCAGCCTCGTCCTGCGCCTCCACGCGGAGGAGGAGTCGGGGCGATCCGAGTTCGTCCTGGCATCGGGGGCGACCCGCGAGCGGACCTACGGGGGCTTCGTCGCCACGGCGATGGCGACGGCGGTCGCCGGTACGGTCCTGTGGGGCTTTGGACTCGGGATCGGTCGCGCCCTTGCGGACCATCGCATCGACTCGCTCTGGCGCTCGCTCTCCGCGGGTCTCGTCACGGTGCCAGCCGTCGTCGTTGTCGTCGCAGCTGCCGGCCTGCTCATCGGCCTCGGCTCGCGCTACGGGGTGCTGGCCTGGGTGGTGGTGGTGTGGTGCGCGATCGTGACGGTGCTCGGCGCGTTCTTCGACGCGCCGCAGTTCGTCAAGGACCTCTCGCCGTTCACGCACGTGCCGCCGATCCCGCTCCCCGCGGGAGCGTGGGAGCCCTGCGTGCTGCTTCTTTCAGTGGGCGTCCTCCTCCTTGCGGCGGGGCTCGCGGCCTACCAGCGCCGATCCATCAGCGGCAGCTGACTGCATGCGAGTCGCGCCGCGCGGCTACGACTGGTCGTCTGCGACCTCGATGCCGCGCAGGAGCGACGACGCCTTGTCGAGGCTGCGGCGCGCACGCGTCACAATGCGCTCCGTCGCCACGGCGTCCTGCCTGGCGGGATCACCGAGTGCGGAGCGCAGCAGACCCATCGACTCGTCGAGGAGCCGTTCGGCGATCGCGTCGATCTCCTCGGCGATCGAAGCGAACGCGGGGTCCCGGCTCACGGGTGCTGTCGACCGGGTGAGACGACATCGAGCTCTCCCTTGGCGAACTGCGCGCGCAGGACCTTCTTGTCGAACTTGCCCACTGACGTCTTCGGGATGGCGTCGACGAAGGCCCACTGGTCCGGGAGCCACCATTTGGCGACACGCGGCGTGAGGAAGGCCGTCAGCTCCTCTGTCGTCGGCGGCTCCTCCCCTGGGCGCGCGACGATGCAGACGAGTGGCCGCTCCTGCCACTTCTCGTCGGGGATTGCGACGACAGCGGCCTCGAACACCGCGGGGTGCGCCATCACCTCGTTCTCGAGCTCCACCGAGCTGATCCACTCCCCGCCGGACTTGATGACATCCTTCGTCCGGTCTGAAATCGTCATGAAGCCGATCTCGTCGAGTGAACCCACATCGCCGGTGCGAAGCCATCCGTCGTGGAACTTCTCGGGATCATCGGACGAGTAGTACGAGGCGGTGACCCACGGGCCGCGCGCCTCGAACTCGCCGACGGCCTCGCCATCGCGGGGGAGCTCGTTGCCCTCGGCGTCGCAGATCCGGATCTCGATGCCCATCACGACGCGCCCCGCCTTCACGCGGTAATCCAGCTGCGCCTCAGGAGCCGTCCCCTTGGGTGGAATCGCCACGGCCCCCAGCGGACTGGTCTCGGTCATGCCCCACCCCTGGAGGAGATGCACCCCGAAGCGCTCCTCGAAGGCCTCGATCATGTTGCGCGGCACGGCAGATCCTCCCGCCAGCATGCAGCGGATCGAGGAGAGATCGGCCTCGTTGGTCTCTGCCGCGAGCAGGAGATCGTTCCAGATCGTCGGGACGCCGAGTCCGATCGTCGGCCTCGTGTCCTTGATGATCCTCAGCAGGGGCACTCCCTGCAGAAGGTGCTGGGGCATGACGAGGTCGCATCCGGCCATGAACGCCGTGTACGGCGCGCCCCATCCCTGCGCGTGGAACATCGGGACGATGAGCAGGCACCGGTCCCGCTCAGAGATGCCGAGCCCGTTCGCCGACGTCTCCGCGATCGAGTGCAGCCACGTCGATCGGTGCGAGTAGACGACCCCCTTGGGGTTGCCAGTCGTGCCCGACGTGTAGCACATCGCCGATGCGGCCCTCTCGTCGAGGTCCGGCCACTCGAAGCCCGGCTCCTCGGCTCCCAGCAGCTCGTCGTAGTCCAGGGTGGGTCCGAGGAGGGAGGCGTCGCCGCTCCCACGCACGATGATCGTCTCGACGGTCGTGAGGTCACCGCGGACCCGCGCGAGCAGTGGGATGAGCGAGGCATCGACGATGATGACCTTGTCCCCCGCATGGTTGATCACGTACGAGAGCTGCTCGGGGAAGAGCCGGACGTTGAGCGTGTGGAGGACCGCCCCCATCGAGGGGACTGCCAGGTAGGCCTCCATGTGCTCCTGGTTGTTCCAGCAGAAGGTCCCCACGCGGTCACCTTCGCCGACACCCAGGTGGCGCAGGGCCTTCGCGAGCCGCTCGGCCCGCTCGGCGACCTCGGTGAAGGTCGCGGACCGGTATCCGTCTGCCTCGCAGGTGATGATCTCCTTGTCGCCATAGAGCCACGCTCCGTGGCGCAGGATGCCGCTGATCAGCAGCGGTCCGTCTTGCATCGTGCTTCGCATAGGTCCCTCCCTCGCGGCGATAGTAGCCATCGCCACTCGAGTGAGCGATGCGAGCACCCGGGCGCGACGCGGGGTCAGCGAATCGGTCGGTCAGAGGGTCGCACCGGAGCGGGGAGCGACGACGTCCCGGTGAGCCACGTGTCGATGGCGCGCGCGGCCGAGCGACCCTCTGCGATCGCCCAGACGACGAGGCTCTGTCCTCGCGCTGCGTCTCCGCATGCGAAGACACCGTCGATCGACGTTGCCCACGCGCCATCCACCTGGATCGTGTTGGATGGCCCGACAAGAACACCGAGCCCGTCGACGACACTGCGCCGCTCCGGGCCGGTGAAGCCCATCGCGAGGACCACGAGGTCGGCGGGCAGTTCCTCGCGCGTTCCGGGAACCGGCACGAAGGCGCCGGCCGCAGGCTCGACCTCCTCGATCTCGATGCCCCGCACGGTGCCGTCCCCGCGGTCCAGGAGGCGGACGGTCTGCGACGCGAAGCGCCGCCCGCCCCCTTCCTCCTGCGAGGAGGAGACCCGGTACAGCGGGGGGTAGAGCGGCCACGGGGCATCGTCGCCCCGTCGCTCCGGCGGCCGCGGGAGGATCTCCAGCTGCGTGACGGACCGTGCCCCCTGGCGAAGCGCGGTCCCGAGGCAGTCAGAGCCCGTGTCCCCTCCCCCGATGATGATCACGTCGCGTCCCGCGGCGGTGATCGGGACCGACTCGACCCTCGACTCCTCGAGGAGGTTCTGGCCACGCAGGAACTCGAGGGCGAAGACGACGTTGCCGAGCGATCGTCCCTCGACGTCCAGGTCGCGCGGCACGGTGGAGCCCGTGGCGATGAGGACCGCGTCGCTTTGGGAGCGAAGCTCCTCGACGCTCAGGGTGGTCACCTGGTCGGGCATCGGTCCGCGCGGGAACGACAGGTCCGCGGGCTCGAAGCCGCCGGGCGTGCTCGCGCCGACCTGGGTGGAGCAGATGAAGCGGACTCCCTCAGCCTCCAGCAGCGCGATCCGCCTGTCGAGGACGGACTTTTCGAGCTTGAACGACGGGATCCCGTATCGCAGGAGCCCGCCCGGCCGCTCTGCTCGCTCGTAGACCGTCACCTCGTGACCCGCGCGCGCGAGCTGCTGTGCGGCGGCGAGGCCGGCGGGCCCGGAACCGACAACCGAGACACGCCGGCCCGTCGCGACGGAGGGCGGCACCGGGATGACCAGCCCTGCGTCGAAGGCCCGCTCGGCGATGTCGAGCTCGATGCGCTCGATGGTCACCGGTGCGTCGTTGATGCCGAGGACACAGGCGGCCTCGCACGGCGCCGGGCAGAGCGCCCCGGTGAACTCGGGGAAGTTGTTCGTCGCGTGCAGCCGCTCGGACGCCTCCGCCAGACGTCCGTCGGCAAGAAAGCCGTTCCATTCGGGGATCAGATTGCCGAGCGGGCAGCCCGCGTGGCAGAAGGGGATCCCGCAATCCATGCAGCGGGTGGCTTGTGTCTCCTCGAATCCCGGTTGCGGGCGCTCGTAGACGTCGGAGAAGTCTCGTAGGCGCACCTCCACCGGCCGGCGCTGCGGCAGTTCGCGCGGGTGCTCGAGGAAACCGGTCGGCTTACGCATGGACGCCCGCCAGGGTCGGGACCTCGGAGCGGGCAGCCTCTGCCTCGCGCCACCCGTGGGGAACGACGGCCACGAAGTCCGAACGCACCGAGCGCCAGTCCTCCAGCAAGCCAGCCGCGAGGATGGACCCCGTGTCGGTCACGAACCGCCTGAGGATCGACGTCAGCCACTCGTCGTCCTCCGCGTCGATCGGCTCCAGATCAACAGACGCGAGATTGCATCGCGGCTCGAACGCGCGCTTGGCGTCGTAGACGAAGGCGAGCCCGCCGGACATGCCGGCGGCGAAGTTCCGGCCGGTCGGACCGAGGATGACGGCCCTGCCACCGGTCATGTACTCGCAGCCGTGATCACCAACACCCTCGGCCACGACGACAGCCCCCGAGTTGCGCACGCAGAACCGCTCGCCGAGCAGTCCCCGCGCGAAGATCTCCCCGGACGTCGCCCCGTAGGCCACGACGTTGCCCGCGATGATCGCTTCGTCTGAGCGGAAGGGGCTGGACGGGTCGGGGCGCACGACGATCCGCCCTCCCGACAGTCCCTTGCCGAGGTAGTCGTTCGCGTCCCCCGTGAGCGAGAGTGTGATGCCGCGGGGAAGGAACGCGCCGAGGCTCTGGCCTGCAGATCCCTCCAGGCGGACCACGACCGTGTCATCAGCGAGGCCCTGCGGATGGCGGCGCGTCAGGTGATATCCGATCCTGGTGCCGACGGCCCGATCGACGTTGCGCACGGCGTGGTGCACGGTTACGGGCGTGCCCTGCTCGAGGGATGGCGCAATGAGCTCGAGGAGCTCGTCGTCGAGGTCCGCTGCACGCTCCCCCTTCTGCGCACCCGTGACGGGTGGCGGTGCCTGAGCGAGCAGTGCGCCGAGATCGAGGGTCGCTGCCTTGTCGTGGTCGGCCGGGATGACGGCCTCGATGAGGTCCGTGCGCCCCAGTGCCTCATCGAGGGACCGCAGGCCCAGGGAGGCAAGCAACTCGCGCACCTGCTCGGCGAGGAACGTGAAGAAGGTCTCGATGAACTCGGGCTTGCCCGTGAATCGCTCCCGAAGGTCCGGTCGCTGCGTGGCGATGCCCACGGGACAGGTGTCCAGGTGACAGACGCGCATCATCACGCAGCCCGAGACGACGAGCGGCGCCGTTGCGAAACCGAACTCCTGAGCCCCGAGGAGGGCTGCGATGACCACGTCGCGCCCAGTGCGCAGCTGGCCGTCGACCTGGACGACGACGCGGTCGCGAAGTCCGTTCGCCACCAGCGTCTGGTGGGTCTCTGCGAGCCCGAGCTCCCACGGTGCTCCGGCATGGCGGATCGACGTCAGTGGCGCGGCACCGGTGCCGCCGTCGTGCCCGCTGACGAGGACGACATCGGCGCCTGCCTTCGTCACGCCCGCAGCGACGGTCCCGACGCCCACCTCGCTCACGAGCTTCACGTTGATGCGGGCCCTCGGATTGGCGTGGCGCAGGTCGTAGATCAACTGCGCGAGGTCCTCGATCGAGTAGATGTCATGATGCGGTGGGGGCGAGATCAGCTCGACGCCCGGCGTCGCGTGGCGCGTCCTGGCGATCCACACATGGACCTTCGCACCAGGGAGTTGCCCTCCTTCTCCCGGCTTGGCTCCCTGGGCGATCTTGATCTGGATCTCGTCGGCGTCCGCGAGGTACTCGCTGGTCACGCCGAACCGTCCCGACGCGATCTGCTTGATGGCGCTGCGCCGCTGGTCGCCGTTCGGATCCGGTACGAACCGATCCGCATCCTCGCCGCCCTCCCCCGTGTTCGACTTGCCACCCAGGCGGTTCATGGCGATCGCGATCGTCTCGTGCGCCTCCTTCGAGATCGACCCGTAGGACATCGCGCCGGTGGCGAAACGGCGGAAGATCGATTGGACCGGCTCGACCTCGTCCAGCGCCACCGGAGCCTGGTCACCACGGAGCCGAAGCAGACCGCGCAGGGTGAGCAGGTTGTCTGACTGCTCATCGACGAGGGTCGTGTAGCGGTCGAAGACGTCCCGCCGCCGCGACCGGGCCGAGTGCTGCAGCAGGTACACCGTCGTTGGGTTGAAGAGGTGCAGCTCGCCCTCGCGACGCCACTGGAAGTCGCCGCCGATGGGCAGCGGTCGGTGGGCGAGCTCGCTCGGGCGCTCCGCGTACGCGGCTGCGTGTCGCTCCAGGGAGTCCGCGGCGAGCTGCTCGAGGCCGATCCCGCCGATGCGCGATGCGGTCCCGGTGAAGTGCTGGTCGATGACATTGCTCGAGACACCGATGGCCTCGAAGAGCTGTGCGCCGCGGTAGGAGGCCACCGTCGACACGCCCATCTTGGACATCACCTTGCGGATGCCCTTGGTCATCGCCTTTCGCCAACGGCGCTGCGCCTCGTCCGGCGCGTAGGCGCCGAGGAGTCCTCGGTCGGCGAGGTCCGCGATCGTGTCGAGCGCGAGATACGGGTTGACGGCGCTCGCGCCGTACGCCACGAGCAGGGCGAGATGGTGGACCGTCCTGGCGTCGGCGCACTCCACCAGCAGCGTCGCCTTGGTGCGCTGCCGGGTCCTCGTGAGGTGATGGTGCACGGCGGCCGTGAGCAGGAGAGACGGGATCGGTGCCTGTGTGGGTCCGGAGTTCCTGTCGGACAGGATGATGATGTTGGCGCCCTGCGCGATGGCCGCATCGATCCGGTTGAAGCATCCCCGGAGGGCCACTTCGAGCCTGCTGCCCGCCTCGGCGGGCGTCGGGGTCCCGGTCGCATCGAACCAGCCGTCGATCGCGTACGCGCTGAACCCGGGCGTCTCGCCGTGCTCGTTGATGTAGCGGAGCTTCGCCAGCTCCTCGGTGGCGAGCACGGGCGACTCGAGCACGACGAGCTGGCAGCTCTCGGGTCCCGCGTGGAGCAGGTTCCCCTCCGGACCGATGGCGTCCGCCATCGACGTCACGAGCTCCTCGCGGATCGCGTCGAGGGGCGGGTTCGTGACCTGCGCGAACAGCTGGGTGAAGTAGTCGAACAGCGGCCGTGCCTGCCTCGAGAGAACCGCCACGGGCGTGTCCGAGCCCATCGAGCCCACGGGCTCGTCGCCGCGGAGGACGGCGGGCGTGATCACATCGGCGACCTCCTCCTCCGTGTAGCCGTGGAGGCGCTGCTGGGTCACCACGCTGTCGTGGCGGGGTGTCAGCATGCGACGCTCGGGCAGGTCCGCGAAATGGACCAGATTCGCGTCGAGCCACGCCTCGTACGGTGCGGCGCCGGCGAGCTCGTCCTTGAGCTCACGGTCGTCCACGATCCTGCCCTCGACGGTGTCGACGAGGAACATTCGACCGGGAGCGAGGCGGCCCTTCTGGACGACGTCGGCGGGATCGATCGGGAGCACGCCGACCTCACTCGAGAAGATGACGAGCCCATCTGCCGTCACCCACCACCGCGCAGGGCGCAGGCCGTTCCGGTCGAGCACCGCGCCGACAAGGCGACCGTCCGAGAAGGTGACCGAGGCCGGACCGTCCCACGGTTCCATCAGTCCGGCGTGGAAGCGGTAGAAGGCCCGGTGCTCGGGAGGCATCTCGGTGTTGTGCTCCCAAGCGGCCGGGATCGTCATCATCACCGCGTGCGGAAGGCTGCGCCCGCCGAGGTGCAGCAGCTCGAGGACCTCGTCGAGCGCGGCGCTGTCGCTTCCCCCGGGGACGCAGATCGGGAGGATCCGTTCGAGGTCCCCTTCGATCAGGGGTGTGGCGATCGTGGCCTCGCGCGCGCGCATCCAGTTCCTGTTGCCGATGACCGTGTTGATCTCGCCGTTGTGCGCGATGTACCGGTAGGGGTGCGCGAGCGGCCAGCGCGGGAGGGTGTTCGTGGCGAACCGGGAGTGGACGATGGCATGCGTGGTGCGCATCCTCGGGTCGCTGAGGTCGGTGAAGTACGTCCTCAGCTGCGGGGCGGTGAGCATTCCCTTGTAGACGATGGTCCTCGCCGAGAGCGAGCACACGTAGACGTCCGGAAGCTCCAGCTCGAACCGCCTCCGGACCACGTACGCCCTGCGGTCGACATCAAGCGGGTCCGCCTGCTCGGTCACGGCGCCCAGCACGATCTGGATGAAGTCGGGCTCTGTTGACCGCGACGTGTGCCCGAGCCGCGAGTTGTCGGTGGGGACCGGGCGCCAGCCGAGCAGTCCGAGCCCCTCCTCCTTGGCCAGGCGTCCGAACAGGGCCAGCGCCGCCTCGATGAGGCCGCTCTCCTTTGGCACCATGCAGCAGCCGGCGGCATAAGACCCGGCTGCAGGGAGCGCGACACCCTGCGCTGCGAACTCCTCGCGCAGGAACTCGTCGGGAACCTGCAGCAGGATCCCCGCCCCGTCGCCGCTGTCGGGCTCGGCGCCTGTCGCACCGCGGTGCTCGAGATGCTCGACCACGGTCAGCGCCTGGTCGATGACCTCGTGGGTGCGCCTCCCCTGCAGGTCCGCGACCATCCCGACGCCGCAGGCGTCATGGTCGCGACGCGGGTCGTAGAGAGGTGTGGGGCTTGTCATCGTCAAGTGGCTCCTTCCGGAGGGACGACGCTGGCCCGTAGAGCAACGATAGTCCACCGGTTCACACGCACCGGTCGGTCGTAGGCTCGCGCCGTGGACACATCGAGGTCGACCGTCACGGCAATCATCGGCGCGGGCGTGATCGGCCTCGCCGCCTGCTTCGAGCTCGCGAGCGCCGGCGTGGATTGCGTGGTCGTGGATCCCCACCCCGGTCGGGCCTCGACCTGGGCTGCCGGCGGGATGTTGGCGCCCGCAGCCGAAGTTGTTCCCGGCGAAGAGGGGCTGCTCGCGGACCTGGTGGCTGCCTCGGCGCTGTGGCCCGACTTCGCCCGACGCGTGGAGGTGGCGAGCGGACTCGAGGTCGGCTACCGCCAGGGTGGCTCCATACTGGTCGGTGGCTCCAGCAGCGACGCCCGGGATCTCGCTCGGGCCGCTGCATTGATCGAGTCGTCGGGGACCGCGGTCGAGCCCCTCGACCACGCGGCGCTGCGTCGTTTCGAGCCGACCCTCGGCCCGTCGATCCGGTCCGGGTGGCTGCTGCCCGGTGATCATCGAGTCGACAATCGCCGACTTGCCGAGGCGCTCATCGCGGCCGTGAAGCAGTTGGGCTCGCGGATCGTTGAGGATCGATGTGTCCGCGTGGAGGGCCGCGGCAGCACCGTGATGGTGTCATTGGAGCATCAAGGAGACCTCGTGGTCGAGCGATGCGTCCTCGCCACCGGTGCATTCCCCACGATTGAAGGGACCGACCAGCTGGGCCTCCCGGCCATCAGGCCGGTTCGAGGGGTGACGCTCCGCCTGGCGTCTGTCGAAGGAGTCGGCATCCCCACCCGCACGATTCGCGCGGTCGTCGGTGCCCAAGCGTGTTACCTGGTTCCCAGGGACGACGGTTCCCTCGTCATCGGCGCGACCAGCGAGGAGCAGGGCATGCGCCCGATCGTCCTCGCCGGTGGCGTCCACAAGCTCCTTGATGCCGCGCGCCAGGTGTTTCCTGGCGTGGACGAACTTGCGTTCCAGGAGGCAGCGGTCGGATTCCGCCCGACCACTCCGGACCATCAGCCGTTCGTGCGGGTGACGCACGACCCTCGATTCGTCGCGGCGCTCGGGCACTATCGAAACGGCATTCTTCTCGCGCCCCTCGCGGGGCGCCAGATCCTCTCTCTTCTCGGAGGCCCTGCATGATCGTGGTGCTCAACGGGGTACCCACCACCGTGCCGGACGAGTCGTCGGTGGCCGATGCCGTTCGGCTGCTCAACCTCCGCCCCAACGGGGTCGCGGTCTCGGTCGATCGAGAGGTGGTCCCCCGCTCGCAATGGGACACGGTGGTCCTCAACGAGGGTGCATCGATCGAGGTACTCTCAGCCGCCGCCGGTGGCTGAGGCCCATTCACGGCACTTCAACTTGGCGTAGGCGCGCGGATCTGTTGAACTGCGAGGAGCGTGCGGATGTGCGTGGCATGGCCGCATGACGGGCCGGGAGGGCACATGGACATACAGATCCTGATCGACGCGCTGGACCAGAGAATCCTCGATGCAATCGCGGCGAAGGCCACCGGCGAGACGATCGTCCGCCTCTGCGAAGCCAGAGCGTGGCTGACGCATCCCAACCAGTCGCATCTTTCCGCCGGGACGATCGACCAGTAGCGCTCCCTCCGAGGCCATCTCGCAGAGGACTCCCCACCTCGGTCAAGTAGGGTTGCGTTTTCACGGGCTGTGGCGCAGCTTGGTTAGCGCGCTTGACTGGGGGTCAAGAGGTCCCGGGTTCAAATCCCGGCAGCCCGACTAAAGCAGTGATCACGCGAGTACCTACTGGGTCGGTGACGCGTGCGGTTGCCAACCTCCCGCCAAGGATCGCCAGCGCGTTCGAGAATGGTGCAACCTCCTGGCACCTGCGACTCGGATGCGTGCGGGACGAGTGCGAATCAGCCAGGCGATTCGCACGGATGTCAGTGGAGCACCAGGCCACTTCGAAGACACTGATGGCTGCCACGTCGTGTGGCAACGCCAATCTCCGGTCCTCCGGCTCTTGGTGATCGAGGCGCTCGTCCTCGCCGTTGCGATGATGGCGGCTGCAGTGCCCATCTCTGTTGGGATCGCGCCCTCGAACACGTCGTTGATCGTGATCGGACTGTCGCCCAACTCGATCGACGCGCATATGTGCTGGTGACGGACGATCCGGTGTTGTGGCTGAGTCCTTGGGTCTCAGGGAGTCCCGGGTGATGCCGAGACAACCGCGGACAAGGCACCCTGTCCGGCCGTGTTGAACTGGGACACCCTGAAGTAGTAGGGCGACCCGTTCGTGAGCCCCGACACTGTGTCTGTAACGGTGGTCACACCTCGGTTCTGGGAATAGCTGAAGCGGTTCTCACTGCTCGGAATCGGGGTAGCCCCAAAGCCGGTTGGCGAGGTTGCCTCGTAGACATTTGCTCCCGTGATCGGACTGATCCCAATCAATCCGTCGGCGCCGTCGTCGTAGGTCCAGGTGAGCACGACAGACCCGTCATGGCCGACCGCAGTCACGTCAGGGGCAGGTGGTACTGCGTCGAGCAGAAGGACAACGCTTGCAGCGGCGCCGGTGCCGTACGTGTTGTGCGCTGCGAGTGTGAACGTATCCACCTCTCCGTCCAGAGGTATGGCCCTGGTCCAGTCGGTTACACCGGCCCCAAACGTGACCGAATTGTGCGTGATTGTGACAGTTCCCGTGCTGCTCTTGGAATAGGTGTCATACGTGACAACGTAACTAGCCACCTTGCACGCGTTGTACTGCGCCACCGAACCGCCCTGAGTGCAGCCCCCAGGATCAGGCGGAGTCCACCTGAGCAGGACAGTTTCGGGAGTTCCGGAAACGGCCCTCCCGGTCAGTGCGGTCGGAGGTGCCGGAGGACTTTGCAATTTCGGCGTCACCCCAATCCATGCTGTCGGTGCGCCGGCACCGCTCTCGTTGGTGGCCTCAACGGCGACGTCGTATGCAACGCCATTCACGAGTCCCGAGATCGCGAAGGAGGTCGATGTGGCACCGGTTACGGCGTGGGTCGCTGGCGCGGCGCTGGTTCCCTGCTTGCGCCACAGGACCATGTATCCCGAGACCTCGCAGGAGACATAGTCGGGTGACGCCGGTACGCAGGTGCCGTCCGGCGGCTTGGCCCAGCTGATGGAGGCCTCCTCCTCGCCTGCCGCTGCCTTGAGGTTCAAGGGGATTCCGGGCAGACCTTCGGGCGTCGCAGCGGCCTCCCCCGACGGGAAGCCGGGGCCCGAAGCATTCACTGCAGCGACGGTGAAGTAGTGCTGGGAGTCCGGCGGTTGCACAATCACGGTCACGGAGGTCGCCGTGATCAGGATCGCATTCTCTGGCGTCGCCGACTCGCCTCCAGCGGATGCCCCCTCATAGATGTCGTACCCGGAGATCGGGCTGCCACCCGAATCGCCTGGAGCTGTCCAGTTGAGCGAGACAGAGTCCACACCCGGCGTGGCCGTGAGGTTCAACGGGGATCCCGGAACCGGTTCAGGGGTGGCGGACGCCTCGTTAGAGGGGTTGCCGGCGCTGAACGAGTTCACCGCCTCGACGGTGAAGTAGTAGTGAGTGCCGTTGGAGGTGCTGATCAGATCGTTCGTGACCAGGAAATCAATGCCCACCGTCTGGGTGAACGGCGTGGCACTCTCGGCACCCGGCGAGGTGCCCTCGAAAAGGTCGTAGCCAGTGATTGGACTGCTTCCTGCTGACGACGGAGGGCTCCACGAAAGCCGGATCTCGCGATTGCCTGCGACCGCAGTAAGCCCAATTGGTGCGCTTGGTGGACTCGGCTGGGGTGTCGGCGTCGCGGATGCCTCATTCGACGGGAAACTGGAGCCGGATGCATTGATCGCCTCCACAAGGAAGTAGTACGTCGTCCTTGCGACGAGACCGGTGACGGTGAAGCTCGTCTTGGTGATCGCCGATGCGACCGGCGTGCTTCCCTCGCCTTGCGGCGACGATCCTTCGAACACGTCGTACCCGGAGATTGCGCTTCCGCCGATTGAGCTCGGCGAGGACCAGCTGAGGGTGACCGATTCGGCGCCCGCCGTGGCCGTGAGGCCCTGCGGGGGATCAGGCACAGGCTCGGGTGTGGCCACCACCTCGTTCGAGGCCGAACCAGGACCACCGGCATTGACTGCCGCGACGGTGAAGTAGTAGGTCGTTCCGTTTCGCATTGAAATCGTGTCGTTGGTCACCAGAAACTGGTTAGTGGAGGCCGACGTCTCGGCGAAGGGGACCGCACCTTCGCCGCCCGTCGTGATGCTTTCGTAGAGGTCGTAGCCAGTGATTGGACTCCCGCCATCGTTCGCGGGGGGCTTCCATTCGAGCGCGACCTCACGGTTCCCCGTTGTCGACACCAGGGTGGGTGAGCTCGGTCCGGCCAGCGCGATGCCGGAACGGTCATTGGAGCGCGGACCTGCGCCGAACCCGTTGACGGCGGCAATCTCGAAGAAGTGGATCTTTCCTGGCGTGAGTCCAGTAACCGTGGTCGATGTGCCGTTGATCAGTGCGGCATTGAAGGGGCTTGCCGACCGGGCTTCGGCCAGGGTTGAGCCTTCGAACACGTCATAGCCGGTGATCGCGCTGCTGCCCGAGGAGGTCGGCGCGGTCCACGTCAGCGCGATGGTCCCATTTCCCGGCGTCGCAGAGGTGAGCGTGGGGGCTCCGGGTGTCCCTGGGGTCGAGGAGACCTCCGTCGACAACTTGCTTGGTCCAGCCTTGTTGAGCAAGGCCACGGTGAAGTAATACGTGGTGCCGTCAGTCAGCCCCCGGATGGTCTCGGTGGCCGAGTACTCCCCCTTGGTGGCCGTTTGGAAGACAAAGGGTGGGGTCGAGAGCGGCGTCGTCGATTCACCGCCGGGCGACGTGCCTTCGTAGACGGCGGAACCGAGGATCGCACTTATGCCGACGGACTTATCGGCTGTGTCGTTGTAGCTCCAGGTGAGCACGACAGCTGAGCCTTGGTTCGCGATGGACACGGTCGGGGCCGCCGGCTCGGCGTCGAGCAGCACCGAGATGGTGGCGGCGCTGCCTGTTCCGTGGCCATTGCGCTCGGCGAGGCTGAACGTGTCCGTCGCCCCTGCAAGGGCGGTCTGCGCATTCCACTCGGTCGCCGTTCCTGGGACGGTGACGTCTTCGGGCTTGCTCGTGACCCGGCCCGAGCTGCTCACCGAGTACGAGTCGTACTTCAGCTCATAGTTCGAGATTTGCCGGTTCGGCGGGTTCCACTTGAGGAGGACGCCCTGAACGTATGGCGACCCCGACATCGCTGTTGCGGTCAGGCCGGCAGGCATCCCAGGGGAGCCCGGGCTGGAAGGGAGCGTTGGCTTCACCAGCGGAGAGGACGCGGAACTTGGCCCGGTGCCGTCGGCGTTCGTGGCAGTGACTGAGAACGTGTAGCTGTTGCCGTTGACGAGGTGCAGCACTGTGCAGGTGTCGGGCCTCGGGTCTCCAACCGTGTATGTGCAGGTCCCGCCTCCATTGGTCGCGGTGGTCCTATCGGTGCCGCTCACGGTGTAGCTCCTGATCGGCGAGCCGCCGTTGCTCACAGGTGGGGACCACGTGACAACCGCCTGCGCATTTCCCGGAGTGGCTGAGACGCTCGTCGGTGCGCCGGGTCTCGTCGACGTACGGAGGATCGCGCTGACGAAGGGTTCGCCGTTGGCGTCCGTTCCGGCAGCCGCGCAACTTGACGCGGCTGCACAATCGACACCTCGCAGGGTTCCACTCCCACCTGGCGCCGCCACGATGACCGGCGTGCCCCAGGCGCCGGCGGTCTCGCCGGCGTAGATCGCGCTCAAGTCCTGGGTCGTCTGCTCCGATCCGACGACCACACAATCCTTCGCGTCCGTGCAACTGATCGCGTTGTAGACCGTTGGGTATGGGTACACCACTTTCGTGATCGACGACGGCCAGGCGCCTGCGGCCTCGACCACCCTGATGGGCTGATTGGAGGTCGTGGTGTCGACGCCCACGGCGCTGCAGTCCTTGGCGTCCACGCAGCTGATGCCTGTGAGCTTGCCCACTGACTCGGCCCCTGTGATGACAGTTGGCGCGGGCCAGGACCACGAAGTGCCTGACTCGGTCGCTGTGTCTCGGATCGGCTGGTGGTTGTCGCCATCGCCAACTGCAGTGCACCCAGCAGTTCCACCTGAGATCCAGCAACTCACTCCGAGGAACTCCCCGAACTGCGGAATGGCCACCTCGTTGAGACCGCTCGAGGTCCATGTGCCCCCCGACGCGGTGAGGACCGCATAAATGGGCTCCCCGGCAACGTCCGCACCGACCGCCATGCAATGGGTTGCATCCCAGCAACTCACGGCGTACAAGTAGCCACCACTGCTTTCGGGTAGCTCAGTGGGGGTGCTCCAGCCGCCCGCTCCCTTGGATGCGAAGATCGGCTCGTCGTTCAGATTCCAGTCGTTGCCCACGGCGATGCAATCAGTCCCGCTCCAGCACTTGACTCCATAAAAGACGCCTCCGTTCGACGCGGGCGCCTCTGTGGCAGTGGTCTCCCATGTTCCATTCGTCTCGGTCGCCGAGATCGGAGTGCCATTGGAATTCGCACCCTGCGCATGGAAATCCTGGCCGACGGTTGAGCAGTCCGTCGCGTCCCAGCAGCTGACCGCATAGAGGAAACCCCCTGCCGGTGCAGTGATCTCCGTAACGGAGCCTCCAGCGGCACTTGCAACTCCCGCACTTGCGACAACGCTCCCTCCTGAGACGAGGACGAGCATTGTGACCGATATGAGGCACTTCAGGGCTTCGTGCACATCCCGATTGCGACCTTCGAACAATTCCGTGTGCCTCCGACTCAAAGCGTTCCCGTTTCCTACCACAGCAGCAGCCTTCGAATTCGCCTCTCGAGGTGCGGGACCCAGTGGAGCGGTCGCGCACAGCGCAAGCGCTGCGACGAAGGCGAATCCGAGGGACTTCGCGACGACGGTAACTCGCTTGTGCCGATGGGCGCACGTGGCACAAGGTGGTCCTTGCATGGACTGGCGGGCTCATGTGCCAACAGTGTGGCGATGCCTCGAGGCATTTTCGCCATTGCGTCCCCGCCCAACGAAGTACGCAGGGCGTATGCAACGACGATGGCCTCTCTTTAGTCCAGAGATCGCTCGGGTCACGAGCAAGGCCATAATCTGGGGACTCGTGGCGCTGGAGGAGGCGGTGGAGTCGGCCTCGAGCGCACGGAAGCTCAAGATGCCCCGGGTTCGATTCCCGGCAGCCCGACGAAAGGACGATCAGCCGACGAGCCCACTCGAGGTTCGCTCGCTGATCGTCGGTGTTGCACACCCTGCGTGAAGCACAATCCCCAGGGGTGCGCGGATGGTGGACGTTCACAGCAGCGAGGAGGACCATGGACACCGCGACAACGAAGAAGGGCTCGTTGGCCCTCGTTGCATTGGCAGCCGCGCAGTTCCTCATGGTCCTCGACCAATCCGTGATGAACGTCTCGATCAGCGCGCTGGTCCATGACTTCCACACAACGGTGTCCACCATTCAGGCGGTCATCACTCTCTACTGCCTCGTCATGGCCATGCTCATCATGACCGGAGCCAAGATCGGCGACATCATCGGGAGGCGAAGGGCCTTCGTCATAGGACTGTGCATCTACGCGTGCGGATCAGCGCTCACGGCAGCCTCGCAGACAGTGTTCCAGCTTGCGCTTGGCTGGTCAGTGCTCGAGGGGATCGGCGCCGGCCTCGTCTTCCCCGCACTCGCCGCGCTGATAGCCGGCAACTTCGAAGGATCGAGCCGAAAGGCCGCCTACGCGGTCATCGGGGGGGTGGCAGGGGCTGGGATCGCCGTCGGACCCATCGTGGGCGGATGGGCCACGACCGTGCTGACGTGGCGGGTCGTCTTCGTGGCCGAAGTCTTTATTGCCGCGTTCATCCTCGTCATGACGCGCAAGGTGAAGGATGCGCCCGCACCGGTACCGAAGCCCAAGCTCGACTATGTGGGGTCGGTGCTCTCGGCCGCCGGTCTCGGTGTCTTCGTCTTCGGGGTGCTGGAGTCGAGCACCTGGGGATGGATAAAGCCCAAGAACTCGCCGATCACCATCTTCGGGTTCTCGCTCACCCTCTTCGTCATGGCCGCAGGGGGGATCCTGCTCTGGGCTTTCGTGGTGTGGCAGCGGCACCGCGAGGACACGAACCGCGATCCGCTGGTCCACCTCTCGATCGCGAGGATCCCTCCGGTCCGCGCCGGCCTGATCGGGATGTTCAGCCAGAACCTGGTGCTCATGGGCATCTTCTTCGTGGTCCCTCTGTATCTGCAGCTGGTCCTCGGGCTCAGCGCGCTCGAGACCGGGATCAAGATGCTCCCAATCTCCATCACGATGTTCGGAACCGCTGCGGCCGGCGCACGGCTCTCGAACCGGTTCAGCGTCCGTGTCATCGTCCGATGCGGCCTCGTCGTCACCCTTACCGGAGCCTTGATCCTGCTCTCGACGATCAAGCCCACCTTGTCGAACGTCGGGTTCGCCATCGGTATGGCGATCCTGGGAGTCGGGATGGGCCTCATGATCTCGCAACTCGGGAACGTCGTGCAGTCGTCCGTCGACGAGTCGGGCCGCAGTGAGGCTGGCGGGCTGCAGTACACGGGCCAGCAGCTCGGATCGTCACTCGGCGTCGCGCTGATCGGCGCGATTGTGCTCATTGGCCTGACGAGCACCTTCGTCTCCAATGTCGAGCATGACACTCGGATCAGCTCCGAGATCTCGAGCCAGATCAGCGTGGCGGCCGGTTCGAACACCAACTTCGTCGCGACGTCCCAGATCGAGGCCGCCGCGAAGGAGGCCGGACTCGACCAGCACACGGCTGATGCGCTCGTCGAGGACTATGAGGCCGCGCAGCTCCGATCGCTCAAGGCAGGACTCCTCGCAGCAGCGCTCCTGGCCCTGTTCTCCCTTCCGTTCACGAGAGAGCTGCCACATGAACGGCCAGCGCCCCGCAGGAAGCCGACTGCGGCAACCGTGACAACCTGACCGCCTTGGTCACATCCGCTTCGAGTCAGCTCAGGCAGGGAGCGTGTAGCCCTCCTCGAAGACGGAGACGCACGCCGAGA
>Ga0181519_10000481_pt1 | contig 36739 bp, 43 predicted proteins | sample PEATcosm2014_Bin_26_FD_121102 | JGI IMG/M metagenome (GOLD analysis project Ga0181519, IMG submission 121102) | Peatland microbial communities from MTU Mesocosm Facility, Houghton, MI, USA - PEATcosm2014_Bin02_10_metaG | ecosystem: Environmental > Terrestrial > Soil > Wetlands > Peat | place...
CGCCGCTACGGACGCCGCTACGCGCGACGCTACGGCCGCCGCTACGTACGCCGCTACGGACGCCGCTACGGACGCCGCTACGCGCGACGCTACGGTCGACGCTACGGACGCCGCTAGCGGCACCCGCGATCTTTCCCGCTGGTACGTGATCGATGATCTTGTTCCATTGTCTGAGAAGTTCGGCGGAAAACAGGCTCTTGAATGCGCCTACCTTGCCTATCGGATGTGGAACGGCGGAAACCAGTGGTCGGCGTGGCCCGCGTTCCTGTCGTTCTTCAGGCATGTGGCAAAGCTCGCTCTGGACTACAGCAAGTGGGATCACTATGAGGTCGCGGCAATCGCTGGCCATCGCGTGATGCACCCGGATTTTTGTTTGGTTTCGGACAGGCCCGAGATCCTTACCGTGGACTCCGAGAACCGACCGCACGGGGAAAACGGCCCGTTCTGTAGGTGGCGCGATGGCTTCGCATTGTATTCCTGGCACGGAAATAGGATCCCCGCCTGGATGATTGAGCACAAGGAACGGATCACTCCGGAGCTAATCGACGCAGAGAATAATACTGAGATCCGGCGCGCCATGACTGAGATCTACGGCGAGGCCCGCTACATGCAGGATTCTGGGGCTGAGATCATTCACCGTGATGAGTTCGGCGAGCTGATGCGAAAGGAGATCCCTGGGGACGAGCCACTCGTGATGGTGCGCGTGAAAAACTCAACGCAGGAGCCTGACGGGAGCTTCAAGACGTATTTCTTGCCCGTGCACCCGGAATTGCGGCCGCTGTTGCCAGGCGGGGAGCTGGGCGAGCCTCAGGAACTGACGGCAAAGGCGGCAGTCGCCTCGACGTTTGGTTTGCGCGCCGAGGAGTATGACCCGGTGATTGAGACATGATGAGCGCCCCAAGCGCATGGCAGATCGCCCTCGGGAAGGCTGCGGCGTCGAGGACCCCAGATGAATTCCGAGACGTGCTGCTTTCTATTGCGAGAAGCGCTAAGCAGTAGCCGGAGGCACGATCACGCAAAGCACCTTGTGCTGGGCGATGATCTCCCTCACCCGCCTAGAGCAGACGATGCACCCATCTGACGCGGTGTGATTCTGCTGTGGGTTGTCGCCGTGGCAATAGAAATCACCCCTGCCCCACATCTCATTGGTCGGATCTGGCGTGAGCGGAATCGAAAACTCACCCGTCGACTGTAGTCGGTCTTCCGGCGTCCCGATCATATACATGCCCGGGGGAAGCGGCCCCTCACCGTGCTGGTCGATGGCGTCAGGATTGTTCATCCACACGCCGTGACCAGCGTAGCCAGTGCCCAGGGTCAGCGTCTCGCCTGTGTCATCGTCTATCGAGCTGATCTTGCCTGTGGGGATCTCGTAGACGATCATCGATTGCCTCCTGAAGAATGCGGCGTGCACTGATGGGACTGGCTTCCGGCTTCCCCTTTTGCCTTTCGTCCTTGTAGCCCTTGCAGAACAGGCAGCCGTTGCGTTGGTGCTTGGGGCGTCGGCGCTTGAAGTTCATTCCTCATCCCTCCGGCGCCGAGCCTCAAACTCCTCCGGGCTGAGCGGACGCATCCCGGAACGTGACTGTGGTGAGCGCTGCACCACCTGCGTTGGGGCGTCCAGGATCCCATTCCGTAGCATGGCGTCGCGCATGTCATTAACCACGCTCTCAATGTGGTCGAACCGCCGGTGCATCCCGACCACGCTCTTCTGCTGGACGGCGTTATGGACCAGCCAGCCAACGAATCCCACCGCAGCGGGAACCAGGATCAGGCCAACGGCTTCGACGATGAGGAGGGCGCTCTCGGTGGTCATGCTAGCCCCTGGTCATTTTCGTGATCCCTCATCAGGGAGAACATCATGTCGCTCAAGTGCAGCTCGTCCCGTCCCTGATCGGCACACATCCGCACCCCGACGGTAAACAGCAGAGCAGCGGCGGACTTCTCGTCCCCACCAGTAAGTTTCAGCGCTGATTGGATCAGCTCCGTTACCCGTCGGCAGTATTCCAGCTCCCGTTCCGTTAGAGTGTTCATTAGCCACGGCGCCTCCTACCGAGCTGGGGTGAGGTCGATGTAGTAGTAACCGCCGAGGGTAGGGGCAGGCCCGAAACTGGCCGGGAGGCTGATCTTGAACTGAATCGTCCCCTGATTCGTGACTGCCTGGTAGGCCGCATCCTGAGATGCTTGGCTCTGACGCAACGTAACCACGTAGCTAACGCTGGAACCGGCATCGCCGATCCCGTAGCTCGAGATCGTCTCGACGTTCACGCATTGATAGATAAGCGCGTGAGGGTTAACGCCACCGTCGCCGATGGTTCCAAGTGCCAAGTATGCTGCCAAAACGAGAGCGTGCATTGTGTCCTCCTAGCAGCAAGAGCCGCTACAACAGTTTGTGAATCCAATCGTCGTACAATTGTTGCCACACGAGCCGCAGTTGTAGGGGTCGGTGTTGCTGTCTGAGCATGTCGCGTTGCAGCACTGATTGTCTTCGTAGTTCGAGCAAGGGTTGTCGCACTCGCCGCAGTTGAAGACGTCGGTGTTCCCGTTCACGCAAGAGCCAGAGCAGCAAAGGTCATCGCCCTCGTTGTAACAGTTGTTTCCGCAACCGCCGCAGTTGGTGGGACTGCTGGATGTATCGGTGCACTCGCCACCGCAGCATGGCTCACTGGTGCAGAATGTTCCGCAACCGCCGCAGTTATCTGGGTCCGTGTTGGTGTTTGAGCAGCTCCAGTAACTACCAAAATAGCAGCACGCGTTATCGCCTTCGCTCAAGCAGTCATTTCCACAACCACCGCAGTTTGCAATCGTATTGGCGCACTGCCCATCACCGTCGACTACGCAGCAATAAGGGGTTTGCGCCTCATAGGGACACGAGTAGCCACAAGACCCGCAGTTGTTCGGGTCCATTGATGTATCGATGCATTCCTCGCCAGAGCAAACGGTGACCGGCGGGTAAGGCCCGCAACACATGCCGTAAAGACACGCCCACTCCCCCGAGCCGCAGTTGTAACCGCACGTCCCGCAGTTGTTGGGGTCTTGCTCGGTGTTGGTGCAAGTCCCGTTGCAACATGTGTTGGTGTTGCAGATGTTGCTGCAAGTCCCGCAGTTGTTGTCGTCAGTGAGCTGATCGACGCAGCTACCCCCGCAGCAGATCTCCTGTGCGATGGCACCTGCGTCATCCGTGATTTCGGGACAGACGTTTCCGCATCCGCCACAGTTGTCGTTGTCGTACTGCGTATTGACGCAATTGCCGTAACCGCCCGCGTCGTAGCAGTAGGTCGGTGCGCCCGTCGCAGAACAGCACTGGCCATTGACGCAACCGTCTTGGTATCCGCTGCAGTAGATACCGCATCCACCGCAGTTGTAGTTATTGGTAAGGCTATTCGAGCATCCGCTGCTGGGGCAGCATTGATTCTGCTGACCCCCATCGTAATATCCTGCGTCAAAGCAGTTGCTGCCACACGTCAGGCAGTTGAGCGGGTCGGTGGCCGTGTTGGTGCAGTCACCAGCGCAACACGTCGCGCCACCGCCAGCATCGCAGAAGACCCCGCATCCCCCGCAATTGTTCGTATCGGTCGCGGTGTTGATGCACATGAAATCAAAGCCGCAACGACCGTTTGGGCATTCGGTGAAGTAGGTGTCGCCGCCATCGTAGGACACCCACCCGCAGTCACTGAACCCCGCGTCGCACTCGCAATCGTTTGCGGTGCAACTTGCCCCGAAGTCGCAAGCCACACCGCATCCAGCGCAGTTGTCGGATGTGTTCAGCGGGACGCACCCGCTCGTCGGAGTGCACTGGTAGCTACCCTCGGGGCAGCACATGCTAGCCTGCTGCGAGATGTAGCCTGGTGGCCCGATGGCCAATAGCAGAGCAAGGATCATCGAATCCCGTTGGAAGGCGTGCCGGCGTCAGGTGAATTTTGCTCCTGACCTGGCGTAGCAACGCACCAGACTTTGGTTCCGGCGCCCCATTGCACGCATTGATTGCTGGGAAGCATCGTGCCGACATTCGTGCCGGCATCGATGGCGAACTGACCGCTAAGGGCCGGCGTCTGCCCATACCAGATGGGGTTGCTGCCATTGTTGCAGAACTGCGCCGAGGAATAGCCGCTAATACACCCGATCTGCGTCCCATAGCCCTGGCATAGCGTCATGCAGCTCGAGCCGGCATCCTGGCCGTTTTCGACGTATACCGGCAGAGTGCCGCCGCTATTGCCGCCGTCACCATTGCCGATCTGGGATGACAGAATCAGCCGCCCATACTGGTCCACCGCAACGGGTACGTTGTTGCCGGCGTCGACCTGGCCAACCATCAGGTTCGGAGGTGAATTGTTCCAGGGGTTAGTGGCTAGCAGCCAGGCCGCGACGAGCTTCCACATGGCTATTGCCCAACACGCGCTTTGATGAAGCTGACTTGCCCGGTGCCAGTCGATGCCAAAGCGTGCACCACAAGGCCGGGGGCGAGCCGGATGGGCTGGTGCGGGAAGGTGGATGTCACCGGGATCAGAGCGTTGGCGCTGGTCGCAGCGGCACCGGTGTTGATGTAAGCCGGCTCGCCAGCCACAACAAAATACCACCATGAGCTCTGATCCGTCATTTGCCCGGAATTGCCCTGAGCCGGGATGGTCCCGCTGGCATCCGTGCCGGACGTGGCAATCACTACAGTCGTGGTGAAATCAGGCGTGAACAGTGAAAGCGAAGCCATTGTTGTCTCCTATTGCCCAACCCGGGCACGAACCAAAGAAACCTGACCCTGTACCGAAGTCCCCAGGGCATGGACAACCGTTCCCGGGACTATCCTTACCGGAAGCGAAAGCATACCCTGGGGGATTAGAGCGCAGCTGCCGTCATTGAGCGCTGCACTGTTGTAATTGATAAAGGTCGCACCGCCGGCAATGACGATGTACCACCAGGATGATTGGTCAATCATGGCGCCGGAATTGTGCTGCGCCGGGATCGTCGCAGAGTTGTCGGTCATCGACGTGAGGATGTTGACCGTCGAGGTGCTAGTGAGATCAGGCGTAAAGAGCGTCATGGCTGACATTAGGACTCCCTCGCATTTTCCATCCTGCCAGCTCCAAAAGCTGTGTCTTCGCTAAATGTCAGCTTATCTAATCCTGCGGCTCTTGGCTTCTTCTGCTTTCCAGGTCCGGGATGTGCCATTGATCCCTGTGCAGATGCGATCGCCGATTGTTGAAACGCGATCTGGTCCGGAGCCAAATCAGGCGACACCGGCGTTCCAAGCAGAGTCGAAATGGCCTGCTTTTGCTCATAGGACAGCACCTTGGTTTTGGGCATGTCTAGAAGCTTCTGCGTTACGGCCTGCCTAATTGCCTGCAATGTGTGTGGGGACGCCTGTGCTGCAGCTGCCACCATGTCCGGAGTTAGGGTTCCTTCCTGCATGCTGCCGGTGATGGTTCCCACTGGGTCTTTGACCACTGAATAGGTGCGTTCGAACGCCGCAACTTGCATCGGGTCCGGCATGGCTTCGTGCTTATCTTGTGGCAGCATTCCGGCCGGCGGCGGCGGCGGCAAAGCCTGGGCTAGCACCTGCAGCTTGTTCAGAGCCGTCGTCTTGAGCGCCTGGGCATGCAGTGGGAAGCCGCCGTCCCTGAACTTCTGAGTCCCCATCTCGAGCCGCTGGTTCACCAGCGTCGGGCTGCTCGCCAGATTACGGATCTCATCGGCCCGCTGATTGAAAGCCTGCTCCGGCTTGGGCCCTTTACCGGCGCCGGAATTGAAGGTGCGGTCGCCCTCGAGAGCGCCCATCGTCATGGTCTTGTTGATGGCGGTGCGCACCGGCTGCGAAGTCATGAATTTGCCGATACCGCTGGCGATGGCCTTGCCCTGTTTCTCGGCAGCTGACTTCATGTAACCGAGCACTTCAGCAGCCATCGCCGGGTTTTTAGCGTTGCGCCACACCTGCCCAGCCAGGAAAGCGGCCTGTCCAACAGGTCCGCCAAGGTGGGCGAAAGCAGCGTCACGGATGGCGCTGACAGCACCTGCCCCAATGGGTGTGTGGGCTAGCGCCTGCGCCGCAACAGCCTGATTGCGTCCCTTAACCACGTCGCTAAGGACATCTTTGAGCGCTGAATGATCGACAGTCTGCCCGGCGTTTTTTGCAGTCTGAGCAGACACGTCGGCGAACTGCCGGACAGCGCCTAGATAGTTGTCGAGCAGCGCCTTGCCTTCCTCTGCAGAAATCTTACCCAGGGCGATATTCTTGATCAGGGTCTGCATCTTCGAACCCTTGATGACGACATCTCCAGCCCTACCGCCAACCTTTTGCGCATCGACGCCTAGGACCTTGCTGATACCGTCAGAAGCATTTTTGAGATCAGTGAACGCTTTGTTGGATGCCAGATGCGCAGCGACTTCGGCTTTCCCGAAGATCGCGTCGTTTTCCATCAGGCTGTAGATTGGCTGACGGATCTTGTCGATGATTGCATTGCGTGTGCGCTCTTCCAGTCCAGTAGCGTTCCCTTCGAAATCCTTGAGGTGATCTAGGTATTGACCAAGCTTTCGTCCGGCGTTTGATATGTCCTTGATGCTGTCGGCGTTTTCATATGCAGACCGGAAATCTTCTACTAATCCGTTGACGTGATTGATCTGTCCGCGGTCGAAATATTCCTTTGCGGCGCCCCCGTTGAGCTCTACCTGCCCGGGCTGGATCAGCGATTCATCTAGATTCTTGGTGTATTGCTTCGCTTCCGTCAGATTCATCTCGCTATTCGCGCCGATGTTCTTCTCCATCTCCTTCGGGCGATTCACGTCGTAATGCTCATTGACCATGTCGGCTGTTGCGTCGCCGAGCTTGTCCATGGTCTTGCCTAGTTCGCGCACTTCATTGTTCGCAACGACGGTGCGTGGCGACGGGCTTCCGGGGCCAGCCTTAAACGCCTGCTCTTGAATGCCCTTAACGCCCTGCTCTGCGGCTTCTTTGCCCGTTTGCTCGGTAATATCCGAACGCAGGGCGGCAGTAGCAGACCCGAGCATGTCCGTGAGCTTGTCGGACGCCTTGGACGTGAGGTCCATCACCTTCGTGAATGGATTCGGGATGAATTCGGCCGCCTGCTGCAATCCGATATCCCCGAAGAACCCCAACGCCGCATTGGAAAGCCCGGCGTGAAGCATGCTCTCGGACTGGGCGGCGGGATCTCCGATCTCGCGCTCGCTGAGATTGTTTTGAACGCCCTGGGCCCCGAATAGGACCGCCTGACCAGCGGCGCCAACCGGATCGAAGGCGGCGGCTGCTCGAGCCGCGAGACCAGTCGGCGGCGGAACCTTCGGGGCGCCTGCTGCCAGAGCCTTCGCAGTGGCGACCGTTGCATCCGTGGCAGGGGCTACGGCGGCAGCGCCTTCACCAAGCGCCCCGGCACCCTCTGCGGCGGCTGTAGCGCCTTCGCCAAGGCCTGCAGCGCCTTCCAGGAGGCCCTTACCGGCCGCGCCTGCCAGGTCCTCACCTATGGCAGCGCCAGCGCCTAGGCCGCCCGTAAGCGCGCCAATGCCTAGCGCTTGTGTGACATTTCCGGCCCCCTGCAATATGGGGCTGATGACCGGATTACCCTCTGCTAAGTATTTCTGTTGCTCAAGGCTGGGTCCGCCGCCCTTGGCTATGGCTGTGCGAGCGAACGGCACAAGACCGCCAGCGAATGCCAATCCGCCAGCTTCAAGGGGATGATTGGCAGCCTCTTGCCTTAGCGCGAGATCCTTGGCAATCGCATGCGTGGTCGGCTTCCACTGATTGCGGATCGCGTTCTGGACCTGATCGGGATCAACCAGCTGCGGGTTGCCACTCGGATCCAGCATCGGGATCGGGCTATTGGGAACTAGCTCTCCCGACCCATACTTTGCGGCAAGTTCCGCATCGTCGATGGGTATGACCTTTCCATCTGGGCCGCTAATGTTCGCCATTACTTACCGGTCGGATAAGGCTTGCTGATTACGTTGGGGGGAAGATTGATTCCGAGGCCATTCGGCCCCTGGCCCAACACCGCGTTGCGCTCGTCCTTTAATGAACCCTTCATGGCTTCCATCTTGGCGATCTGCTGACCCACTGCCGCGAGGTTGCTAGGCACCATTCCATTGAGGAATTCCGCCTGTTTCTCGCCTGGCATGCGTTTAAACTCGTCGCTCTGCATGATCTTGAGCGTCAGATTGTGGCCTAGCGCCTCACCCGTTGCCCGATCTGCTCCGAATGGATCAAGCGACGTTCCATGCGTTTTGCGCCATTCAATCGCCTGGTCTAGAGCTTCACCAAGCGGCGCTTTCTCGGTGAGGTACTTGTTGGCGACTTCCGCTTTGTCGGGAGACGCATATGCGCCAAGCGCTGGGATGTAGCCCTTGCTGTAAACGGGATGCAGAGTGAGATCCTGAACCTGCTGAGGAGTTAAGGATCCAGGTGCAGACATCGCCTGTGCCGCTGCCTGCCGTGCAGCATTGTCGCGAACAATCTCGAGCTGCTTCTGCTGTAGCTCCGCACTCTGCAGCGCGCGCGTCATGGCCGCATCTTTCTGCTTCATCATGCCTTCAGCAGCCTTGCCGTAGACGTCAGCGTTATTCTTGTGCAGCTCTGCCACGGCCTGATCCCCGCCGTTGCGGGCCACGATCTCGTCGGTTTCGTCCAAGACTTGCTTATCCGACATTGCTTGCGAGAACTTCCAAGCGGCCTCAGTCGTCTCGCCCTTGGCCTTTGCCTCGTTGAACAGCTGGCCACGCATTTCGGCGCCTGTCTTTAGCGTGTCCACCAATTGCTTGCGCATGGCCATCTGCTGCTCGATCGGGATTCGTCCTTCCGCGATACTGCCAATCCCGCCGACCAGGCCCGCAACGCGGCCAAGGGCCCCCGGTAACACAGACGACAAGACACCCATAACCTTGTCGAACGTACTGGGCATCTCGTAGGATGCAGACGCCTTATTGAGCATCTGATTAACCAGATCATTGTGAAGGTTGAACTGGTTCGCTTCGTCCGTCATTGCCTTCTGGTATTGCGGCCCATACTGAAGCGCCAAATCCTGTCGTTGCGCTTCACCGCGTCCGATAGCCTTCGCTTTCGCCGCAGCATTTGCCCGCTGGACGTCCAGGTTCTCTTGATTGCCCTGGAGTCCTGATTGCATCTGCGCTTGGACCAGCTGCATCTCAGGGCTGGGGACGCCACCGCCGCCGCGAGGTGTGGGCGCCGGAGGCGGAGTGGCGGCGGGTGGCGGAATTCCGGGATGCACGCCTTGAACCTCAGGGGGCGGCGCTGGAGGGGGCGGTAGCGGAGAACTATTCGACGCCGCCTGTGCTGGCGTCATCAGACTACCGTTTGGATTGGAACCAACAGCATCGTTGGCATCCCCGGCCCCTGACGTCTCGTTTCCGACTGCCTGGACCCCTTGGCCGATATCACGAGCAGCGCTGCCAAGTGCTGTTCCGAGGCCTGTCCACGGCATAATCCCGCCGCCTGTGCCGCTTGAATTCGTCGTCGGAGGTGTAGCCGCAGGCGCGGCGGATTGGCTATCTGGCTGCATGGCATAGGATGCCAGCGCCTGATCTGGCGTTTGCGACGAAGCATTATTCATCGCTACCTGCGCAAGGATGCGTTCCAAATCGCTATCCATTACGCAGCCCCCCTCTTGGCCTTCTGTTTCATGAGCATCTGCAATCCATGCTCGAGGGCGTTGATTCGCTGATTCATGAGTCCGGCGGCGGAAGCCAAGGCGAGCGTGAGCCTACCCGTGTCCACGCGCTTGCCGGTCGGGGAGTCTAGAACCACCGACTTGCCCACAGGCCCCGCGTGCTCGAGCTCTTGCGCCATAGGCCCGAAATGCGTGCCGGGTGCAGCCCCGGGCGCCTGTGGGTTCTTGTATTGGTAGCTGTGCGAGGTTCCCTGCAGTGCATTAAGCAGGCCCTGAGACTGATTGTTTGGATGAACGGTGGCGCCGGCGGGAAGGTCTACAACTTCTGGGCCCTTCTCACCGACCAATGCTCTCGTTGGTTTGGTTACGTGACCGCCTTTAGCGAAGGCAGCAGCAGCTCCGATCGCTGCGTCTGCCCCGCCTTCTGCTGCTGCAGCTCCACCAGCCACGTCTGCTGCATCCGCCGCATCAGCCGCATCAGCTGCGTCACCGACGTCAGCTGCATCCCCAGCGTCTACATCTGCAGCATCGCCAGCGTCAGAGGCTGTTGACGTATCAGCCTCCTGAGTGGCTTCCTTGAGCGGATTAATCTTAGCCACATTCGTGACCGGCGCAGCCTGTGGAGGGGGAGCCGAAGTAGGCGCTGCACCAGGTCCACCCGCACCCTGTGCTCCAGGGTTTGTGCTATCCGGTTGCTGGAACATTTTGACGATCTTTTGAACGTCTTGAATGCCAGATCCGATCCGACCGGAAGGATTTCCAGGCTGAATAGGCGAAGCCGTTCCGGTTGGGCTCTGATAGGTAGAGAGCTGGTTAAGGAACGTCTGCATCTGCTGATTAGCGTTGGCGATGTTCTGCTTAGTGGCTTCATCAGATCCAGGAACACCGCTGCTTGGCTCAGATCCGCCAAGCAACGTGCCGAGGAAGTTGTTGAACATGCTGTTACTGCTAGCGTTGTTCCCCTCAGCCATTGCCGCCACTGCGCTGTTGTATTCGGCGTTCTGATTGGCCCCGATCGTGTTGCCAAACTGCCAATTCTGATTGGCAATCCCCTGGTTGAATTCGTTGGCGCCAAGGTTGGCCTGCTGATTCGACAGCGCTGCCTGCTGGTTAAGCTGGGCCTGGTTCTGCGCCTGATTGACGCCCTGGCCGGTCAGCCCGGCAAGGCTCTGCTGTGCCTGTAGCTGCTGATTTGCCGCTGTGGCTGCCCCTTGGCCCGCTGCCCCTTGCGTCTGCATGGCCTGGTTTTGCTGCGCCATTCTGGCCGCTGCGCCGGGATTCTGCTGCCCTCGAGAGCCGGCCACCTGTGCATAAGTCGATGCCAGCGCCCCCTGCGTGCCCGCCTGCTGCTGCTGCGCCGCCAGGCTCGGGCCGCCGGTGCCATTGGCCTGACCCTGTAGCTGCTGCATCAGTCCCAGCTGTGCCTGTGAGTATGGCTGACCACCGTTGGCATTGACGTTCTGTCCGGCTACCTGGTCCGCGCTAACATTGGCAACAGGTGCGCCGGTGGGGGTATAGGTTCCCCACCCGTTGGAATACAGGTTACCACCCGCTCCGATGACCTGCTGACCCTGTGGATTCCAGCCAGAACCATTGCCGCCAGCTTCGCCATAGGCCTGACCACCAGGATTCAGCCCAGGAGGCCCGAGATTGGTTCCATACTCTGGATCCTGATCGTTCTTCCCGCCGGTAGACGTCCACCCATTGGCTACGTTGGGAGTGCCTGGCGCTACGCCGCCATTGTACCAACCAGTATTGGTAGTGTTTGGATTCTGGTTTCCGTTACTGTTCCATGGACTGTTGGGCGATGGCATTATCCGATGCTCCCTCCGGGACCGAGACGCTTGTACCCGCCGCGACGGATCCCAACTTCGATGTCTAGTGCGTTAAGAGCCGGAGTCACTGTCACATTGTACGGCGCCAGGTCCGTCCACGTCATCTGGATGGCCTCGCACAGCTGCGAGGATGGGAACACTCTAAACTGACGTCTATCGGGGAGCGCTGCTGCGCCACTTCCGCCCCACACGCCGTTACCCCAAGGATTCTCATAGCCCCACACGCCAGTGCTAGAGCTAGAGCCATTAAGTACCAACGTATCCACAACGCTCGGATTATAGTCATAAGCCAGCTGCACCTGATATTGCTGCGTGCCCGAGAACCAGCCTTCCACAAACAGTTTCCAAACACGCTGGAACCCCTGGATGTTGGCAGCCTTCAACCATGCCGTGGTGACGAGCATCCCAAACCCGACACCATCGTCAGCGTAGACGCCCGGAGCTTCCTGGTAGACGAGCCCGGAACCTGAGTTGATGTAGTAGTACTGGTTCCCAAAGCTGAGGCTCGAGATGCCCTGGTGATTCGTGAACGTGCCCCAGGCGTTGTAGAACCAGTCAAAGACGAGCGTGGTCCCAGTCTCTGACAGGAAGCGCACCTGCGTGTTCGTGTCTAGCGCCGTCGCAGCTGTCACGACGTCGGCGTTGAATGCTTTGACGGGTGCCCCGACATAATTAAGCGTCAGCCCACGGGCGAGCATGTAATAGCCCTGCGTGGATTTGAACATCAGCCCGCCAGGCGTTAGCACTACGGACCCAGGGTCCCGGCACCCGATGCTAGTGGACGACGCCACGAGCTGCGGCGTTGAGAAGCTTCCATTGACGCCGGTGTCATCTGGGCCCGTGCCGCTGATGTACTGCAACAGGTTCGACTGCAGCGAGATCAGATTGCCATCCATCGAAGCGCCGGCCACGATGTTCCCACCGTTGATGTTGCCAACCGATGGATTGACGCGCACCGTCTGCAGCGACGAGAAGATGACGCCATAGCCTTTCGAGAACTGCTCTGAAAACCACCAGAGCGTGGGATCTTCAGCATCGACCACCCAGAGCCGATCCTGATGGTTCACCATGATGCCAGTGGCCGGTGGCGCATCGTTCTCGAGCACATCCCCGGTCGTATAGAGCGGCTGATTGCTCTCAATAGACAGGTCGCTAGCCGTGTCCAGATACGTCAGCGGACCAATGCTCTGCGGCTGGTTGTAGATAGGCGAAAGCGGTGATGTGACTCGGTAGAACACCTGGCCATCTGTAGTCGTGCGATAGATCGCCACGTCCACATTGCTCTTGAGCGTCAGCGTTAGCGGATTGACGTCAATCGTCACAGCCGCATTGGGCGCCAGAGCTCCGGCGGTGATGAGATTTCCGGCATTGGATGAGCCTAGTGACGTGTAGACCGGAATATTGACGGTGGTCGGAACGCTCGGCGCACTCTGATGTAGCTGGCCCTGATCGTCGATCCACTCATAGACGGCCACGTATTGCTCAGCCGCATAGAAGTTATCGACCTGCGTCAGATTCTGACCAACGTAATTCTGCTGCACACCACCAGTGGCTGGGTTGTTCGCATAGTTCGCCGGAAGGATCGAGAACACCGTAAGATCCTGAGACGACAACATCAGCGCATTGCCAGAAACCTGTGAGTTGATCCCCCAGTTCACGCCACCGGCTGGCGGAGTCCATGAGTTTTGAACCGTCAGGATAGCGTTTGAAATAGCAGCGACAACACCCGCAGCGTCTTCAGTGCCGCTCAGATTCACGTTGATCCCGATAAGGTTCCCGGTTGTCGATGAGAACCGATACCGAAGCACGATCTCCTTAAGCAGCGTGGATGATGCGGCCACCGTTGAGAATCCACCGCTTGTATTTGTGATGTTGTAGGGATTCGGATCTGCCGCTTCCACAGCTGCTGCAGATGTCTCACCGATCGTGAACCAGAAATATCCCTGAAGAACGTGGTTCAACGTGTCTGTTGAGATGAATGTGAAGTACTGACCATTTTCGATCAGTGAAGCCGGCGTTCCAGTGATTGACACCATGCAGGGCTGATTCACTGCGCCCGTGCAGGCCTGGAACACCGTGAACTGTCTCGAGCCAGCCGGGATCGTCGTGAAGTATGTCGTGTTCGTCGACGTCAGGGTGATCGTCTGAACCGTGTAGGCGTTTACCTGCGCGCGCTGGCTAGGCGGATTACTGCCCAGGGCGTAAGTGATCGTCCAGTTATCCAGTGCGGCCGTCAGCGCCCCATACAGCGCATTGGCGACCTGCGTGGCCGTCATCTTCGAAGCGATCACGACAGGGGTCACGACCCAAGGCGATGGAAACTCGGCAGACGATGGCGCAGACCCAACACCGTCCACGATGAAATACACGACGGCAGGCAGGTTCGTTCCAGCGCCAGCTCCGGGCACAACCTGATTGAAAGCGATGTACTCCCCAGGCGTGATCAGGTTCCCGACTGCGCCACCCGGCTGCGATACGTTGTCCGGGATGTTGATGCTTATCGATAGCGGGGAATTGGGCTGGCCACCGCTGCTTACCGTCGGATCGATATTGTTATAGACGACCGTGATCGCTGATGTCGCCAGCGTTACCACCGGGGCTTCCGGATAGACATTGAACCCGTGCTCCGTCAGGTTCGTCCCGTCATAGTTCCAGAGCAAAGAACCAGCCCCAAGGTGCAGATTCTGACCTAGCTGCTGCCCGCTGATGGTTCCGGTCCCGAAGGTAACCGAGAGCTCTGTGACGCCTGGCAGCCCTTGCAGCGCATCGCTGACGCTCAGTTCTTCAACGATATCCGACACCGACGTCTCATAAACGCCGCTGGCCGTCTGCTGAAACGCCGGCATTCGGTTGTTAGTGGGAGGACCACCCGCCGACCCTGGCAGGTACTTGCCGGCCACATACGGTAGCGCCGTCGACCCCACGGGATACGGCAGGGCCATGAGGAAGAGCGTCGGCTGCACGCTGCTCACGAACTGGACAAGGAAGTAGATATTTCGATCCGCTGCCAGAAAGGGCTGACTGCACAGGCTCACGCCGGTCACTGCCTGGAACGTCGGGGCGATTGTGCCCGTGAATACCACTGCGCAGTTCACCTGCTGCAGCGATGGCGTCGGGTTCGTTGTCTCCCACAGCACCAGCGCGTTGGCTGTCTGATACGGCATGCAGGTAAGGCGCGCAATGGCATTCGCTGACGCTGTCGCCAGAGGCAGAACGCCAGTCACCAGATCGTTGATGGATGTATCGAATACGAAGGCAAGCGCGTCGAACTGGAAGTTGTTCTCGACAACGGCCCCAATGAACACATGCGTGGTCGAAGCGGTGCCCATGGCACACGCGCACAGAGCAGTTACCGTAAGGCCGATCGGCAACGTCCCAGGGCTCGATGGCTGCCACGTTGTCGTGTTGATTGCCGTGACCACCAGGCTCGATCCCTGAGAGACCACTGCAACGAGGCTAGTCCCGACGTGGCACACGTCATAGATGGCCTCATTCGTTCCCTGCGTAATGGCCGGAACGATCGTTGTGGCATAGGCGCTGGGAACAGCCTGCGGGACGCTGGGGTTGATGAGCGCCACATATAGCTCGCCGCTTCTGGTGGTCGGATTGCTAGTGGACCCGTTCACGCCAACCAGGAAGACCGCGATAATGCTGCCGACAACGATGCACTTCGGCGCATAGGACCCAATCGTCAGGTTCGACACATAGCTAGGCAGAACCGACCGGAACAGGTCCGCCGTTTGGTAGTAGACGCTCTTGGACGCCTCATCGAGCACCTTGAGACCCACCGCGCCATTCAGCTCATAGGCAAAGACCGAAATCCCATTCAAGGAAGCCGTGTCTGAGTTGGTCGCGCCCATGGCGCCAGAGTAGATCTGCGTCTCTGTCGGAAGGATGTTCGGGATGGGCCCGCGATTGACCCACTTATCTAGAGACGGCGGCAGCGTGTAGAACTGCGACGGCCGACTATTGGGCACCGGTGCAGAGACAAGCCCAAGCTCATTATTGAACGAAACGAGCGACTGTCCATTGCGGACCACGCCACCGTATTCGGTACTTATCGCCGACGTGAGCGCGGTGTACCCGTTCCGCTTGTGCAGCTGCCCCAACGCACCCTTGTCAAACACCACGTTCTGCAGCTCGATAAACCTGTCGTTCCCCACGAGCACGGAGTTGTTCTCGAGATCAACCCCCGCCTGCAATGGGATGGAAACGACCTGTTTATCTAGGCCCATTAGTACCCAACACAGATGTAGTTGATAATCGTAGGTGACGATCCTCCGTTCTGAACTGTGATCCCTGTCGTGGATGTAGAACACGTAGATACCCATGCGGTGTTGATCGTGTTGTCCACAATCGAACAGTTGCAGATTGGCGCAACGGTAAAGTTTCGCGTCGAATCGCCTGAGCCTGAGAATGTGACCGTGTAGGACGTGTTCGCCGATGCCAGAGGAATGGATCCACCGCTAATCTTCGGGGACGCGGTAAACGAACTTCCTCCATCGAACGTGCTCAACGATGGCACCAACCCATTGCCGGTGTAAATCGGCAATGTTCCGGCATCGAGTGAGCCAACAATGACCCCATTCGTCCAAATCGGCCCACCATCGACAATCAACGGCTCGCCGATGATCGTCTTATAAGCCGCTATGTCCGTCTGAAAGTGGGGCAGCAGGATGTTTACGCCGGTGTATTGCCCCGAAAGCTCGAGGGTCGATGCATTCATGTCGAATGCGTACATCTCCGAGCCAGCATCGACAGCCTGCGCAATTAACTGTCCGTTGGCGTAAGTGAACAGATCGTTAAACTGCAGCCCATAGCCGGTTGTGATGGAAGTCGGTGTTGTGCCGGAACCGCCCGTGACATTCCAAACCGTTTTCCCGCCATCGTCCGTGTAATACTGAACGTTAGCCCCCGAATAGATGTTGTTCACGGTGATGTCGGGGAGGTTTGCCAAAACAGGCACCTGAATCGTTGCGAAATCGCCAGCGTCCGCGATGAATGTCCCTAGGTACGGATTGGACAGCCCACCCGATGGCCAGCTCGTGATGCAGCCGTTGCCGCTGATGCAATACTTAGCAGCGTATGCCTCTGCACCAGCATCCACGACAGCCGCCGCGAGCTCGCCTGTCGTCTGTAGTTTGAAGATGCCTGACGGAGTGGCTTTCAGAACGATATCGCCGCTCACGTCCTCATAGACAGACGACGTGTTGGTGATATCTAGCCCCACCTGGGCCCCCGAAACGACCATGATCCCGGCGTCGAACTGCGTCTCCGGGCAGTACATCACGCCGCCCGAGTAGTAGCAGCCTCCCGCACCAGGCCAGCTCGTCAGGCATGTTCCATTGAGGCAATACTGCGCAGCGTTGGACACGCCAAAGAATCCTGCGTCGACGACTTCCGTCTGCGCATAGCCCAGATTCGTCGACGTCGAATAGCACCACCAATAGGCGCCCTGATGTGGATTGCCGCTCGGAAACGCGTACAGCACACAGTCGAAATTAGGGGAATTGATGCCCAGGTCAGAGTAACCAAAATTAAGCGTCCCGCTGCTAGACGCTTCCATGATCATTCCATAGCCACCGTCAGGCCAATAGCCACCGGCGTCCCACATCGCTGCGGTGTTGTTGCCCAGGAAGATGTACGGATAGGACGAGACTGCGTAAAGCCCGTAGCTATCGATCTCCGACGCCAGCGGCGCACCAGCATCGAACGGGAACGGGAAGAAGAAGTTGGCGCCAGGAAACGACGTGCTGCCGTTGATCTCGAGCTGCTGATTCTCGGGGTTGATGTTCTGCGTCACCACCTGCCCGAAATAGCCAGAGTCAGCGCTGATCCCGGGGAATCCCTGGCCAGCCGTCAAAGCTGCAATGAGTGCGAAGGCATGCATTGATTCCTCAGGGGGAGATGGGGCCGAAAGCCTTCCATGTGCCGGGGGATCCTGCCGTGGTGCATACCCAGCCAACGATCCCGCCGGGGATGGGGTTGGAATTCCACACGATGGCTCCGAGTGCGTAGGGTCCACCTGTCGTTGGAAATGTCACATTCACAGTGAAGCTCGGCCCTGGCGGCGGATTGTTGGCGGAATAGACCAGCGAATCGATCAGCTCGAGATTCACGGCTTCGATGTACGGATAAGTGCCCGGGGTCGTGTTGTTCGTGGCTCCCGGCGTTGTCCCACCGACCGGAATCGTCAGCCCAAGATTTGGAGTCGTGGCCATCTCACCCGCCGTTGAAGAAGTAGAGTGGAACCTTCAACGCCGTGGTGAGCGCCGTCGGGCTATTCGCCGTCCCGTAAGCCAGCTGAAGAACGATCGTCCCTGCCGCCGGCACTGTCGGGCTGATAAACACCGTCGCCCCGGCTAGCGAGCTGAGGCCCGGTAGGCACGTAATACCCGCCGACGATGCGAGTTTGTGGCTCACGACGACGTCGGTATACGTTTTGACGAACGTCGCCGACACCAGCGTCCCGCTGAGCAGCGTATTGCCCAGAAATTGCTGGAACGCGCTGCTTATGTTCGACTGAATACGCTGCAGCAGCGAGTCGCCTGTTTGAATGGGCTGGAACGGTGTCACCAGCTACCCCCGCCGACACCCCAGCCACTGTCGCTACCCACGCCGCCATCCCAGCCATAGCCACCTGTTACGACCTCCGGATCCCCAGCCTGTCTATTGGACTTCTCTGCATCGATGCGCATCAGCATCGCCTGTCGCTGCGCCAATAGCGCACTGACGTCCATCTCTTGCTTCACTGCGCATTTGATCGCAGAGTCCAGGATGACGTAGTCCTCCCACCCAGCAATCCCGTCGAACGTCGTAGCGCAGAGCGAAAGCGGACAAGAGTAGGTCCATAGGATGCTATTGTCCTGTGTCGTCCCAGGCACGTTCCATGAAGGCGCCGTCCCGCCGCTGGTGCCGGCACTCAGCGCCGTGAACACCTGCTGCGTAGCGTTGCCAGTTGCTGGCGTAAGCGTCACCGTTACCTGCGCGCCCTGGGCATAGGCCGTGCTCGTCGCGTAAGCCGTGGGCAGCGTGGCGCACAGCAAAGGCGGCTCTGGAATGTATTGCAGCCGAATCGGGCCCGGGATGTTACCCGTGTTCGGCAGAAACGAGATGTTCTGCCCCTGCAGCTGGTAACTCAGGTTGATCCATCCCAGATACTGCTGCCCGCCACCGACGAAGCCCGGGCTCTGATTGCGCTGGTGGATGTTGTACGGCCGGATCGAACGCCACGTAATGCCGGAACTGTCTAGGCCAAGGTCTACGTTGACCAGCTTGTAGAAGTCCTGCGGCAGGGCATAGACGTAAGTGCCGGATACGATGGGCAGGAAGTAATCTGGCGCCCAATAGTAGTTGTCCCCATAGGCACTAACGAGAAGGCCGAAGAGCTCGCAGACCGACGCATTGAGGTAAGACGTCATCTCGACGTCTGTCACGTTGTCGTCTGCGTTCTGCCCGAAAGCGTTGTTCTGGCCGCCAAGATCCACGCGCTGACGCACCGCTAACGCCATTTGAGCTAGAGATTGTGCGCGCATTGGCTACTCCTCGGGCTCTTCGTCTTCCTCACCACCCTCGTGCGGCCCCTCTTCGTGCGGCGCGCCATCGCAGATAGTGAAAGCGTCGTGGAACGCCTTCGCCATCGCCATGTGGTCCTTGGCGTCGTAAGCGTCGCACCAGTCGGCCATGGCATCCTCGAGCCCAGGCGGCACGCCATCGCCATCAGGCGCAGCGTCGCCGCCCATATCGTCTTCCTTCTTTTTCTTGGCCAGAATCAGGAGCAGCGGGTTTTTCTTAGGTTCCATTAGTGCTCCTTACGGGATAGCCGAGAACGAAGGCTGATAGAGAACCTGCGTGTTGTCGTTGCTGGCCAGCAGCGACCAGTGGATGAACGAGCCCTGATTCGTCGGGCTGCCTGGCTGCGTGATGTCGGCCAGCGCATTCGTCTCGGTGTTCCAAACGTTGATAACGAACGTGTTGCCCGTGACTGCCCCGATGGTCGATGCCAGCGTCAGCGTCGACGCAGCCGGGTCAATCTGCAGACACGTGCGCAGGCTATTAATTTTGGCGATCGTTCCGGCCTTCCCGAAGTTACCAATCAGCGTGACGAGGAAGATCCCAGTGCCAGTGCGAGACACTGTCCAGCGAGACGATCCAACAGTCGCAGCCGTCGGAGTGCCAGAGCCAGCCGGCTTAATAGCCCCACCATACAGGCCCATTTGATTCTCATTCCCCTGCACAGGGAACGGGTATGAGTTGATGATCCCATTGTAGTAATTGGCCAGAGCCATGGGATTACTCCACCCCGCCCGCCGGGTATGACGTCCCGGAGGACTTCACGAAGAGAGAAAGGTTGATGATGTTCCCGGCATTCTCCGAGATGTCAGCCGCCGCACCCGTGCTCGCGTTCTGAACCAACAGAGTCACGGTCTGAGCGCCGGTGCCTGCACCCGTCACGTTGGCACCGGTGATCACACACTGGTAGGCAACGCCGCCCGGACTAGCCAGCTGCATCGTGGTCTGAGCGCTGACGAGTGCGCGAAATTGATTCGCAAGCGTCACGGTAAAAGCGCCGGTGCCGGTGCGCGTGACACTAGTCACACCCTGACCGCTCACGATAACCGGTGCGCTTGATCCCTGCGGCTGGAAGCTAATCCCGATCAGCTTCCCATCACGAACCATGCTCTTGAGGCTTGAAGGCCATGCAAAATTGGACACTTGGGACTCCTTTTACGCTTGAGGGGAAAACCAAAGTGAGGGGGCCAGCGGTAATCCCGCCGACCCCCTCAACCGTTCATTACCCGTTGGGGAGGAGCACAACCGCATTGTGCCCAGGAGCTCGCGAAGCAAGCTGGTAATAGGCTTTAAGTTGGTACTGAAATTGATTGGCATTCTGCAGACGCAGGAAATAGTTCCCAATGTCCGCTTCCTCGAGGTGAGGGATTTCGCCCTTCCCGAAGATTCCCCAGGTATCCTCTTCGAGCACGAATGCCGTCATGGCGCCGCTGTAGCCGGAGCTGGGCGGGTACGTGCTGTTGAGGAACGGCGCGCACTGGGGATCCGAAACGACGCGGATCATTCCGTGCGGGGTTGGCAGCTCGAGCTCCGAGAAGCCGAAGCTGCCGGTGTCCGACGGGCCCTCTCCCATCCGGCCTGGATACATACCCTGCGATTGCAGGCTCAGGCTGAGGTTGTAGAACGCCACCGGGTTGAGGATGATCATCGACGGCCGGGCGCTGACCTGGTGCAGCTGCGAGACCGCCAGGGTCAAAGCCTCGCGGATGCTGCCGAGGTTCAGACCCGCCGCAGTGGCATCGATCACCTGTCCGTAGGCGAAGCCGTTCTGATAGCGAGGAACGCTGAAGAAGCTGTCATTCGAAGCCGGCCCACCAGGCGGGCACCAAGCAAGGACGCCCTGCGGCACCGCGCTGTTGGCCGTCGTGAACGGGATCACGGACGAACCGTTACCCGTGCTCGAGAAGTCGCCGGCCATGTAGATCACATCGCCTGCTGCAATCGACGTCCAGATGGTGTTTAGCGCGATAGCAGTCGTTGCGCCAACACCGCTCAGCGTCATCTGGCCAGCGTTCGGGCCGGTGTAAATGACGTTGATCACCTGAGCGCAGCCAGTCACAACGCTGCCGAGCGTGGTGTTTGTGCCGGCCGTGCGCTGCGTTCCGCCAGGCGCCGAGGCCGTCTGAACCCAATCGCCCTTCTGGAAGCGCACCGCCGTGCTTGGATCCGCAAGCGTCAGCGTGGTCGAGGATACCGTCTGCGAGCTCGAGATCTGAGCCATCACGCCGGTGCCGTCGCCATAGCAATATGCCGCCATGAGCTGGGCAACGCGCCGCTTCTTGGTGTCGACTTCGAGCGTCAGGTCTGCAATGAACGCGTCGGAAGGCGACTCCGAAGCAACCATCGCTTCACCATCGATCAGGCCAACGCCGAAGGTAAGCGCGCGGGTGAGCTGGAAGGCCAGCGACGTGGCAGGCGATGCACCGCCGGCGCAAGCCGCGAAGTTCGTTCCAACGCCACCGCCAGAGCCCGTGATGAGCGGGATCGGGATGTTTGCGCCACCACTAGACGTGTCTGCACGCTCGAGAAGCTCCGTGACAAAAGGACCAGCCTCGATCATCACGTTCTCAACTTCATCTTTGGAAATATAGTGTTGCTTCAGAACAGCCGTAAGGCTTTGCAGAGATGACGGGGTAGGAATAGCCATTTAAACCTCAAAAGTTTAGTGCTTTTCGGCCTTCGCTTCGGCCATAAGCCTTGCGGCTTTGGCTAATTCGATGCGCTCTGGCCTACTAAGCATCCTGGCTTTGGGCTTGGGCTGAGCCGAAGCTTGTTCGCCAGGTGGAGTGGATGCGGACTGTCGCCGAAAAAACCCTGTCTTGGTGACGCCCTGCTTGGCAGCTTCGATCAACGCTGCCTTATCCTTCTCCAGCTTATCTTTTGCGGCTTGTTCCTCTTCCGCTTTCAGACGTTGCTGAATTTTCTTAGAGCTACGGTACTCCTCAAAAGACTCTTCCAACAGTGTGGATTCTACCGCTTCAAGGGCGAATGTAAATAGCTGGGAAGTGTTGAGCGGGTTGAACAGCTCAGCGATGTCTGCCGGTGTAGTGTCTTTCAGCTGGCCAGTTTTCGGATCACTGTGCTGCGCGTATGTGTCCTCAATGAGTTTCCAAGCGCGCTCCTGGCCGTTTTTACGCGAACAAAGCTCATACTTGTCTTTGTCGGAGTCGATCATCCGCTTCATTTGCTTCTGATTGTTATCGATGAACTGTTTCGTGTTCTCAGTGGCCTGCTGCTCACGCGTTCGGCGGTCGACCTCTTCGCGTTCGGCCTTCATCTTCATTTCGAACTTTTGAAGCTCGGCCTGGACAATCTGCTCCGGCGTGCGCTTGTCGCCCTGAATTTTCCGCTTGGCTAGCTCCTCGAAGCTCAGGCCCAATCGGCCCAAAAGTTCGTCAGGGTTTTCCTTGGCCAGTCGCTTGGCCTCTGCCAGCTCTGCCTTGGCGCGTTGTGCCTCTTGCAGTTCCGTGCGCTGGCTCTCGAGCCATTTCTCACGCTCGGCCTTCAGCTGCTCGCGTTCACGGTAAAGCTTGGCCTCATCGCGCTTGAGACGGGCTGCAGACTCAGCGCGGCGCTCGATATCCTTCTTCTTCTTTTCCTCTTCGGCCGGAGACGCTTCGGCAGTTAGCCCAAGCGGGGACTTGGCAACAGCAGGCGCGGCAGGTTCTGCCGGTTTTGCCGGTGCGGCAGGCTTGAGCGGATTGGCAGGGGCGGCGGGCGAAGCGGGAGCGGCAGGAGCAGCCTCAGGCATTTTGGGTGTCCTTCTTTTTTTTCTTCTTCCTTGAATTGTGCAGCGCTATCGCAATCGATTGCTTTTGCCCGTAGCCTGACTGCATGAGCTCCCGGATATTGTTGGATATGACAGCGCGGCTCTTACCCGGAGCTAATGGCATCACGCACCCTTGGGCTGTTGGAACGGCATCAGGTTGCTGACGGGCGGCGGCGCGCCTTTCGCCATAACCGGCGCAGGAGCTCCCGGTCCCGGGGGTGGAACTGCCGGCATCGGTGGCGGAGGCGGCTTAGCGCGGACCAGCCAATTGCGAAGCAGATCGATGCGCTCGGGAGGCGCGTCTTGGACAATCGCACGGTTCAGCTCTTTCGTTACGGTATCGACACAAGCCGGAAGGTTCGCAGCGCCATCGACAGGCATCGGCTTGCCCTCATGAAGCATCTGATAGACCAGCCAATCGGCGTAATCCTGGAACGCGTTCTCACGTTCCATCGTCGCGTCCAGGTCCGGGAACTGGAGCAGCTTCTTCCCATCCTGCGGGGAAATCAGCTGCGCCTGCATCATCTCCTGAACAGCCGCCAAGCGCCCTGACGGTGTGCGCGGCAAAGACGACACAGGGTAGGCCTTCAGCGTGTACTCATCGGACTCAAGCCGGATGTCCCGCCAATCAAGCTCTTTGACGAAGTTCTTACCCGTTACTTTGATGACGTATGACTTGTTGCCCCATACACGGCTGCCGCACGATACAATTCGCTTAGCAAGTTCCACGTGGAACTGCCCCCACTTCTCAGAGAGGACTGCGAAGCGGTTCTGCTGAATGTCGGCGTATTCGCGCTGGGCTGCACCACTATCGAGCCCCTGCGGTTTGTTGCCGGACGACATGAACGTCGAGACACCGCAGAACTGGTGCGCCGATTCAATGATCCACTCCTTGTAGGCTACGAAGTTGGGATGCGTCGCTGACCAGTTCAGAACCTGGATCGCCTGGTCCGCTGGCAGCATCCCCTCGAGGATGAGCCCCGACTTGCTTGACGTGGCGTGGTTCTTGTTCAGCTTCGCCGCGATGTTCATATACAGGCGCGGCAGACCGAACTGACTCCAGGCGTGAGCTTCTGCGTACTCTACGCGTGCCAGCGTCGTCTGATGGCCGTAAAGCAGCTCTCCAAGGCCACGGCCATAGTAACCAGTGGTCTTGTCTTCATATCTAATCACCGCGAACGGGAAGTCGTCATCGTCAAAGTCTTCGTCGACTAGCGTCACGCTATCGATGGCCAGAACGTGCCGCCCGTCGCCTGCGTCTTTGTAGCTGGGAAGCCGCCACGCCTCGTAGTAGGGGATTTGTCGTGACGCATAGAGATCGGACATGAAGCCCGTGGTGTTCAGGGCCGACGCATCCATGATCTCTTTCTTCTTGTTCGGGAAGCGCGCCGCGAGCATGTCCTTGTCGACGAGATCGATCTGGTACAGGCAGCGCGGCTTCTCGTCGCGGCCGTCATACATGTCCGTCCAGATGTTCCCGGGCCACACGTTATCGACGATGATGTTCTTATCGTTCGGGTTCGCCGAGACCTTGATGAAGCCGGTTCCGAACACCAGCGCGTCCTGTAGAGCTCGCGTAGAAGCTGACGGCACATCGCACTGATAGAAGATGCCATCGATGAACTGGTTCAGCAGCTGCGCCTTGTGCTGCAGCTCAAACGTGCCCTTGTTCGTCAGGAACGTTACGGCAGGTGAGCCAGGGGCCAGAAGCATGGCCTTGACGGTCGAGACCAGCTCATAGACCAGATTGTAGCTAGGCCCTTTGCGTGAGCCCATCCCCATCGTGCCGGAACCGATGCCGTTCGTGATGGTTCCGCTGCCCGCCATGATGTTCGGCGCGTACCTGCCGCCGCTCATGAAGTTCGAGCCTTCAAACAGCTGCTGACAGCGGTAGTTTCGCGTCGTGACGCCAAGCTGCAGCTGCTGAATGCTCCGAGCAGCTGCTACAACCTGGTCGCCAACGTCGCGATCGTTGGCCTGCCACCATAGCGCCGGGACTTTATCCTGCTTTACAGGCCGATAGCGTTTCGCGAAGCCGGTGCCCATAATTACTCCACGCCGATCCGGCGCTCGAAACCGGATTGCGGCCCAGTGAAATCACCCCGGCGTGTGCTCAAGGCTGTGGCCAGCCCGGAACCTCGGGTGCAGCCGGGAAATCGCTGCTGAAGTCGACCGGGTTCTCTGGATTCAGAAGATTCGAAGCGTCCACAACGCGCTCACCGTCAGGCGTGAGCTTCGGCTTAGGTGGCCGGCCGCGTTTACGCTTCACAGGCGTCCCAGGAGGCGTATACGGCGACGTTGGCTCGAGATCCGGAGCACCAGGGTCAGCCGGCAGCCCCAAATCCTCAGGCTCCATCTCAGCAACGTCCAGCTTCGGCGGCGTCGGCTGCAGTGTGAATTCAATATCGCCAAGCTTCAGTTGCAGAACGTCAGCAGCCCTGGCCACTTTCAGCAGCTTCTCGAGATATCCGAGGTCAATCACACCACTCCCCTTGAAGTAGCCGCCATCCATGGTCATCGCTTGATGGGCGGCAGCCCGTGGCCACGGCCGCCCTCCTGAATGCCTGGGGCTGGAGCAGCAGGCGCTGTGACAGCTGCCGGCTTCGTGTGTTCCTTAGCGTTCAGGTAGCCAATGCCGGCGCCTGCCAGTGTTCCGGCGGCAAGTACGCCAATGGCCACGGGTTTGTTCACCCGGATAATGTGCCACTGTGTACCTATACGGTCAAGGTGTACGTTTCGGTACTATTCCGGCCAGTCGAGCAGTTCGGGCGCTTCGGGATTTAGAAACTCTTCCTCGTCGAGCTCTTCCTGAGTCTGGAATTGCTTCACCGTTCGCTGCCACCGCTCTTCGTCTTCAACAGCAAGCCGTTCCGGGACACTAAGCGGAGGTGGCTCGGGCGTGTGCAGGAAACTATAGACATGACTGAATCCATAGACGAACGCATCCGCATAATCGCATGGATCCGCTTTGTTCTCGATTTGTGTGGCTTCATCGAAGCGCACCATTTGCAATTGATCCCGCAGGGCGCCTGTAGCGTCGCTTTTAAGAGCAATTCGATTGAGTCGGAACTGATCATTGATGATCCTCACCATGCCAGCCTTATAGCCAGGCGTTTTGGTTTTCCCGATCGCAGGAATGCGCCAGCGGTTCTGAAGCTCTTTCAGGTACCCAGCGCCTAGAGCTCCGTCATCCATGATGACAGTCAGCTCTGGAATGGTCCGATAGTATTTGTCTACGTTCTGACAGAATCCAGTCACGTCACGCCCGGGCAGGCCTTCCGCATTCACCACGTAGCAGGTGGGCGTCTGCATCGACCAGGCAATCAGCACAAACGCGGACAAATCTCTGGTTGCGCCAACATCCGCGCCGAGAGTGTACCTCCATGAGAAACCAGTTGGTAAGGATTGCACTTCGTTCTTGATGACCTGGAACCCTTCGAATAAGAGGCTTCGGTTGTCTTTTGTCCATTCCCCACACCATTCTGAGATGAATTCGGGTTCGGAGCCATTCCAACCATGTTGAGCTTTGACTGCCTTGATGAAGTCATCTTTATTCGCCCAGCCAGGATTGTCCGCCCAGCTCCAGCGAGTAGTGCTCCACCCGAGCTGGGAGTCCCGTTTCGTCACGTCAAAGAAGAAGCCGTTGCAGATTGTATCCGGAGTGCCGCAAAGCGCCAATGTGCCGCCGTGTCGGAACAGGCACGCATCGAGGACCTTCTCCAAAAGATATTTCAGAATCTCGGGCCGGAAGCCTTGTGCCTCGTCAATGATGATCAGCCGGCAGATCAAGCCACGAAAGCGATCCGCATCTTCTTGGTCTTGCGCCCCTGAGATGTACAGCACACTACCGTTTTCAAACGTCAGGCTCTGTTCGTTCTGATTGGCCTTTACTTTGATGTCAAAGCGGTTGAAGAACTGCCGGAACCGCTGCCAGATGACAGCTTTCGCCTGTTTCAGCGTGCGATTGATGTACACGCAGTTGCTATTCGGTGCCGACAGACACAGGTGAGTGAGATACGCGATGGCCGCTTCGGTCTTGCCCGCCTGCCGAGTGCACAACGCCGCTTTGAACTTGCTTTTGTCTTGTATGAACTGAAGCTGTGGCGGGCTCAGGCCATCGAATACGTTTTTGCCCTGATTGGCGTGCAGGATGCGTAGAAGGTCTTCTACCGTTGCCATGTCCAGATCCGTTGGCCTGCCCTAGTCATAGCAGTGTAACGGCTCTCAGGCGTGAATCCCAAGCCACGCAATAGAAACTTGGCATAGTCGCGGTCACGGAAGTTCTGCTTCACGTAGACGTAATTCACGACGCCAGGAAGCCCGTGCATCCAGCCGATGAGGAAGTCAGGCGTCTCCTCGTCGTACAGAACAACAGGCGGCACGGCCTCGAGCTGCCTGCCGATGAACGGCTTTAGGTCCGCGTCTAGCACCCCATGCGTCAGCAGCCGCGCCCGGTATTCCTTCTCCTGCTGCGCGGCTAGCAGGCTCTGCAGCCGCTTCTCTTGTGGCGTGTTGGTGCCGGTCCAGTTCTCGAGCTGGTGCTCAATGCTGTCGATGTAGCGCTGCGCGATAGCCCTGTGACGCGCTGAGCGCTTGGCTGCGACTGCGGCGTGCTCAGATAGGGGTAGCAGCGCGCCTTGCTTGATGAATGCGTCTTTTGCTGACGTGAGCCACGAAGCCGCGACGAATTTGAGATCTAGCGGCAGCGCCCAGCGGAAGCCGATGCCTGCTCGTGAGAGCTCTTCGGGGACTTCGGGCGGATGAAACGCAGTCATTCGGTGGAGGCACCGAACCGCTTCAGTCAGCGAATCCAAGCTCTGCAGTGTAGTCCCCGCCCTTGCTCTTGAAGATGAATGTGGCCCCATGCCCATCTTGGCGTGCCACGCTGCATGTGTAGGGCGCAGTCACGCGCTGCATGGTCAGCGAGCCAACAGCTTGCCCGGGCTTGATCAGGTTCAAGGCTTCGACGAAGGCCATGCATTCCGAGAACGCTCCGACGAAGGCGAGCTTGTCCAGCTTCTTCCCCGCGTGCTCGAGCAGCGTAACTTTGTATGGGCTCACTGTTTGTTGTTCCTGTCTAGCTTTCGCTTGTAAAAAGGCGACGTCGTGTCCTGGGGGAGTCTTGTCTTCGACCACTTCTCGTGGAACAGGTCCCACTGTTTTCGCCATTTCGGATCCAGTCTGTTTCTAGCGTTGGCCATCAGCTCGTCTTCGATGAACTGCTGGTATTCGATCTTCGCGCGCTCTTCCTGTGCCCGCTTTCGCATGCGAGCGTATTCGGCGTCTAGGAATTCTTCGCGCTTAGATTTCATTGCACGTTGCGCCGCTCGAGGTCAGCGATGCGCTGCTTCTGCTGCTCGAGCTCTTCGACGATCTTCTCGATGCCAGCGACTAAAGGCCCAGCGGCCTTAAACACCAGCTCGGCGATCTTCTCGTGGATCTCTTTGTCGGTCATAGCTTGAACATCCTCCGCGCCTGCAGATGTTTTTGATACAGTCGCCGCCCACGCCATGCCGCGTGCTGACGCGTAATCCAGTTAATGCCCAACAGTGTTTTAATTGTCGGCCACACAGTGTTAACCGGCGGCATCCCTAACTGTTGTCTAACAGTGTTAGGCTGTGCGTCGATTGTATATGTCAGCCAAGCTGAACCAGGCGCCGGCGTCGTGAGCACTGTCGTCTTGCCCTTAGGTGCAGGTCCTACGTGATGCACGGTGTGCCCGCTAGTCTCGCGCATGAATTCCTCGAGCGTCATTCATCACCCGGCTCGTCAGGAGGCGGCGGCGGCAGCGTCAAGGTCTGCGGCATGAGCTGCTTGGAAGCCGTCATGACCTGATCCCATGTCGCGGGGTCTAACCGAGCCTGCAGCAGCTGAAGGAACTGAACGGCAAGTTGCAGGTTATCACCGTTGCCCTCAGGTTTCTTCACAGGCTTCACACCGTGGCCCTGACGGATGATTTCGATCAGCAGCTGGGGGGACTGCTCAGCCATTGCTCGGGCGTAGATTTCGTCACGATTCGCCGCAACGAAGTCACGGCACGCTGCACGCCAACCAGAAACAGGCTTGCCGGCGGGATTCCCTGACTGCCCCTTCTGCCAGCGATGTGGTCCTGGTTTGGTCTTGGGTACATCTGACACAACTATCTCGCCCAACACGTGGTAATTACTTAAGTTCTGCGGTGTCCCCGGCAACAGAAGCCTGGGGCGGTGTGGGGGCGGATGCGGCGGGCTCGGAAACGGAGTCGATTACCGCGTCGAGCCCGTCGATGGCGGTGTCTAGCGTGTCGGCAGTGGCGCCGAGAACGACGGCAGCGGCGGCCGCGTCTTTGAGAATCGTGCCGGCCACGGGGATGGCCTCGGCGATCTTCGCGAGGATGCCCGCATCGAGCTTGTTGATCTCTGCGACGATGCCGTCGATGGCGGTGCGGATTTTGTCGGCCTCAGCCCTGACAGCATCGGCGGCGGGCTTGATTTTGGCGAGAGCTGCGGTGATGTCATCCACGGGGGCTCCTGGCTTAAGTGGGCCAAGCATACCGAGGCGTCTGACGAAGTCAACACGTATTCGTGCCGCCCGGGACCGTGAAGTGGGTGAAACTGTGACTGCGTCGGAACCCACCGCTCAGACACCCCGTCAAGATTCCAAAATTGAGCGCTGTTGCATTTTTTTAACGACCGAGGGGATACATGGCTGAAAGAGATTTAAATTCGACTGGCGTCGATTTAGGCCCATTAGGCGAGAACACCTTTCTCGCAATGGTTGAAACTGCACCTGTAACGTCCTGGGGCGCATCGGGGTGGTTCCTCGCGAGCTCGAGAGCAAGGGCAAGATCCAACCCTTGGCCGTAGTCGTACCACGACAGCCCACAGCATTTGCAGGCCACCTTTGCCACAGGTGTGATCATGTCCGCCACGTATTCCTCGAACGTCATTTTTTTGACACTCCCCGACCTACTCACTTACCTCGCGTTTTCCCTACGCGTTCCTTTTTCTATTATTATATATATATATATATATATATATATAAATAGGATAAGGAGTATAAGTATAATGATTCAAGTATGGGTGTTTGTTAGTTGTTTTTTTCCCTGGCTAACCTTCTGGACCAACCTTCGCCGGGCTCCCAAGGATAATGACGAACGCCGTCTATCATCGTTTGTGGCAATTTTACCCAGCCTAAATGCCTTAAAATGTCGGCGATCCTCATTTCGTCCCTCTTTGACTGCTTATCATCTGGCACTCCGATGGTGCTCAATCCGGCGTTTGTAGTGACCAGGGTTGGCTCCTTAATGAGCCATGCCTCTATCTTCTCTGACCAAGGATCTGACTCCATGAGCTTGGCGGCCTCGAGTTTCAAGGCATCCTTGTCCATGGTTTCGTCCGGGAAGAACTTTTCCCCGCTCTCCCAGGCTGCCACGGCTTCGGCCCAAAGCTGATCACGGAACTGGGCGATGATCTCGAGATCGATCTCTTTGTTGATATGGATCGGGTGCGTTCGCCTATTACCGGTCGCGTCTGTTAGGAATTGGCGTTCATTCGTCGTTCCAACAAATACACATGATCGTGGCCGGCTGACTTCTCCCCCATCGCGTCCACCTCCGAACGGAATGAAATTGTCGGTGGGACTGCCAAGAAACTGTTTGATCTCGTGGCCTCTTTTACTCCTAAAGCTCTTGAGCTCGGCAATCTCGTGGACCCAGAACCTATTGAGCATGGATAGCGCCCGCTTGGGATCATTTAGATCCAGTTCTGTGTCGCTAACCCAAGGGTCGCAAAGGGCTTTTATCGATCTAGACTTGTTAACATCCTCGTTTCCTATCAGCACCAGGAAGTGATCGTGCTTCGATCCTGGCTTCATGGCCCTGGCGACAGCCCCAATGAAGAACCAGCGGAGCAGCTTTAGCGCTAGAGGGTCGGTCTGGTGAAAGGCTTTGCGTGCCACGATATCGATGGCCGACGGCAGTTCCTGGACCCACGTCAGCCCACTCAGGTACTCGCGCACCGGGTGGTACGGGTTCTCACTGGCGAGCACGTCGAAGGCTTCGTGAGATGTCTCATTGGGTAGTTGGATCAGTTTGGACTTGCGACCGTCCGTGCCGCGGATCTTGAGCTCAACGGTTTCGCGCCACCTAACAACGTCAGCCCTGAGTAGGGGCTTGCGGTTGAACTCAACTCGCTCGGTGAGCTCGTTCAGTTCGATCTCCCCGGGCCCGAGCGTCAGTTCACGCAGCGCCGGGTCCCTCAGTATGCGACACGCAGACGCCAGCGACTTAGTCAGCCCCGGGACGACGTGATAGGACCTGGTCCTATTACCACCGCCCTGGATGACCGACAGGTTCGGGGGTGCGTCGGAATCGTCCGGTGGTGGTGGGTCATTTAAGCCGGGGGGTGCATACTCATCACCCGGCGGAGGCGGCGGAGGCGGCATTTCCATGTAAGTGGGTCCCCAAAATAAATCTGCCCCCCACCGGGGCGGCCGGTGGGAGGCAGTGGATTTAGGCTAGGCCCTATCCAAACAGGTTTGAGATCGTGGCCGAGCCGCCCGCTGGCATTACGCATCTGTACCCAACGGGGCCGCTACTCGTCAAGTGCCTCGAGCACGTCGCTGACGCTGCGGGCGATTACGTAGACGCCGCCGGCGCGTTCGACGGCTTGCTGGAACAGCTTCTGGCGCTGTGACTGCCGGCCCGTTTCGGTCTTGGCCTCGATCGCTATGTAGCGGCCTTGGTGTATGGCGAGGATGTCGGGGTGGCCGTTGGGCAGGCTGCGCACCTGCTTCCGGCCGCGCTTGGCGACTACCACGTTGCAGCGGTAGACGAGCACGTCGGGGCGGGAGCCGAGCTCGACTAGGATCGCTCTCACTACAGCGCCTTCAGCCATTGCTTATCCTTGCCGACCAGTTCCCTCCATATACCCCAGGGCATCGGCTCTTGAGGGAACTTTTCTTTGTAGCGATGGACCACGTACCCGGGCTTTCTGCCCATAGCACGGGCCTCGAGCATCCATGCCCGGAACATGTCGCGAGGCGAGCCTTGGCCGATCGGGCGGGCCACTGCGTTCTCGACGACCAGCTTGGTGACCTTCTTGACCCGCTCGGCCCCGCAGTTCGGACACACGTCGCCCTCGAAGATGGCGTAGCACTGGGCGCAGGTGTGCAGCGGCAGCTCCTCAGCCGCGGTTAGGTCCTTCGCCACCTTGTCGCGGTCCTTCTGTAGCGAGTAGTCTCGATCCTGCTCTGGCAGCCCGTGGCGGCGTAGCAACTTGGAGTGGTCGTGGATACGGGCCAGAGCTTTGCCGGGCGCGGGGCGCATGATTCTGCCGACCATCTGCAGGTAGAGGGATGTGGACATCGTCGGCCGGCACAGCAGCGCCGTCTCGAGGTCGGGGATGTCCACGCCCTCGGTCAGGATCGTCACGTTGCACAGCACGCGCGTCTCGCCTGAGCGTAGGCGCTCGAGGATGGCAGAACGCTCGGCCAGCGGCGTCTTGAAGTCCAAGTGCTCGGCTTTGACGCCAACGCTCTGGAACTCTGCGCACAGGCGCATGCTGTGCTCGATGTCTACGGCGAAGACGATCGTGCGGCTGCCGGCGCAGTGCTTGACCCACTGTTCGACGACATTGCCGAGGATCGTCTTGGTGCTCATGGCCATCGAGAGCGACCTGGTGTCGAAGTCGCCGTTGACGATCTTGATGTCCGTGAGGTCGGCCGTTACGTACTCAAAGCCCGTGTAGCGACACAGGTGCCCCGCGTCCATCAGCTCACGCGGTTTGGCTGCGACCACTAACGAGTCGAACCACTCGCCCAGGCCTTTACCGTCCAGGCGGAACGGTGTTGCGGTTAACCCGACGATCGGCGCTCCGACGTCGAAGAGATCGCGATAACTTATAGATTGAGAATGATGCGCTTCATCGATGATGATCAGGTCCGCAGCTGGCATATGCCGCCGGTTAAGCGTCTGAATGCTCGCCAGCTGCACAGAGTGGTCTGTGCGCGGATGGCCGGCCATGATCACGCCGTGCGGGATGTGGGCGAAGCGCTTCGATGTCTGCTCGATGATCTCACGACGGTGCACGACGAACAGCACGCGGCCGCCGCGCTCGATCAGGTGCTGGGCGATAACGCTCTTGCCTGAACCTGTAGGGGAAACGAGCAGAACTCTGGCCTTACCAGCGGCCAGCTCAGCGAGGATGCTATCCACCGCCGTTTGCTGGTAGTCCCTAAGCATCGCGTGACTTCTTCCTCTGCGCCGCATTGTGCCCGGCGATAGCGCCGAGGATCTCATAGACGAGCGGTACGATGAGCATCATCGCGAAGATCCATTGCATGGTTGGTCCTTTCACTTGATTCCCCCGTTCCTCAGCATGAGTTTCTTCCTCGCTTCGGGTTCCATGGCGTCCATGGTGTGCATCTCTTTGAGCGCGCATTTCGCGCAGACGTCCCTGTCTGGGCCTGAGATGGTCCATGACATCCGGATGCTCGCGGGCCTGCCACAGGTGCCGCAGACTGCCGGCGTAACCCGTTTATTGAACCCTTTTGGCATCAGACCTCCGGCGCTTTCGTTCGTTTAGTTTGTGTATTTCCGCATGGATACGGCATCTAGACTGCCCTTCGACGGCATTTCGTTGGCAGCCTAGCCAGGTGCATTTTCGTTTGGGCATGCACCGATGTATATCCGATGTTGACAGCGAACGCAATCGGGTGTATATTCACATCGCCGGCATTCCGGCCGGTTCTAGGAGGTACCAAATGAAGATGGACCACAAGGATGATCGTTACGCCGACGCCTGGGAGCGCTTCTGCGAGGAGGAAGTGGACGTGCCACTGGCGCGTTGGCAGGTGATGGAAATCATTGAGCTGACCAGGGCCCACGGCACGCCATCGGCGAAATCGTTGATCCCGGACCTGGAGGAATTCACCGAAATGCCCGACAGCGGGACCGGGATGGACTGCGAGCCGGATGGGGACGAGCGATGAACGTCTTTTTCTACGAGGCCCTCTTGATCACTAAAGCCAATGCCCTTTTCCAGGGCGAAGCGCTAAAATTCCAAAACGTCGCGACAGGTGCAGGAGACGCGAAAGCGGACCTCCCCCCGGCGCCGGTCGGAAGCGTGGCGCCTCAGCACGTGCGGCAGAACTGGGGCAATTTCTATGACGCATGCGTCCGGCTGGATCGCTACCTGCGAGACCAGGGGGATCAACAGCCGTTCGAGGACTGGCTTTATATCCGTAAATTCCTGGAGGGAATCAAATGAGCGAGTCTCTGGAAGATGTAGCCAAGGCAAAGGCTGAGGCCGCGGCCCTGGCAAAGGCCAAAAGGGACGCCTTTGCCAGGGCGTGGGAGGCCTCAATGAGCATTTACGATCCGCACAACATCGAATCCGCAGTGACCCTGGCAGCCATGCTGGCTAAATCGCAGATCCTCCCGCGGCATCTGCACGGGAAGCCGGCTGACGTGCTGGCCATAATGATTAAGGGGCGAGAGCTCGGAATCTCGACCATGAAGGCGCTGTCTGGAATGTACTGCATCAATGGCAAAGTCGAGCTCGATGCTGCGACCCTGGCGGGCGTGGTCATGTCGCGAACCGACCTGTGCGAGTATTTGACGCTCATCGAGAGCACTGACAAGGTGGCAACCTATGAAACTAAGCGAAAAGGGAGTCCGAAGTCTGTTGTAATGGGCTTCACGATGGTCCAGGCAGAACGGGCTGGTTTACTTCGTAATGATGTTTGGCGAAAATTCCCTGAGGCGATGCTTCGCGCAAGAGCCATCTCTGTTGTCGCCAGAGCTGTTTACCCTGATCTTGCCGCAGGTCTATACGTCCAAGGAGAGATTGGAGGCGATGATCCAAAATACGTACCTGCCACGAGCCAAGTCGAGGCGAAACCCACCCGCCCCGCTTTCCCCGTCACTGACGCAGACTTCGAAGTCATCCGCGAGAGCCTCAAAACGCCGCCGGTCGCGGAAGACGAAGTAGCGGAACCCGCACCGGCAGCCAGGGGCACGTGGACGGATTCGGAGCCTGACTTCAGCCCTGACGACAAGATCAGCGCCGAGGCTGCGCGGGAGAATCAGTTCGCGGGAGTGAAGATCTCAAGCGGGCCCCTGAAGGGGCAGTTCGTCAGCGCTCAGCCGCTGGCGTGGCTGGTGAAGGCCGCCAAGCACCTGCAGACGATCGTCGACCTGGCCACAGAGTCCGGGCAGCCGCAGAAGGTGGGCAATATCAAGATGCTCGAGGCGCTGGCGTACTACATTGAGAAGAAGAGCGCAGAGGACTACACGGACGCGGAAATTAACGCAGCACAGGAGGAGACGAAATGACAACGCGACGCCAGGGCGATGTGTTCATCCGTAGTCTGACGAAGGCTGCGGCCGAGAAGCTCAAGGCTGGCATGAAGGAGATCCCGCGTGACAAGGGGCGGGTGGTGCTGGCCTACGGAGAGGTGACCGGGCACAGTCACGCCATTTCTGAGCAGGCTGTTAGGTTTCTCACGAACGATGCAGCGCTTCGGATTCTAGAGATCCGAGAGCCGGCGACACTCCGTCATGAGGAGCATCGCGCCTTCGAGCTTCCGGTCGGCGATTATGAGGTGACCATTCAAAGGGAGTGGCACCGTAAATCCATCTTCACCGTAGCGGATTAGCCATGGCCAATAAAAAACGGTACGAATTAACGGAAGAACATCGTTCGCAATTTGAACCGTGGGCAAGGCGCTGGATCGCCAATGCAATGAACACGAAGCCGCTCACGGCTGACGAGAAGCAGCGAGTTCACGCGGCAATCAAGGGGCTATACGAGGCGGCTGGCCTGAAGCCACCGCCGGACGAGCGGATCATTTTCGTCCCGTCGCCAGCCGTGGCCAGGTTCGCAGGCGGATTCGCTGCCTGGGTTTGGTACACGAGGAAGCATGGAGTGGACGCCGCTACGTACGCCGCTACGGCCGCCGCTACGGTCGACGCTACGGTCGCCGCTACGGCCGACGCTACGGACGCCGCTACGGCCGCCGCTACGGCCGACGCTACGTACGACGCTACGGTCGCCGCTACGGCCGACGCTACGTACGACGCTACGTACGCCGCTACGAACGCCGCTACGCGCGCCGCTACGGACGCCGCTACGAACGCCGCTACGCGCGCCGCTACGAACGACGCTACGCGCGCCGCTACGGTCGCCGCTACGGACGCCGCTACGAACGACGCTACGCGCGCCGCTACGGTCGCCGCTACGTACGCCGCTACGTACGACGCTACGGTCGCCGCTACGGTCGCCGCTACGCGCGCCGCTACGTACGCCGCTACGAACGCCGCTACGCGCGCCGCTACGGCCGCCGCTACGGCCGACGCTACGTACGCCGCTACGGTCGACGCTACGGTCGCCGCTACGCGCGCCGCTACGGACGCCGCTACGTACGCCGCTACGTACGCCGCTACGGTCGCCGCTACGGCCGCCGCTACGAACGCCGCTACGGTCGACGCTACGGTCGCCGCTACGGCCGCCGCTACGGTCGACGCTACGGTCGCCGCTACGTACGCCGCTACGCGCGCCGCTACGGACGACGCTACGCGCGCCGCTACGGCCGACGCTACGGCCGACGCTACGTACGCCGCTACGGACGCCGCTACGCGCGACGCTACATACGCCGCTACGTACGCCGCTACGAACGCCGCTACGCGCGCCGCTACGGCCGACGCTACGCACGACGCTACGGCCGCCGCTACGCGTGCCGCTACGGACGCCGCTACGGCCGCCGCTACGGCCGCCGCTACGGCCGACGCTACGTACGCCGCTACGAACGCCGCTACGGACGACGCTACGGTCGCCGCTACGTACGCCGCTACGTACGCCGCTACGTACGACGCTACGCGCGCCGCTACGGCCGCCGCTACGGACGACGCTACGCACGCCGCTACGAACGACGCTACGCGCGCCGCTACGGTCGCCGCTACG
>Ga0181519_10000485_pt1 | contig 36611 bp, 31 predicted proteins | sample PEATcosm2014_Bin_26_FD_121102 | JGI IMG/M metagenome (GOLD analysis project Ga0181519, IMG submission 121102) | Peatland microbial communities from MTU Mesocosm Facility, Houghton, MI, USA - PEATcosm2014_Bin02_10_metaG | ecosystem: Environmental > Terrestrial > Soil > Wetlands > Peat | place...
AGACAGCTCATCAAGATCGGCGGGCGGCGACATCCCGCCACAGAATCGCAAAACCGCCGCGCGCGAAACCCATTCCACGCCAACCGAGTCAACTTGACGCGCCCGGCCTTATGCCCCTCTTACGCTGGCTGGTGAATCTTACGAACGCGTCAGGGCACTAGCGGATGGTGAATTTCTGCTGCTAGGCTGATCTGTGGCTCTTGTGGGATCGCTTCGCGTTGTTTCGGCATCGCGTCGCGCGTAAGATAAACGGAGTCGGTAGCATGATATCCGTAATGTCGCACTCGCTGAGTTCCCGATTTTTCGCGCCGAGCGACGGCGGCGGATCAGCGATCGTTTTCGCGGAATTAATATAGATCTCCAATGTTCAGATTTTTTTCATTTTTAATATTGTCGACAACGCTCGTTTGGGTATTTGAATTGGGAGTAGCATATGCGGTCGTATTTGATGAGGTTGCGTCGGGGGTTGTGATCGTCATGGGACTCATTATGCCCAGTTTCATTGCTGGTTTTGTGGCTTCATTTCTTGGTATTTGGAAAGAAGGGCGACCAGCCTACTACGGGATCTTAGCATTCCTGTATTGCATAGTTCTCCCATTTGTAGGCGCTGTTTCCTCATTCTTTTCAGCCTGTTGGTTATTGGTTGATTGTCGTTTATTGGGATAGGCTGTAGATCTGGCGTTGCAGCTCTATTCCTCTCACCTATTGGTCCCGCCAGGACTCAGATCCTAGGCTCGGCGGCCCGAAATGTTCGATGCAGCTTATGCAATATGGCTAAGAGCCAGCGACTTTTGTAGCTAGTAATGAGTTGGTCATATGGCAGATAGCGTCCCGCTTGGTGGTGTAACAAGAGCCGCGGTATCTTGGTCTTCGTCTAATCGGGCTGGTTACGTCATGCGCGTGCGACCAGCGGCCTGACGGGAAGATCATCGTTGAACTGAGGAATGAATTCCAAGGGAATGTATCGGCGGCGTTGAACGGCCCACATCGCTCTGTTAGGCCGTGTGGACGGATTTAATCCAAATGATAGCGCAGGCGAACGCGATGAATGAACCATGATTTTTGGCGGTTTTCTCGCAGCGTAGGGCGATCCGTTTGAAACGCTTCAGTTTTCCGATGATCTGCTGGATCCGGGCTCGGGTCTTGTAGAGCAACCTGGGGAAGAAGGACGGTTTCACCGCCAGTTCAACCTCCCTCCGCGCCGCCGCTGCGACATCGCCAATAAGCGCATTGAACAGCGCCGGAGCGCGACCGCATCGAGATGCCGGCCGCTTTGGCGCACGAGCGGCGGCAAACCCACCGACCGGGCGAAATGCCGCGAAACCGGCGGTCGCCTCGGCTTGCGCCGCCAAGCGAAGCCGATGGACGCGCGACCGCGCCGGGATCAGCGCCTGACCGGCCGGAGGTCCAGAGCCTTATGCGCTGGCCGCGGGCGGGGCGTCGCGCCCGACCATCGCCATCTGCTGCGGTGCGTAGCGCTCACCCTCGATCCGGATCGCCGAGGCTGCCGTCCGGATCCGGTCGAGATCGGCCTCGTTGAGTTCGATCGCCGCGGCGCCGATATTCTCGTCGAGCCGGTGCAGCTTGGTCGTTCCGGGAATGGGGACGATGTAGGGCCGCTGCGCCAGCAGCCAGGCGAGCGCGATCTGCGCGGGGGTAGCCCCCTTCTCGGTGGCGACGTGCTGCAGCAGTTCGACGAGCGCCTGGTTCTTTTCCATGGCTTCGGGCGAGAAGCGCGGCACGGTGCTGCGGAAATCGCCGGCGCCGAACCTCGTATCCTTGCTCATCGCGCCGGTGAGAAAGCCCTTGCCGAGCGGGCTGTAGGGCACCAAGCCGATGCCGAGTTCATCGCAGGCGTCGAGGATGCCGTTCGTCTCGGGCGCGCGCCACCAGAGCGAGTATTCGTTCTGCAGCGCCGTCACCGGCTGGACCGCATGGGCGCGGCGCAGTGTTTGGACGCCGGGCTCCGACATGCCGAAATGCTTCACCTTGCCGGCCGCGATCAGTTCCTTGACGGTGCCGGCCACATCCTCGATGGGCACGTTCGGATCGACCCGGTGCTGGTAGAGGAGATCGATCGTCTCGATCTTCAGGCGCTTCAGCGATCCCTCGACCGCCTGCCGGATGCGTTCCGGCCGGCTGCTGACCCCGCGATTCTCCCGCGTCTCGCAATCGATGTCGAAGCCGAACTTGGTGGCGATCACGACCTGATCGCGGAACGGCGCCAACGCTTCGCCGACCACCTCCTCGTTGACGTAGGGGCCGTAAACCTCCGCCGTGTCGAACAGCGTCACGCCGCGTTCCACCGCAGCACGGATCAGCTTGACGCCCTCTGCCGTGGAGAGCTGCGTCGCATAGCTGAAGCTGATGCCCATGCATCCGAGCCCGATCGCCGAGACTTCCAGGCCGCTGCGGCCGAGTTCACGCGTTTGCATTCTGCCGGTCCTTTCGGTGTGTTGAGTCAGTCTTGTTTCTGCGCCTGCCGGGTGTCGCCGAACCAGAAGGTGGCCGTGACTCCGCCATCCATCAGGAAATCGCTGCCGGTAATGAAGGCGCCGTCCGGCCCCATCAGCAGCGCGCCTACAGCGCCGACTTCATCCGGCGTGCCCGCCCGCTTCGCGACCGAGTTCTCGATCATTCGCCGGTAACCCTCGCCGCGCGGACCCTTCAGCTCGTCATTGGCGAGCGGCGTGATGATGATGCCCGGGCTGATGCTGTTGATCCGCGCGCCCCGCCGGCCCCAGTGCACCGCCTCGGCCATCACGCGCAGCACGTTGCCGCGCTTGGCGAGCTGGTAGGCGTGGAGCGTGTCCTTGATTTCGCCGGGCTGGAGGAACGGCAGGCTCAGCAACTCCTCGACCGGCGCAGTCGCCAGCGCCCTGCTTTGCTCGACGGTGAGCGGCCCGAGGCGGTGGCCCGATTGCGAGGAGATGACGACGCCGGACCCGCCCGGCGCGATGATTTTGCCGAACGCCTCGAGCAGCAGGGCCGTGCCGTAGAGATCGACCCGCAGGATGGCCTCGATCGGCGCCTGCGACGGCGAGAGCCCGGCCGCCTGGATCAGGCCGGTAACATTTCCCCGCTGAGCCGCCGTCCGCACCAGCGCCTCGACCGCGTCGCGCGACGACACGTCGACGGCGGCGGTGCTCACGTCGAAGCCCGCATCGCTCAGGGTCTTGGCCGCGGCATCGGCGTTGTCGCGACGCAGGTCGGCGAGCAGCACTTTCTTGCCCGCGCTGACCCTGCGGGCGATCGCTTGGCCGATCGAGCCGGCGCCGACGACAACAATCAAATCTGCCATGATCGTCCCTTCCTGTTGCAGTGTCGGCCCGCTCCGTCGACCAGGATGGGCTCGCCGGTCCTGCTCGGCGCCGGGCGCTGCGATGCCGTCTGTCCGGCGATGCCCCGGCTGTCTCGTTCGATGGAGCACGATCTAAGCGTTGGCGCCGATGAGGATTAGAGTGGACAATCGGCATACAGTCTTGAATCCTGCTCAACAATGCTGCGCCAGACCATCAATGACCTGCTCGCCTTCCGGGCCGTTGCTCAGGAGAGGAGCTTCACGCGCGCCGCTGCGCAGATCGGCGTCTCGACCTCTGCGCTCAGCCACACGATCCGGGGGCTTGAAGAACGGCTCGGCCTTCGGCTGCTCGCCCGCACCACCCGGAGTGTCGTGCCGACCGAAGTGGGGGAGCGTTTGCTCGGCGTCATCGGCCCCTATCTCGACGGGATCGAGGCGGAGCTGGCCGCGCTGGGCGAATTGCGCGACAAGCCCGCGGGGACGATCCGGATCACGACGGGCGCTCACGCCGCCGCGACCATCATCGAGCCCGCCGTCGCGCGGCTGTTGCCGGACTATCCTGACGTCCAGGTCGAGCTCAGCGTCGATCCAGGCTTCATCGATATCGTCGCCGAGCGCTTCGACGCCGGGGTTCGCCTGGGCGAAACCGTTGCCCAGGACATGGTGGCGGTGCGGATCGGGCCGGACATGCGCATGGCCGCAGTCGCCTCGCCGGCCTATTTCGCCGCCCGCCCGCCGCCGCAGGCGCCAGACGATCTCGCCCGGCACAATTGCATCAACCTGCGCTTCCCCACCCATGGCGGTCTCTACGCCTGGGAATTCGAGAAGGATGAGCGCGCCCTCAATGTGCGCGTCGGGGGGCAACTGATCGTGAACGATATCGCGCTGGCGCGGCAGGCGGCGCTCGACGGCCTCGGCATCGCCTATCTGCCGCAGGATTATGTCGAGCCGGACATCGAAGCGGGGCGGCTCGCCCGTGTCCTCGCGACCTGGTGCCCAGTCTTCCCCGGCTATCACCTCTACTACCCGAGCCGCCGCCAGCAATCGCCGGCCTTCGCGCTCCTGGTCGAAGCGCTGCGCTATCGCGGCCGCTGAATTCGGCGCCGGCCGTTCACCTGTGGATCCGAGGAGGAATAAACGCTTCGAATTCCTCCCCCTGCCGATGGGATCGCCCCAGACCTCGGCAAGGATCTCATCCTTGAAGACGATGCGGCCGCGGCGCTCGATCAAGGCGATCGGCGCGCTGAGGGCGCGCGGTGCCAGCGCGCATTTCTCGCCGCTGCGCAGCAACTCGCTTCGTCCGGGCAGGAGCTGGAAGTCGCCGAAGCGGTAAAGGCCGGGCGCCGCTGCCGGGGCGGCTGGCCGGGTTGACGGCTCGGGCGGCACGGTCACGCGTCTGGGCGCCCAAGGGCACGGCTTTACCCAGGGCTGCGGGCGGTGCTCCCCGTCGGCGGAGCCCCGCCGTGCCGCCCCGCGCCCCGCATCCTACGCGATCGCGCCGGGTGCCGAAATGTCCCGGCCGGCCGGCGAGTCGGGCGCGGCGGCGGGTGTATAATCCGCGGCCCCGAAGATTTCGTGTGCTGCCGGTGCGGCGAATTGCTGCGCGCTGCCGGTGAAGCGCCGATCGGCCGGCCGCGTGCGCGGCTGCACGCAGCCGTCAGAAAAACAACCGCACTGCACCAATTATCGAAGCAATTTGCAAAAAATTCGACGTAATTTCTCTTTGTCTTTCAGGTTGTTCTGTTCGTTGTTATGCTACCGCGTGGTCGTCGCCGCGGCGTCACAGTAACCGGCAAGTACCGGTGTCGGTCCTGCCCGCGTATGATTGCCGCGGCGTGCGCCGCCAAAATGCCGATGAATAAGAGGCGCGATATTATCCTCGTATGACCAAAATCTTTGCCGATAACTGAGGTTTTTCTCTATCTCGACAAAATCAATATCCGAACGCGCGCCGGATCTCGCGTCGGTCGATAATAAAACTTGGTGATCTTGGGATAAATTTCAAAATACGGCGAAATGAATTCCTGAAAATGTCAAGAATTTTACCGAAAATGGTGGAAAGTTCGCGGAGGGAATTGTCGCCGGTCAATGCCGGCAATCGGAATGCAGCCGTCTGTATCAGGGTGAAAAAAGCGATAATATCATCCTTGGATTTTCCACCGCGGGCAGTAAATAACATCGTCGGAATTGATCAAGCCATCGGTAACCTCGCAGTCATATCCGAATTTTACCACGCGGGTACCTGGTAAAGCGGTCGCCGTTCGAAAATGCAACGCGAGAAATCGAAGGTTTGATTGGCTGCGGCGGCCTCGCTGAGCGGCCGAGGACGGGGTTGCTGGTGCCGCGTCTTGGTCGAAAACCGTCAAGATTTACTGCACGGGTCGGTTGAGCCGCGCTGCACGGCAAAGTTTTCTCTATCGCGAGATAGGAAAAATTGACTGGAATTCTTTCCGCCCTGGGTCGCATACACACGCTTGAGCGTGAGGTTCCGAGTGCTTGCCGGAACTTGCGGGGGCTGAGAGGACAACTATGGCGGCGGCTTTACCCTGGGATCGGATCGAAGCCCAGGCGATCATCGACCGACTCAGGCATCAGCCCGGCGCGACGCTGCCGATCCTGCACGCGTTGCAAGAACGCTTCGGCTATGTCGATCGCGACGCCGTGCCGCTCATTGCCGAGGCGGTCAATCTGAGCCAGGCCGAGATCCACGGCGTCATCAGCTTCTATCATGATTTCCGGAGCACGCCGGCGGGGCGCCACGTCATCAAGCTGTGCCGCGCCGAGGCTTGCCAGGCGATGGGGTGCCGGGCGCTCGAAGCGCATGCGCGGGATCGCCTGGGCATCGGTTTCGGCGAGACCACGCCCGACCGGCGCTTCACCCTCGACGGCGTCTATTGTCTCGGCAATTGCGCGCTGGGTCCGGCGGCGCTGATCGACGGCGCGCTGTACGGCCGGCTCGACACTGCGCGCTTCGACGCGCTGGTCGGGGCGGCGCCGTGACCCGGCGGATCTTTGTTCCGCGCGATGCGGCCGCGCTCTCGGTCGGCGCCGATGCCGTGGCGCAGGCGGTCGCGGCCGAGCTTGGGCGGCGCCGGGCGCCGTGCCGGCTCGTCCGCAACGGCTCACGCGGGTTGTTCTGGCTGGAGCCGCTGATCGAGGTCGAGACCGGGTCCGGCCGCATCGCCTATGGGCCGGTGACACCGGAAGCCGTGCCGGGCCTGTTCGAGGCGGGGTTGCTCGACGGCGGCGCGCATCCGCTCTGCCTCGGGCTCACCGAGGAAATTCCTTATCTCAAGGCGCAGCAGCGCCTGACCTTCGCCCGCTGCGGCATCGTCGATCCGCTGTCGCTGGAAGATTATGCGGAATCCGGCGGCTGGCGCGGCCTAGCCAAGGCGCTGGCGCTCGAACCGTCGGCGATCGTGCAGGTTGTGCTGGACTCCGGCCTGCGCGGGCGCGGCGGCGCCGGTTTCCCGACCGGCATCAAATGGCGCACGGTGCTGCAGACTCCGGCCGCGCAGAAATACATCGTGTGCAATGCCGATGAGGGCGACAGCGGCACTTTCGCCGACCGCATGCTGCTCGAAGGCGATCCGTTCTGCCTGATCGAAGGCATGATCATCGCCGGGCTCGCGGTCGGGGCGACGCGGGGCTACGTCTACATTCGATCGGAATACCCGCACGCCTTCGCCGCCTTCTCCCAGGCGATCGAGATCGCTGCGGCGGCGGGGTATCTGGGTCCGTCGGTCGCGGGGTCGGGGCGGGCGTTCGAACTCCAGGCGCGGCTGGGCGCCGGCGCCTATATCTGCGGCGAGGAAACCTCGCTGCTCGAAAGCCTCGAAGGCAAGCGCGGGCAGGTCCGGCCGAAGCCGCCGCTGCCCGCGATCGCCGGGCTGTTCGGGCAGCCGACCGTGATCAATAATCTGCTCTCGCTGGCCTCCGTGCCGGTCATCCTCGACCGCGGCGCCGCGTTCTATCGCGACTTCGGCATGGGCCGGTCGCGCGGCACCATGCCGTTTCAGCTCGCCGGCAATGTCCGCTACGGCGGCCTGGTCGAGACGGCCTTCGGCCTTACGCTCGGCGATTTGATAACCGGGTTCGGCGGGGGGTCGGCCAGCGGTCGGCCCATCCGCTCGGCCCAGGTCGGCGGACCGCTCGGCGCGTATTTTCCGCCCACGCTGTTCGACACGCCGCTCGACTACGAAGCCTTCGCCGCCCGCCGCGGCATGCTGGGCCATGGCGGCGTGGTGGTGTTCGACGACACGGTCGATCTGGCGGAGCAGGCGCGCTTCGCCATGGAATTCTGCGCCGCCGAAAGCTGCGGCAAGTGCACGCCGTGCCGGATCGGTTCGACGCGCGGCGTCGAAGTCATCGACCGGATGATCGCCGGCGTCGACCGGGCGCGCAACCGTGCGCTCCTGACCGATCTCTGCCAACTGATGCTCGACGGCTCGCTCTGTGCTTTGGGCGGCCTCGCACCCTATCCGGTGCTGAGCGCGCTCGAACATTTCCCGGAAGACTTTGAAAAGCCCGCATCCGCGGCGCAAGCGGCGGCTTAAGGAGGGCAGCGATGAGCCTGGTCATGGAAACCGATTTCGGCACCCCCGAACATGCCGGCGTGCCGGTAACCCTGGAAATCGACGGCGTCGCCGTCACCGTACCGGCCGGGACCTCGGTGATGCGGGCGGCGGTCGAAGCCGGCACCAAGATTCCGAAGCTGTGCGCGACCGATTCCTTGGAACCTTTCGGCTCCTGCCGCCTTTGTCTGGTTGAGATCGACGGCAGGCGCGGCACGCCGGCCTCGTGCACCACGCCGGTCGAGGCTGGCATGAAGGTGCGCACTCAGACGCCGCGTTTAGCGAAGCTGCGCCGCGGCGTCATGGAACTCTACATCTCCGACCACCCGCTCGACTGCCTGACCTGCGCCGCCAATGGCGATTGCGAATTGCAGGACATGGCCGGCGTCGTGGGCCTGCGCGAAGTCCGCTACGGCTATGACGGGGCCAATCATTTCGCTGCCGAAAAGGATGTCTCGAACCCGTATTTCACCTTCGATCCGGCGAAATGCATCGTTTGCTCGCGCTGTGTGCGGGCCTGTGAGGAAGTGCAGGGCACGTTCGCGCTGACCATCGACGGGCGCGGCTTTGCGTCTTTCGTCTCGCCCGGCGGCACGGATTTCTTCGACAGCGAATGCGTTTCGTGCGGCGCCTGCGTTCAGGCCTGCCCGACCGCGACCTTGTCCGAAAACAGCATCATCGAGCACGGCCAGCCGGAGCGCAGCGTGGTCACGACCTGCGCCTATTGCGGTGTCGGCTGCGCCTTCAAGGCGGAAATGCAGGGCAACGAGATCGTGCGCATGATGCCGTACAAGGACGGCAAGGCCAATCACGGCCATTCCTGCGTCAAGGGCCGCTTCGCCTGGGGCTATGCCACGCACAAGGATCGGGTGCTGAACCCGATGATCCGGGCGAAGATCAGCGATCCGTGGCAAGTCGTCAGCTGGGAAACCGCGATCGCTCATGCCGCGTCCGAGTTCAAGCGCATCCAGGCGAAATACGGCCGCGAATCCGTCGGCGGCATCACCTCGTCGCGCTGCACCAATGAAGAAACCTATCTGGTTCAGAAGCTTATCCGCGCCGGCTTCGGCAACAACAATGTCGATACCTGTGCCCGCGTCTGCCATTCGCCGACCGGCTATGGGCTGAAGACGACGCTCGGCACCTCCGCCGGCACGCAGGAATTCGACTCGGTGCTCCAGGCTGACGTCATCCTGGTGATCGGCGCGAACCCGACCGACGCCCATCCGGTGTTCGGCTCGCGCATGAAGAAGCGGATCCGCGAGGGCGCCAAGCTGATCGTCGCGGATCCGCGCCGGATCGACCTGGTGCACTCGCCGCATGTCGCGGCCGCGCATCATCTGAAGCTGCGGCCGGGCAGCAATGTCGCCTTCATCAACGCCATGGCGCATGTCGTCGTGACCGAGGGACTGGTCGCCGAGGCCTATGTCGCCGAACGTTGCGATGCCGAAAGCTTCAAGCGCTGGCGCGACTTCGTGGCGGAGAACCGGAACGCGCCGGAAGCGACCGCGGCGATCACCGGCATCCCGGCCGAAGCGCTGCGCCAGGCGGCGCGGCTCTATGCGACCGGCGGCAATGCCGCAATCTATTACGGTCTGGGCGTGACCGAGCACAGCCAGGGTTCGACGATGGTCATCGGCATGGCGAACCTGGCCATGGCGACCGGCAATATCGGCCGCGAGGGTGTCGGCATCAATCCGTTGCGCGGCCAGAACAATGTCCAGGGCGCCTGCGACATGGGCTCGTTCCCGCATGAGTTCACGGGCTATCGCCATGTCTCGGACGATGCCGTGCGGGCGAGCTTCGAGGCGGCCTGGGGCGTGACGCTCGACAATGAACCGGGCTTGCGCATCCCGAACATGCTCGACGCCGCGGTCGACGGTTCGTTCAAGGGCCTTTACGTCCAGGGCGAAGACATCGCCCAATCCGATCCCGACATCAAACATGTGACATCCGGGCTCGAGGCGATGGAATGCGTCGTCGTCCAGGACCTGTTCCTGAACGAGACGGCCGCCTACGCCCATGTGTTTCTGCCCGGTTCGTCATTCCTCGAGAAGGACGGCACCTTCACCAACGCTGAGCGGCGCATCAGCCGGGTGCGCAAGGCGATTCCGCCGATGGCGGGCTATGCCGATTGGCAGGTGACCCTGCTGCTGGCGGACGCGCTGGGTTATCCGATGCGCTACGGCGACCCGTCCGAGATCATGGCGGAGATCGCGCGCCTGACCCCGACCTTCGCCGGCGTTTCCTATGCGCGGCTCGACGAGATGGGCTCGATCCAATGGCCGTGCAACGACGCGGCGCCCGACGGCACGCCCACCATGCATATCGGCAAGTTCGTGCGCGGCAAGGGTAAATTCGCGGTCACCGAGTTCGTGCCGACCGAGGAGCGGACCACGGCGCGCTTCCCGCTGATCCTCACCACCGGCCGCATCCTCAGCCAATACAATGTCGGGGCGCAGACGCGGCGCACCGAGAACGTGCGCTGGCACGACGAGGACATGCTGGAGATCCACCCGTCGGACGCCGAAGTGCGCGGCATCGTCGACGGCGATCTGGTCGGGCTGGTCAGCCGATCCGGCGAAACGGCGTTGCGCGCGCTGCTGTCCGACCGGGTGCAGCCCGGCGTCGTCTATACGACATTCCACAATCCGATGACGGCGGCCAATGTCGTCACCACGGATTTCAGCGACTGGGCGACCAATTGCCCGGAATACAAGGTCACGGCGGTCCAGGTGCGGCGCGTCAATCACCTGTCCGAGTGGCAGGAGCAATACCGGCGCGACCGCGAATTGCGCAGCCGGATCATCGGCGAAGCGGCGGAGTAGGGCCGTGATCGCGCTCGACCGGCCGCCGCCAGTTCAAACCACCGGTGTGACCGAGCGTGGCGCGCTGCGGCTGTCGGCGGGTTCGGTCGAGCGTGTGCAGCTTCGCATTGCCGAAGAGGTGCCGGTGGCGCTGATCTACAATGGATTTTCGCACGCTGTGATGATGGCGAGTCCGGGTGATCTCGAAGCCTTCGCCCTGGGCTTCTCCTTGAGCGAAGGCATTGTCGCGGCACCGGAGGAGGTGCTCGATCTGGAAGTAACCGGGTCCGCCGCCGGGGTCGAGATCGCCCTGCGGATCACGGCGCGACGCTTCGCCGGGCTGCAGGACCGGCGGCGCAGCCTGGCCGGCCGCACCGGCTGCGGCCTGTGCGGGGTCGAGAGCCTGGCCGAGGCGTTGCGGGAACTGCCATCGGTCGGGGCCGGCCCGATCGTGCAACGCGCCGCGATCGAGCGCGCGCTGGCCGCGCTGGCGCCGCGGCAAAGCCTCAACCGCGCCGTCGGTGCCGCCCACGCCGCGGCCTGGGCCGATGAGTCAGGGGCGATTCTGGCGCTCGCCGAGGATGTCGGCCGGCACAACGCGCTCGACAAGCTGATCGGACTCGGCGCGCGCGCGCCGCGCGTGCCGGGCTTCGCAGTGCTGACCAGCCGGTGCAGCTACGAACTCGTCGCCAAGGCCGCCATGGCGGATATGCCGATCCTGGTTGCGATCTCGGCGCCGACCGGCCTCGCCCTCGATGTGGCGGAGCGTGTCGGCCTGACGATCGTAGCATTGGCCCGGCCCGATTCGATGATCGTCTATACTAATCCGTCGCGGATCGCCGAGGCTGCCCAGTGACCCCGGAAACCATGGTTCGCCAGGCGAATCAGATCGCCCGGTTCTTCCGTACTGCTCCCCATGACGAGGCGGTCGCCGAAGTTGCGGGCCATCTCAAACAGTTCTGGGAGCCGAGAATGCTGCGGCAATTATTCGCCTATATCGAGCGCGGCGGGACGGGACTGGACACGCTCGTTCTCGATTCAGTGAATTTTCTTAAGATGCCTGGAATGTTAAGTGACACTTCACGGTAATTGATGGAAAACCTGCGCGAGCGCGAGTTCAACGCGCTTGCCACCGTAGCGTTGGGAGGCCGTCTGATGAGCTCATTTCTGGACAAGTCCCGTACTATTGCACCACCTGGCTATAACCGCTTCCTCGTACCGCCGGCCGCGCTGGCGGTGCATCTGGCGATCGGCCAAGCCTACGCCATGTCGCTGTTCAAGGTACCGATGTCGACGCTGCTGGGCGGAACACCGGAAGATTGGCCGCAGTGGCAGGTCGGTCTGCTGTTCCAGGTTGCGATTGCCTTCCTCGGCATTTCCGCGGCGGTGTTCGGCCGCTGGGTGGAAACGGTCGGTCCGCGGCGCGCGATGTTCACGGCGGCGCTGTGTTTCTCCGGCGGCTTCATGGTCACCGCGCTCGGCGTCTGGCAACATCAGCTATGGGTTGCGATACTTGGCTACGGTGTGCTGGGTGGTTGCGGTCTCGGACTGGGTTACATCTCACCTGTCTCGACGCTCATCAAGTGGTTCCCGGACCGCCCGGGCCTGGCGACCGGCATGGCGATCATGGGCTTCGGCGGCGGCGCGCTGGTCGCGGCACCGCTGACCGTCAAGCTGATGGAATACTACAAGACGTCACCCTCGAACGGCGTCATCGAGACGCTGGTCGTCATGGGCGCGGTGTATTTCGTCTACATGATGCTCGGGGCGTTTGCTGTCCGCATTCCGGCGCCCGGCTGGAGGCCGGCCGGCTGGGTTCCGGCGCCGGTGGCCAGCAAGCGCGTGACGACGGCGCAGGTCGACGTGAACCAGGCGATGCGGACGCCGCAATTCTATCTCCTGTGGGCCGTGCTCTGCCTGAATGTGACCGCCGGCATCGGCGTGCTCAGCCAGGCAGCGCCGATGATCCGGGAGATGTTTCCGGACCGCGTCTCGGTCGCGCAGGCCGGCGCCTTTGTCGGCCTGATCAGCCTGTTCAACATGCTGGGCCGGTTCTTCTGGGCTTCGGTGTCGGATTATATCGGCCGCCGCTATACTTACGCCCTGTTCTTCGCTTTGGGTGCCGTGCTGTTCCCGCTGGTGCCGCTGGCCGGGCAGTCGGGCTCGATCCCGCTGTTCATCGGCGCCTTCGCCTTGATCTTCACCATGTATGGCGGCGGTTTCGCGACCATTCCGGCGTATCTGCGCGATATGTTCGGCACGATGCATGTCGGCGCCATCCATGGCCGGCTGCTGACCGCCTGGTCGGTCGCCGCCGTCGCCGGGTCGCTGCTCGTCGACTACATCCGGCAATACCAGATCGATCAAGGCATCGCGCCGGCGCAGGCCTATACCCAGACCATGTACATCATGGCCGGGCTGCTGTGCATCGGCTTCATCTGCAACTATTTCATCACGGCAGTCGATCGGCAGCATCACTTCCGCGGCGAGGCAACGCCCGCCGCCGCCGCGGAATGAGGGAGGAGAACATGAGTTTCAAGCTCGTTGCGATGTGGGTGATCGTCGGGGTCCCCCTGGTTTTCGGCGTCAGCATGACCTTGATCAATTGCGCCAAATTCCTTCAATAGGCGCATGGTGACGGCGGCGCGGATCGCGCGCGCGCCGCGGCCGCCTGCCCGCCGTTAATCGGCCCGGCGAGGCGAAGTCCGGTCGCGCGTATGCCGGTATGCGGCCGGTTTGCGGGTCGGATCAGCACCATCGAGGCCGTTGCCCGAGTCCGTCGCCATGCCGGGTGGTGGCGCAGGCTTTACTCGCCTGCCGAGCGTCGGCCCTGGACTGGCCGACTCCGTCGGCCTGCTGTGGATGAAAACCGGTCGCCGCCGCGTCTAAGATCCGGGCCGCCCGAGGTTGCCGCAGCTAAACGGCTTGCAGGCTTCATTTTGTTTGCGCCGCCGGCGGCGGGTTGACGGGTCCTGCGGTTGAGTTTCCGGGTTGGGGCGGTGGTATCGGCTTCGCGATTATGGCGAATTTAGGGGGCTATTCTGTATATTGTGTAGCAAAATTCATCTGTCCGGGCGGCCGGTCCAAGCGGTTCGAACTTGCCAAGATGCGGCCTTACCCCGATGTTACGAAACTTGGCGGCGACGCCTCGATCGAGACAGTGGGCGAGGCGGAGAGGAGAACGAACAGCGATGGTGGTCGCGCATTACTGCGGACATCGCATGGCACTGCCGGGTCTCAGCGGCGCTCTCGTCCCGGCCGCCGAGGAGGCGGTGGCGCGCGCGATCGCAGCGGCGCTGGAACAGCTCGGTGTCGGTGCGGCCTTCGGCGGCTTGGCGAGCGGGGCTGAAATTCTCGCAGCCGAAGCCGTCCTGGCGCGCGGGGCGGAGCTGCATATCGTGCTGCCGTTCGGCCCGCGCCGGTTCAAGGCCGAAGCGGTTGCGCCGGCCGGACCGGACTGGGAAAAGCGCTTCGACACGGCGGTGCGGCGCGCGACCTCGGTCGAAGTGCTGCCGGGCGAGGTCGATGCCCCCGAACAGGCCTATGCCACCGGCGCCCGACGCGCCATGGATCGCGCGGTGCTGCGCGCGCGTTTGCTCGGCACCGAACCCGTGCAGATCGCCGTTTGGGACGGTCGGCCGACGAGCGACGGCAGCACGGTCGATCTCGAACTCAAGGAATGGCAGCAGACCGGTTTGCATAGTTGCGTGATCCCGCCGGCCTGGTCGCTGCGGCGCAAGAGCGTCTGATCGGAAACATGGCGAATCCGGTCATCGCCGTCTTCGATTCCGGGGTCGGCGGCTTGAGCGTGGCGCAGGAGATCGCGTCGCTGCTGCCCGGCGCCGCGCTCAATTACTTCTGCGACAACGGCTTCTTTCCCTACGGCACCAAGACGGAGGCCGAACTCGTCGACCGCGTCGACGAGGTGATCGCGCGCGCCGTCCGCACCGTCCGGCCCGACGCGGTGGTGATCGCCTGCAACACCGCCAGCACGGTGGCGCTGCCGCGCTTGCGCAGCCATCTCGACATGCCGGTGGTCGGCGTCGTCCCGGCCGTGAAGCCGGCCGCGCTGCGCAGCCGCAGGCGGGTGATCGGCCTGCTGGGCACGACGGGAACGGTTCGCCGCGCCTATACCCAGGATCTGATCGACCGCTTCGCCGCCGATTGCACGGTGCTGCGGATCGGTTCGGCCGAACTGGTCGAGATGGCCGAAGCCGCGCTCGAAGGCGCCGCGCCGGCGCCGGACGCTGTCGCTTCGGTATTGGCGCCCTTCTTCGAGCGCCCGGAAGCGCAACGGCCCGACACGGTCGTCCTCGCCTGTACGCATTTCCCGTTGCTTGCCGATGCGCTGCGGGATGCGTCGCCGCCCGGCACCGAATTCGTCGATTCCGGCCGCGCCGTGGCGGAACGCGTGCGCTCGGTCCTCGACGGGGCGGGGTCGGCGGCTAAGGCGCTCCCGCCGCATCGCGCCTACTTCACGCGCGACGATGCCGGCTTGCAGCGGCGGCTGCCGGCGTTTGCGCGGCGCGGTTTTGCGGCGGCAGCTTTTTCTTTCGAGGCGTGGGGATAAGATGCCGCGTTGCGGCGTATGTGCGGTACGGCGTTGCACGAATGACGCCTTGCCGAAGCCGCGCTTGTCCCCCCGAGACGGCTTCCGCTCCCTTCGGGACATGCCCGGCCGCATCGCGGCCGGGCATGTCCCGGTCTGTCCGGCATGCGCCTGACCCGCGTTGCGCGCTATGCCGACAAGGCCGCGGCCAGGAACGGCAGGCTGATATCCATGCGATAGTCGATCGCCGTGTGCGTGTCGGCGAATTCCTCGTAGCGGTGCGCGACACCGGCAGCGTCGAGCTTGCGATGCAGCTGACGCGCGCCGAAAACCAGGTTGTACTGGTCGTCGCTGCCGCAATCGATGAACAGCGCCTTCAGCGTCTTCAGCGGTTCGGCATGGCGGTCGGCCAGCCGGATCGGGTCCCATGCCTGCCAGCGCGCCCACCGCTCGGCGTCGAGCACGCCGGTCTCGAGATCGGCCGGCAGGCGCACGCCGAAGGGCTGCGCCGGATCGGGATCGTAGGTCGCGGCCATCGCCAGCAGCATGAGGGCATGAATCTCGGCGTCGCTCACCTTCTGCGCCGCTTCGATATGCGCCATGAACGTTTCGATCGAACGCCCGTGTTTCCCCAGCAACCGCAAGGTCGCATAGAGATCGGGCAGATAGACCAGCTCGAAACCCATATCGCCGGAATGGCACGCGGCGGCCGACCAGGTATCGGCGTGCAGCAGCGCATGCACGATGGCGCCGTAGCCGCCGGAACTCTTGCCGAAGACGCCGCGCCGCCCGGCACCGCCGCAGCCGAAGCGCGTTTCGACGAAGGGCAGCATCTCGCCGATCAGGAAATCCGCCCAGCGCCCCATCGCGGCGCTGTTGATGTACTGGTTGCCGCCGAGCCGCGTGAAGCAATCGGGAAAGGCCACGACGGCCGGCTTCATGGCGCCGCTGCCGATCAGCCGGTCGAGCCGCTCCGGGAGGTTTTCGCCGAAATTCTTCCAATTCGTATGCGCCGGCCCGCCGGCCGTGAAGCCCACGAGATCGACCAGCAAGGGCAGGCCGGCGCCGTCATGCCCGGCCGGAATATAGACATCGATCAACCGGCGGGTCGGATCGTTCAGGAGATTGCCCTGCAGCACGGTGCTGTCGATGGAAAGGTGATGTACGGCGCCGGGCGGGACGCTTCGATCTTTCAACATGAGTCGTCGGCTCCAGGAGAATATTGAAGGGTGGAGGGGCGGCCGCTTCAGCGCGGCGGCAGCAACGCGGCGATGCGATCGAGCAGCGCGTCCTGTTGCGCCGCCTCAGTTACCGGGAACCGCTCCCAATCATCCGGGCCGCGCAGATCGGCGAAGAGGCCGTTCGGGTCCTCATGGAAATGCAGGAACGCCTTGGCGCCGGCATAGAATCTGCCGAAACTGCGCTCCTGCAGCCGCGACACCTGCCGAACCCGGTCGAGCAGGGGCAAGATCGGCTGCAACCCTTCCCGTGTCGCGTGCTTCATGCTGCTGCCCCGCCGGCTGCTATCCGGCCATCTTGGTCTCGTACAGGCTTTCGAGCAACGGCCCATAGGCCTGGCGGATGATGTGCCGCTTGATCTTCAGCGTCGGCGTCATCTGGCCGTTGGCGACGGTGAACGGCTCGTCGATCAGCACATAGCGCCGGATCCGCTCGACCGGCGTCAGATCGGCGTTGACCGCGGCAACGGCGGCGGCGATGGCGCGTTGGAGCCCCGGGTTGCGGCTCGGCGGCAGCGTCATGCCGTCGCCGTCTTCGGCGTGCGCGAATTTCCGGGCCAGCTCGTGATCCGGCACGATCAGCGCCACGACATAGGGTTTGCGATCGCCATAGGCCATGGCCTGGCCGATGCCTTCCTGCAAGGTCAGGAAGCCTTCGATGCGCGAGGGCGAAATCATCTCGCCGCCGGTGTTCTTGATGAAGTCGCGCTTGCGGTCGGTGATGACGAGATAGCCATCCTCGTCGACCCGGCCGATATCGCCGGTGTGCAGCCAGCCGTCGCGGATCGCCCGGCCGGTCGATTCCGGGTCGTTCCAATAGCCGACCATGACATTCGGGCCGCGCACCAGGATCTCGCCATCGGCGGCCACCAGCACCTCGACGCCGTCGAGCGGCGGGCCGACCGTGTCGACCTTGATCCTGCGCGGCAAATTCACGGAAATGACCGGCGCCGCCTCGGTCTGGCCGTAGCCTTGCAGGACCTTTGCGCCGAGCGCCAGGAAGAACAGCGCGGTGTCGCGCGAGAGCGGCGCACCGCCGGACACGAAGGCCTTCAGCCGGCCGCCGAAGCGTTGCCGCACGGCATTGCGCACCAGCAATTCGGCCGCCAGATCCTGCGCGCGCTCGACCAAGGTCAGGCTGCCCGGCTGCTCGTGCCGCTTGGCGCCGAGGCGCAGCGCCAGGTGGAACAGTGCCAGGCGCCAGCCGCCCGTGCGCTCGGCCGCCTGGGTGATCCGGCGCTGCAAAGTTTCCAGAAGCCGCGGCACGGCGGTCATGATGGTCGGCCGCACCACCGGCATGTCGCCGGCGAGTTGCTCCGGCGCGCTGAAATAGATCTCGGCGCCGAGCATCAGCGGGTAGATCAGCCCGGCCGTATGCTCGTAGGAATGGGTGAGCGGCAGGAACGACAGGAAGATTTCGTCGGCCGTGCCGAAATCATCTTCGAGCACGAGCTTGGCACCGCGGGCATTGGCCATCATGTTGCGGTGGCTGAGCATGACGCCCTTGGGCACGCCGCCTGTGCCGGACGTGTAGACCAGGCACGCGACGTCGTCGGGCTTGAGGCCCGACACCACCGCATCGATGTCGTCTCCAGCCGCGGCGCCGGCTTCGAGCGCCTCGTCCCAGCCATGGACATGGGCGCCGGATTGTTGCTTGAGCGGTTCCATCGCCACGATCGTCGAGAGATAGGTCAGCTGATCGGCGGCCGGCAGCACCCTCTGGCCGAGCGCGTTCGACGACAGGATGAGCGCCTTGGCATTGCTGTTGGCCAGGACGTGGCGGTAATCCTCGATGGTATAGGTCGTATAGGCCGGCACGGTGACTGCGCCGGCGGCCATGATGGCGAGGTCGGCGATCACCCATTCCGGCCGGTTCTCGGCCACGATGGCGACGCGATCGCCGATGCCGACGCCGTAGCTGCGCAAGCCGCGCGCCAGCAGCCGCACGCGCCGCGCCGTCTCGGCCCAGCTGATCGGCGCCCAATCCTGTCCGGTGCCGCCGGCGCCGGTCTTGGTCCACAGGAACGGGTGCTCGCCCTTGCGCGCGGCCCAGTCGAAGAACATCGCGGGAATGCTCGGCCATTCCGTGTTCGTCATGCTCGGTTCCGTTTCCTCCGGCAGCCGGGCTTGTCGCACCGCGCTGGCGCAGATGTGAGCGCGCGCCTTGTATTTCGCAATGGAAAACCGTCAGAAAGGCGAAACGGCGGGCGGCCGCCCGGCCGCATCGCATCGGCACGCAGAGCAGTACCGGCGCCGTTTCGGCGAGCGAATGCTTGGCGCGGCCGCTGCAACACCTTATATCGCTCAAGGCTTGTCAAGCTGGAGACATCATGACCGCGCTGCCCGCGTCCGGCCCGAGTGAAGACCTCGGGGTGCTGCCGAATTGGAAACTCGCCGATTTGTATTCGAGCCCGGACTCACCCGAACTCGAAGCCGATCTGCAGCGCGTGCAAGCCCAGGCCGAAGCGTTCCGGCAGCGCTACGAGACGCGGGTCGGCGCCTTGTCGGGCGCGGCGCTCGGCGCCGCCATCGGCGAGTACGAGCGCATCCAGGAATTGCTCGGGCGCATCGGTTCCTATGCCGGGCTGCTCTATGCCGGCGACATGAGCGATTCGAAGATCGGGCAGTTCTTTCAGACGGTTCAGGAACGGTTGAACGGCATCGGCACGCTCGTGCTTTTCTTCACCCTTGAGGTCAACCGCATTTCCGAGGAGGCGCTGACGCCTAAGCTCGCCGTGGCGGAGCTCGCCCGCTGGCGGCCCTGGCTGCGCGATCTGCGCGCGTTCCGGCTGCATCAGCTGTCGGACGATCTGGAAAAGCTGCTCTACGAGAAGCATGTCAGCGGTCGCGCCGCCTGGTCGCGCCTGTTCGATGAGACCCTGGCCGGCATGCGGTTCGAGGTCGGCGGCCGCTCCCTGACCACGACGGAGGCTTTCGACCTGTTCAGCGATCCCGATCCGCTCCGGCGCGCCGAAGCCGCGGCCTCGGTCAAAACCGGGCTCAACGGCGCGATCCGCACCCTGTCGCTGATTCACAATACCCTGGCCAAAGACAAGGAGATCGAGGATCGCTGGCGCGGCTATGACGCGCCGATCTCCTACCGCAACCTCGCGAATTATGTCGAGGACGAGGTCGTCGAGACGATGATCGGTACGGTCAAGGCGGCCTATCCGGCGATCTCGCATCGCTATTACCGGCTCAAGGCGAAATGGCTGGGCCTGGAAAAGCTCAACCACTGGGACCGCAACGCGCCGTTGCCGGGCGACGACGACCGGGTCATCCGCTGGGATGAGGCGCGCGGCATCGTGCTCGACTCCTATCGCCGGTTTTCGCCGCGCATGGCGCAGATCGGCGAGCGCTTCTTCACCGAGGGCTGGATCGACGCCGCCGTGCGCCCCGGCAAGGCGCCGGGCGCCTTCGCCCATCCGACCGTGCCGAGCGCCCATCCCTATATCCTGGTCAATTTCATGGGCAAGACGCGCGACGTCATGACGCTTGCCCATGAACTCGGGCATGGCGTGCATCAGGTGCTGGCCGGCGGCCAGGGTCTGCTGCTGGCCGACACGCCCTTGACCTTCGCCGAGACGGCCTCGGTGTTCGGCGAAATGCTGACCTTCCGCAGCCTGCTCGCGGCCGAGACCGATCCGCGGCGCCGGCGCATCATGCTCGCGCGCAAGGTCGAGGACATGATCAGCACGGTCGTGCGCCAGATCGCGTTTTGCGATTTCGAGCGGCGCTTCCATGACGAGCGCCGCCGCGGCGAGTTGACGCCGGACCGGATCGGCGAGATCTGGCTGGAGATCCAGCGCGAAAGCCTGAGCGATGCGTTCACGATCGACGACGAGTATGCGCCCTATTGGGCCAGCATCCCGCATTTCGTGCACACGCCCTTCTATGTCTACGCCTATGCCTTCGGCGATTGCCTGGTGAATTCGCTCTACGCCGTCTATGAGCGCGCCGAGGAAGGCTTCGCCGAGCGCTATCTGGCGATGCTGTCGGCCGGCGGCACCCTGCGCCATCGCGAATTGCTGGCGCCCTTCGGCCTCGACGCCGCGGATCCGGGCTTCTGGGCGCGCGGCCTCGGCGTCCTGCAAGGCTTCATCGACCAGTTGGAAGCGATGGAAGCGTGAGCGACCAGAACAGCTTCACCGGCCGGGTGCGGCGCTACGCCCAGGTCGGCAGCGCGGTCGGCGGCCTCGCCGCGCGGCTCGCCGGCGAGCGCTATCTGGGCCTCACCATCGACCGCAACCAGCACGCGGCCGAACTGCGCGCCGCGCTCGGCGGCCTTAAGGGGCCGCTGATGAAGGTGGCGCAGATCCTGTCGACCATCCCTGACGCGCTGCCGCAGGAATATGTCCAGGAGCTGGCGCAGCTCCAGGCCGATGCGCCGGCCATGGGCTGGCCCTTCGTCAAGCGGCGCATGGCGAGCGAGCTCGGTCCCGATTGGGCGGCGCGCTTCGCCTCCTTCGAGCGCGAAGCGGCGCGCGCCGCGTCGCTGGGCCAGGTGCACCGTGCGGTCGGTCATGACGGCACCAGGCTCGCCTGCAAGCTGCAATACCCGGAAATGCAATCGGCAATCGAAGCGGATCTCGGCCAACTGAAACTGCTGTTCTCGATTTACCAGCGTTACGATTCGACGATCGAAACCGGCGCCATCCACGCCGAGCTGGCGGCGCGTTTGCGCGAGGAACTCGATTACACCTGTGAGGCCCGGCACATGCAGCTCTATCGGCTGATGCTCGCCGGGGAGCGCGGTGTCGCGGTGCCGGAGCCGGTGGCCGATCTGTCGACCAGCCGGCTGCTGACCATGACCTGGCTCGACGGTGCGTCGATCCTCACCGCCACCGACATGCCGATCGAGGCGCGCAACGCCATCGCCTTCAACATGTTCCGCGCGTGGTACGTGCCCTTCTACCAATACGGCGTGATCCATGGCGACCCGCATCTCGGCAACTACACGATCCGGCCCGATCACCGCATCAACCTGCTCGATTTCGGCTGCATCCGGGTGTTCCCGCCGCGCTTCGTCGGCGGCGTGATCGATCTCTACCGGGCGCTCCAGACGGATGACGAGGCGCTCGCCGTGCACGCCTACGAAGCCTGGGGGTTCAAGGATCTGAAGCGCGAGGTCATCGATGTCTTGAACATCTGGGCGCGGTTTCTCTACGCGCCGCTGCTCGACAACCGCAAGCGCCGCATCCACGAGGCGCCGTCGGCGGAATACGGCCGCGAAACCGCCGAGAAAGTGCATCGCGAGCTGAAGAGCCTGGGCACGATCACGCCGCCGCGCGAATTCGTGTTCATGGACCGCGCCGCGATCGGGCTCGGCTCGGTGTTCATCCGGCTGAAGGCCGAGTTCAACTGGTATGAGATCTTCCACGAGCTGATCGAAGGCTTCGACGTGCCGGCGCTGGCGGCACGGCAGGCGGCCGTGCTGGCGCAGGCCGGGGTGCCGGCGGCGGGGTAGTGGGTGTCCGGTCGCAGCCCTCGATCCGACGATGTAGAGCCTCATCGAATCGCCGTGAACACGCGAGACAGGGCGGTCGAGCCCGGCTGAAACCACGAACCGCCGGTCGTCGACCACCAGATATACTCCGCCTTCCCGACCAGGTTTTCGAACGGCACGAAACCGACGCCGCCTTGGGCTGGCGGGACGCGGCTGTCGAGGGAGTTCGTGCGATTGTCGCCCAGGACGAAGACTTGGCCGGGCGGGACCAAATATGTGCGCGTAGTGTCGAGCGGTCCGGAATCGCCCGCTTGCAGAATCATGTAGGTCGCACCGCCCGGTAGGGTCTCGCGAAAGGCCGCAGTCGGCGGCACCGGGCCGGCCGGCCAGGCGAATGTACCAGCCGGCTCGCGGGTCACGGTCTGACCGTTGAGCACGAGCGCGCCGCCGACCATCTGCACTTGGTCGCCCGGCAGGCCAACGACGCGTTTGATGTAATCTATCGAAGGGTCGCGCGGCAGGCGAAAGACTACGAGATCGCCGCGCTCGGGCCAGCTCTCGAACGCCCGGCCGTGGAAGTCGATAGAGCAGAGCGAGCAGGAATATTTGCTGTAGCCATAGGCGAATTTCGACACGAAGAAATAATCGCCAATCAGCAGTGTCGGTGCCGTCGAGACGCTTGGAATATTGAATGGCTCAAGCACCAAACTGCGGAAGAGCAGGATGAACGGGAAGTACAGGACGATCATCAGTATGAAAAGGGAATCCAGAAACATCGGGATACGCGGTTGCGCCGACCCGGGCGCGGCGGAGAATCTGCGCGCTGCCGCGCCGTATCGGTTCGGACCGGCGCTCCCGAGAAAGCATGCGGTTTCAAGCGTGATCCACAAGGCGACGAGCGGAACCAGCGTGGCCAACACAAGCCAGCCGGACCAGCCCGCGTCATGGAGGAGTTTCAACGCAAGCGCAGCATCGCCATCGCCCCAAATCACCACGAGCGCGAGCCCGAAGCAAAATGCGATGAGCGGCAGCAGGGCGAGCAACCCGAGCCAACCGGTCCAGCCGCGGTCATGGAGGCGCTTCACGGTCAGCGCCGCATTGCCCCAAATGAGCAAGAGCACGAGCCCCATCCAGAAGCAGAGGGCGGCGAGGCCCGCTGCGGAGAGCGGTCCGCCCGGGTCCGCTGGGCCGCGCCAGGCACTGATCATGGCACCGCCGGCGAAGTACAGCGCAAATGTGCCGAACGACATCAACAACATGCCGAGCCAGAGATAGGTGCGGCGGCTGATTCGGCCCTGGAAGGAAAAGTAGAGCGCAAGCCAGGTCAGACGAGGAACGTCTTGCGACATAGTCGACGGGGCCTCAGGATTAAGCGAGGGGAGTGCGGCTCTGCGGCGAAGCCGGCGCGCGAAATCATAGCGGGCGGCCGGGCTCGGTCAATCTTGAACCGATAGGGTTGGCGGGGCGCGCATGACGCCACCAGCGAGCCGGATCTCTCCGATAAGTATTTTTCGTTACCCGCAAATTTGTCGGGGATGCCGTTGGCGCGGCCGACGTATTTCCAATAACGGTCGGGTAAGTGCCGTGCGTGGATAATGAAATGCCACGCTCGGCGCATTCCGTATTTCAATTTCTCGCATCTGTTGTGAGTTATTGCGGTCTATTTCGATCAAATGCCGGATAGATTTACAAATGAGCGCCGATTTACTTTTCGCGAACGGATCTTATCGATGATCGATCCAGCATGTCACGGCCGCCGGGCGATTTCCGGCCAGGGCAGGGAGGGCTGAATGAGCAGGCTCCGGAGTTCCACCATTTCGCGCCGCGGCTTCATGCGCAGCGCGGCCTTCGGCGCCGCGATCGCGTCATTGCCGGCGGGCACGAGGCTTGCTTTCGGCGCGTCCGGTGCGCCGGGGCCGACGATCGTCGTGCTGCTGCTGCGCGGCGGCCAGGACGGGCTGCTGCTGCTGGCGCCTGCCGATGACAGCAATTACGTCGCCGCGCGGCCGTCGAGTCTGCGCGTCACCAATGCCGGCAACGGCGCCGGAATCGCTCTCGCCAACGGGCCGACCAAGCAGGATTGGCGCCTCAATCCGGCGGCGGCACCGCTGGCCGAGCTCTACACGCAAGGTTTGCTGGGCTTCGTCACCGCGACGGGGCTCGAAGCCGATACGCGCAGCCATTTCCAGGCGATCGATCTGATCGAGACCGGCCTGACCGATGTGGCGCAAGTGACGGGTGCGCCCGGCTGGCTCACCACATACACCGGGCTTGCCGCCAATGTGTCGATGCTGGGCGTCGTCGCCGCGGCGCCGCAGGCGGAGATCGATTGGCAGGACTCGACCGCCGTCGTCACCATCCCGGATCCGGCGCATTACACCCTGCCGCTCAAGAGCGACGACGCCTTCCTGCGCGCCGCCTATGCCGGCGGATCGCTCTCGGCTCAAGCACTGCAGACCTTGAACGTGGTCAAGGCGGTCGATACCGCCGTCGCGGCCGATACCACCAAGACCGCCGGGCTCGGCGCCTTCGCCGGCGTGGCGCAGCTGATCAACATGAATGTCGGCTTGCGCATGGTCACGGTCGAGTTCGGCGGCTGGGACACGCATAATGACGAAGAGAACCGGTTCACCACGAACCTGACCAATCTGTCGAGCCAGCTCGCCGCATTCTGGAACGCCATCCCCAATTTCCACGCCACGACGACCTTGATGACGCTCACCGATTTCGGCCGGCGCGTGCAGTCGAACGCGAATGGCGGGACCGATCACGGCTCGGGCCAGGTGATGACCGTGCTCGGCAACGGTGTGGCCGGCGGCCGGATCTATGGCGATTGGGTCGGGCTGGCCGCCGATGTGCTCGATGCCGGCGACGTGCCGATCACCACCGATATCCGCTCCGCCATGTGGGAGATCGTGGCGCCGACTCTGCCCGGCCGCAAGATCGGCGATCTCTTCCCCGGCGTGGTCAGCACGCCGACCGGCATCATGAAGAGCGCGGCCGCTGCCCGCGCCGCGAACTGAAGCGGGGGACATCATGGCTCTCACCGAATCCGCCGCCAGGGCATATCTCGACCGCCTGAGTTTCGGCCCGCTGCCGGGCCAGGTCGCACAGCTGATGCAGACCGGCATCACGCCCTGGCTGACTCAGCAACTGAACCCGCCGGCCGGCGACGATGCCGCGACCAAGGCCCAGCTTGCCGCCACGATGGTGCCGCTGGAATACACCGATGCCAACGGCGCGGCGCATAACTCGACCCTGCCGCTCCAATATCTCGCCGCCACCTCGGCCGAGCTTTTCGCGCTCGAGGACCCGAGCCTGGCCTTTGCCCAGAAGGTACGGCCGGGCACCGAGATCCGGGCCGCGACCTGGGTCCGCGCGGCGACGGCGAGTGCGCAGTTGCGCGAAGTCATGACCCGGTTCTGGAACAATCATTTCACCGTCGACTACACCACGCCCGGCGAGGTCGGCATGATGCTGCCGCTCATGGACGGGCAGGCGATCCGGCCGAATGTCTTCGGCAATTTTCGCACCATGCTGGGCGCGGTCGCGACGAGCGGCTCGATGCTGTTCTATCTCGATCTCTGCGATTCGAACAAAACCGATCCCAACGAGAACTATGCTCGCGAAGTCATGGAGCTGCACACGCTGGGCGCGATCGCCTATGAAGGCATCGGCACGCCCGGCCAGCCTTCGGACGGCAAGGGCTATACCGACCAGGATGTGATCCAGGTCGCGCGCGTGCTGACCGGTTGGACCGTCGCCAACGGCCATCGCAAGAATGCCGCCGGTGCCGCACCGGACGACGGCAGCTTCCTGTTCTGCCCGTCGATCCACGACACCGGCACCAAGAGCGTGCTCGGCGTCACATTCCCGACCGCGTCCGGGGCCGGCCAGCCGGAGGGCGAGACCTTCCTCGACATGCTGGCCGCCCATCCTTCCACGGCGATCTTCGTCTCCGGCAAGCTGACGCGCTGGCTCGCCGGCGACAACCCGACCGCCGCGCTCTACGCCGCGGCGCAAGCCGCCTGGGCGGCCAATGTCCACAGCCCGACCCAGATCGCCCAGGTGATCAGTGCGATCGTGCTGCACAAGGACTTTCTCGCCAGCCCGGTCGCCAAGGTCAAGGACCCGTTCCGCTTCCTGGTCTCGCTGATCCGCGGCACCGGCGCCGCGTGGAGCTGGACGCCGCAGCTGCAGGATCTGCTCGACAATGCCGGCTATCCGCTCTTCGCGTGGGCGACGCCGGACGGGATTCCCGATAGAAGCGGCTTCTGGACCGGCACCGACGGCATGCTGACGCGCTGGGTCGCCGCCAACGCGCTGATGACCGGCACGACCATCACCTCCAGTCTCAGCGAGGCAACCGGCGACGCTTCCGGCAAGCCGGCGCCGGCCGTCGCGTTCTGGACCGGCACGCTGATCGGCAGCGGGCTCAGCGCCACCAGCGAAGCGGCGCTGCAGACACTCGTCGCCGATTCGGCGCTCTGGGGCAAAAATGCGGCGCTATCGGGGGCGGCGCTCGAAACCGCGATCCGCCGGCTGATCGGCGGCATCGCGCAACTGCCTGAGTTCCAGACGATCTGACGGGGAGCGACCCGAAAGTTTCTAGACTTTGTGGAGTCCTGATGCGACTCTTCGAAATCTATGAACGAAGACGGTCCCTCCCGGCCCCCCCTGTCGCGCGCCGCGCCGATCCTCGCGGTCGGCGTGGCGTTCGTGCTGATCGGCGGATTGGTGATCGGTATCTTCATCGGCCAGAAGCCGGTGCCGCCGGTTTCGCCGGCCGCCGAGACCCTTCCGGCATCCGTCCCGGCCGCGCCGCCGCCGGTTGTCGCGCCCGACCTGCCGCGCCCGGTGCCGATGCCGTCTCCCGATGCAGCCCCGCCGCCGGCGCCGGCCGTCGCCCCGCCGGACCAGCCGCCGGCTCCCGCCGCACCGCCGCAGCCGGTGGCTCCGGCACCGATCGCCTCACCCGTGCCGGAGCGCAAGCCGGCGCATGAAGCGGCGGCGCCCAAGCCCGCGCGGGCGAGCGCCCACCGGCCTGCCGCAAAGTCGGCGCGCGGCGGCGCCGCTGCGGCGAAGCCGGCGAGTCGGCGGGCGCACGGCATGCCGCCGGCGCCGGCGCACCGGGCAGCCCACCCGGCAATCGGCGGGCCTTGGGTGGTGCAACTCGGCGCCTTCGAGAACGACGATCATGCGAAGCTGCTGGTCGACACGCTGGCCTATCACGGCCACGCCGCGCGGATCGCGAGCCGCCGCGATCGGAACGGCCGCGAATGGTTCTTCGTGCAGACGCCGGGCTACGCGACCCGCGCCGCCGCCGAGGCCGCCGCGAAACGCCTGTCGGAGGCCGAACAACTGCCGACCATCGTGTTGCGGGCGCGCCCCGGCGGCTGAGCGGCACGGGTGCCGGCGCGCTGCGGGGCGGATTCCAGGTGGGGCCGCCGGAAATCGGCTGGCTCTACGGGTTCAGCCCTTCGTTCTTCAACTTGTCGAAGGCGGCGAAGACATATTCGAGGTCCTTGCGCTTGTCGATCTTGCCCGGGCCGCCTTCGCGGGTCAGCGCCAATTCGAGGGCATGCATCAAAATGCCGGCGACTTCCGTCGCCTTCTGCTCGATCGCCTGATCGAAGGCCCAGAGAATCTTGTCGCTCAGCCGCCTCGTATAGATCGGCGAATCCATGAACCCTCCCGGTATCGCGGATGCCCAATCCGCTCAAACGGTACCGACTGGACGGGCTTGAGAATACACTGCCGCGCCGGCCGCTTCATCCCGGAAATCGCGGCATTCGCAAGATTGGCGAGACGTTCAGCGCTGCGTCAGCAGTCCCTGTGCGGCCAGCCATTCGGCGACGCGCGGCGTGAGTTCGGCACTATGCGGCACGTGGCCGAGGTCGTTGAGGAACACCGAAGTTGCGCGAGTGCCGAGCGCCGTCGCCAGGCGCTGTCCCATGTCGAAGGGAACGACGCGGTCGTCGGCGCTGTGGAAGATCAGTACCGGGATCTTGAGATCCGGCAGCAGCGCCATCGTGTCGAACCGGTCGCTGATCAGCAACTGAACCGGAAAGATCGGATAGCTGCGCTGAGCGACGTCGGCGATCGAGGTATAGGGCGCTTCCAGCACCAGCCCGGCGCCATGGCCTTCGGCCGCCATGCGTGCAGCCACGCCGGAGCCGAGGCTGTGCCCCCACAGGATCAGAGGATTGTCGCTCTCGTCCAGCGCCGCCAGGATCGCCCGGGCATCCGCCATCAGCCCGGCCTCGCTGGGTGCGCCGGCATTGCCGGAATATCCGCGATAGGTGGCGAGCACGACGCCCCAGCCGCGCGCGGCGAAGCGTTCGCCGAAAGCGGCGAAATCGCTCGTGTCGCTGCCATTGCCGTGAAAGAAGACGAAAATCGGCATACCCTTGGCCGGGGCCGGGCCGCGCCACAGATGCAGCGCCGGACCGCCCGGCACTTCGACCAGCCAATCGCGATAAAGGCCGTGGACCGGCGCCGACACCGGCGGACCGCCCGCCCCGGCGAACAGCAATCGGCGCTGCAGCGCGTAGAGCGCGCCGGTGGCGGCGAAATAGAGGGCCAGAACGATGGCGACCAGGATCATCGCGCGCCGCCGGCTAGGGAAGACGCGCATTCAGCGGGTCCACGCGGCTTCCGCCTTCGCTCCGAGCGATCGGCTAGCCCTCCTGCTCGGCGATGTGGACATAGAGATTTGAGAGCGCCGACATCACATATTGCTCGGTAAAACGCGGCGTCCGGCCTTCGTATTTGCAGTTGGCGACGATCTGGTTGCAGATGAAGCCCGGCTGGTAATAGGCGAGCTTGCAGCCATACTGGATGGTCAGGCGGTTGATGATCAGGTCGAACATGTCGTCGTCGAGCGTCAGGCCGGCGCGCGTCGCCACGCTGTCGAAGATCTGCCGGTATTCGGGTTCGGTCGGGGCGTAGAGCTTGATCTTGTAGGGAATGCGGCGCAGGAACGCCGGATCCATCAGATCGGCCGGATCGAGATTGGTCGAGAACACCAGCAATTCGTCGAAGGGCAGTTGGAAGCTGCGCCCGGTATTGAGCTTCAGGAAGTCGATCCGGCTTTCCATCGGCAGGATCCAGCGATTGAGCAGCGATTCCGGACTGACCTGCTGGCGGCCGAAATCGTCGATCAGGAAGATGCCGTTGAGCGCCTTGACATGCAGCGGCGCCTCGTAGAAGCGCGTCTCGGCGCTGGTGTTGAGGTCGAGCATGTCGAGCTGCAGCTCGCCGCCGGCGATCACGACCGGGCGCCGGCACGGGACCCAGCGATGGTCGAATTCCTCGCGCCGTGCGCCGGTGCCCATGGCCGGCGTCTCCTCCGAATCGACGCGTTTGTGCACGCTCGGGTCATAGACGGTCATGATCTGACCTTCGATCTCGACCGCGTGCGGAATGTAGATGACGTGGCGGAACAGCTTGCCGATGCGTGTGGCCAGGGTGGTCTTGCCGTTGCCCGGCGGACCGAACAGCAGAATGGTGCGGCCGGCATTGATCGCCGGGCCGATCTTGCGCAGGAAATGATCGGGCACGACCAGACCGTCGAAGGCCTGCACCAGGGCTTCGCGGGTGGTCAGTTCATTGGTGATGCGCTGCGCCTCGATCTGCCGCTGGAACGCTTCGAGAGATACCGGCGCGGGGCCGACATAGGGGTTGCGCGCCAGACCTTCGAGCGCGGTGTTGCGGCCGCGCTCGCTCAAGGCATAGCGAATCTGCGAGACGACGCCGTGGGTGACCGAACCCATCGGCTGGATCATGTCGCGCCGCGCCGCGTCGTCGACCAGTTCCTGGACGATGCTGTTCGGGATCTTGAGGCCGCGCGCCAGGTCGAAGACCGTGTTGCGCGCCTGCTGAAACATCATCTTCAACAGCAATTGCAGCAGCGAGGCGGAGGGTACGCCGACTTCGTTGATATTGCGCGGCGGCGTCGGCGTCTGATGAATGATCGAATCGAGCTGATGTTCGGTCAGTTTGCCGAGGCTGATCAGGATCTCGCCGAGGCGCCCGCCCTGGGCTCGCTGCAGCCCCGTCGCCTTTTCAATATCGGCAGGTGTTACAAGCCCTTGTGCGATTAGCAATTCACCCAGCCGCATGCCGTCGTCCCCCTGTCTTAGCGTCGCAATGGTGGTACGGGAAGGACGAAGATTCCGTCAACGCCTTATCGCATGTGCCGGCGACGGGATCGGTCACGCAAGGACCGGGCCGATATCGTTTCACCGCGCTGCGGCCTGATCGAGCTCCGGATAGTGCCGGAATATGCCGGTCTCGTTGAACGCGATCCGGCGCGAGGAGGCCAGGTACCGGGCGAGGCGGGGCCGCGTCCGCACGGCATCGCGCAATCCGGCGAGGCGGGGCCAGCGCGTCTCGAAACCGGCCATGGCGCGCGGGAAGGCGTAATACAGCCCTTCGATCGCCTGAAACAGCGAGAGATCGACATAGCTTGTGGTCGCGCCGATGCTGCAGGCCGGCCCGGCCGGGTTCTGCGCCAGGACGCGTTCGAAATATCCGAGGAATTTGGGCAGCCGATGGGTGCGGAAAGCGGCGGCGCGCGCCTGGGCCGCTTCCTTCTGATCCTCGTAGTAGAGCGACGAATCGAGCGGATGATGCGTGTCATGCACTTCCGCGACGAGATCCGCGATGGTCAGCTGCAAGCCGTTGGCGACGATGCGCAGAGGCTCGTCCGCCGGCGCCAGGCCGAGCTTCGGACCGAGATAGAACAGAATGTTTGCGACATGCGACACGATCAGATCGCCGTCCTTCAGGCAGGGCGGGGCGAACGGAATATGCGGTTCGGCCGAATTTTCGAGGAGCCGCATCAGCGCCGGCACGCCGAATCCGTCCGCCGGCCTGGCGCGGGCAACGTCGACATACGCGGCGCCGGCATCCTCGAGCGCCAGCCGGACGAACTCGCCGCGGCCCTGCAGGCCGGGCCAGTAATAGAGCTCGTAGGGCATCGCCCCGACTCCTCCCTCATCTGGTGCTGTTCACGAAATTGGTCACCTCGCCTTGCAGCGTCGCACATTCCTGCTGGCTGAGGCGGCTGACCTCGGCGGCGTCCAGTGCCGCGGCTTCGACCTGGCCGACGACGTCCGCCATGCTCGCCATGCCGGTTTCGACATGCGCGGTGGTGCCGACGGCGGTGCGAACATTCTGGGTGATTTCGCAGGTCGCGGCAATCTGCTGATCGACGGAAGCGGCGATGCTCGTACTGATCGCGCGCGAGCGGCCGATCGTCGCGACCACCGTCGCGACATTGTCGACGACTTCGCCGGTCGCCTCGCGGATGGCCGCGATATAATCGGCGATCTCCTTGGTCGCGGCGGTCGTCTGATTGGCCAGCGATTTGACCTCACCGGCGACGACGGCGAAGCCCTTGCCGATGTCGCCCGCCCGCACCGCCTCGATCGTGGCATTCAGCGCCAGCATGTTGGTCTGGTGCGCGATGGCGGAGATGAGCTTGACGACGCCGTCGATATCGCGGGCCGCCGCCTGCAGCGTGGCCGTGTGCTCGTGCGTGCGCTCGACACCTTGCGCGGCCGCTTCCGCCACGTCGCGCGAGCTGGCCACCTGCCGGCCGATTTCCCGGCTGCTGTCGGCCAGTTGCTCGCTGGCCGCGGCGATCGCCGAGATGCTGGCATAGGCGTCGCGCGAGGCGGCGCACACCGACTCCACCGTTGCCGCGGCCGAGCCGACGGCCTTGCGGAGCGATGCGACGCTGGCATTCTGCTTGCTCTGCGCGTTCTTCAGGCCGCCGATGCTGCTGTCGAAGGCCTTGAGGAAGGAAGCCGCCTGCGCGCGCATGGTCTGCTGGCGGAGGGATTCGGCTTGCTGCCGCGTCACCGCCTCGCGCTCCTCCAAGGCGCGCTTCTCGACGGCGTTCTGTCGGAACACCTCGAGCGCCCGGGCGAGTTCGCCGATCTCGTCCCGCCGATGGCGATACGGGATCGCGATGGCGAGATCGCCGCGTTCGAGCACCGTCGTCAGCGCGATGGTCCGGCGCAGCGGCGGCACCACCCACAACACCAGGCCGATCACCACGGCGCTGCCGATACCGATCGCGGCCAGGCCGATGGTCAGCGCCTGCCAGTAGCTCGCCATGTCGCTCTGCGCCAACAGGCGCAGATAGAGGATGAAGAACGTCCATGCGACCGCGCAAGGCGGGACGAAGGACAGCACCGTCTTCAGCCCGATGCCCGTGCCCAGGAGTCTCGGAATGTCCGCCAGCGCCTTGAGCACGCCCTGCCTCCTCCAATAGCTCGGCGACGAGACAGTATAGGCGCAGCGAGACGCCGTTCACTGATCTGAATCAATAAAGAGGAAGATCGGGGTGTGCCGGAACGTGAGACGGGAATTGCGTCCGCCCCGGCCCGATTCACCGGGAGTCGCGGTCCGCCCCGGGTAAGTGTCCCTGCCAGCGCGCGGCCGCCGCGTCGTCGCTTGCCTTGGCCGCGACCCATTCGGCGCCGGCTTCGGTCTCTTCGAGCTTCCAGAACGGCGCCTTGGTCTTCAGCCAATCGATCAGGAACGCGCAAGCTTCGAGCGCTGCGCGCCGATGGGGGGATGCCGCCGCGACCAGCACGATCGGCTCGCCAGGCAACATGCGGCCATGGCGGTGGATGATCAAGGTCGCGGTCAGGGGCCAGCGCGCCCGGGCTTCGGCTTCGATCTTCGCCAACTGGCGCTCGGTCATGCCGGGGTAATGGTCGAGCGTCAGCGCGACCAGGCGCGGCGCGCCATCGTCGCGGACCAGCCCGGTAAAGCTGGCGATGCCGCCGGTCCCGCTTCCGCAGGATCGGACAAATCCCGAGAGTTCGGCGCCGGGATCGAAGGACTCGGCCTGGACGCGGATCATTGCTTCAACCGCCCGTCACGGGCGGAAACAGCGCGACCTCGTCGCCGGCGTTCAGCGTGCGGTCGGGGCCGGCATAATCGTGATTGACCGCGACCCGGATGACGGAGGGATCGGCCAGCGCCTGTGCATAGGCGGGGCCGCGCGTCGGCAGCCAGGCCAGCAGGTCGCCGACCGTGCGGACCGTATCCGGCGCCTCGACCCGCTCCTCGGCCACGCCGATCCGGCTGCGCAGCCAGGCGAAATAGAGGAGTTTCATGACCGACCCTTGTTGCGCTCGGCGACGGCGATGATAGCACCGAGACGGGAGATGGCGAGGCCCGCGATGGTTTTCGAGGGCGCGGCGCTCACACTGCCATCGCTTCGGCGAGCACCAGATCGGCGACGCCGGCAATGTCGGCCTCTTCGAAAACCGGCAGTGCGAGCGCCGCGCGGGCCGCCGCCGACAGGGGCTCGGACGCGTAGACCGCGCGGATCAGCGGATCTTCGGCATGAAGCGGCGGTTTGCCCAGGCTCGGGCGCAGCACTTCGAGTTTCGGATGCGGGTGGCGCTTGAAGCCCTCGACCAGCACCAGATCGACCGGACTCATATGCGCGACCAGCTCTTCGAGGCTGGGCTCGGCTGCGCCGCGCAATTCGTGCTGAAGCGCCCAGCGGACCCCCGAGGCGATCAGCACCTCCGTGGCGCCGGCTTCGCGGTGGCGGTAACTATCCTTGCCGCGCTGGTCCAGGTCGAAATCGTGATGCGCATGCTTGACCGTCGACACTTTGAGGCCGCGTGCCGTCAACTCGGGCACCAGCCGCACCAGCAAGGTCGTCTTGCCGCTGCCGCTCCAGGCGGCCAGGCCGAAGATCCGCATCTTTCAGCCGATCTTGCCGGCGGCCGGCGCCGGCTTCGGTCGCGCATCCTCGGCTTCCATATGGGTCAGGCCGTGGATCAGATAATCGTAGCCGGTGACCAGGGTCAGGAGCGCTGCCAGCCAAAGCAGCGCTTCGCCCGCCGTTTCGATCCAGCCCGGCAGCGCGCCGCTGACCAGCAGCACGCCGATCGCCACCATCTGGATGCCGGTCTTCCATTTCGCCAGCTTGCTGACCGGAATGCTGACCCGCAGCCCGGCCAGGAATTCGCGCAGGCCCGAGACCAGGATCTCGCGGGCCAGGATGATCAGCGCCGGGAACAGGGCCGCCTGAGTGAGGCGGCTGGAGGCGACCAGCATCATCAGCACCATGGCGACCAGCAGCTTGTCGGCGATCGGATCGAGGAACCGCCCGAAGGCCGAGATCTGCTGCCAGCGCCGGGCGAAATGTCCGTCCAGCCAATCGGTGGCGCAGGCCGCCGCAAACAGGAAGCTGCCGAGCCAGGCATCCCAGGGCGTCGGCAGATAGAAGGTGCCGACGACCAGCGGAATCACCGCGATCCGCGACAGGGTCAGGAGGTTCGGCAGCGTTGTGCGCATGCCGGCATCCTACTCATCACTGTGGAAATGGTCGTAGACTTTTTTAGCCACGGCGGCGCTGATGCCGGGTACGGATTCGAGATCGCTCAAGCCGGCGCGCGCGACTGCCTTGGCCGAGCCGAAATGATGCAGCAGCGCCTTCTTGCGGTTCGGGCCGATGCCGGCGATCTCATCGAGCGGCGAGGCGCCGATCGCCTTCTGCCGCCGGGCGCGATGCGTGCCGATCGCGAAACGATGCGCCTCGTCGCGCAGCCGCTGCAGGAAATAGAGGATCGGGTCCTTCGGTTCGAGCGAGAAGGGCGGCTTGCCGGGTACGAAGAAGCGCTCGCGCCCGGCATTGCGGTCCGGCCCCTTGGCGATGGCGGCGACCGGGATATCGTCGATGCCGAGTTCGGCCAGCACCGCCTCGGCGATCGCGAGCTGCCCGGCGCCGCCGTCGATCAGCACCAGATCGGGCCATTGGCCCAGGCTTCGCTCCGGATCCTCCTTCAGCGCGCGGGCGAAGCGGCGTTCGAGCACCTCGCGCATCATGGCGTAATCGTCGCCGGCCGAGTAGGGCGCCTGCGCCTCGGCAAGGCCGCTGAGATCCCCCCTCCGCACCATGGGGGCGGAGGGGCCGGGCGCGGTGGGGAACGCCTCGCCCTCGATGCCGGCCTCATCCGATTTCTCCACGCGCCGCTTCCGCCGAGGCTTCACCGCGTCCGGCGCCGCCCCCTCGGGCGGAGCGGCGGGCGCTTTGGGCGCCGCCCCCTTGATGTTGAATTTCCGATATGCGTTCTTCAGCAGACCTTCCGGCCCGGCGACGATCATCGCGCCGATGGCGTAGCTGCCCTGGATGTGGGAATTGTCGTAGACCTCGATGCGCTGCGGCGGCTGGTCGAGCTCGAACAACCGCCCGACGCCGTCGAGCAGCCGGCGCTGCGAGCTCGATTCGGCGAGGCGCCGGCCGAGGGCTTCGCGGGCATTGACCAGCGCATGCTCGACCAGCTTGCGCTTGTCGCCGCGCTGGGGCACGGCGAGCTGGACCCGGTGCCCCGATGCGGTCGACAGCGCTTCGGCGAGCAGCGTCGCCTCGGCCGGCTCCTGGCTCAGCAGCAGCAGCGGCGGCACGGGCTTGCCGTCATAGAACTGGCCGACGAAGCCCGACAGCACCTCGGCCGGGTCGAGCTGCCGGTCATGGCCCGGAAAATAGGCGCGGTTGCCCCAATTCTGGCCGCCGCGGAAGAAGAAAACCTGGACGCAGCTCTGCCCGCCCTCCTGGTGCAGCGCCACGACATCGGCGTCGTTCAGGCCTTCGACATTGATGTTCTGGTCGGCCGAGATCTGGGCGAGCGCCCGCACCCGATTGCGGATCTGCGCCGCCGTCTCGAAATCCAGCCGGTCCGAAGCCGCCATCATCTGGGAGACCAGAGTCTTGTTGATCTCGGTCGATTGTCCGGTCAGGAAGGCGCGCGCCTGGTCGACGAGGAGCAGATATTCGGCCTCGCCGATCCGGCCGACACAGGGCGCCGAGCAGCGCTTGATCTGGTATTGCAGGCAGGGCCGGGTCCGGCTCTCGAACATGCTGTCCGAGCAGGAGCGCAGGAGGAAAGCGCGCTGCAGCGCCGTGATCGTGCGGTTGACGGCACCGGCCGAGGCGAACGGGCCGAAATACTCGCCGCCTTCGGTTCGGGCGCCGCGATGCTTGGTCAGCTGCGGCACGCGATGCTCGGAGCGCAGCAGGATGTGCGGAAAGGATTTGTCGTCGCGCAGCGAGATGTTGTAGCGCGGCGCGAGCGTCTTGATCAGGTTGATCTCGAGCAGCAGCGCCTCGACCTCGGTATGGGTCGTGATGATTTCCATACTCGCCGTTTCGGCGACCATCCGGCGGATGCGGTTCGAGAGACCGATCAGATTCGTGTAGTTCGACACCCGGTGCTTCAGCTGCCGCGCCTTGCCGACATAGAGCACTTCGCCCTTGGCATTGAGCATGCGGTAGACGCCCGGATTGGCCGGCAGGGTCTTGACCACCTGCCGGATCACCGCCACGCCGGACGCGATCGCACCGTCTTCGGGCAGCGCGTCTTCGAGCGTCAAGCCCGTCCGTGCCGGAATCTTTTCTCCCGTGCCAGCCGGTATTTCCGGTTGGGTCTCGGGCTCTGGATCGATCATCGCGCTTTCGATCTCTCCGCTAATCGCCGGAATCGTCAGGATATTGTCACGCACCGGACATGTATCCACGGAATCTGTGGATAAGGTTGTTGAGAACTTCCGAATAGGAAGCTGCAATGCTTGGCGCGCCTAAGGTTTCACGGCCCTGCCTAAAATTTGAGCAAAATGGCTAAGTCGTTGAACTAACTATTATATTAACTTGTCAACCG